>ERZ889078.54-NODE-54-length-85159-cov-8.423388_pt1 | contig 85159 bp, 77 predicted proteins | sample MGYA00521266_ERZ889078 | MGnify/ENA primary metagenome ERZ889078 (study PRJEB32303, sample SAMEA104408618) | aquatic metagenome | biome: Brackish water; feature: Pelagic; material: water | place: Baltic Sea | collected 2014-06-16T06:34:00 | depth 76,534 m ... | reverse complement strand
GCCGCTGTAGCTCCCGCCGCCGCCGCCCTGACCGCCGCCTTGCCCGCGGCCGGAGAGGAACTGGACGTTGAAGGAGACCACCTCGGTCTTGTAGCGCTTCTGGCCGTCCTGTCCGACCCAGTCGCGGGTCTCCAATCGGCCCTCGATGTACACTTGGCTGCCCTTGTCGAGGTAGCGCTCGCAGTTTTCGGCTTGCTTGCTCCAGACGACCACGGAGTGCCACTCCGTCTCGTCGCCCCAGTTGCCCTCACGGTCCTTGCGGCGCTCCGTGGTGGCGACGCGCAATTCGGTGACCGCAGTGCCACTGGTGGTGTGTCGCAGCTCCGGTTTGGCTCCGAGATGTCCGATTAAGATTACTTTGTTAACGCCTGCCATGAACATTGCTCCGGGTTGTGGTGAGGCAGGGTAGGTGTGGGCCACACCGCGCGCAACCCTCCTGCGAGCGCCGTAGGACAGAACCTGACCTATCGCAGACCGCAGCGATCGCGTCTTGTGGGGCCGGGTTGGCTGTGCCAGATTCCCGCGCCATGCGAGTAGAAGAGTACCAGCGAATGTTTGAGGCGGAGCAGCGGCACTTCTGGTTCCGGGGCTCACGTGCGGTCGTGGAGAGCTGGTTGCGCCGCGCGATCGCGGAGGCCGAGCTGGGCGATCGGCCAAGCTTGATCGACGTCGGCGCTGGCACAGGCGGCATGTTGGACCGCATCTCCGGGCTCTGCGACGCGTGGGGCGTGGAATACAGCCCGGACGGCGCCGCGTTCAGCCACAGCCGCGGCGTGCGCGTGCTTCGCGGCGGCCTGCCTCACCTGCCCTTGGCCAGCGATGGTTTCGATCTGGCTCTGTCTATGGACGTATTCGAGCACGTTGAGGACGACGTGGCCGCCATGGCTGATGTGCGTCGCGTGCTGCGCCCGGGCGGCCGCTTGATCATGACGGTCCCGGCCTTGCAGTGGTTGTGGAGTCGTCACGACGAGGCCCTGCATCATCACCGCCGCTACGATCGGGCCATGTTGGTGTCGCGACTAGAGCAGGCTGGTTTTCGCGTCGCTCGCTGCTCGTACTACAACAGCCTGCTGTTGCCCCCGATCGCCGCCGCTCGTTTTGCCGGACGATTGAAACAACGACTTGCGCCGAGCACCACGCCGCCGAGCAGTGACGTCTCCGACGTCTACGAGCCGCTCAACGGGCTGCTGGCCGGGATTTTCGCAGCTGAGCGCCACCTGCTCGCCGTCGGGTCGCTGCCGCTCGGTGCCTCGTTGATCGCCGACTGCGTCGCGTGATTCCGACGCGCTGCTAGTCGCCATCGCCGCCCTGGGCTACGATCGCTGGCGCGCTTGGTGCGTCGGCGAGGTGAGCGGTGGAACACTCCAGCAGAAAGCACGAGCGCGGCGACCCCGGTGAAGAGCGCCTGCTCAACGTCGATCTCGGCGATCAGGACGCGATGGTGGTGCTGTGCGGCGAGCGTGATCGCAACCTTCGATGGATGGACGCGCGCCTCGGTGTCAAAGCGCACGCACGCGGCACGGTCCTTCGTGTGTCGGGTCCGCGCCGCGACGTCGATCGGATCGAGGATCTTCTGACCGCACTCCGCGCCCGGATCGCGCGTGGCGGCATCATCGACACTGACGTGATGGATCGTCTCTTGGGCCGCAGCGACGCCGGCCGAGGCCCAGTCGACTCCGGAGGCGACGATCTCGGCGTGCTCGGTCGCGTCGTGGCCGCGCGCACGACAAATCAGCGCCGCTACGTTGATGCGATGAACAAGAACGACGTGGTGTTTGGCGTGGGCCCTGCCGGCACGGGCAAGACGTTCCTTGCCGTCGCCTGTGCGGTCGCTGCACTTCAGCGCCACGATGTCCGCCGCATCGTGCTGACCCGCCCTGCGGTGGAAGCCGGCGAGCGGCTCGGGTTCTTGCCGGGGGACGTGGCGGCGAAGGTCAATCCCTACCTGCGACCGCTCCTGGATGCCCTCGATGACATGCTCGGGCCAGAAGAGGTCGAGCGGATGTTGGAGCGGGGCACCCTCGAGGTCGCTCCCCTCGCGTTCATGCGTGGGCGTACCCTCAGCAACGCGTGGGTCATTCTCGATGAAGGTCAGAATTGCTCGATCGATCAGATGGCGATGTTGTTGACCCGTCTCGGTCCGAGCTCGTGCTGTGTCGTGACCGGTGATCCGTCGCAGAGCGACCTGCCGCGCAACGTGCGCTGTGGCCTGGATCACGCGATGGGGATCTTGCGGGGGGTCGAGGGCATCGAGATCATCGAGTTCGAAGGGCGCGACGTGGTTCGCCACCCGCTGGTCGCCCGAATTGCTGCGGCGTATGAGGCCGATGCGCGGGGGCGGAACCCAGATGCCGGCTGAGACGTCGCCCATGCTGCACCGCGTCGGTCAGGTCGCTCGACTCGTACTGGCGGTCGTGGCGTTGACGCTGCTGATCGCGATGGTGGGTCCGGTCGACACGCTGCCCGAGCCGCCGCCCTTGGGTCCAGCCACCCGCGGCTTGGTGGCGTTGCGTGACTTCGACGACGCCGAGCCAGTCCCTGATCTGGCGGGTCGCCAGGCGCGCGCTGCGGCGGCCGTGCCCGTGCACTATCGCTTTCATGCCACGGAGGCCGCGTCGCGAATCGACGGGATTCGTGCGGCGTTTCGCCTCGTCCGCCCTGCGCATCGGCTGTATCTGGGCAAGCGCGAGCGGCTCACCAAGGAGCTAGATCGGTGGCGTGCGCGGCTGCGCGAAGTGAAGGTCGCGGCGGCCGTGCGCGGCGCCAAAGGCCGGAAGACCGAGCCCAATCTCGACTTGGTGCTCGAGGCGGGCGATCGCGTTCGCGCTGCCGAGGTGTCGCTGGTAGCGCTCGACAAGAACTACACGGCGGAGCTGCAGCGGCTGCGGGGCCGATTTGCTGTGCAGCTGACACCACACCGCGACGCAGTCAGCTCTGAGGTCTTCGCCGTCCTGCAGAAACATGGCTTCTCTGAGGAGATCGAGCTCCTGCTGGGGGATGTGGTGCAAGTCCTGCTGAGCGCGCGGATTGTGCGCGACGCGGAGCGGCTCCAGGCCGATCTTGGCCGGGGTGTGCTGGATGTGAAGGACCATCGTCGCCATGACCGTAAGAGCGCGAACGAACTAGCCGCCGTGGAGCTCGAGGAGGCCCGTCGGCTGGCCGACCAGTACGTCGACGAGTTCGTGCGGCGCAAGAAACCCTCACGATTTGATGACGGAGACCTCCAGGAGGCCGCCCACAAACTCGCCCGTGGCATGGTGATCGTGACGTTTGTGCGCGACGCGAAGGGCACGCATCTGGCCGAGCAGGTCGCGCGTGCGGCCGTCGAGAAGACGCGGGTTGTTCACTTTTCGCGCGGGCAGAGCTTGGTGAAGCGCGGTGACATGGTCACCGATGAGGCCCAACGTCGCATCGCGATCATGTTGGGCGGGATCGAGCGAACGGGCACGGTCCGGGCCCTCGCGGCGACGGTCCTGTTCGTCACGATGATGATCTTGCTGTTCGCCGCCTTCGCTGCGCGGTTCTTGCCGCAGCTTCGGCAACGTCCGAAAGACGCCTGGCTGCTCGCTGGTATTTTGCTGGTCCACGTCGCCACACTGCGGCTGCTCATCGAGTTGGGTGAGCTGCTGGTGTCGCCCGGTAGCGCGGTGACGGCGACGATGTGGGCGCTGCTGCTGCCCTACGCCCTCGGGCCGACGCTGGCGACCTTGTTTCTCCGGGCCGCCACCGCGGCGCCCTTCTCCCTCGTCATCGCCAGCATGACCGGGTTGATGGCCTACAACGTGCCGCTCCTGCGGGGCAGCGGCCAGATCGTCGCCCTGATCACAGTGGTTGCGCTGCTGCTGGGGCTCGCTGGCGTGTACTCGACCCGACGTTTTCGTGCGCGGGCAGATCTGGCGCGTGGCGCGCTGTTGGTCTCCGGGTTTGGCATGCTGGGAGCGGTCGCGGTGGCGCTTTTTACCGCGCCGGCCGCCACGGACTTGATCGACGCGGATAATGGCCTGACCGTCGCCATGGGCGCCGCGTCTGGTGGGCTGTCGTACCTGCTCGTCGCCGCGCTCACGCCCCTCTTTGAGAGCGCCTTCAACCGCCTCACCGACATCAAGCTGCTCGAGTTGACGAGCATGAACCACCCGGCCCTGCGCAAGCTCGCGACGGAGACGCCGGGCACGTTCACCCACAGCGTCATGGTCGGAAACCTCGCAGAAGCGGCCTGCGACGCCATCGGGGTGAACGGGCTGCTGGCCCGCGTGGGTGCTTACTATCACGACGTCGGCAAGACCCGCGCGGCGCAGTACTTCGCTGAGAATCAGAGCGGCGACAATCCCCACGACCGCCTCAAACCACGCCTCAGCGCGCTCATCATTCGCAGTCACGTGAAGGACGGCATCGAGATGCTGCAGGGATATGGGCTGCCCCAGGAGATCATCGATTTTGTGCCGCAGCATCACGGCACGAGCTTGGTCGAGCACTTCTACAATCGCGCGCGCCTCGAAGCGCAGGAGACCGGGGACGACGTACTGGAGGAGGACTTCCGCTATCCGGGGCCCAAGCCGCAGACCAAAGAGGCCGCCTTGATGATGATCGCCGACATGCTTGAGGCGGCCACCAAAGCGTTGCCCGATCCCACGCCCGCCCGCATTCGGGTGCTGGTGCAGCGTCTCATCGCCAAGAAGGTCGAGGATAATCAGCTCAACGAGTGTGACATGACGCTGCGCGAGCTCGCCGCCGTCGAAGAGGCGTTCACGCACACGCTCGTGGGCATGCACCATCGCCGGCCGGTGTATCTCCCGGCGCCCAAGCAGCGCGATCGTGCGAATCTGCTGCGTTCTGCGCGCCGGATGCGTAGCCAACGTGAGACGACGCGCGTGGCGAGTGACCTCGGTGTGCACGACACCCAGACCATGCGACAGGCAGCCGTTGACGCCAACGAGAGCGCCGAGACCCACGAGGGGGACGGCCCGGAGCGTCCACCCGAGTCGCCGACGGCGGTGCTGAGCGGCCGTCGCCGCTCAGGGAGCCACTCGTGAGTCAGGTGCAAACCGACAACGCGCATCCGTCGCTGCAGGTGGCTTGTCGCCGCTTGTCGCGTCACCTCGAGGGGCTGTTGGACGTGATGGGCAGACCCCGCGCCGTGGTCGATGTGCAGCTCGTCGATGACGCCGCAATCCACGCGCTGAATCAGCAGTGGCGGGGCGTCGACGCCGTGACGGATGTGCTCAGCTTCGCGCTTGAGGATGACGCCGACGCGCCACAGGTGCCGGCCCACATGCTGCCGATCGAGCTGCTTGGCGACATCATCATCAGCCTGGACACGGCGGCGCGGCAGGCGGCCGAGATGCGGCGATTCTTGCGTGATCGTGGCGAGTCGAGTCGCTACTCCATGTGGCAGGAGACCTGTTTTCTCGCCACACACGGCCTGCTGCATCTCCTCGGCTACGATCATCAAGGCGCAACCGACGCCGTGGAGATGGAGGCCCTTGAGGCGCGCTTCATGGCGACGGTCACCACCGCGCCCATCCATGAGCTCGACCGCACCGATCACGGCCAGTAGCGCGCATCACCTACGCTAGCGCGCCGGGTTCTCGGGCCCATAGGTGGTCTCGCGTACCCTTGGCGTCACTTTCCGAGGCCACACGCGGTCCACTCCTTTAAACACTTCAACTTGGCGCAGGCGACACATCCGGCCGCAGGTTTCCCGCGCCACACGGCTTGTCGCAGGCCTGGGCGGCGCACACGTTGAAGTCCAAGAACGGCTTGGCAGCGGTCAGGCGCCCCTTGGCGACGGTGTCGCCCATACACCCAAACAGCGCGCCTGGCTCCTTGTCCATGCACGTCAGGTACGCCGATTGCATCTCGCTACACGTCGCGCCACCCGCCTTCGGAGCGGCGCAGGTGGTCACGGCCCAGCTGCACTCCGCGATGGCTTGGAGGCTCCCAGAATTGGCGGTGCCGAGGCAGTACAGCAAGCTCACGAAGTCAGCCTGCGCGCCACTCGACAGGGTCGTCGCGCACTGCGCGTAGCAGCTCTCCGGATCACGAGCGGCTGTGCAAGGGTCCACGCAGCTCATGCCCGCCACGCACGGCTTTGCGCCGCTCACCCCGCGCGCGTAACACGACGCGAGCTCCCCGCTGCAGGCTAGCAACGCCTTGTGTCGGGCGGCTGCGCCGCTGAGGCCGCTGACATCGACGCCGTTGTCACACGCCGTGAATTTGACCAGCGCCGCGGCGTCGATCTCAGCCAGCGGCCGGACGCACTCGTGGCCGCAATTGAGCCCGTCGCCTTGATTGCGCTCGCCGCAGGCATCGAGGCATGTGTTGCCGGCGATGCAGCTCCCGTCACCGTGGGTGCCGTTGTCGCCGCACGCGATCAGCTCAACGCGACACACGTAGGCGCGGCACACGCGTTTGCACGACTCGGAGCCAGGGTCCGCGCAGGCGGCGTCGCCAGCGCGGCCTAGCGCCTGTCCGCAAGCGTCGACACAGGTCCGGAGCGCTTGATGGGCCGCCCGCGCCTGTGCTGTAGCCCCCGCGCTGCAGGTCGCGACGCAGGTCTCGTCGCCCTTGCAGTCGCCGGTACATGCAGCCACAGAGAGGCAATCCGCGGCTGCTTTGGCCTTCGCGATCTTGTCTGCGATCGCGCCGTCCTCAAGCCGCGCGGGCAAGCAGCCGCACAGCCCCATGACCATGAGCGCGATGAGTTGGGCCGGGAGCCTGCTGCTGCGCATTAGAAGTGCCCTCCGACGAGGAGGCCGGGCACAGCGTCGCCGGGACCTTGGTTGCGGAGCAGCGCCGGTGTCCACGTGACACGCGCTCGACTCGCCGACTCGCCGCGCCACCGCACCACACCCCAGCCCGCGGCGCTGGCGCCAGCGAGCATCAGCAGAAAGCCGGCCCCCCACGTCGCGCTCGCGCTGTCTGACGCCGAGAGATACGCCGCTTTCGCGCCCTCTGCGCCCCACTTGGTCGTCTCATTGGCCGTCGTCTGGGCTTTGGCGCCGCTCGCCATCATCAACAGGCCGATGAGGGTGAGCGTCCCGCCGCCGCCGAGCAGCCCCCACGTCAGCCGCGTGTGGGTGCCGCCGTCGTTGGGCGTCGCCTGACGGGCGGTCGTCGCGGTGGTGGTCGGGGCGACCGCGGCGGCCCCGGTCCTGGCCTGTGGCGTCGCTGTCGTCGCCTGTGGCGCCGCTGTCGTCGCCTGTGGCGCTGCTTTCGCCGTCGCCGCCCCCTTCGATCCCGCCACGCCGGCCGCTGCCTGCTTCGCGGTCGCGGCCGTCGCAGCCGCTGCGTCGATGCGCTTGTTCAACGCCGTGATCTTGGTCTTGGCGTCGTGCCGCCCTGCCGCCGTCACGCCGCGGACAGTGAGGTACTGTTCGAACGCTGCGCGGGCTTGCTTGAGCTTGCCGGCCTCCTCAAAGGCGCGGGCGGCATTGTAGAGCAGGGCTGGCGCGTGCGAGACGGCGAAAGCCTGCAAAAACAGCTTCGCAGCGCCGGAGTAGTCCTCGGCCTTGAACTTGAACTTGGCCTCCAGCGCCGTCGCCTCGGCCCGCGCCTTGTCGTCGGCCGTCAGCGCGCTCGCCGCGCGCGTCAGCGGGCCAATTGGGGCGACGAGGAGCGCGACGATGAGGCAGAGCGACGTCATTGGCGTGGGCGAGGTCATGCGTCGATGATCGAGCTTCGCCACGGCCGCGTCAAGCTGTCCCGACGGCGCCGGTTCGGCGCGACGACCTCAGCTGCTGCGCGGTAAAAGTGGGCCACGGGAAGGATCTCGGCCGCGCCGTTGTTGACAGTCCTTGGGGGCGCGACAATGCTCCTCGGCGCCCGCGTGCGCTTCCATCGGGCCGAATTTTAGCTGGAGACCAACATCATGCGCTTGCTCCCCCTCACCGTCGCCGTCGCCGTCGTCACCCTCCTGTCGGTTGGGTGCGACGATAAACGCGGCTCGACACCTGTCGCCTCAACCGTCACCGCGGCCGCGGGTGCAGCTGCACCAGCCACCCCACGCCCGGATTCGCCTGTCGCCGCCGCCGTTGCCGCTGCCGCGCCTGCAGGTAGCCGCTACACCGTGGAGACGTCGCCCGTGACGCTGACTGTCGGCGGCAAGCAGACCGCCGTGATCAGGGTTCAGCCGGAGAAAGGCCTCAAGTTCAATAAGGACTTCCCATCGAAGTTTGTCGTCACGGCGGCCAAGCACGCCTCGTGTGACAAGCCTGCGCTGTCAAAAAGCGGCGGCGACGTGAAGATGGACGGCAAGACCGGTGTCGTGACGATCCCGCTCACCGGCCTCGCAGCGGGCACCGGACCGTTGACGATCCAGGCGTCGTTTAGCGTCTGCAGTGATGAGCAGTGCTACGTCCTGCGTGGCGAGATGCTGACGTTGCCCGTGACGGTGAAGTAGAGACAGCGCAGTCGCCGGAGGACTCCCGGCGACGCTTGTCCATCTGGCTCGGGTGCCCTTGCGACCGACCGCGACGGCGGCTACAGCACCAACGCCGACAGGGACGGCGTCCGCGCCAGACGCGCCGCGACCTCCTGCCAAGGCGCCGGCACCGCGCCTGTGGCTACGGCCATCAACCGGTCCAGCGCGGCGTGACCCTCTGGATCGGCCACGCCAGAGCGGGCCTCGATTCGGCTGATCCCTTCGTCCGCCAAGCGCAGACAGGTGCGCGCCAGCTCGCCCAACTCAAAGCCGCCAGCGCGACCGGCGAGTCCGTCCCGGCAAGCGGCATCACGCAGCGCGGCGCGGTCGACGGACACGTCACCGTCTCGCATCAGGTCAAACAGCGCGGCGCGACTCTCGCGGTCCGACAACAGTCCAAAACTCAGCGCGGGCAGCCCTGGAAGCAGCTCAGGCGCCACGCAGTCGGCGCCGCGCACTTCGACGTATCGCTTCAGGCGAACGTCGGGAAACAGGGTTGACAAGTGCAGCGCCCAGTCGTCTTCGGTGGCCGCGCGACCGCGATCTCCGTCAGCGAGCAGCTGCCGAAACGTCGCGCGATGGCGCGCCGGCGCGAAGTAGCCCTTGGTGCCGTCCGGACGCTCCTGCATCACAAAGTAGAGCGGTACGTCGGCCGCCCACTCGACGTAGTCCTGCACCGTCGCGCTCGGATCGAACGCGACCGCACCGAGATCACAGCGCGCCGGGTCGACGTCGAGCCAGAGGTCCGCGCGCGCCGAGGCCATCGCGGTGTCCGCGCCAAAGCGCCAGGGCGAGTTCGCGAACAACGCGATCATCACGGGCGTCGCCAGAAATCCGGCCCGCAGCAGGCTCATGGCGTCCGCCGCGCTGTCGAAATCCAGGTTGGCTTGCACAGTGCAGGTGAGGTGCATCATCTGCAGCCCCTTGCCCCCCACGGTCGGCATCCACGCCCGCATGTGGTCATAGCGGTCTTTGGGCATCTTCGGCGCCGAGTCAGGCGTGTCGAACGGGTTGAGCCCGACGTAGACGGCCTTGGCACCCCACGGCGCCAGCACCTCAGCGACCTCGGCAAGATGGGCGTCCATCTCGGCCCGCATCTCCGTGATGGTCGCGAACGGCGCGCCGCTCAGCTCAAACTGGCCGGCCGGCTCGAGCGTCACGGACGCGCCGTCACGCAGCAGCGCGATTGGCCTGTCGCCCTCGCGCTGAACCTGCCAGTCGAACCGCGTCGCCAGCGTCTCGAGGATCTGTCGAATCCCGGGTGCGCCGTCCCAAGGCAACGGTGTGCCTGAAGCGTCGATGAGCAGGCGCTCGTACTCGGTGCCGACGCGGAAGTCGCGCTGGGGCCGAGCGCCGGCCACGATCCAACTGACACACTGGTCGAGGTTTGCGATGCGGGGAGATACCATGGAGCCTCCGGGCGAGGAGCGGCGGGTTGCGGCGAAACGGCGACGCGGCGCGTGCCAGCGGGGCGCGTCAGTCGTAGTAGAACCACTCCATACGGCCAAAGGTCACGGCGCCGAAGGTCTGTACGAGTATGGCGAGTAGGATCAAGGCCTTGACGCGTCGAGAGAGATGGCCGACGCGCAGCGCAAAAACGCCCATCAACGCAGGCCAGAAGTCCAACGCAAAGCGATAGCCGAACTGCTGCCAGCCATCGTTTTGGTACACCAACGCGGGCGCCGCGACGCAGAACACGGTGATCGCGAGGTTGCGGACGAGGCTGCGCCGCCGCACTTCGGCCAGCGACGCTGGGCCCGCTTCATCCGTTGGGTGGCGTGTCGGGCTGCCAAACAGCGCGAACAGCGCTGGTGTGCAGGCCAAGATGCCGAGCCCATGGCGCGTGATCTGGAGATACGGCGCCGCAGCGCTTGGACGCGGCAGATTGGTGAACGCCGCGCTTAGGTTGTGGTTGAGGAAGTAGAAGTTGAAGAGACCGTGGTCCCGCGTCGTGGCGCGGGTGCCCTCCAACAGGTAAAAATGCCCGAATTCCAGGGGATTTTGCCAGCGCGCGTAGTTGAACCACGCCAGCAGCACGCCGATGGCGGCCGCCGGCAGGGCGAAGAGCAGGATCTTGCGCGCAGCCGCCATCGCGCCATCACGACCGTCACCGCCAAGCCAGCGGCCGTTGTGAAACAGCGCCTCGAGCGGAAAAAACACCCCGGCGAACAGCAACGGCGTGCGGGTCGCGACACCGAGACCAAACAGAAGACCCGCCAGCATCGGTCGCCGCGCGCCCTGGGCTGCCAGCAGGTATGCGAAGTGTAGGGTGACACCCATCGTCAGCGCCGTGAACCAGACGGCGCCGCGGATCGCGCAGTAGTAAGCCACCGTGCCAAACGCGAACATCGCGACGAGCCAGAGCTGATCACCCGGGCTGTGATGGAGCAGCCCTTCACGGCGCAGCCGCGCCAGCCACCAGAGCAGCAACATGGCCGACAGGGCGCCGAAGAGCAGGGTCAGGATCACATCGTTGGTGTGATAGCCGAGCACCGCCACCACCGGCATCATCACCACCGCAGGAAAGGGCGGGAAGCTGACCTTATACTCGACCCGATCACACCGCGCCGTCGGGTGACTCGGGTCACAGCCAACCTTCAGGTCTCTGTTGACGTCGATGACCATGAGCTTGCCATCGACCGTCCAAAACTCCTGTTTGCGCGGCGTCGTTTCGTGCAGATACGGAAATACACCGCGGACCTCTTGGCCGTCCTTGAGCACGAGGACACGGTAGCTCGCCCAGTCATTCCAGCCGTTCTTGCCGCCGTCGGTCGCCCGCCGAATCGCTTCGAGGTATCCCGGAGGATCGCCCGGTTGCGGCCTGCTGTGGCCGTGGCGACGGGGCGTGTCGGTGTCGACGCGACCGTGCAAGAACGAGTTGGCGAGGTCTGTGAAATGAAAGTGCGGCGAGGGCTGGAGCAGCAATTTGCCCGACGTCGCCGCATACACTGTCGCCACGGCGAGGCCGACGAGCGCGAGGCGTCGCCAGGAAGGTCGCTGTCGGTGGGGCATTCGAGGGGCTCGCTAGCGGGTGTGCGTCGGTGTCGCGTCGACAAGGTGGACGCTGGCGCGGAAGGTAGCGACGGACCTGAGGCCGGTCAATTGCTGGCGCTACATCTAGCCTGCCTGCGGCCGAACCACTATGCTCCGGCGCGAAGCGCGGGCCGGCGTGCCCGTGAGGAGACCACAACGATGAACAAGCGAACGCTCATCGCCGGCACGCTCGCCGCGATGTTGACCATCTCTATGGGCATCTGGGGCTGTCAGCAGCCGACCACGCCCGCGCCCGTCAGCGCCGTCAAAGTGGTGCAGCCACGGTTGCTGGACACGAAGCTCGACGCGGCCTTGCGCAATCAAGCGTCCCTCGTGGATCGGGCAGACAAGCTCAAGCCAGACGACCGCCTCCCCTTACCCATGGCGCACGCAGCTGGCGCCAACGCGGCCGCCGCGGGGGCGCGTCTGGAGGCGGCCCCGCCCGCGCCCACCGCAGCGGAGGACAAGCGCAGCCTCGCCGTGTGGTTTTCAGGCAACGCGATCGCCGAGACCGACCCGTGCGGTTGAGCGCGTAACCCGTTGGGCGGTCTTGCCCGGCGATCCCAGTGGATGAATCAGCGAAAGAGCCGCTTTCTCGGCGCCCTCGCGGTGGATACGGGCGGCTGGCTTGTGGCCAACCCTCGTTTTCATGGCGAGGAGCTGGCCAAAACTACGATGCGGGCGGAGGCGTTCTTCGGCGCATTTCGAGCGATGGGCTACGTCGCGCTCAATGTGGGTGAACATGAGATGGTGCTGCCGCCACAGACGCTGCTGAAGCTCGCGAAGCGTCACAAGCTGCAGCTCGTCAGCGCCAACATCGTCGACAAAAAGACCGGTAAACCGACGTTTCAGCCCGCAGTCCTGCGGCAGATCGGGGGCATGAAGGTGGGCATCTTCGGGCTGGTCACGGCGGCTCCCGAGGCCCTCGGGGAGCTCTTCGCCAAACGGGAGCTCGCGGTGAACGATCCCATCAAGGCGGCGGCGGCGGCGGTTCGTGTGCTGCGAAGCAACGGCGCCCAGCTGGTGATCTGCCTGTCGGCGCTGCGGCAGCGCGAGGTCGATCTGCTGGGCGAGAAGGTGAAAGGTATCGACTTGGTGCTGGGTAGCGCGTCGATGGGGCTGACGTTGCAGATCGCTGGGCTCGGCGATGGCTATTTCGCCGATACGTTCACGAAAGGTAAGTACAACGGCGAGATCGTGCTGACGCCAGGCAGCGACCCCAAGCGATGGGTGGCGGCGGATCTCAAGGCGAGCTTGCGGCAGCAGTCGGCCAACTTGCGCACGCAGGTGGTCGAGCTCAGCGAACAGCTGCAGAACGCCGACAAACCGGGCTCTCCGGTGCAGCTGACGGCGCAGTCCCGCAAGATCATGGAGCGCGAGCTAGCGCGGATGCGCGCCAAGCAGCAGCGGGTCGATTTGGAGCTGTCGGGCGACGTCAAGACGCCTGCTGGTGCTGGCCGCGTGCGCCTGACGATGCATCCGCTCAACAGCGAGATCGACGACGACAAGCGCGTCGTGCGGGTGATCGCCAAGTTCAAGAAGAAGTACCCGAGCAAGCCGGGGCACTAGCGGCGCGCGTCGTGGCTCGGACCGAGAGGCAAGATGGCGCCGCAAGAGCTCGATGACCTCCTAGCATTCATCGCGTCAGGGGTGCCGGCTGCGACTGGTGCGGCTGTGACTGGTGCGGCGGCGCTCCATCTGCTGGGCGGCGATGATCGCGTCGGCGGCGGTGATCTTTGCGGCGGCGATGACCTCTTTGGCAGCGATGATCTCTTTGGCGGCGACGATCTGCCCGACTTTCTGGCCTCTGAGCCGGTCGCGCCGCCCCGCCCTGAGCCCCTTCATCTACAGCAGTCCGCCGGGCAGCGCAGCCAGCGCGCCGCGCAGATCGTCACGACGCTGTCGGACGTCAACCTGGCCGACCTCGTCACCGCGCTGGGCCTCCGCAGACACGCCGAGGCGCTCTCCGCAACGGACGTCCATGCCACGTGGGCGGTGCTGGAGAGCCTTCGCCAGGCCGACGGCGACGCGACCGCGGCGAACCACGGTCCCTTGAGCGGCTTGATCGCCCGCGCCATCGTCGCCGGTGACATCCCATTGTCGCTGCTCGCGATGACTGTCGCCGCGCGCCTCGGGCTCGGTGAACTTCAGGACGCCATCGCACAGCAGCTGCGCGATCGGGCCCCGGAGCTGGCGTTTGCTGGCGTTGAGACCGCCCTGGATTGTCTCGCCACGCTCGCTGATGGTCGCTGCGTGCGAACCATGGAAGAGGCGTTGCTGCGTCAAAGCGCCGCCCTGACCGAACATCAGGCCTGGCGGGCGCGCCACATCGTGCAGCTCATCCGTCGCGACCATCGGCGCTAGGTTCGTGACGCGCCCTCGGTCTCCTCGCTGTCAGGCCGGAAATCCGGGCTGCCAGCGCTGCTGAATGATCCACCACAGCAGCTGCGCCCACAGCTCCGCCTCCGCCTTGAACTGACTCGGAACCCCCTGCCACGCACCGGCGCTGTTCGACTGCGGCGGCGGCGGGGTAGCTGCGCCACAGCTCGCGTCGTTCAGGGCGCCGGGCGTACCTTTGTCGCCCTTGCCAAAAGTCTTGCTCGCCAAGCACCACGCCGCGCCCGCGTCGTTGCCGATCGCCGTCCGCTGGCCGTTGGCGAGCTGAATGGCCACGCCGGCGACCTTGCCAGGCCACCCGAGCTTGCCGGCGGTGGTCTCGTACTTCACTTCGTCCACGAGCGTGCCGTCGGCCTTCAACAACGCGATCCGACCGCCGCTGCTCGCGTTGGACAGCGCGATTTTGCTGCCATACGCGTACGCCGCCGCCACCCCGCCGTTCACGGTGACGTCGTCTTTGATCGCCAGCACCAAGAAGCCCTTCGCCGGCAGCAGCAACTTCGTACCGGTCACAGCCATCGGCAGGCCGCCGACGTCCTTGTCCTCCACCTGCCAGCCGTTGAGATCGACCGCCTTGTCGCCCGGGTTGTAGACCTCGAACCACTCGCCGTTGGCGTCTGTCACCGCGTTCGGGTCAAACAAGATCTCCGTGATGACCACCTCGCCCGACTGCTTGGCGCTGACGACCTCCACGACGCACTTCGCGGAGCAACCATCGCCGTCCTTGGTGTTGCCGTCGTCGCACGCCTCGTCGCCCTCCTTCTTACCGTCGCCGCACACGGGCACCGGCGTCGTCACACAGCCGACGTTTGGCGAGCCAGGCGTGCCTTTGTCACCCTTGCCATACGTCGCCGTCGCCAAGCACCAGTTGGCGCCGACGTCGTTGTCGGTCGCGTTGAGCTTGCTGCTGTTGAGGTGCATCGCTACGCCGCTAGCGCCCTTCGGCCACCCCTGCGCACCGGAGCTATAGTTAAACGTGTCGATCACGCTGCCATCCGGGTTCATCAGCGCGATCGTGTCGCCGCCGTTGTTGAGCCCAAAACCGCTCCAACCATACGCCGCTACGACGCCACCGTTGTTGGTTTTGGACACGTTGCTCGCCAGCACGACGTAGTCGCCAGCCGGGACGATGACGCCCTTGCCGTCCGCCAAGATCACGTGCCCGGTCACCGTCACCTCATCGGCGATCATGAACCCCTCAAGGTCGATGTCGGCGGCGCCCGGATTGTAGATCTCGATCCACTCGCCATCGCCGTCGGAGACCGCCTGGCTGTCCGCCATGAACTCGGTGATGATCAGCGCGCCGGTCGCGAGCTTCGCCGGCTCGAGGGTGCACGCCGCCGAGCAGCCATCGCCGCCCTTCGTGTTGCCGTCATCACAGTGCTCGTCGAGCTCCATCTTGCCGTCGCCGCACTTGGCCTGCGGAAGCTGCACACAGGCGTCGCCCACCCCGTCGTTGTCGCTGTCTTTCTGGTCGACGTTCGCCTTGGTCGGGCAGTTGTCACACGCGTTGCCGATGCCGTCCTTGTCACTGTCGCTCTGGTTGGCGTTGGCCAGATTCGGGCAGTTGTCTGTCGCGTCCGGCGCCTCATCGGCGTCCTTGTCGGGCGGGCAGATCACGTTGGCGCCACCGGGCGTGCCCTTGTCTCCAGCGCCAAAGCTGACCTTACTTTTGCACCAGGCGCTGCCCTCGTCGTTTGCGATCGCGTTGATTTTGTCGGACGAAAGCTGCTGGCTGCTGCCCGTGACGAACTTCTGCCAGCCGCCAGCGCCGTTGGTGTACGCGACCCGGTCGACGAGCGTTTTGCCCCACCACAGCTCCACGACCCCTTTGCTGTTGGTGAGCACGATCGCGCTGTAGCCATAGGCCATCACGACGCCGCCGTTCTTGGTCTTGTCGGCGTTGAGCCCCACCACCAAGTAGCTCTTCGGCGCGAGCGGGACCTTGGCCGTCCCAGCGTTGATGACGTGCACCTTCTTCTCGCTGCGCAGCTCCACGCCGTTCAGGTCGAGCGTCTTGTCGGTCGTGTTGTAGAGCTCGATCCACTCGCCGTCTGCGTCGGTGACTGCGGTCGCGTCGAGCATCAACTCCGTGACCACGACGTCGCCTGCATCCAGCGGTGTTTCGAAGTTGCAGCCGGGCGTGCAGCCATCGCCAGGGATCGCGTTGCCGTCGTCGCAGACCTCATCGCCATCCTTCACGCCGTTGCCGCAGTAGACCTTCTCGCAGGCGTCGCCGATGCCATCCGCGTTACCGTCTTTCTGGTCGGCGTTGGCCTTGGTCGGGCAGTTGTCGCACGCGTCGCCGAGCCCGTCCTTGTCGCTGTCTGTCTGGAAGTGGTTCTTGATCTGCTTGCAGTTGTCGACACCGTCCGGCACGCCGTCGTTGTCCGCGTCATCGAGCCAGCCCGCACACGATGGGTTCGCTTTGCCCGGGCTGCCCAGGTCGCCCGCGCCGAACACGGACTGGCCGCGGCACCAGTTGGTCTTGCCGTCGTTGCCCGCGGCGGTGGTCTGGGTTGGATCGAGGCTCAGGGAGATACCGGCCTTCACGTTCCAGGTCTTGTCCCACGCCATGGTGTCCACCACCACATACGTGTCAGTCGCGCCCGGCACGGTCGTCTTGTCGGCATGCCGGCTCACCAGGCTCAGCGTGGCGGCGGTGTTGCCGATCGTGAGCTTGCCGTACGTCGCATCGACGGGCGCGCCGCCGTTGGTCGCCGCGTCGAGGTTCGAGCCCAGCACGACGTAGCCCTTGGCCTTCACCACAACCGGCTTGGTCGACACCACCGCCTTCCAGAACGGCTTGTCCGTCCCCACCTGCACGCGCAGCCCGTTGATCGTGAGATCTTTGTCCGTCGCGTTGTAGACCTCCACCCACTCGCCATCGTCATCGCTGACGGTCGCGGGGTTGGGCAGCACCTCCGTGATCACCAAGTCGCCTGCGCCAAACTCGGCCTCGAGCTGGCAGTACTTGCTGCAGCCATCCCCGCTGAACAGATTGCCGTCGTCGCACGCTTCCGACTGCACCAGCACGTTGTCGCCGCAGCCGGGGATCGCGTCAGGCTCGCACGCATCGCCCACGCCGTTCTTGTCCCCGTCCGATTGCGTCGGATTCGCCACCGCTGGGCAGTTGTCCTTGCTGTCGATGATGCCGTCCTTGTCCTGGTCCTTCGCGTCGCAGGTCCCGTTGGCGGCTCCGGGTGTGCCAGCGTCTCCTGCGCCGAAGATCTCGGTCGCAGCGCACCACGCCGTCGCCACGTCGTTGTCGGTCGCCGTGCTGGTGTTGTTGTTGAGCTGCATCGCCTTGCCGCTCAGCGACGGCCAGCCCTTGCTCTTGTCCCACAGCACCTTGTCGATCAGGACACCGTTGCTCTCCAGCACCAGCGCGTCGAGCGAATTCGCCAAGTTGATCGCCGCGCCGTAGACGTGATCGATCACCACGCCGCCGTTGCGTGTCTTGTCATCGTTGCGTCCAAACACGAAGTAGGCGCCGTCCGCGATCTGGGTGTTTGTGCCCTTCACCGTGTAGCTGTCGTTCTTGTCGTCGCGGATCACCAAGCCCGTAAGATCGAGGTTTTTGCCGCTGTCGTTGCGGATCTCGAACCACTCACCATCGCCGTCGCTGACCTTGCCGTCGCCGTAAGGGTTGTAGAGGATCTCGGTGATCGTGAGATCGCCAGCCTTCAACGGTGGCCCAGTCACGGCGTCGGTTGTGCCCGCGTCACCCGAGTCCGTCGCGTCGCTGCCCGCGTCGCCGCACAGGTTGGTATTGCCGACGCAGCCGCCGGCGTTACAGCGGTCGCCGCCGGTGCACGCGTCGCCGTCGTCGCATGTCGCCTTGTTGGCCGGATTGCTGCACACCCCGGCGTTGCAGAAGTCGTCCGTGCACGGGTTCTTGTCGTCACAGGCGTTCGGACAGCCACCGTCGAACGTGACGCCGTCGAACGCCACGCCGTCGCCTGCCGCGTCACCGGGGAGCGTCAGCGCGTCGCCGGTGTCGCCGTCCGTGTCGCCGCAACCCGGAGCGATCAGCATCGCAGCCACGAGGCAGAACAGGGGCACGTGAGAGCGAACATGGGGTAGTCGAGGGGTCACTGAGCGCATAGTCTTCTCCTTGGGCAGCACGACTTCTATCAAACACCCATCGGGTCGTCACTGTTCACAGATCGCGATGCGCCGGAGGGGGCGTCGGCGGCGATTACGTTTGACCGCCCTGGCCGGCGCGACGATGCTCCCACCCACGGATCCCCCGTCCTTCCCAGGAGCGACCTTAGCCATGCGCAGATTCCAGCCCACCAAAGCGACCGGCGCCCACGCACGAGCGCTGTTGATCGTGAGCCTGCTGGCGCTGCCCAGCTTCCCCGTCTCGCCCGCGTGGGCCGCAGACGCACCCAAGCGCGGTCAGACCGCCGAGGACGCTTTTCGCGAGGGGGTCTCCCAGCTGGGCGCAGGCGAGACCACGGAGGCTGTGCGGAGCTTTCAGCGGTGCGTGCAACTCAAGCCTGACCTCAAGGAGTGCTGGTACAATCTCGGGCTGGCCTATGGGCGCAAGCGCGCCTTTCCCCAGGAGGCCAACGCCTACGCCGAGGCCGTGAAGCTCGATCCGAACTACGCGAAGGCCCAGTTTAACCTCGGCGTGGTGCTCGAAGACCTGGGCAAGACCACTGCGGCGCTAGCGCACTACGAACGCGCCATCGCTGCTGATCCAGAGGCCCAAGATGCGCGCCTCAATCGCGCGATGTTGCTGTTGCGAGAAGGCAAGGTCGACGCCGCGATCATCGCGTTTGAGGCGGCGATCAAGGTCAAGCCCGACAACCCAGAGGCCTGGTTCGATCTGGCTCAGGCGCAGGAGATCAAGGCCGACAAGCTCGAAGAGCCGGCCCGGACGCAGGGGCTCCGGGCGGCGGTTCGCACCTATTACAAGTGCATCCACCACGCGCCGAAGCACCACCGCGCTTGGTACAACATCGGCGTCGTGCACCATCGCCTCAAGGACTATGGGTCGGAGATCGCCGCATATCAGAAGGCCGTCTTGCTCAAGCGCACCTACACCCCCGCTCGCTACAATCTGGCCTTCGCGTTGCGGGATAAGGGCGACAAGGCGGCGGCCAAGGCGGCCTTTGAGAGCTACCTGAAGATCGCGCGTGGCAACAAGGGCGAGAAGCGCTTCATCGCCGCGGCTGAGGCCGAGCTCGCCAAGCTGTGAGCGCCACGCACGACGCCGACTCGGCCATGGTCCCGCCGCCGCCCCCGCTTCTCCACACCGATGCAGCCGTGTTGGGCGCCGCCGTGGACCATCCCGGTCTCGCGGCGCGCCTTGGTGAGGTTCGTCAGCAGGTCGCCGACGCGTGCCGTGCGGCTGGCCGAGGCCCTGACACCGTCACGCTCATCGCCGTGAGTAAAAACCATCCGGCCGCGGCGGTTCGTGCCGCGTACGCGGCTGGGCAGCGGGATTTTGGCGAGAGCTACGCCGCCGAGTTCCGTGACAAACGCGCCGCGCTGCAGGATCTGACGGATCTGCGCTGGCATTTCATCGGTCACCTGCAACGCAACAAGATGAAGTGGGTCGTCGGCCAAGTCGCCGTTCATCATGCGGTCGACGACATGGTTGGCCTCGACGAATTGACCCGTCGGGCTTGGGCGCTTGGCGTCAGACAAGACGTGCTGCTGCAGATCAACCTGGCCTCCGAGCCGAGTAAACGGGGCTGCAAGGAGGCAGACGTGCCTGTCTTCGCGGACGTGTTGCTGCGGTCGCCCGGGGTGCGTTGGTGCGGACTGATGACGCTCCCCCCGGCTGAAGACGACCCCGCGCCGTGGTTTGCCAGGCTCGCGAGTTGGCAGACCCGACTGCGCGCGCAGCACGGCCCCGCGCTCACATTGCACGGGAGCGATCTGGCCGTGCTCTCCATGGGGATGTCGACAGATTTCCCCGCCGCGATCGCCGCCGGCGCCACCCACGTGCGCATCGGTACCGCTGTTTTTGGACCCCGGCCGCCCAAGTCCGGCTGAGCGATGGGCGCGATCGCCCGGCGACCCTTGACTGGAAGGCGCCGCGGGCATAGCCACAGACACAACGCGCGGGAGGCGGCCATGGGCGAACGTTGCTACTTCGACATCCAGTCCAAAGATGGGGAGCTGGTGCATCAGTACGGCCCTCAGGTGCATCTCATCGCCGATCCGCTGGCGCTGACGTGGCTGGCGCGCCTGAGCCACCCGAGCTGCGTGCAGCCAGAGGTCAATCGCATCGTCACGCTGCTCTACCGCGGCTTGGTCCGTGAGGTGATCAACCGATCGTTCCCTCGCAAGCGGGTTCGCACCGAGACGCGCATGTTACCTCTCACTGACCGTGGCTACTACGAGGGCGACATCATCGATCCGGACATCTTGGCCACGTCCGTCGACATCGCCCGGGCCGGCATCCTGCCTTCGATGGTGTGTTTCGAGGCGCTCAGCGAGATCCTCGCGCCAGGTACCGTGCGCCAAGATCACATCCTCATGAATCGCACCACCAACGCCGCCGACCAAGTCACCGGCGCCGCGACCCACGGCCGCAAGATCGCTGGCCCCGTCGCAGACCGCTTCGTGCTGTTCCCGGACCCGATGGGCGCGACGGGCGGATCGCTCACAGAGGCGATCTCCTACTACCGGGACGGTCTCGACGGCACCCCGCGGCACTGCTTTGCGCTGAACCTCATCGTCACGCCTGAGTTCATTCGAAAGCTCACGACTACGTTTCCTGACGGGGTGAGCGTGTACGCTTATCGGCTCGATCGCGGCCTCAGCAGCGACGCAGCGCTGGCGGCGTGCCCGGGCGAGCTGCCCGACGAAGAGTGCGGTCTCACGGAGACCCAGTATATCGTGCCGGGAGCCGGCGGCATGGGTGAAGTGATGAACAACGCGCTGACTTGAAGCGCCAGGGCACGGGAAGGAGGCTGCATGGCCATTGAACGCGTCGAGCCGTACTTGAGCGCAGAGGCGATTGGGACGCGGATCGCGGAGATTGGCGCCGAGCTGAGCAGAGACCTCGACCCGGTGGAGCCGACGGTGTTTGTCTGCGTGCTGAAGGGTTCCATCATGTTCTATGCGGACCTGCTCAGAGCTGTCACCACGCCCACGAACTGCGCGTTTCTTGCTGTCTCGTCCTATCACGGCGGCACCAAATCGACGGGCGCGGTGCGCCTCACGCACGATCTGACGATCGACATCGCCGACCGAGACGTCGTGCTGGTCGAGGACATCGTGGACACCGGCCTCACCATGGACTACTTGCTCAACCTGCTTCGGGCCCGCCGGCCTCGCAGCCTTCGGGTGTGCACGTTGCTGCACAAGCCCGCACGCGAGGAGATCAAGGTGCCGATCGACTACTGCGGCTTCACGATCGACGATGTCTTTGTGGTCGGCTTCGGGTTGGACTTTCAGCAGCGATACCGCGACGTACCGTTTATCGGCGTGATGCACTTCGACGACGCGGACCCCGCATGATCGTGCGTTGGCTGGGCCACGCCGCCTTCTCCATCAACCTCCCGGGCGCACTCGACGGGCATCTGTGCCTTGACCCGCACGCCCCTGGGGTGCTCGGCGGGCGCTTCGCGTTGCCAGAGATTCAGGGTCCGTTCGACGCCGTGCTGATCACGCACCGCCACGAAGACCACTGCGCCTGGCGGCCGAGCCTCGGAACCGATCGCATGATTGATGCCGACGGCAGCGTTGGCCCCTACGACGTGAGATTTCGTGGTGTCCCCCACGACGCGGTCGACGGCCGCCAGATGGGTTGGGTGCGCATGGCCAGCGTGGACGACGGCGCCCACCGCGTCGTCCACGCTGGCGATTTGGCCGGATTCTCGGCCGCAGACGTCGCCTGGCTCCGCGGCGTGGACGTGTTGCTGGTCCCAGTTGGCGGCACCTACACGCTCGACGGCGCCGGCGCCGCCGCCTTCACTCGAGCGGTGGAGCCACGCTGGGTTGTCCCCATGCACGGCGCCGATCCGGCCATCGATCTGCCCCTAGCCCCCGTCAGCGATTTTCTCGCCGCTTTGGGCTGGCCGGTCGCGGCCACCCCGGTCCTCGATCTCGGATCGCCGCCGCCAGAACGCCACGTCGTCTTGTTGGCGCGGTAGCGTGTTGGGCGACGCAGTCTTGTTAGCGCGGCCTCCCGACAGGCCCCCACCCCGCCGCAGGGAAGGCGGCGGCGCCGCTGACAGTCGAGCGGACCACCGCGAGCGGTTCACCGTCGCGACCATCGCCCCAGGAGGTACCCATGCCACACGATCCCAACGCCTCGCACAGCGGGCTCGACGACCGCCAAGCCGACGCTCGGCCGCTCCTGCTGCTGCTCGACGGCTCCCACGCTCTGTTTCGCGCTCACTTCGCCATCCGCAACCTGACCGCGCCAGATGGAACGGCCTCCGGCGCGCTGTATGGCTACACAGCCACGCTGATGCGGCTCCTGGAGACCTGGAACCCCGCCGCGGCGCTGGTGTGCTTTGACGCGACCGCAGGTGGCTTCCGGCGCGACATCGATCCGAACTACAAGGCGAACCGCCCGGCAACGCCGCCAGACCTCTCTGCCCAGTGGCCCCACGCCTTGGAGGTTACGCAGGAACTCGGTGTGCTAGCGCTGGACGACACGCGGTTGGAGGCGGACGACCTCATCGCGACCTACGCCACACACGCCCTTGCTGAGGGGTACAATGTCGTCATCGTGAGCGGCGACAAAGACCTCATGCAGCTCGTCGTCGACGAAGCCCCAGCGGGTGGCCGAGCACAACAGCTGGTGCCTGGCTCCGACGTGCTCTACGACGAGGCCGCCGTCGAGGGAAAGTGGGGCGTCCCCCCGGCGCTCATCGGCGATCTGCTCGCGATCATGGGCGACAAGGTCGACAACATCCCCGGCGTGCCAGGGATCGGCGTCAAGGGCGCCGTCGGCTTGCTTAGACGTTGGGGTAGCTTGGACGGCATCTACGCCAACGTCGCGGACAGCGGTTCGCCGCGCACCCAGCGGTTGCTGTTGGAAGGCGAACCCTCAGCGCGGTTGTCACGCCGCCTAGTTGACCTGGTGCGCGACGCACCACTGCCAGCGTCCCTCAGCGCGCTCGCGCCCACCGCACCGCAACGCGACCTGCTCTACACCCGGTTCGAGCGCTTTGGTTTTCGCCGCCTGATGCGTGTTTTCGCCCCCGCAGTCGCAAGTGAAGTCGACGCCGACGATCGCACCTAGGAGAGTGAGAATCACGCAGGCGATCGGCGAGATCGACGTCCTGTGCGTCCTCCGACGGCCTAAACAACCGCGGCCAAAGTCGCCGCAACTACTTGTTTCTGAACCATTTGACGGTGACTGCATGCCTCGGCCGCCCGATAAATCGGCACAATCGACCCCGCAGGGCTTGCCTACCTGTCTCATGTGCAGCGTTTTCTCCTTGACATGGGGCTGTGCATCGAAGATAACGCGCGCCCCGCAGCAGACCACTAGGTCGCTGCATCCCGCCGAAGCAGAGAGGGTCACCTCTCATGGCCACTGGCCAAATGCTCGGGTTGGATCGTGCTGGTCGGTCAGTGCTCACAGAGCATACTGCCGGCCGCGGGTTGACCCACGCGGTGTTGGGTTGGCACGCGAACGGACCCGGGATTCGGATTCGCCGCAGCTAGAATTGCAGGGCCACCTCGGCTAGACGCGCAGCCACGCTGCCGGCAACACGAGCTGACCCTGCAGCCGGCAGAGCGCCCACAGCGGGCGCAAGAGATTTGGAGAAGGTTTAAAGATGCCGACAATCAATCAGCTGGTTCGCAACCGCCGCCAGGCAAAGCGCAAGAAGAGCACGGCCCCGGCCCTGCAGAGCTGCCCGCAGAAGCGAGGCGTCTGCACGCGCGTCTACACAACGACGCCGAAGAAGCCGAACTCGGCCCTCCGTAAGGTCGCACGTGTGCGCCTGTCGAACGGTATCGAGGTCACGTCGTACATCCCGGGCGTTGGTCACAACCTCCAGGAGCACAGCATCGTGTTGATCCGCGGTGGTCGTGTGAAGGACCTCCCGGGCGTTCGCTACCACATCATCCGCGGCACGCTTGATGCCACGGGCGTTGCTGGACGTAACCGCAGCCGCAGCAAGTACGGCACCAAGAAGCCGAAGCAGCAGTAGGAGAGCTGCGCCCACAGCGCACCGCCGAATAGGGTCCCACGCGACCCGATCAGGAGTCCGACATGCCACGTCGCCGCCAAGTACCGAAACGACCCGTCCTTCCTGATCCCAAGTATGGTGATCGGCTTGTGACGAAATTCACCAACTGCCTCATGCTCGACGGCAAGAAGTCGACCGCAGAGCGTCTCATCTATGAGGCCCTCGACAAGGTTGAGCAGCGCGCCAAAGAGGATCCGGTCCGCGTCTTGCACCGGGCCCTTGAAAACGTGCGACCGTCCGTCGAAGTGAAGTCGCGCCGCGTCGGTGGCTCGACCTACCAGGTCCCCGTTGAGGTCCGCCCAGAGCGCCGCAACGCCCTGGCTCTCCGCTGGATCATCGGATTCGCACGCAAGCGCGGCGAGAAAGGCATGGCGGAGAAGTTCGCGAACGAGATTCTCGACGCCGCAATGAACCGCGGCACCGCCGTGAAGCGCCGCGAAGATACGCATCGCATGGCTGAGGCCAACAAGGCGTTCGCACACTACCGCTGGTAGGCGCGACGACCACGACCGAATAACCAACTCTCCCGCGCGGACCCTCCTCTGGGCCCGCCCCACGTTGAGTCGACGGGAGACGACGTGCCAAAGCTGGCACGGACGAACCCGAAGTCCCCGGGGCACATCGCCCCACCCTGGAGTCCCAAGTGGCACGCACGATACCGCTTAAGACGATGCGCAATATCGGCATCATGGCGCACATCGACGCCGGTAAGACGACGACGACTGAGCGGGTGCTCTACTACACCGGCCGTTCTCACAAGATCGGCGAGGTGCACGACGGCGCCGCCACCATGGACTTCATGGAGCAGGAGCAGGAGCGTGGCATCACGATCACCTCCGCAGCCACGCAGTGCACCTGGAAGGGCACGACGATTAACATCATCGACACGCCCGGCCACGTTGACTTCACCGTCGAGGTCGAGCGCTCGCTGCGCGTCCTCGACGGCGCCGTCGCTGTGTTCTGTGCAGTCGGTGGCGTCGAGCCGCAGTCCGAGACCGTGTGGCGCCAAGCCAACACCTACAAGGTCCCGCGCATCGGCTTCGTCAACAAGATGGACCGCATTGGTGCCGACTTCCTCAACGTCGTTGGGCAGATTCGCACACGTCTTGGCGCGCGGCCCGTGCCGATGCAGCTGCCGATCGGATCGTACGATTCGTTCCGCGGCGTCGTCGACCTCATCAACAACCACGCTGTGATCTACGACGAAGATAGCCAGGGTGCAGAGTTCCGCATTGAAGCCGTTCCAGGCGACATGCTTGAGCTCGTCGCGCAGCACCGCATCGAACTCTTCGAGGCTGCCGCCGAGCAAGACGACGACCTGATGGGCCGGTACCTTGAGGGCGAAGAGCTCTCGCCGCAAGAGGTCTACAGCGCGCTTCGCACCGCGACGCTCAAGCTCGACATCATCCCCATGTTCTGCGGCTCTGCGTTTAAGAACAAGGGCGTGCAGGAGCTCCTCGACGCCGTCGTCGGACTGCTCCCGTCACCGCTTGACGTGCCGCCGCTCGAAGGCTTCGATCCCAACAACGAAGACATCAAGCTCACGCGCCCAGCATCGGACGATGCGCCCTTCTCAGCGCTCGCCTTCAAAATCTGGAGCGACCCGTTCGTCGGTCACTTGACCTACATCCGTGTCTACTCAGGCTCCGCGGTGGTGGGTGATTCAGTCATCAACTCCAACAACGGCAAGAAAGAGCGAATCGGCCGCATCATGAAGATGCACGCCGACAAGCGCGAAGACATCAAAGAGGTCTTCGCCGGCGACATCGTCGCGGTCGCGGGCCTCAAAGACACGATCACCGGACACACCCTCTGTGACCGCAAGGACCCCATCGTCCTCGAGTCGATGAACTTCCCCGACCCCGTGATCAGCGTCGCCATCGAGCCCGACAACAAGACCGAAGAGACCAAGCTCGGCAACGGCCTCGGCAAGCTGAGCCGCGAGGATCCCTCGTTCACGGTGACCTCGAACGAAGAGACGGGACAGACCATCATCTCGGGCATGGGCGAGCTCCACCTTGAGGTCATCGTCGACCGACTCAAGCGTGAATTCAACGTGAGCGCTCAGGTCGGCGCACCGCAGGTGGCCTACCGCGAGACCATGCGCGAGCCCTATGAAGTCAACTACAAGTTCAGCAAGCAGACCGGTGGCCGCGGCCAGTACGCCCACGTTGTGCTGAAGTTGGAGCCACAGGAGCCGGGCTTCGGCTACGAGTTCGTCGATGAGATCAAGGGCGGCGTCATCCCGCGCGAGTACATCCCGGCCGTGAACAAGGGCATTCAGGACGCGATGAACGCTGGCGTGCTCGCCGGATTCCCGGTCGTCGACCTCAAGGCGACGCTGAACTTCGGCAGCTACCACGACGTCGACTCGAGCGAGATGGCGTTCCGAACAGCCGCTTCGATGGCCTTCAAAGAGGGCATGCGCAAAGGCAAGCCTGTCCTGCTGGAGCCCATCTTCTCCATCGAATGTGTCACGCCCGAAGAGTACATGGGTGACGTCATCGGCGACCTCAACCGCCGCCGTGGCCGAATCCAGAACCTGGATGACCGCGCCGGATCCAAAGTCATCAGCGGCGAAGTTGCCCTTGGCGAGACCTTCGGCTACGCCACTGACCTGCGCTCCATGTCGCAGGGACGAGCCACCTACACGATGCAGTTTGCGCACTACGCGCCCGCGCCAAACAACATCGCCGAGCAGGTGGTGAAGAGCCAGGCACGCTGAGCCCAACCAGCAAGAGGAATATCATGGCAACCCGCATTCGAATTCGACTGAAGGCCTACGACCACAAGCTGCTCGACGCCTCCGTGACAGAAATCATGACGACAGTGCGCAACACCGGCGCCCGCATCGCGGGGCCCATTCCGTTGCCCACACGTATCAACCGGTACACTGTGCTGCGTGGACCTCACGTGGACAAGAAGAGCCGCGAGCAGTTCGAGATTCGGACTCACAAGCGCCTGATCGACATTCTCGATCCGACCCAGCAGACACTCGACGCGCTCATGCGCCTCGACTTGGCTGCAGGTGTCTCAGTCGAGATCAAGACCTAATCAGAACCACGCTGAGAGCTGGGACCGCACCGCACCGCGGGGGCCCGATTCCCAATCGAAGACCCGACTCATCGGGAGGCAAGACGATGGCCAACTTCAAATTGTACAACCAGAGCGCACAAGAGGTCGGTGAGATTGAACTCGCCGACGCCATCTTTGGCGCCGAGGTCAAGCCACACCTGCACTGGGAAATCGTCAAGATGCAGCGCGCCAACAAGCGCGCAGGCACACACTCGACGAAGACCCGCGCAGAAGTGAAGGGCTCGACCAAGAAGATCTACCGCCAGAAAGGCACCGGCAACGCGCGCCACGGCGCCCGGACAGCTCCGATCTTCGTTGGTGGTGGTCGAGCGCACGGCCCCAAGCCGCGCGACTACAGCTACACGGTGCCAAAGAAGGTCAAGGCAGCAGCGCTGCGTTCGGCCCTGAGCGCTCGCGCGATCAGCGGAGACCTCATCGTCCTCGACGCCTTGTCATTTGACGGGCCGAAGACGAAGGTCGGCGCGGCGACGCTCGCGCAGCTCGGCGCGAGCAACGCGCTGGTGGTGATGCCGGTCGAAGATCACAATGTCCACATGTCCATTCGTAACCTGCACAAGGTGAAGTACATCCGCGCGGAAGGCGTCAACGTCTACGACGTGCTCAAGTACGAGAAGTTGGTCCTCACTGCAGACGCAGCGCGCGCGCTCGAACTGCGGTTGGGTTAAGGGAGAGTCGAACCATGAACCTGCATCCCACCCAAATCTTGATGAAGCCTCTGATGACGGAGAAGAACCACATTCTCCGCGAAGCGGACAATGAGTACGTCTTCGAAGTCCATCTCCAGGCCAACAAGAACCAGATCCGCGAGGCAGTCGAGACGCTGTTTGCGGTGAACGTCGCCGACGTACGCACCCTGGTGCAACGCGGCAAGAACCGTCGCGTCGGCAAGTACACCGGCAGGCGTCCAAACTACAAGAAAGCGATCGTCCGTCTTCGCGGCGGGCAGAGCATCGATTTTTTCGAGGGCGTCTGATTTCAGGGCCGTAGAAGGCAGCTGACTACCACCGGAAATCCCGGGAGACTGAGTTATGTCCATCCGTAAATACCGTCCAACGACACCAGGGCAGCGCGACCGTCAAGGTCCCGATTTTTCCGAAGTGACGTGCACGACGCCCGAAAAGTCGTTGCTCGCTCCGCTGCGAAAGCAGGCCGGACGCAACAACCTCGGTCGCATCACCATCCGCCATCGCGGTGGTGGACACAAACGACACTACCGAATCATCGACTTCAAGCGCGACAAGGTCGGCGTGCCGGCACGCGTGACGACGATCGAGTACGATCCGAATCGCAGCGCCCGCATCGCCCTCCTGACGTACGCCGACGGTGAGAAACGATACATCCTGGCTCCCAACGGCTTGTCCGTGGGCAGCGAGGTCGTCTCCAGTCGCAACGCAGACATCCAGCCTGGCAACGCCATGCCGCTTGAGGCCATGCCCGTTGGTACGACGGTTCACGCCATCGAACTGAAGGTCGGTGGCGGCGCACAGCTCTGCCGCAGCGCGGGAGCCAAAGCCCAGCTCATGGCGCTTGAGGGCAAGCATGCCCTGCTTCGTCTACCAAGTGGTGAGCTCCGCAAGGTCATCTGCCGATGCCGCGCCACAATTGGCGAGGTCGGCAATGCGAAGCACAACAACGAGAAGCTCGGCAAGGCCGGACGTACTCGTTGGCTCGGTCGCCGTCCGCACGTGCGTGGCGTCGCAATGAACCCCGTCGATCACCCTCTGGGTGGTGGCGAAGGTCGCACCTCGGGTGGACGCCACCCTTGCACGCCTTGGGGCAAACCGACACTCGGTGCCAAGACGCGTAAAAACAAGCGCAGCAACTACCTGATCGTCAGCCGGCGTAAGAAGAAGTAGGGAGCAAGACGATGCCTCGTTCCATTAAAAAGGGTCCATTCGTAGACGACCACCTCATGAAAAAGGTGGCCGAAGCCAATCGGACCGACAACAAGCGCCCCATCAAGACCTGGTCGCGGCGCTCCACCATCTTCCCCGAGTTCGTCGGGCACAACTTCATGGTCCACAATGGCAAGAAGTTCGTGCCGGTGTACGTGACGGAGAACATGGTTGGGCACAAGCTCGGCGAGTTCTCGCCGACCCGGACTTTCTACGGCCACGCCGCTGACAAGAAGACGAAGCGCCGCTAGAGCGACGCGCCAGTGGTATGAAACTTAAGCGCTAGTTGCGCCAAGTTCGCACGACTGGACTGGAGAACGAAGATGACCAGCACAAAGGCACATCTCCGCAACCTGGGCATCGCGCCTCGTAAGGTGCGCATGGTCGTGGATCAGATCCGCGGCAAGGGAGCTGCAGAAGCTCTCGACATCCTGCACTTCACCCTAAAAAAGGGTGGCGAGCCGGTGCGCAAGCTGTTAGACAGCGCCGTCGCGAACGCCGTGACGAACCACGAAATGGACGCCGATGCACTTTTTGTGTCCGACGTCTACGTGGACCAGGGGCAAACGATCAAACGCTGGCGCCCACGCGCCATGGGTCGGGCCACGCGGATCAACAAGAAGACCAGCAACGTAACGCTGGTCCTGGGCGTCCGCTAGGCTCCGCCCAGCGAACACGGAGAGACCCATCATGGGACAGAAGACCCATCCGAACGGCCTACGACTTGGCGTGATTCGATCCTGGAACAGCAAGTGGTTCGAGGAAAAGAACTACATGCAGTGGCTGCACGAGGACCTAGAGATCCGCAAGCTCGTCAAGACGACGATGAAGCATGCGGGCATCTCGAAGGTAGAGATCGAGCGCCGCGCCCGCCAGATCCGGATCGGTGTCCACACCGCGCGTCCCGGCATCCTGATTGGGCCGAAAGGCAAGGAGGCAGACAAGCTCAAGCTCGCGATCGGCAAGATCGCAAGCGGCGAAGTCTACCTATCGATCCACGAGATCCGACGCGCCGAGACCGACGCGCAGCTTGTGGCAGAGAACATCGCGACCCAGCTTGAGCGCCGCGTGGCGTTCCGCCGCGCGATGCGCAAGGCGATGCAGGCAGCGCAGAAGTTCGGCGCCAAGGGCATTCGTGTCTCCTGCAAGGGCCGCCTCGGCGGCGCTGAGATGGGCCGCTACGAGTGGTACCTCGAGGGTCGGGTTCCGCTGCACACGCTGCGGGCCGACATCCAGTACGGGGAGGCCTTGGCCTCGACAACCTACGGAATCATCGGTGTGAAGACCTGGATCTATCACGGCGACATCATTCCAGAGCGCTCGGGCGCCAACGCGTGAGAGCCGGTGCCGCACCGCGGTACCAGCCCTCATCGACTGAATTATCAAGTACGCCGCCCATCCACGGGCGCCTGATCTATCAAGGAAACCGGCATGTTGGCTCCCAAGAGAATCCGCTGGCGCAAGGTACAGAAGGGCCGCAATCGCGGCACTGCCTGCCGTGGCACGGAAGTATCATTCGGGGAATTCGGTCTACAGGCCACTCAGTGCGGGTGGCTCACCAGCCGCCAGATTGAGGCCGCTCGTATCGCCATGACTCGCAAGATGAAGCGTGGCGCGAAGATCTGGATCCGAATCTTCCCACACAAGCCCATCTCCAAAAAGCCCGCCGAGACCCGCATGGGTAAAGGTAAGGGCGGTCCGGATCACTGGGTTGCCGTCATCAAGCCTGGGCACATGCTGTACGAGATCCAGTCGGAAGACGAGGCGCTCGTTCGCGCGGCCTTCACACTCGCAGCACACAAACTGCCACTGCGGACGCAGGTCGTCAGCCGAGGTGAAATCCGATGAAGAAGAGCGTTATTAGCGAGATGACCTTGCCAGAGTTGGGTCGCTCAGAGACCGAGCTCCGCGAGGAGATCTTCCGCCTACGCTTCCAGCACCACACAGGTCAGCTGGCTAGCCCGATCAAGTTGCGCACCACACGCCGGAGCCTAGCCCGCGTGATGACCCGCATCCGCGCCTTCCAGTTGGGCGACGTCCAGCCGCTGGCGAAGGAGTCCTGAGATGTCTGACATCACCGAGAACACAGCAGTCGCGAACGTGACCGACGCCGAGACGATCGCCGATGAAGTTGGCGGCGCATCGCGCCATCGTCGTCAGTTGATGGGCCAAGTCGTGTCGGCCAAGGGCGAGAAGACCGCAGTGGTGAGCGTTACGCGAACCTACCTGCACCCGCAGTACCGCAAGTACGTGCGCCGCTCGAAGAAGTACATGACACACGACGAGCACAACACGTGCGGCGAGGGTGACCAGGTGCTTATCGAGGAGTGCCGCCCGATGTCCAAGCACAAGCGCTGGCGCTTGCGCTCGGTGTTGCGCAAGAACATCTGAACGAATGACGTCTGTGGCCCGTCGTTGGCCAAGACCTCAAGAGCCCCAAACCGTGGGCGACAGCCGGGGATGACATGATCCAGAGCGAAAGCCAGCTGCTAGCTGCCGACAATTCGGGCGCCAAACGCCTCCGCTGCATCAAGGTGCTCGGCGGTAGCAAGCGCAAGTACGCCTCCGTGGGTGACGTCATCGTCTGCTCTGTGCGCGAGGCGCTGCCCCGCTCCAAAGTGAAGGTCGGCGAAGTCGTGCGCGCTGTTATTGTTCGGACCGCCAAAGAAGTGGGTCGCGATGATGGCTCGTACATCAAGTTCGATGGCAACGCCGCCGTCCTTATTAACAAGCAGGGCGAGCCAATCGGCACACGCATCTTCGGACCGGTCGCACGCGAGCTGCGCGCGAAGCGGTACATGAAGATTGTGTCTTTGGCCCCAGAAGTGATCTGAGCCACTAGGCTCAGCTGCAGAGGTTCATCATGAACAAGATCCGCAAAGGCGACCTCGTCGCCGTGCTCGCAGGCAAAGACAAGGGCAAGACCGGCAAGGTCATGCGCGTTGTCAAAGATGGAGAGCGCGTCGTCGTTGAAGGCGTCAATTTCCACAAACACCACGTCAAGCCCAATCAGCAGGGCCGCGAGAGCGGAATCGTTCGGAAGGAGGCGTCCTTGCACGTCTCCAACCTTGCGCTGGTGAGCCCCTCGACGGGGAAAGCCGTCCGAACAGGCTTCCAGACTGTCATCGCTGCAAACGGTGAGCAGAAGAAAGTCCGCGTCGCCAAGCAGACCGGCGAGCAGCTCGATCCCAGCTAAGCGCGGGTGGCGAGGTCGACCTCCCTGGTCGGCACGACAGCGAACGATCCAAGAAGTGACGCGTCTTGAGAAGGACGCGCATACGTAGACGAAGACAGGCCTGAAGCGTGGGCTGCACCGCAACTGCGCGACGCAGGCACACGATCAGTCCGAGGATGAGGTTTTCACATGATTCCCAGGCTTCACACGAAGTACAAAACCGATGTCATCAGCGCTATGCGGACTGAGTTCTCGTACGACAACGTCATGCAGGTGCCGAAGCTCGACAAGATCGTCGTCAACTTCGGTCTTGGCGAGGCCGTGCAGAACCCCAAGGTGATCGAACGCTGCGTCCAGCAGATGACCGCCATCGCCGGTCAGAAGCCCGTGATCACCCGCGCTAGCAAGTCGATCTCGAACTTCAAGCTGCGCGAAGGCATGCCCATTGGCGTCAAAGTGACCCTTCGACGCGTGCAGATGTGGGAGTTCCTGGACCGACTGTTCAGCGTCGCGCTACCGCGCGTCCGAGACTTTCGTGGCGTCAGCCCGAAGGCGTTTGATGGTCGCGGCAACTACACGCTGGGGATCAAGGAGCAGATCATCTTCCCTGAGATCCAGTATGACCAGGTGGACAAGGTTCGTGGTTTGAATATCACGTTCGTGACCACCGCAACCACGGACGAGGAGGGTCGCGCTTTGCTAAAGGCCCTCGGTATGCCGTTTCGCAAGTAGAGGTTCCGCGTCGAGGGGCACGTGCAAGCGCTGCAGCCCATCGAGACCTGGACCCGAGGAGAGAGTAAGATGGCAACGACAAACGACCCCATCTCTGATTACTTGACACGTATCCGCAACGCCATTCAGGCGAGGCATGAATCGCTCCGCGTTCCGCGCTCAAAGATGCTGCTTAGCATCAGCGAGATTCTGAAGGCTGAGGGATACGTCAACGGTGTCGAGAATGTTGATGAAGGCCCGCAGGGCGAGATTGTGGTGCACCTGCGCTACCTCGGTGACCGCAGCAATGCGATCAAGGCCCTGAAGCGGATTTCGAAGCCCAGCCGACGCAAGTACGTCGGGTCCGCTGAGATCCCGCGCATCAAGAACGGCCTCGGGATTGCAATCCTTTCGACGTCACGTGGCGTCATGACCGGTGCAGAAGCGCGCAAAGCCAAAGTTGGCGGCGAGCTCCTCTGCACCGTGTGGTGAGGGACACTATGGCTGACAAGAAGATCGTATTGTCTCGTATTGGCAAGGCCCCAGTTTCGGTTCCCGCGGGTGTCAACGTGGCCATCTCTGGCCTCGATGTCACGGTGAAGGGCCCGAAGGGCTCGCTGTCACGCACCTTCAAGGGAGTCACCTTCGAGCAAGGCGACACCGAGATCGTGGTGCATCCCGCTGACTCCTCTCGTGGTGGCAAAGCCATGCACGGCCTCGGTCGTTCGCTGCTTTTCAACATGGTCACCGGAGTCTCGACCGGCTACAAGCGGGAACTCGACGTTCAAGGCGTTGGTTTTCGTATTGATCTGAAGGGCAGTGACCTGGTATTCCAGGTTGGCTTTTCGCACACGGTGCCGTACAGCCTGCCTGCAGGTGTCGCTGGCACGGTGGAAGGTCAAACACACTTGGTCCTCGAGTCCTGTGATAAGGAACTCGTCGGCCAGTGCGCTGCCAGCATCCGAGCCATTCGCCCGCCCGAGCCCTACAAAGGCAAGGGTATTCGCTACTCCGACGAGGTCGTGCGCCGCAAGGCCGGCAAGTCGGGCGGCAAGAAGTAACCGACGCGGCTGGCAGTCCAGCCGCACCTGGAGGGAGCCACGATGCTCACGCCTCGCTTTTCAAATCGCCGGCAGCACCGGAAGTACCGTCTGCGCTTCACGATCCGTGGTACCACGGACCGTCCGCGCTTGAGCGTCTTCCGCTCTGCCAAACACATCTACGCCCAAGTCATCGACGATGACTCGGGGCGCACCCTGGCCCAAGCGTCGACACTAGAAGACAGCTTTGCGGGCTTCGAGGGCGACAAGACCGCCGCGGCCAAACAGGTCGGCGCGCTTGTCGCCGACCGCGCTGTCGCGGCGGGCGTGTCGAAGCTCGTCTTCGACCGCAACGGCTTCAAGTACATCGGTCGCGTCGCGGCGGTGTCGACGGGAGCCCACAAGTTGGGACTCCTGACCAAAGACGGATATGCGCCCACGGGCGACGTCGACGACGCTACGGCATCGTCGTCCAACGAGGAGTAGACGATGTCGAACAACCGACCTGGTGGCAGTGGTGGTAGTGGTGGTGGTGGCGGCGGCGGTCCAGATCGCCGTGGCGGCGGCGGACCGCGTGGGCGTCGCGATCGCAATGAGCCCGAGGACGGCTTCAACGCTGCGACCATCGGCATCAATCGTACCGCCAAGGTCGTGAAGGGAGGCCGCCGCTTCTCTTTCTCAGCCCTCGTGGTGGTTGGTGACGGCACTGGCAACGTCGGTGTTGGCATGGGCAAGGCGAACGAAGTGCCAGAGGCGATCCGAAAGGGAACGCAGAAGGCGCGGAAGGCCGTGTTTCAGGTGCCACTGGTCAAGGGCACCATCCCGCACGACGTCATCGGCCATCACGGCGCGGGTCGGGTGCTTCTGCTCCCGGCTAGTCAGGGCACCGGTATCATCGCCGGCGGCCCAGTGCGTGCCGTTCTCGAGCAGGCTGGCATTCGAAACATCATCACGAAGTGCCTCGGTAGCAACAACCCGCACAACGTGGTTCGTGCGACGCTCGATGCGCTCCAGAGCCTGCGAACGATCGAGCAAGTTGCCCACGCGCGTGGCAAGTCAGTGGACGAAATCCGCGGCTAGTCCGAAGTCCTACCCAATAAACGGACCCCAGGGTCCATTTCGCTCTTGCATCCCAGTGGGACCGCGCGTAGTCTCTCGCGCCCCACCACAGGGGGGAGTGGTGAGGATCGCCTTCGAGCGGTCATCACCCTGCAAGAACGCCCGGAATCCCGGGTGCCCGCGTCGACCATTCGGCGAAGGGCGCTTGGCCGAGCCAGTCTCCTAGCGAGGCGCAGTCCTGCCGAGTAGCGATACGCTGCTTGGTGAACGGAGAAGACGATGAACGAGCTCAGCAATCTGCGCCCGCCGAAGGGAGCCACCCGCAAGGGCAAACGTCTCGGACGTGGTATTGGCTCACGCACAGGTAAAACTGCCGGTCACGGCCACAAGGGTATGGGCCAGCGTAAGAGCGGCAACTCCCCGGCCCGATTCGAGGGCGGCCAGATGCCGTTGCAGCGCCGGTTGCCGAAGATTGGTTTCACCAACATCTTCCGCAAGCAGTGGCTGACCATCAACGTTGGCGATCTCGAACGCTTCGCGGCCGGAACCAAGGTTGATGAGGCGTTGCTTCGTCAGTTGAACTTGGTCAAGGGCCGCGCCGACGGCCTAAAGATCTTGGGCGACGGCGAGCTGCCGCATGGCCTGCAGGTCGTCGCGGACAAGTTCACGGCTTCCGCAGTTGCAAAGATTGAGGCCGCGGGCGGTTCGGTGGAGGTCGTCGGTGGCTAGTCCCATCGCCAACATCGGGAAGGTCCCGGAGCTGAAGAAGCGCGTATTGTTCACGCTCGGCATGCTCGCTGTGTACCGGATCGGCGTGTTCGTCGCGGTCCCTGGCGTTGATCGTCAGGTCGTGAGCGACTATCTCGCCAGCTCAGGCGGCGGTCTATTGGGCATGTTCAACATGTTCACCGGCGGTGCGCTAGAGCAGGTGTCGATCTTCGCGCTGGGCATCATGCCCTACATCTCTGCCAGCATCATTCTGCAGCTTTTGACCGTGGTTGTACCGGCGGTTGAGCGACTGAACAAAGAGGGTGAGTCGGGGCGCCGCAAGATCAACCAGTATACGCGCTACGGTACAGTCGTGTTGTCTCTGATTCAGGGCACCTTCATGGCGACTTGGCTAGCCGGGCTCAACAGCCAGGCGCTGGGTGCCGGTGGATCGGGCGCAATGACGAGTGGCGCGGGCTTCATTGCGCTGTGCGTGCTCTCCCTGACGACCGGCACCGTGTTCATCATGTGGCTCGGCGAGCAGATCACGGCGCGAGGAATTGGGAACGGTATCTCGCTGATCATCTACGCCGGCATCGTGGCAGGTCTTCCGACCGCGCTTCAGCAGACGTTCAGTCTCGTGAAGAACGGTCAAATCAGCCCACCCGTGCTGCTGTTCATCTTGGCCACCGTCGTGGCGGTGATCGCGGTCATTGTGTTCTTCGAGCGGGCTCAGCGCCGCATCCCCGTGCAGTACGCCAAACGTGTTGTGGGCAACCAAGTCATGCAAGCGCAGGGTTCGTTCCTGCCGCTGAAGGTCAACACGGCCGGTGTTATCCCGCCGATCTTTGCGTCGTCCATTCTGATGTTTCCAGCCACGTTGGCCAACTTCGCACCCGATAGTGCGGTGCTCGCTGGCATGCTCAATTCGTTGGTGCCGGGGCGCATGCTCTACAACGTGGTGTACGTCATTCTCATCATCTTCTTCTGTTACTTCTACACGGCCGTGACGTTCAATCCGGTCGACGTGGCCGACAATCTGAAGAAGGGCGGTGGCTTCGTACCAGGCGTCCGCGCCGGCAAGAAGACCGCTGAATACATCGACCGCGTGTTGTCACGCCTCACCTTTGGTGGTGCGGTGTACGTGGCTGCGGTGTGCGTGTTGCCAGGGTTCCTGCAGCTCGAGTTCAACGTGCCGTTCTACTTCGGTGGCACGTCGCTGCTCATCGTTGTGGGCGTCGCGATGGACACGGCTCAGCAAATCGAGAGTCATCTCATCACGCGCAATTACGACGGCTTCGCTGGCCCGAGCGGTCCGCGTATGCGCGGTCGGCGCGCGGCGGCGTAAGCACAGTCGACAAGCTGTCCAAGCCCAGCGCGCGCCTCTCTCCTCTCCCACGTTCTCTTTGAGACTCAGGAATTCGATCGTGTCCAGCTCCTCTCCAAACCGCATGATCCTGCTCGGTGCCCCTGGCGCCGGTAAAGGCACCGTGGCCAAGGGCTTGGTGGATCACTTACAAGTGACCCATCTCTCCACTGGCGACATGCTTCGCGCGGCCATCAAGGCCGGGACGGAAGTGGGTATGCTGGCGAAGACCTTCATGGACCGGGGCGCGCTCGTGCCCGATGACGTGATGGTCGCGCTGATTGCGGAGCGGGTCGGTCAGGATGACTGCAAAGCGGCCGACGGATCCGCCAAGTTTTTGCTGGACGGTTTTCCACGGACGCTGCCGCAGGCAGATGCGCTGGACGATCGGGGGCTCGGTCCGGACGCCGTCATCTACTTGAAGGTGGATGTCGACGTGATCGTTGAGCGTCTGACTGGACGACGCTCTTGCCCCGGTTGCGGTGCGCCGTACCACGTGACATTTCGGCGACCAAAGGTTGACGGAATCTGTGATATCTGCGAGACGGCGCTGGTGCACCGCTCAGATGACCAAGAAGGTCCGATCCGGAAGCGACTCGATGCATACAATGGCCAAACGGCGCCGTTGGTCGATCGATACCGCGCGCAGCTGGTCGCCATCGATGGCAACCAGTCGCCGAGCGACGTCCTCAAGGACGTCCTGGTTGCGGTCAGCGCCGCCGGTTGATGAAGTACGGCGGCGCACCTGCCGCAGGAATTGAGACCCCACGTTGCAAGTGCAGCCGGTGTCAGTGAATGAGCCACAGCGGCTCAGTGGAGAAGAAGTCATGAAGGTCCGAGCCTCCGTGAAGCCGATCTGTGAGTCGTGCCGCGTCGTCAAGCGCCGTGGTGTCGTCCGGGTCATCTGCAGCAACCCGAAGCACAAGCAGCGTCAGGGATAGGTCCGAAAGGGCCCCCATTCGCTAAGGAGACGACCTATGGCACGTATCGCTGGTGTAGACCTTCCGCGCAACAAGCGGGTGGACATCGCGCTGCGCTCGATCTACGGCGTTGGACCGAAGATCTCTGACGATGTCTGTCTGAAGGCAGGCATCGACGGAAGCAAGCGCACCGAGTTGTTGACGGATCAGGATGTTATCCGGATTCGCGACATCCTCGAAACTGAATACAAGGTTGAGGGTGATCTGCGTCGGCAGGTCGCGCTCGACATCAAGCGGCTCATGGACCTCGGTTGCTACCGTGGTCTACGTCACCGCCGGGGTCTGCCCGTTCGTGGGCAGCGCACTCATACCAACGCTCGCACCCGCAAGGGACCGCGTCGCGCCGCAATCAAGAAGAAGAAGTAGCACGGGGGCTCTCAGATGGCTGTTCCGAACAAGTCCGCAGGGCGCATCAAGCGCCGCGACCGAAAGAACGTACAGACCGGTGTGGTTCACATCACGTCGACGTTCAACAACACGATCATCACGATCACCGACGTCGCGGGCAACGTTGTTGCTTGGTCGACCGCTGGTCGTCGTGGCTTCAAGGGCTCTCGCAAGTCTACGCCGTTTGCGGCGCAGATGGCAGCGGAAGATGCAGGACGCCAGGCGCAGGAGCACGGCATGAAAACCGTGTCAGTTCGCGTCAAGGGCCCCGGCAGTGGTCGCGAGGCCGCGATGCGGGCTTTGGCCAACATCGGCTTCCGCGTGTCTTCGATTCGTGATGTCACCACCATCCCGCACAACGGCTGCCGCCCGCGCAAGCGTCGCCGCGTCTGATTGCCGAGGGTCGGTGCGCTCAGGTCCAGGCCGCTTAGGCGTGGATCATTCAGGTGCAGGCCGCAGCGGCAGGTGCCTTGTAAGTTACTGTTCAGGAGAATCAAAGTGGCTCGTTATACCGGACCCGTCTGTCGTCTCTGCCGTCGTGAAGGGCTCAAGCTCTTCCTCAAAGGCGAGCGTTGTTACACTGAGAAGTGCGCCTACGAGCGCCGAGCATTCGTGCCCGGCATGCACGGCCAGGCGCGCCGCAGCAAGGTTTCTGAGTACGGCCGTCAGCTTCGCGAGAAGCAGAAGGTCAAGCGCATGTACGGCCTCGTCGAGAAGCAGTTCCGCGCGTACTACAAGCTCGCTGCCCAGAAGGAAGGCGTCACGGGTGAGAACCTGTTGCGTTTCCTTGAGCGTCGACTCGACAACGCTGTGTACCGTCTTGGTTTTGCAGTGAGCCGCTCCGAGGCTCGCCAGATCGTTCGGCACAACCATGTGTTGGTCAACGGTCGCCGCTGCAACATCCCGTCGGCGATGGTGCGCGTCGGTGACGAGATTCAGATCCGCGAGAAATCGCGGGAGCACGCTCGCATCACCGAGGCGCTGGACGGCGCCGACCGTCGCGGCTTGCCAGCGTGGCTTGAGGCCGACCGCAAAAACTTCATGGGCAAAGTCACGAGCCTGCCGGCCCGTGCCGACATCACCGCGCCCATCGAGGAGCGGCTGATCATCGAGCTCTACTCGAAGTAGGCCCGCCTGGTTTGGTTCCTTCGTGCGGTTGTTCCGCATGATCCTTCGATTCTACAGGGGCTCTGCCCCGCGACGTTCGTGACCCTCCAACCAACACCGCCAAGGGGCGCTCTGTTTGAAGGTACTTTGGGTCACATGACTGGAGCAGCCATGCAGCGCAATTGGCGACACCTCATCCGTCCAAAGGCCCTTGAAGTGAGTGAGCTCACCGGGACCTATGGCAAGTTCGTCGTGGAGCCTCTCGAGGGCGGCTACGGCCAAACTCTGGGCAACGCGCTCCGCCGCATTCTGTTGTCGAGCGTCCGTGGCGCCGCGATCACGGGTATCCGGATGGCTGCGCTCGGTCGCGTGGTTCGTGAAGACGAGTCGCGGGGCAAGACTCAGCGTCGCATGGTCGAGCAGATGCAGTCTGCGCTCCACGAGTTTCAGGCGCTGCCTGATACCGTCGAGGACGTCGCCGAAGTCGTGTTGAATCTCAAAGAGGTCAACCTGCGGCTTGATGGCGAGATGACCGAGTTCATCCACCTGGTCGCGGAGGCGCCAGCTGATGGCGCGCCGCTCGTCGTGACCGCCGCTGACCTACAGGTCTCGTCGGCCGTGACGATCCTCAACCCTGAGCAGCACCTCATGACCATCCAGCCTGGCGGCCGAGTGGAAGCTGAGATGACCGTTCGTGAGGGTGTGGGTTATTCGCCCGCGAGTCGCCAGACTGAGGACGGCGAGGATGTGCCGGTCGACCTGTTGCCGATCGACGCGATCTTCTCGCCGATTCGCCGCGTCAACTTCCGTGTCGACAACGCCCGCGTTGAGCAACGCACCGACTACGACAAGCTGACGCTTGAAGTGTGGGGCAACGGCGCCGTGGATCCCGAGACCGCGGTCGGCATCGCTGCGAAGATCCTTCGTGAGCAGCTCCGGGTCTTCGTTAGCTTCGAAGAGCAGACCGAAGAAGAGCACACGGAGGAGGTCGTTGAGGAGATCGAGCCGCTCGACGAGAATCTTTACCGTCCGATCGAGGATCTTGATCTGTCAGTGCGCTCGGCAAACTGCCTTCAGAACGCACAGATTTGCTACATCGGCGAGCTTGTGCAGCGGTCCGAGGCCGAGATGCTGAAGACCAAGAACTTTGGGCGGAAGTCGCTGAAAGAGATCAAAGAGGTGCTCAACGAGCTCGGCTTTGAACTTGGCATGCGCTTGGACAACTTCGATCCGGACAACCGTCCCGCGACGTTGACCAACTGAGCGACGGCTTCCCTGGCAAACTAGGCCGGCGCTCGGGTCACCGAGGCTGGCGCGGGGATCAGTCCCCCTGAGTATCTGGAGTACGAGAGATGCGACACCTTAAGTCTGGCCGTAAGCTGGGCCGCGACACAGCCCATCGCAAGTCGATGATGTTGAACTTGTGCAAGTCGCTCATCGAGCACGAGCGCATTACGACGACGGAAGCCAAGGCCAAAGAGCTCCGCAGCTGGGTTGAGCCGCTAGTCACGCTTGCCAAAGCTGACTCGGTTCATAACCGTCGATTGGCGTTCAACAAGCTGCGTGACCGCGGCCTGGTTCATAAACTGTTCACCGAGCTCGCGCCGCGTTTCTCGACGCGTCCAGGTGGCTACACGCGTCGGATGAAGCTTGGTCCGCGTTCGGGTGACCGTGCGCCAATGATGATCATTGAATTCGTCGGCTGAGTCGGAGCTGTGTGCCTGACAGGTTGCGGGCCCGTGGGCCGCCGCGTCGTCTGACTCAGCGTCCGGTTCTGCAGAAGATACGAGAGCCACGGGGCCCGGTGCAGCGCATCGGGCTCCGTGGTTTTCTGCGTTTGGGGCGACGCGGGGCGTAGCGGCGGGGGGCGCAAGGGTCCGCAGCGGTCAGGTGGTCATCCACTTGTAGCCAAAGCCGCGGACGGTCTGGAGCTGGCCAGCATGTGGCGCGGCGAGCTTGACGCGCAGCCTTCGAACGTGGATGTCGACGGTGCGGGTGCCCCCGTTGTAGCGGTGTCCCCAGACGCGGGCGAGCAGGACGTCGCGGCTCCACGCACGTCCCGGATGGGTGACGAAGTGGCGCAACAAGGCGAATTCCTGCGGCGTGAGGCGCAAGATCACGCCGTCGATGCGCGCCTCAAAGCCCTCCAGGTCGACTTGCAGGCTGCCGAACGTGACCGGCTGTTGCCTCGTGTCCACGTCGTCTCCGACGAGGCGCGAGACACGCGCCACGATCTCAGCGGGTGGTGCGTCGCGGAGGATGAAGTCTGTGCAGGGCATGCGCGACGCCATAGACAGCCAGCGTGTGTCCAGCACGACTAGGCTTGGCACGCGGCCCACGACGGGGTGCCGCCGCATCGCGCTGAGCAGCGGCGCGATCGGGACGCTCGGCGGGGGCTCGAGGATCGCCAGGTGAGGGGGGGCCGTGATCGGGCAAACGAAGCGGCCTTCGACGAGCGCGTGCGTCTCGACGTGACAGGACCCATACTCTAGCGCGTCCCGGATGGGAGATTCGCTCGGGGCATGACTGAAAAGGTAGACGCTGCGCACGGCGCGATCCTACAGCGCCGCGGGGCGTGGGGCTACAGGGCGCGGCTGCAAGAGGGTGATGATGGGAAAGGCAAGCGTGATGCGAACCGGGACGCCGGGCAAGGCCAGTGTCCGCGAACCGTCGACGCGTCGCTTGGCGCTGGCTGGCCTCACCGGTTTGCTGCTGGCTGCGTCGTATCCGAGTCTTGGCTGGTGGTGGTTGGCGCTTGTGGCCTATGTCCCGCTGCTGTGGGCGGTGGCCGGCATCGCGCGTGCGCGGCAGGGGTTCGTGCTCGGCTGGGTCGCAGGCACGGTGCTGCACGGGCTGTCGTTTTACTGGCTGAGCTTCACGATTCGGGAGATGAGCGGGCTGCCGACCGTCGTGGGCTGGTTGGTGGTTTTGCTACACGCCGCGGCGATGGGGCTTCATCAGGCTGTGTTTGCGGCGGCGGTCGTGGCGACGCGGCAGTGGCAGTCGCGGGTCTGGTGGCCGGCGTGGGTCGGCGTGACGCTGCTTGCGGCGGAGGTCATCGTGCCCTGGCAGTTCCCTTGGTACCTCGGCAACGCGGTCTATCCGGCGCCGGTGCTGCTCCAAGCGGCCGACGTTGTCGGAGTTGTGGGCGTCAGCGCGCTCGCCGCAGCGTGCTCGGCCGTGGTCGTCGACGCCCTGCGCGCCAAGAGTTGGCGCCGAGGGCTCTTCCTGGTCGCGTTGTTGGGCTGCTGGACGGGATATGGCGCCCTGCGTCTGTGGATGGTTGAGGCCGTCCCTGTCAACCGAACGCTGGCCGTTGGTCTGGTGCAGCACAATCCGAGCATGAAGGAGAAGACGAGCTTGAAGCCGGGGCCGCGCCTGCCCATGTTCTCCCGCGCGATTGCGCTGACGACGCAGCTGCCGCTCGATGACCTAGATCTTGTGATTTGGCCCGAAGGCGCGCTGCCCTTCTTCTATGTGCCGTTGGAGGTGGACAAGCCGGGCCGGGCGCCGCCGGTGCTGCGTCGGGTCACCGCGGATCTGCACGCCTTCGCGGCGAAGCTCGGTCGACCGCTGATCGTGGGCACGCTGCGCATGTCGGACCGGCAATGGAAGGCGCGTCCGACGAACGCGGCGGTGGTGATTGACGGCACAAGCACGCAGGCCTACGACAAACACCTGCTCGTGCCTTTCGGCGAGTACCTGCCTGGGCGAGACCTGATGCCAACGCTCAAGGATCTCGTCCCCGGTGTGAGCGATCTCGGCGCTGGCCAGGGCACGAGCGTGCTGGAGGTGCGCGGCGTCAGGCTCGGGATGAGCATCTGCTATGAGGCCTTGTTCTCGGGGTTCATGTGGCGCCAGACCCGAGACAGTGACGTGCTGCTGAACCTCACGGACGACGTCTGGTTTGGTCCGACAAATGCACCGGAGCTGCACCTCATGGTCCAGATCCCACGCGCGGTGGAGCTGCGCCGGCCACTGCTGCGGGCCACTGCGACGGGCATTTCGGCGATGGTGGACGCTGGCGGCCGGGTGACTGCGCGGACGCCAGTGTGGCAGACGGCGACGCGTGTGGTGCGCGTGCAGCTGCGGGACGTTGGCTCGCCGTTTCGCGTCTGGGGTCCGTGGCCGGCGCGCGCGCTGGCGGCGCTTGTGGCGGGGCTGTTGCTGCTAGTTGAATGGCGCCGTCGCGCTGGGCTGCGGGTTGGGGTGGAGCGCGATGAGGGCGTCGCTGGCTCCTAATCGGCCTCGGTCAAATCAGTGTCGTGCGAAGTGGCGCGTGGTGTGGTAGCACGCGCCAGCGGTGAATCCGCGGAGGCAGCCATGGTGAAGATAGGCGGATCTGGCCAGCGGGCATCGAAGTCGCGGAAACCTACGTCCAAACCAGGCGCCCAGAAGGCGCCGAAAGGCCGGAAATCTGGGTCGGCAGCGGAGACGGAGCCGCAGAGCGGCGAGCGACTGCAGAAGGTGTTGTCGCGGTGTGGCGTGGCCTCGCGACGCGGCGCCGAGCAGCTGATCGCGGAGGGTCGGGTGACGGTGAACGGCGTTGTCGTCGACACGATGGGCACGCGCGTTGATCTCTCCGTGGATGACGTGCGTTTTGACGACGAGCGCATCAAGCCTCCGCCCACACAGATCGTGCTGGTGCTGAACAAGCCCGTCGGGACGCTGTGCTCGGAGAGCGACCCTGAGCATCGGCCGCTCGTGCACCATCTCGTGCCGAAGGAGCTGGCTTTGCGCACAGTGGGCCGGCTCGACTTCAACACTGAGGGTGTGCTGCTCTTCACCAACGACGGCGACCTGTCGCTGCGGCTAACTCACCCGCGCTTTGGCGTGCAGCGAACCTATGAAGTGCGGGTTCGTGGCATTCCGGACGAGGCGACGCTCAATCGGCTGGTGCGCGGGGTGGAGTTGGAGGACGGCCCCGCTCAGGTTGAGTCGGTCGAGATCATGAAACGAACCGACAAAAACGCCTGGGTTCGCCTGACGTTGACTGAGGGACGCAACCGAGAAGTTCGCCGCCTGATGGAGCGCGTCGGCCACCCGGTCATGCGGCTGCGCCGGTCACGGTTCGCCGGTATCACGGCTGGCCAGCTCAAGCCCGGCGAGTGGCGCCAGCTCACGGACGATGAGGTCGCCCAGCTGGCCGAACGTGGCCACGTCGGCCGCTTCCAGTTGCCACCTGATCCGCGGCGGCGTAACGCACATATCGGCGGTTCGAAGGTGCAGACGGACGAAGCCGGACAGCGTCAAGTGCGGGCCAGCCTCAAGAGTGAAGAACCGCGACGGCGTGGCGAGAAGTGGCGCCCGTAGGGGTAGAACGGTCACTTTTCCCTGTCGTCAGCGACCGCCATTTGGACGCAGCGCGAGGGCTAGTCGATGCAGAAACGCGCCTGGATGGTCGGGATCGGTGTGGGGCTGATCATGGTAGCCTGTATTTTCTTGGCTCGTCACCGAACGTCACGTGGCGGCGCCGTCGACCTCGCCGCGTGGACGCCGCGTGACGCGGTCGCGGTGATGTGGCTCGACGACCTCGGCGCGCTGCTGGCCGATCTGGATGAACTGGGGACCCGACTCGAGGGTGCGGCAGGGATCCCGGAGGCGCTGGCGCTGTCGCTCGGCGTGGAGCGACCAACGCCCGCAGCGTTTGACCAGGCGGGCTTAGTCGTGTCCTCGGGCGCGGTGGCGTTCGTCTGGCACGGCGCGGCTTGGGCATGCGTGGCGCTGCATCCGAGCCGCGGCATCCCGCACGTGCGCACGTGGCTCGGTCAGCGCGGATTCGACCTCCTGGAGGAACCCGCGCCGGGGACGTGGCTCATCCGACGCCCGAACGCTACATCGCCCGCGGCGCTGGTTTGGCTGCGGGGCAGCACCCTGCTGGTTCGCGCGGCGCTACCGGCGACCTGGGCGGCGGCGTTGGGCGGCGAATCGAGGCCGCCAGTGGCGACCGGCAAGGCCGTCGCGGCGCCGGTCTTGGCCCGCAGCGCGCTGCTCGCTGAGCTGGAGGCCGCCGAGAAAGGGCTGCCCCTGGCCGGAGACGGCGGTGTGCACCTCAACGCGCGACTGGGCAAGAACGACGCGCTTCGGCCCCTGCTGCGGCGTGGGTTGGGGCTGGCCTCCCTGCTATTTGGTGGGCTCATCGACGGAATTCAAGGGCTTCGGGCCGACCTGCGGCTGCGTGGCCGAGCCGTGCGGCTCGCATTTCGGCTGCTATCCACGCCGAAGGCGAACACCGACATCGCACGCTACCACGACGGCTTCTTGGCCAAGGACAGCGTCGCGCTCGATCTGGGTGACGTGCTGCCCGACGAGATCGCGCTGTGGGCTCGTGTCCACATCAACCCGCGGCAACTCGATATGATCCCGAGTTTTCTGCGCAATCGCTTGTTGCCGGCCACCTTGCTCGCAGCGCTCCACCCCGCCCTCGCGCAGGTGGACGCGCGCGCTCTGTTCATCGATCGTCTCGAGGGCAGACTCGCCGCGGGCGTGTTGGGCATCGACGACAAGGCCTCCCTCGACCCGCGGTCCTGGATCCGCACCGGGCTACAGCGCGTTCTGAGCGGTTTCGTCGCCGGAACGCTGGGGAAGGAGGCAGACGCGGTCGCCCTCAGCGGCGCAGTGCGCGCGGCGTTGTCAGGAGCGGGAGAGCAGCTGACACCGTTGACCCTCGGGCGCTGGCAGGGTTGGTCCGGTGCAATGCTCGGAACTGAGGTGGCTCTGCTGCGGCGTGGCAACGCGCTGCTGCTGATCGCTGGCCGCGGCGAGCGGGCGCGATTTGAGCGTGTGGCCCGCGGTCGCTTCCCGTCGCTTGGCAAAGTGGCCGTCACATCCATGGAAAAAGCGATGGCCGCCGATGCAATCGGATGGGTTGGGCTTGGCAGCACGACTGGACGCATCGTCAGGGCGGCGCGGCGACGAGGTGTGCCCGACGCCTTCGTGCGAATGGTGCGAGGGGTCGCCGCCGTCACGATGGCGGTTCAGCTGGACGCCGACGGGGTGGGGGCAGCCGTGGAGCTGCGGCCGCGTGCAGAGGCGAAACCATGAGCATAGCGTTGGTGGTCGACGCGAAGGGGCTGACGCGCCGCTTTGCGACGAAGGAGGGTGCGGTCGTCGCCCTGTCGGACCTGGATCTGCAGGTCGAGGCGGGCGAGATGGTCGCGATTGTCGGCCGCAGCGGCGCCGGAAAAACAACGTTTTTGCAGCTTCTTGGCGCGCTGGATCGGGGCTACGAGGGGTCGCTCAAGATCGACGGTCGCGAGCTACGTGCGCTCGGCGATCGCGCGCTGTCGCGGTTTCGAAACGGTCACATCGGGTTCGTCTTTCAGGCGTTCAATCTGCTACCCGACCTGACGGTGGGCGCCAACGTCATCATGCCGGCTCACTTCGCCGCCAATCTGCCCACTGCAGACGCGATCGGTCGCGGTCGCGCCCTGCTTGAGCGTGTGGGGTTGCCTGACGTCTGGGATAAGCGCCCGCTCACCCTCTCGGGAGGCCAACGCCAGCGCGTCGCGATCGCGAGGGCGTTGCTCCTCCAACCAAAGCTGCTGCTGTGCGACGAGCCGACGGGCGCGTTGGATCTGGCGACAGCCGCCGAAGTCCTGGCGCTTTTTGATGACCTGCGACAGGAACACGGCACAACCTTGATGCTCGTGACTCACGATGACGTCGTGCGCGATCGCTGCGGCCGCGTCGTGACCCTTGAGCATGGCCGTCTCACCAGCGATGTGCGGAGGTCAGCATGAAAGCGGGCCGTCTTCTCGGGCTCGTAGGTGTCCACCTCCGCGCCAGCCGTGTGAGCGCAGCGTTTGCGATCGTCGGTGTGTCGGTCGGTGTCGCGTTCCTCTGCTTCTTCGTCGGCCTCGGCGAGGGCGTGCGCGCACGCGTCCTCAACAAGATCTTTCCGGCCGATCAGCTTGAGATCGAACCGCGCGCTGTCCGGATCTTTGGGGTCGAGGGCACGCCAGGACAGCCCGGGCTCAGCGAGGCGCGAGTCGCGCGTGTCGCCCAGATCCCCGGGGTTGTTCGTGCCCTGGGCAAACAGAAGTCTGCCTTTCCCGCGAAGTTGTGGGGCGGTCGGCAGCTGCTCGGCTACGACTTGCACACGGAGGCGTTTTTTGACGGATTGCCAGCAGAGCTGCTGCGCGGTGAGCTGGCCCAGACCGAGCGTGTCGCCGCGAGTGCCGTCGCGCGCGGCCGGCGTTCGGCGGAACGCTGTGACGTCGAAGAGGACTGCCCAGCCGGAGCGCGCTGTCTTGACGGCGGCTGCGAAGACGTGGCGTGGGCGCAGCGCTTCGACGCTGCGACCCTCCATCTGCGCTGCGGCACCGACACCGAATGCGCGGCCGGACTCACGTGCGTTCGTGGCCGCTGCGCCGCCGCGTCCACGCTGCGGTCGTGTCAGCTTGACCAGGGCGACCACGGGGCGTGCCCTGAACATCAGCGCTGCGCCAGCCACGACGGACGCGCCACCTGTGAGCCGATTCGCTGTCGACTCGCCGCCGCCGCCGATCAGCGCAGCCTCGATCCGGCGCTGGCGCGCGGCAAAATCACCACGGCCGGCAAAGGCCCAAGCTGCATCGCCGGCCAGTGCCCAACCGAGCGTCCCTGCCCCAGCCGCCTCTACTGCGCCGCCGATGATCCCGACAGTCGCGAGGGGACGTGCGAGTGGCCGCTGCCTACCGTCGTGAACCCGCTGCTGCTCGAGGTGTTCAACAGCGACATGGCCGCGTCGCTCAACCTCGCGCGTGTCGCGTCGCCGGAGATTCTCTACGGCGTGCGCTATCACATCGCCGTTGGCGACTCGCACTTCACCCAAGACGCCGCGCGCGCGCGCCAACAGGTCAAGCAGGCCGTGGTTGTCGGCTTCTCGCCCAAAGCGCCGGAGCTAGGCGTCGCGTTGCCGCTGGCGTTTGTGCAGCACAACAACGCGCGAATCCGCGGCCAGGACGCCGCCGCCTCCTTTGACGCCGTGCTGGTGCAGGTCCGCTCGAATGAAGACGTCGCCGGGGTCATCCGCGCGGTTGAGTCGATGGGTTTCTCGCTCAGTCGTCGGTCCCGCGTCGCGCGTACGTTTGGCACCGTCGTGTTTCTGATCTACCTGGCGCTCGTGCTGCTCAGCTTTGTGGTCCTGGGTGTTGCGGCGGCGAACATCACGCACACGCTGGCCATGTTGGTGCACGAGCGCCGCCGCGAGCTCGCCGTGTTGCGGGCGCTGGGCGCGACGACGCTCGACGTGGCGTTGATCGTCGTGCTCGAAGGCGCAGTCTTTGGGTTGGGCGGCGGATTGCTGGGGATCATCCTGGCTTGGGCCGGTGCCCGCGGCGTGGAGCGGTTCGCTGCTGACGCGCTGCGGGGCATGCCGCTCGTGCCCGATCAGTTCTTCGATTTTCCGCCGTGGTTGCTCCCAGCCGCGCTGGGTGTGGCGATCGGATTTTGCGTGATCGGCTCGATCATCCCAGCGCGCCGCGCCACGCGCCTCGATCCAGCCACAGTGTTGTCGCAGCCCTAGCTGCCGGTGGCAGGGGTCAGGGTCGGCCAGGGCTGCGCGCGCTCCGAGAGGGCGCCGAGGGCGGCGACAACCGCTGGCGCCAGGTGGGGCAGCGCGATCGCGGTGTCTGTGGCTGCCGCTGCGTCCAACGCCGCTTCGATGACCGCACAGCGCCACCACGTGTAGCGCAGCCAGCGGGCTCGGCGTCGCGCCTCGGGTAGCCGCGCCTCGGGCTCAGGGAGGGGGACGACGCGGAACGGGCTGCCTGCGTGCGCCGCGTCGTACGCGTCGACTAGCTGCGCCGCAGACACGGGCGGGCACGTTGCCACGGCCGTGTACCCGACAAACTCGGCGCTGAGCGCCGCTTGCGCCAGACACGGCCAGGGCGTCGCTGGCGGTGGATCGCCGGGGTCGATCCCTGCGCACATCAATTCAGGGCCGATTGGCGCCGCCAGCGCGCCACGATCCAGACGCCATGACGCGGCGGCCGAGGCCAGGGTTGCCGCGATCGCAGCCTGAATCTGAGCTGGGCTGCCCCCCGTCAACTGGGCCGGGCGATGACGGAGGAAGGGCGCCGCGTCGCCGCTGGCCTGCCATGGCATCGCCGTAATCCCGCTCGCCCCGACCATGACCGCGACGCTCGCTGGCGCGCGCCAGAGCCCGGAGATCCCGGTCTGCGGGCCACTGGCGTCCTGCCAGCGCGCATCGCGACGCGGCAGCGCGACCTGCGCGGCGGCGGCGAGTCCGGCTCGGTCGCTGCCGATTATCCAGCCGCCCTCGGCCGGCTGCAGCACGTACAGCGGCGCGATGCCCTGGGCGTCGGCGGCGACCAATACACCGCCTTGGCCGCGATGCAGCACAGCCAGCAGCCCGTGGCGCGCCAGCGCGCCCAGCGCGCTCGGGCCTCCGGCGCCAACCGCCGCGACGCAGACGCCGTCGCCATCGAGCGTATCGGTTGGCACCCCGCGCGCCGCGAGCGCGACGCGCTGCGGCTCGAGGTTATAGAGCACGCCGGTGCGCGCGCCGACTGCGCGGCCGTCGACGCTCTCGCGTAGCGGCGCGCCGCGGCTGAGCAGCATCACCCCGGGCGCGCTGACGGACGCCCAGCCCGCGCCCAGGTTGCGGGCCCACGCTGAGAGCTGCGCTTGGTTCGCGTGCTGAAGAATGAGGAGACGACCATGCATGCAGGCAGCATGGCTCAGGATGGCGCCGCATCTCAAGCGCGCTGGGGCACCCGGTTCCCAGCCGTCACACGCGCAGCGCGTCAGTTGTTGCAATCACCCGGAGCCGTCTCTACCCTTCGTGCCGTCTCGGCGTTCGATCGGCGCCCATGGAGAACCGCTATGCACCACCGCACGCCCGCCGCCCTCGCTATCCTCCTGCCCGTCGCGCTCGCGCTCGTCCTCACGGCGTGCGGCACGGACAAACCGTCGAGCTCCGCGAACACTGGTGCCGACAAGCCCTGCTCCGTGGACGGCGACTGCGACTCTGGTCAGACGTGCGTGCAGTCGAAGTGTACGGTCGGTTTTGGTGGCGGTGACGTCGCAGCGGGCTTTGACGCCGGAACCGCCGACGACGCTGGCGCGGCGACCGACGCGACGACCGCCCAAGATACCGGCAAGACCGGCACGAAGGACGGCGGCGACTGCGCTGCATGCCAGGCCGATGCGGATTGCGCGGATGGCTACGGCTGCGTGCCGCTGCTCAACAGCACGGACCACAACTTCTGCGTCAAGAAGTGCACCGCGAGCAGTGAGTGCACGGCCGGGCTGCTCTGCCAGCAGGCGACCCAGGCGACCCAGCAGTTCTGCATTCCGCCGACGTTCAAGTGTGAAGGTTGCGCGGTCGACGGCTGCACCGGCGACGAAAACTGCGATTTCGCGGCCAAACCGCCGAAGTGCATGAAGGTCGGCGGCTCGTGCGCCACCTGTCAGCTCAGCAAGGACTGCGCCGCGGGCATGGTCTGCGTCAAGCAGGGTAGCGAGAAGGTGTGCGCGCCGAACTGCGCCGCGGGCGAGAGCTGCCCGGAGAACTCGGCCTGCATCGACTTCGGCACCGGGATCAAGGCGTGCAGCTTCACGGCTGAGACGTGCTGCTACGGCGCGTCGTGCACCAGCAGCGCGGTGTGCAAAGGCTGCGCCGGCAAGTGCATCGCCGGCAAATGTGTCGAGTGCCTCCAGGACGCCGACTGTAAGGACGGCAGCTGCATCGTGTCGTCGCACACCTGCCAGCTGGCGAAGTGCCCGGACGACAAGCCGCAGAAGCTCGTCACCGGCGAGTGCGTGGCCTGTACCAATGACACCCACTGCGCTGCCAGTAGCGTCGGACCCAAGTGCATCGGTAACAGCTGCGCCAAGGCCAATCAGAGCAACGAGTGCTCGGTCTGCCAAGATCCTTACCCCGGCTGTGTTGAGATCAACGGCGCTTGGTCTTGCGTGGAGTGCGCGACGGATGACGACTGTAAGAAGTCGGGGAAGGGCAGCTGCTCCGCCAAGACGTTCACGTGCAGCGGCTCGACCGGGGGCACGATAACGCCGACCACCAAATGCAAGGCCGACGCCGACTGCAAGGCCGGTACCTCGGGCTTTACCTTGGTCTGCGATGTCGCCACCGAGACCTGCTACGACACCAAGGGTCAGTGCGACAACGTCGTCGCGTTCTGCAACGCCAAGGCCGGCAGCGTCTGTAAACCATTCGACCTGCTTGGGCTGGGTGGCGGCGGCTTGCCCTCGATTCCGGGGCTGCCGAGCACGACGCCCGCCTCCTCGGGCGCGGGTGTGTGCAGCTGCGGCAGCGCCAGCACGGGCGGCTCTACGTGGGACGATTCGATCTGCAAGCTGCTCAGCCTGTCGGCCTGTGACTGCACCAAGGACGCGAAGAGCAAGGCCTGCGACCCGGCAGGCCTCGGCTCGTGCTGCCAGTCGAAGGGCGGTAGCGGCGGCGGCAACCCGCTAAGCTTGCTCACTTGCCTCTCCGCGCTCACAGGCAGCAAGCCAGACCCGACCTGCTACGGTGGCAAGTCTTGCTCCGACCTGAGCTGCTTGACGGCTGCCATGGGCACGGGCGGCGGCACCAGCGGCGCCGGTGGCTACTGCGCCGACGGTACGCCGTAGGTCCAACCAACACATCCAAACCGACGCCGACTCCGGCGACACAGCGAAGGGCAGCTGAGTCCAAGACTCAGCTGCCCTTCGCCGTTTCAACACGTTCGTTCTCAGGACGTCGTCGCCCGCGCCGCACGACATTGCCGCGCCGCACGACATTGCCGCGCCACCACGGTCTCGTGCCGCGCCACACGCCGCCACAGCGCCGCGCCAGGTCGCGCTCAGCCCCGAGAGCGCCCCGCCGGCTAGCGGTGCAAGGGGCTGCGGCGCTTGCCGCCCTTGTGGCGGCGCTTAGGACGCCTGCGCACGCGACGGTGCTTCTTGGCGTTGAGCTCCGCGGCCTTGGCGGCCTCAGCCACGCGTCGGGCCTCGGCTCGCTTCAATCGGCGCTCAGCTCGAACCTGCTGCAGACGCTCAAACTCCACGAAGCGTCGCGACGTGCTCTGCACCTTCAGCTGCTGTCCGGCGTGGATCGTGCTGTCGGGCAGGTGATTGTCGCGGATGATCGCCTCGACCGTCGTGCCCAGACGGCGGGCGACGTCGGCCAGATAGCGCTCATCCGTCACCGTGACCTGGAACGACTGCCGCGGCGCTGCGCTCGGGATGACGGTGAGGCGACGCTCGGGCGCCTTCGGCGACAGACGTGCAACACGATCGCACCCTGTGAAGGTGAACAGGAGAGGCAGCAGGGTGAGGAGTAGACGGGTCATGGCATCGCGGGGCTGACGGCGCCCCGAGCCTAGCTGGCCACCCCACAATTTCCATTTTTTCGTTGAAGCGCCGCGGCGTCGCCAGATTGGTCGCGCATCGGCCGTCGATCCGGGCAAATCGCGGGCTGCGCTGCACCGCGTTGTCAACGCTGGCAACCTGCGTAGACTGGCGCGACCTCTACCACTGGAGACGTCGTGACGGAGACCGGGTTTCGATACGCAGGCTGGATTCTGCTCGACGTACGCCTCGTCTCATCGTCGGCGCTCTTCAGCGCTGCGCTCGCCGTGCTGGTGTTGGCGCTCTGGTTTCGCGGGCGGCGCTGGGATGAATACGTCGTCGGCTTCATCGCCGTGTTCAGCCTGAGCTTGCTGAGCGTCGTCCTGCTGACCAACGGCCTGGCCCACTACCCGGCGATCCGCATCGAGTCGATCTTTCCTGTGCCGTGAGCTGCGCGCGTTCGTTCGCCAGCTGGCTCCCCAAGAATCGACACGACAAAACGGCAACGGGCCGCCCTCCACGAAGGAGGGCGGCCCGTTGCACGTTCACATCACCGCGGGTGAGGCGGCGATCGACCTACAGCTTGCCAGCGAGCAGCTTGTCGATGGTCTTGCTGAACGCGGCCGGGGTGTAGCCCGCGCCAGGCTCATACTTGCGACCGTTGATGTAGACGGTCGGCGTGCCGCGAAGGCCAGCCTTATCACCCATGGCCATGGCCTTGGTGATGATGGCGTCGTACTTGTCCTTGTTGGCCTCGACGTCCTTCATGTCGTAGCCGAACTCTTTGGCGATCTCCGCGATCTTCTCGGGCGACAGCGCGCGCTGCTCCGCGAAGAGCTTGTCATGGATCTTGCCGAAGGCATCCGCACCGCCCTTCTCGAAGGCGTGCTGCGCGAGCCACGACGCAGGCCGCGCGTTCTTGTGGAAGCTCAGCGGATAGTGAGCGAACACCACCTTCACTTTGCCCTTGTAGCGCTTCGCGATCTCGGCGACGGGCGCGGCGACGCGGCTGCAGTAGGGGCACTGAAAGTCCGAGAACTCGTGGATCGTGACCTTCGCGTTCTTGGGACCCTTGGTGGGTAGCCCAATGTCCTGAAACTCATGAACGGTCGCGTCGAGCTCGCTGAAGATCTTGCCCTTGCCGATGATCTCCTCGTAGTAGCCGTGGCCTTTCTTGTCGCCAGCCTTCTTCAACTCCTCGTCGACGATGGCCTTGAACATGTCGACCGGCTGCGCACCCACGATCTTGCGACCGTTGATGACGAAGTTCGGCGTACCACGCACCGAGACGGTACCGGCCATCTCCATGTCGCTGACGACCTGCTTGTCCGAGGCCGGATCCTTCGAGTCCTTCTCGAACTTGGCCAGATCGAGCTTCAGCTCGGTGGCCCACTTCTTGTAGTTCTCGTCGTTGAGCGCGCGCGAGTTGGCGAACGCCTTGTCGTGGAACTCCCAGAACTTGCCCTGCTTGCCAGCCGCGATCGAGGCGCGGTGAGCGCCGCGGGCGTTGCGGTGGAAGGGGAGGGGGTGGTGCTTGAAGACCACGCGGACTTTGTCGCCGTACAGCTTCTTCACTTCGGTGACGGTGTCTTTGCCGCGGCTGCAGAAGGGGCACTCGAAGTCCGAAAACTCGACGATCGTGACGACCGCTTCGTCGTTGTTGCCCATGATCATGTCGTTTTTGACGTCGACCGGGACCTTCCAGATGGTGTAGCTGTCCTTGGGCGGCGTGACCGGGCCCTTCGGAGCTTCACGCTTCTCCGGCGCGGCGGCGACGATCTTCTCGCCCTTGAAGAAGTAACCGACCACCTGCGGGCCAATCTTGGCGTCACGCGCGGCGAAGGTCTCCTCGAGGAGCGCCATGCCTTTCTTGCCGCCGTCGCGAGACTTCTTCGCGGCTTCGAGCGCCAAGTCGATCTCTTTCTTGAACGCCGGGAAGGGCTGAGCGCCGGAGAGCAGCTTGCCGTTGATGAAGAAGCCGGGCGTGCCACGAGCGCCGGTCGCCTGGGCGGCCTGCTGCTCACGGTCGATCTGCTTGCTGAGGACCGGGTCCTTCATGTCGGCGTCGAACTTGGCGAGGTCAAGCTTGAGCTCGGTGGCCCACTTCTTGAAGTTCTCGTCCGTCAACTCGCGTTGGTTGGCGAAGAGCTTGTCGTGCATCTCCCAGAACTTGCCCTGGCGATGCGCCGCCATGGAGGCGAGCGCGGCCGGCTTGGCGCGGTTGTGGAAAGAGAGCGGGTTGTTGACCCACACGATCCGGACCTGATCCTTGTAGGCCGCCTTGATCTGCTTCATCGTCGGTCCGACGCGGCTGCAGAAGGGGCACTGGAAGTCCGACACCTCGATGATCGTGACGAGGGCGTCCTTGCCTCCCGTTACGGGCATCGTCGCCGGGATCGCTGACTCGGTCGGCGCCTCCGCGACAGGTTTGGCCGGTGCGGCCGTCTTCACGGCTGGCTTGGCACCGTCCGTCTTCTTCTTGTCGCCGCAGCCCGTGAGCACGAGGCTCAGCATGGCGGCAGCGGCGAGGGTCTTGCTGATCATATTCATATTGTCCCTTGTCTCCCTTGCCGTGTTGGGCCACTTGGCCGGATAACGCGGGCTTCCGTACGGCGAACCTGCCGCAGATAATGGCGCGCGAGTATAAGCGCGGGTTCCGCGCTGTCAACGTGCGCGGTCAGGCCGCGGCCGCGCTGGCCACGAGAACGCCTGTGGCACCGCAAACCCGGGGCAGGCGTCGGCCATTCCCAGCGGCGGTCCGCGCGGTGCAGGTCGCTAGACAGCTAGACAGCTGGGTCGCTGGGTCGCTGGACAGCTGGGTCGCTAGCTTGGGACGACCGCCCGGTCGAGCACCGCCGCGAGGCGTCTGATCAGATCGGCCTCGACGTCCGCAAACGCCGGCACGGGCTGGTCGCGTTGCTCCAACTCACGCCACAACGTCGTCATCGTGACGCCATCGAGGCCGCACGGGGTCACAAGGTCGAACCCTTCCAGGTGCGGATTCACGTTCAGCGCCAGACCGTGGAAGGTCCAGCCGCCGCGCACGCCCACGCCGATGCTAGCTAGCTTCACCTGCGGCCCAATCCACACGCCAGAGCGGCCGGTCTGCAGGTGCGTCTCCAGGCCAAACGCCGCGCAGGTCTCGACGATGCAGCGCTCAAGCGCCCGGACGTAGCCGCCCAGGTCCCCCAAAGGGCCACGCCCCAGGAGGCCGCTCAGCGCGCGGAGCTGCACGACCGGGTAGATCACCAGCTGACCAGGGGCGTGATAGGTCACGGCGCCGCCACGCGCCACCTCGTGCACCGCCACTGGAAAGGCGCCGCGGCCCGGCAGCGTCAGGACCTGGCTGTGCACGCTGTCGTGCCCGCCACGCCGGCCGAGGGTGATCGTCGGCGGGTGTTCCAGGCTGAGCAGCACATCGGGCTCGTCGCGCCGGCGTGCGACGAGCGTGTTCATCACGGCCAAGGCCTCTTCATAGGCGCAGAGCCGACGGCCGGCCACGCTCCCCTCGGGCAACGTCTCGCTGGCTGGAAATCGTACGTCCATGTCAGCGGGCGTTGAGCAGCTCGTGCAGCGGTCGCAGCGGCACCGTCTGGCGCAACCGGCGCGGCTCCGCGTCGGGATCAAGGCCTTCCAGCGCCATCACCCGGCCGAGCACACGTTTGCGCACCGCGACGATCTGACGACGCTTGTACTCGCTGTACGAGGCGCGCCCCTGTGTGGCTTCCTGCCGGCTCTCTTGGTCCATGATCTGAACCTCATACGGAAAGAAGAACTGGATCTCCTGTTCCACACCGACGCTGTCGAGCTCGGCTACCATCATCGCCAGCGCGTCGCCCGTCAGGTGCTGTCGGGCCACCTGCTTGGCGCGCTCAAGCCGCTGCCACACAGGGTTCGTGAGGCGGATCAGCTGGCGACACGTGAACTGCATCGAGCGGTACCGGGCCGATGAGTGCTGGTTCCAGGTGGTCTGTTCGTCGCCCTCTGGCCGCACTTGAAACCGGTTGAGTTCCTCGGTGGCCTCCGCTTCGCTCAGCAGGCCAGCCTCCACGCGCTGGGTCACGCCGGCGATCTCTCGGGTGAGGGCGTCGATGTCCACCAGCGTGTTGCGGGACCGCGTCGGCTTGATGTTCGCGAACATGATGGTGTGGGTGTCGAGCAGGGCGCGCACCGCGAAGATGGCGTCGATGGGCCGGTTGACGACGATGCGCACGCCGATGTGATCAAACAGATCTGTCGCGACGTTCTCCGCCTTGTGCAGGAGCTTGAGCACGACCGAACGCAGCGGCTTGGCTTCTTTGACGTCAAATCCGACGAGCGGCACATCATGGGTCCGACCGTGCAGCACAGGCGAACCATCCTGGCGGGTGCCGACCTGCTCGACGAAACGGTTGAGGATCGACTCGCGGATTTGAGGGTAGTACGCGTGCTGGAAGTAGTTCTCAGCGTGCGCGAACGTATGCATCACCCGCAACAGCGCGCAGGCCCACGCCTGCCGCAGCGCGATCGTTGGATCGGCATGGTGAAGCCCGATAGCGGCGGTGAGGAGCAGCTCCAACACGGGCAGGTCGTCCAGCCAGGCTGGCATCTCCAGATCGACTCGACTCAGCAAGACGCCACGAAGGAAGCCGATGGCTTGGGAGCGGTTCTTTTCGATGGCGTCGATATGCGACGGATCGTCGACGTCGTACCCATAGCGCAGCAGGAACGCGCGGGCCTGGTCGACGTCAACCACCTCCAGCCGCGAGATATCAATCGCTGAGCGCCCGCCAACCACGGTCTGCATCGCGCCCCGATGCAGATCGTAGGACTGCAGGAGCGCCGCCGAGACGATGCGGGAGGAGTCGAGCACAAACATCTCCGGGCGCGGCCGCATCGCCCCTGGGCGAACTGGACCGGGCGTGGATCGGGGGGACGCGGCAATACAAGCGTTTGGCACGAGAGGTCTGCTCCCAGGCGCCGCGTGCCAGTCCTCCTGGATGACCTTACGTTCGGGGTGACCTGCGCCTGGGCGAAGATCGTTCGAGACTGGCTGTCGCGGCACCGTCTACCGGAATTCGATGGCAATGTCCCGCAGAAAGTTCATGACGACCCCCGTCTATTCCCCGAGCTCGTCGGAATGATGCCCATACTCGGTTGAACTAGGCCGATTGTCCGCGGGCCGAGACGGCGAGCGAGATCTGGCAGGCCGGCTACGCTTGGGCTGGGCTGCCAGACGCGATGTCCTGAGGGTTCACGCCGAGATGGTCCAAAGCGCGTCCCCAACTCTCGTCGCCGGTGCGGGCGAAGAGCAGCGCTCGGTTCAGGTCGACCGGTAGCCAGCTGCCCTGCTCCAGCTCCCCTTCGAGTTGACCCGACGACCACGCCGCGCGGCCGAGAAACAGCGAGTAAATGCTCGGGCCGCGACTCTCCGAGATGTCCTGCAGGAGCGCCATGGACCAAGACACTCGGAGTCCGGTTGCGATCGTCACGCTCGGCTCGTACTCGGGTAGGTCGTCCTCTTCGAGGTAGAGCACCATGCCGGCCTCTGGCTGAACCGGGCCGCCCCACCAGACGGGATCTTCACGCAGGTTCATCGGCGATGCGAGGCCGGCGCCGTCCAGCAGCGTGCCCATGTCAACGGGCGCGAGCCGGTTCAAGACGACACCGAAGCTGCCATCGTGATCGCTGTCCACGAGCAGAATCACCGTCTTGGCGAAGAAGGGGTCGGCGAGCGACGGCACCGCGATCAGCATGCCGGGGGCTAGCGCCTGAAACGCGGGCTCCTGCTCAGCGCCATGCGTGTTTTTCAAGCCTTCCGCGCTCACCCTGGACCTCCACAGCGTCGCACCTTGTGCGGCCACCGGATTATAGCCTGCCCCGCGCCGCCCCGGCAACGCGCCATCGCCCTGCCTGTGGCGACCGACACGTCACGTTGAGACCTACACGTCGGGACCTATCCGTTGACCGCGCGGACTTCCAGCTTGCCGTCCGCCGCGTCGACCGCCACCACCTCCAGGTCGAGCCACGCGCCGACTGGGGCTAGGTAGGACGGCAGGTCGATCTGAAGCACCCGCTGCGAATCAAACGCGATGCTGCGGCCTTGGGGCCCGCCGGCGCGGATGACCTGGGCGCGCAGCTTGGCGCCAAGCCCTTCGCGCGCGAGGTCGAGCAGCTGGAAGTAGCGCTGGCCTCGCTGTCCCGCCGCGCGTCGTTCCCGCACCGCGGCGCGCTGACCGCCCAGCGCCGTGTCGATCTGGCCGCGGTCGAAGGGCGGCCTTTGGCCACGCAGCCAGGCGATGAGTTGATAATGTGCCAGCAGGTCGGGGTAGCGGCGCAGCGGCGAGCTGATCTGGACGTAACTGTCTACGCCGAGGATATCGTGTCGGCCCGGTCGGGCGCTGGTCTGCGCTGGGCCTAGGTGGCCGAGCATGCTCTGCACGTCGGCCGGCTCGACGTAGAAGCCCGGCTCAAGCGGCGGATCGCGCCGAATCTGCTGCGTGCGGTAGGGCAGGGGCAGCCCCTCGGCGCGCATGTACACGCCGACCGCTGCGCAGGCTTGCACCATCGCCTCGGCGACCAACCTTCGGGCCAGACTCGATTGTGGCGCCGGTCGCAGCGTCGCAGGCACATGGGCTGGCGCGCGCACCTCGATGTCCGGCCGATACAGGAGGTAGCCGCCCGCCCGGATGCGCGCCGCCTCGCCGCGCTCGGTCGCTTCGCGAAGGGCGTCCAACCAGTCCGGCAGCGGCGCCGCCCCCTCGCCGGTCGCTGCCGCAGGCGTGCCGTCGTGCCGCGCGCCCGAGTGGCCGGCCGCGTCCAGAAGGACCTGCACGTCGTCGTACACCAGCGCCTCGGCCAGCTCGATCCGGGCTTCGTGCAGGCGCACCAGCGCACAGCTGCCGTCCGGCGTGATGAGCAGCTCGCAGATCAGCGCCGGCCGCATCGCGCCGACGGTGAGCGAGCTCTGCTCCAGCAACCCGGCCGGCAACATGCGCCCGAGATGGCGGGGGTGGTACAGCGTCACACCTCGCCGCCGCGCCTCGAGATCGGCTGGCGAGCGCGGCGCGATCCAGAGCGAGGGGCTGGCGAACGCCACCACCAGACGCACGTCGTCGCCGACTCGCTCAGCCCAGAGGGCGTCGTCGACCTCGTCAGGATCGACGCTGTCGATGGCGCGAAAGGGCAGGTCACACCGCGTCATGTCCGCGCTGTCATGGGACTTTGTCGTCGGGTTCTGGGGCTCACCGCTGGGCGTCGCCAGCAGGGGTGTCGCTTGGCACGGCGTCGCATGCAGGGGCGTCTCATGCAGAGGCGTCGCCTGGGCCTGCACCGCGCCAAATCTGACCGTCGTCGTGGCCGTCGCGCGCGTCGCTAGATTCGGCGCGGACGCGAGCCCAACGTCCGCCGACGCGGGCCATGGCGCGAGCAGCCCAGAGCGCAGCAACGCGAGGTCTTCGTGGCCATCCCAGATCTTGAGATCGGCCAGCGCGCGCGCGGCCCCCGCCGCCAAGGTGCGGCGGGTCGACGTCGCGGCGCCGATGCTGGCGCGACCGAGCAGCGCTTGCTCCCAGGTCGCCGTCGGTGCGGGCCGACCCGTCGCCATGCCTTCGAGCAGCGCGACGAGCGCAGGGCTCGGCGTGCCGTCGAAACGTCCGTAGGTGAGGACCGCCGTGCGCGCCTGGGTCAGCTCGGTGAGACAGGCCGCGGCCTCGCGCGCGGCACCGCGACGCGCAGCGTGCTCAGCCCGCTCCACCGCGCTGCGCGTGCGCACGTCGTGACCCTGCACCGCCACGCGACCGTCTTCGTCGAGCAGCGCGATGAGCGTCGCCGCCCGATCTTCCGGCCCAATCGCGCCAAGCAACGCATCTGACAGTGTGCCGACGGTGGTGTCTTGGCCCTCGAGCGCGTCGAGCAGCAGGCCGAGCTCGGCGCTGGAAACGCGAGCGCGAAGCGCGGCGACGAGGGCATGCGCCGCCTGCAGCGTGGGCGCGCGCAGCGGCAGCGCCTGCCACCGTTCGCGGCCGTCGAGCTCCCGGGTGCCGGCCGACGTCTCGACTCGGATCTGATCCCGCTTGCCGCGTACCACGCGCGCCGTCACGAGCCCGTCGTCGGTGTGGATCAGCACGATGGCGCCATGCTCCGGTGTGTTCACGACTGGTCCTTGCTGCCCCGTTCCCTGCTGCGTTCTGTGCTGCACAGTAGACCCCTCAGTTGCGTCATCCGTTGCTGCGGCGTGGCGTTGCGCACGGCGCGATCGAGCGCGTCCATGGACCCGATGATCACGCAAAATCGTCGCGCGCGGGTGAGCGCCGTGTACACGAGGTTCCGTTGCAGGAGAAGATGATGCTGCGGGTGCAACACCAGCACCACGGCATCGTACTCGCTGCCCTGAGACTTGTGCACCGTGATCGCGTAGGCCGGGCGCAGGTCCACCATCGCGTCGGCCGGGACATCAACCGCCCGATCGCCGAACCGCACCTCCAGCCCGCCGCCTTCGCGCTCGCCGACGACTCGGCCGATGTCGCCGTTGAAGACCTCCAGGTCGTAGTTGTTCCGCAGTTGAATGACCTTCTCCCCGGCGCGCAGGCTGTGGCCACCGTTCACTCCGGCGTTGACGCCCACCGCCCCGCGGCGTCCGACTGCGCCACGAAGCACGGCCCCATTGGGCACCAACGCGGTCCGCAGCGCGGTGTTGAGCGCCTCCGTCCCGACCGCGCCACGGTGGACAGGCACCAGCACTTGAATGTCCTGCAGTGGATCGAAGCCATAGCGTTGCGGCAGCCGCCGTTGCACGACCTCCACCACCGTGCTCACGATGCGCTCGGGGTCGTCGCGGGCGATCAAGAAGAAGTCGCCGTCTGAGTCGGCGCCGTCGCTGATCGGCATCTGCCCGCGCCGGACGCGATGGGCGTTGTGGACGATGCTCGAGCGCGCCGCTTGGCGATGCACCACCTCCAGGCGCACCACCGCGCAGCGCTCGGAGTCGATCAGGTCCTGCAGCACCGCGCCCGGGCCTACGCTCGGCAGCTGGTCGACATCACCGACCAGCAGCAGCCGCCCGCCCAGCGGCACGGCTTCGCAGAGGCAGCGCGCCAGCCGTACGTCGAGCATCGAGCTCTCGTCGATGATCACCAAGTCGAACTCGAGAGGCTGCTCGGCGTTGCGATTAAACTTCAAGGTGTGCGGGTCCACCTCAAGCAAACGGTGGACCGTCACCGCGTCGTGCCCTGTGGCCTCTCCGAGTCGCCGCGCCGCCCGTCCCGTTGGCGCGGCCAACGCGACCCGCAGGCCGTCGGGTTCACTCGCCGCGAGCACCCCCTGGATCAGGGTGGTCTTGCCAGTGCCCGGCCCGCCGGTGACGACCAACAGGCCGCCGGTCAGCGTCGCCTGCACCGCAGCGCGTTGCGCGCCTTCAAGCGGGAAACCCAGGGCTTCCGCGGCCAGGGTGAGACGTCGTTGCTGTTCTCCATCCGTCAGCGTCGCGCCGCGGCTGTCAGCCAGACGCAGCAGCGTCACCGCGAGCCGACGCTCCTCGCGATCGTGCTGCGCGCTGGCGACACATTCCCCCACAGCCATCAGCGCGCCACTGCGCACGAGCGCCTCGCGACGCCCGACAATCGCGAGGTCGTCGAGCCGGAGCGCTTGCGCTGCGATGGCATCGACGAGCGTGTTCGCGGGCGCGGTGTGGCCGCGCTGCGCCAGGACACCCAAGGCGTGCAGGATGCCGGCGTCGATCCGCTCTGCCGCCTCCTCGCCGACGCCGAGACCACGCGCCACGCCATCTGCCGCCGCAAAGCCGAGCCCGCCGACCTCGGCGAGCCGGTAGGGGTTGGCGCGCACATGGCGGACCGCGTTGTCGCCCCAGGTCTGCAAGACGCGTCGGACCTGCCAAGGCGACAGCCCAAGGCCATGCAGGTACAGCAGCGCCGCGTCGCGCTGCAGTCGCGGCCCCAACGTCTCGACCAACGCTGCGCGGCGTGTTGCTCCTAGCCCCTTGACCTCGCCTAGGCGCTCCGGCTCCGTCGCGATGATCTGCAGGGTCTCCGCGCCGAGCGCCTCAACGATGCGCTCAGCGGTGCGCTTGCCCACACCACGGACGCCAATCGCACCCAGGTAGCGCGCGATTCCGTCGGCGGTGGTGGGGAGCACCGGCCGCGCCGTCTGCACCCGAAACTGGCGGCCCCAGCGACTGTCCTCCACAAACCGGCCACCGACCTCGATGCGCTCGCCGCTCTGCAAGCCGCCAAGATCCCCTTTGATGACCCAGACCCGCTCGTCGTCCATTCGCAAACGCGCGATGCTGAAGCCTGTGCTGGGATCGGACCACAGCACACGCCCCAGCTCGCCACAGAGCCGCTCAACATCCGTTTCTGTGCGCACGTTCATACCGTCCCGCGGTCAGTCCGTAGCGGCTTCCGGGCGAGGTACCGGCAGCCAGATGACGTCTACCGTCAGTGACTTGAAGGCGCGCTGGATCTTCACCTTGCACGGTCGACCCTTGCACGCGCGTACGGCGCGGTCGAGTTGGTAGCGGCCCAACACGGTGACGCCGTCGACAGAGAGGATGACATCGCCACGCTTCAACGGCGCGCGGTCGGCCGTCAGCAGCACGCCGGGGTACTTGGTCGCGAAATACGTGTCGCGTACACCCAGATCTGGCGCGAGCCTGCTCCAGAGCGTGCTGATCGCGATCTTCAGATCGATATCACCCTTCTTCGCATACACCTCGGCGAGCGAGGGCTTGTCGGGCGTGCTGAAACCGGCCAACGCGGGGGCGTTGGGCTTGGTCCCGGCGCGGCGGACGATGCGAGTGGGGGTCTCGGCGGCGATGCGCTCCTTCGCCTCGGCGAGCGCCATCCGCAGGGCTCTGTGAACGAGCTGCGTCACGCGTGGTCGCGGATCGCCCTTCAGCTGCATCTGGGTTGGGTCGTCCACATCCTTGATCACGATCGTGGCGAGGCGCGTGCCTCGCATGGCATCGAGGAACTGCACCTCGACCCGGACCGTCGCTTCCACGCCGTGAATTCGGTACACCGACTGGTTTTTCTTGCCCTTCTTCCGCGCGTCGACGATGTCGCGGATGTTGGTCGCGCGATTCTCTGTGATTTGCACCCACACCGCGATCCAGCCGTTGAGGTCTTTGCGTCGGCCGTCGTCACGCGTCGCGAGGTTGGTGTCGACGCTGGCGATCCGCAGGTCATCTGGCACCTTGAAGATCTTGAAGTCGAGCAGGCCGAGCACCGGTTGTTCGGTGCGGTCGAGCAACCACGCGGCCACATCGGAGCCCCGCACGGCAGCGTCGATCGTCTTGGCGTCGTGGGTCAGGTCCGCTACCGGAAAGACGATGAAACCCTTGATTTTCGGGCCTTTCGCTGCCAGTGGTTTGTCCTCGACGACCTTGAACGTGCCACCACAAGCGGAGAGCTCAGCGACCAGACAAAGCGCGAGAATTCGGTACATCATCGAAGCACTCTCGGTGTGGAAAAGCGGCGCAGGGAGCCTGCATCAGCCAGGAGACGGGCGCAACCTGACGCACCGTGGTTGACGCAACCGCACAGTCGTTCGCATCCTGTCGGGGTGAATCCTATGTCCACCAGCGTCCTGCCGTTCTTTGCCGCGACCGTCGCCGTGCTTGTTTGCGTGGGCTGCGCGACCGCAGTCGCGCCGATCGACCCGTTGCCCTTCGGCGCGTGCGCCTGTCAGGACGCCGCCGGTGCCGCGACGGTCGGCAGCACGTGCCCAACGTCAGTCTGCGACCTACAGGTCGAGGTCGATCCCGAATCGTGTGGCTCAAAGGTGGCGCTGGTCGAGATCCTGATCGGCGGTCAGCTCGAGCCCAACATCTGGAAGCCAGGCGACAAGACCCGCACGTGCGCCACGATTCCCCGCGGCGGCACGGGCCAATTCATCGCGCGTGCGGACACCGCGTGGCAGTGGAGAGAGGCGATCACCTGCCCGGCGCCAGACGGCGCCACCGAGAAGAACGGGCCAACGATCGTGCGGGTGCTGCACTGCACCAGCGAACCCTAGGACGCTGCCTCGATGATCGAACGCGATTGGTTGGTTAGCGCCGACGCTGACTACGACGCCCTCACGCCGGTGATGCGCCAGCTCATCGACGCCAAGCGGCTCCATCCTGGCGCCATCGTCTTTTTTCGGCTCGGCGACTTCTATGAGCTGTTTTTCGAGGACGCGCTGGAAGCGGCGCCGCTGCTCGACATGGTGCTGACGTCGCGCAACAAGAACGACGCGCGCCCGATCCCGATGTGCGGCTTTCCCCACCACGCGATGAGCGGCTACCTCCAGAAGCTGCTGGAGTTGTCCCGCTCCGTGGCGGTGGTCGAGCAGCTCGAGGATCCCAAATTCGCCAAGGGGTGCGTCAAGCGCGGCGTCACGCGGGTGATCACGCCTGGCGTGGTGTTGGAGACCGAAGCCCTCGACGGCAAGCGCGCTAACCACCTCGTCGCGCTGGTGCCGCGGCGCGGCGGTGGGCTGGGCGTCGCCGTCGCCGAGGTCAGCACCGGCGATCTGCGGGTCGCAGAGGTGGCCCACGCCGCCGGGTTGGCGACGCTGCTGGTGCGCCTGGAGCCGCGTGAGATCCTGCTGCCCGAGGTCGTGCGGCCTTGGCTGGAAGCGGCGGCGGGTGGCAGAGAGCCGTTGTGGTCGGTGCGCCCGGTGCCACCGGCGGTCCAGAAGGCGCATCGAGACGACGCGGCGGGCTGCGCCGCTGGCTATCTGCGCGAGTATCTCGCCGAGGTTCGCCCGGCGAGTCTCGGATTGCTCGGACAACCGGCGCCGCTCAACGCCCTGACGCACTTGCGGCTTGACCGCGAGGCTGTCGGCCACCTGGAGCTGCTCGAGACCTCCCGCCACGGCCGGCGCGCGGGCGCCTTGCTGGCGGCGGTGGACCGGACCTGTACCGCTGGGGGGGCGCGCGCCCTCCGAGGGCTGTTGCTGGCGCCGCTGGCCGACCGTGACGACCTGCGCGCGCGCCACGGCGCCGTTGAGGCCTTGCTCGGCGGCGCACGTGATGAGGTCCGCTCGCTGCTGACCGGCAGCGCCGATCTGGCGCGTATGGTGGGGCGCGCCGCCGTCGGCTTGGTGACCCCGCGCGAGCTCGTCGCGGCGCGAACAACGCTGCTGCGCCTCCCCGATCTTGCCGCCGCGTTGGCTCCGCTCGGCCCTGTCGCCCCACGTCTCGCCAACCTCGTCGCCGCCTTCGATGAAGGCGCCGAGATCGCCGCGCAGCTGTGCGCGGTGTTGGCTGACGAACCCCACAACCAGCTGTCCGACGGCGGCGTGATTCGTCCTGGCGTCAACGGCGCCCTGGATGATCTGATCGAGCTCTGCGACCACAGCACCGGTTGGCTCGAGCGCTTCACCCTGCAGCAGCGTGAGTTGTTGGGGATCGCCACCACCAAGGTGCGGTTCAACCGCGTCGCCGGCTATGGCATCGAGGTGTCACGCGCGCGCAGCCACGTTGTGCCGGAGCACTATCGCCGGGTGCAGACCCTCAAACACGTCGAACGCTACACAACGCCCGAATTATCGGACTTTGAGCAGCGCCTCCTCACCGCCCGTGACCAGCGCGTCGCCCTCGAATCCCAGATCTTTCTGCAATTGACGGCGTGGCTCTCCGATCGCTCCGGCGCCCTCCGTCGCATCGCCGCCGCGCTCGCCGAGATCGACGTGCACGCCTCGTTCGCCGCCGTCGCCGTGACGCATCACTATTGCCGCCCGGAGCTGCGGCCTGATCACGATCCCGTCCGTCTGGAGCTGCTCGCCTGTCGGCATCCAGTCGTCGAGCAGATGCTGGAGTCGCGCGCCTTTGTGCCCAACGATGTGCACCTGAGCCACGACGGCACACGCGTCATGCTGCTCACGGGCCCCAACATGGCGGGCAAGTCGACGGTCATGCGACAGGTGGCGTTGGCCGTCATCCTGGCGCAGGCCGGCGGTTTTGTGCCCGCTGAAGTCGCGCGCCTGTCTGTGCTCGACGCCGTCATGACGCGCATCGGCGCGTCCGACGACATCTCCGAAGGCGCCTCTACGTTCATGGTCGAGATGCGCGAAACCGCCGCAATTCTGAGCCACGCCACCCCGAGAACGCTGGTGCTGCTCGACGAGATCGGGCGCGGCACCTCGACGTGGGATGGCCTCGCGATCGCCCAGGCCGTCGTCGAGTCGCTGCACGACGACGCCGGCGCGCTCTGCATGTTTGCGACCCACTACCACGAGCTGACCGCGCTTGAGGGGTCGCTCTCGCATCTGCACAACGTGCATGTCGCCGTCCGTGAGCACGGTGACGACATCGTCTTTGTGCACAGCCTGCAGCCGGGCCCCACCAATCGCTCTCACGGCATCACCGTCGCGCGCCTCGCTGGGCTGCCCGAATCGGTGATCGATCAGGCCAGAGGCGTGCTCTCCGAGCTAGAGCGGGGCGCGCGCACCGTGCCCTCAGGCCAGCCACCGCAGCAGCTGAGCTTCTTCGACAGCCCGCCCTCGCCAGCGCCCAGGATCGCCCCGGAGTCCATCGCGCTCATCGAGGACCTGCGGACGCTCGATCCGGACACTTTGACGCCACGCGCCGCGCTCGACCTGCTGTACCGGCTCCACGCGCAGGCGCAGAAGACAGCCACCTCCTGAGCGGGGCAACTGCCGCGAATCGGCCGCGATCTAAGGTCGATCGGCGACCTCAAGGGGCCGACTTTCGGTGTCAAGAAAATCCCCGAACCCTTCGGAACCAAGAAAAGTTTGACCGTTTGGCATCCCTCAACAAGATCGGTCTTGCCATGCCAATACAGACACAAGAAACATCCGCTCGTCTCTCCGCAACCATCGAACGGTTTCTGCTGCACCTACGCCTGGAGCGAAACCTCTCGGTGAACACGGTGACCGCGTACGGCCGCGACCTGCACCGTTTCGAGCGGTTCGTCCTGACGACGCTCAAGCTCACCGCGCCCAGCGATCTGACGCGCGATGTGCTCATGGAATATCTCGGCGATCTCCGCGAGGGCGGTCTGCACGACCGCAGCGTGGCGCGCCATATGTCGACGTTGCGGGCCTTTTCGCGCTTCCTCGTCGATCTGGGTGAGCTGGATGAGAGCCCGGCCGCGCTGCTCGACATGCCACAACAGCCCCGGACGCTGCCCGACGTGCTGACCCCGGCCGAAGTCGCGAGTCTGCTGGCGGCGCCCGACGCCGACACGGCGCGTGGCCTGCGCGACCGCGCGATGCTCGAGACCTTGTACGCCACGGGGCTGCGCGTCACCGAGCTGGTGTCGCTTCGCAACGGCGACGTCGACTTCGATCGCGGCGTGGTCACGTGCATGGGCAAGGGTCGCAAGGAGCGCCTCGTGCCGATTGGCGAGCAAGCCCGCGCGACGTTGCTGTGTTACCTGTCGGATGGACGACCTTTCATCGCGCGGAGCGCCGCCGCCCGGAGCCGCCGCGGTGGGCACACGGCGCCGCTGTTCATCACGGGTCAAGGTCGCCAGATGACGCGCCAGGGCTTCTGGAAGTTGATCAAACGTCACGCCGAGGCGGCCGGGATCGAGAAGTCGATTTCACCGCACCGCCTGCGCCATTCGTTCGCGACGCACCTGCTCGCCGGTGGCGCCGATCTGCGCTCGGTGCAAGCCATGCTCGGCCACGCCGACATCGGCACGACGCAGATCTACACCCACGTGCACCGTGAGCGGCTGCGGGTGATCTACGATCGGGCCCACCCCCGAGCCTAGGCGTCGGGCTGCGTCGGCGGCGTGAGCTCTTCGGCCGCGGGCGCCGCGTGTCCTTCGAAGTGGCTTCGCACCGCGCGCACCGCGACGAAGACCACGATGGTCAGGGACACCAGCACGACGCTGTAGACCGGGTCGTCCGTGGCGCGCGTGATGACAGCCGCGCCGGTAAATATGCAGCACAGCAGATAGAGCAGCAGCACGGACTGACGGTGGCTGAACCCCGAATCCACGAGGCGATGGTGGATGTGGCCGCGATCGGATTCGAAGGGTGATTGGCCGCGAACCGCCCGCCGACCGAAGGCAAACAGCGTGTCGAAGATCGGCAGGCCGAGGGCCAGAATCGGCAGCGCGAGGCTCACCGCGGTCGATCGCTTTCCCGCGCTCCACAGCGCGCAGGCCGCGAAAACGTAGCCGATCGTCATGCTGCCGGAGTCTCCCATGAAGATGAGCGCCGGATTGAAGTTGTAGAGCAGGAAGCCCAACACGCTGCCTGCGAGCGCCGCGGCGAACAGCGCGAGCATGGTGTTGCCGTCGATCAGCGAGATTAGAAACAGCGAAAACGCGGCAAAAAAGGCGACGCCGGCGGCGAGGCCGTCGAGACCGTCGATGAGGTTCATCGCGTTGATGATGCCCGCGACCCACACCACCGTCAGCGGCAGACTGAGCACGCCGAAGGTCAGGTCGTGGCCAAATATGAAGATGTGATCGAACGACAACCCGCCGTACCACAGCGCGACACCGACGCCCGTCTGAACGGTGAGTTTGCCCCAGGCGCCGACGCCCCTGATGTCGTCGACCAGGCCGAGCAGCAAGATCGCGATGCCGCCGGCGATGAAGAGCGTCAGCCGGACGATGTCGCTCTGCAGGTTCACGGCGAATTTGTTGGTGTACAGCACCAGCCCGATGATCGGCGCGAAGAACCCGGCCGCGATCGCGATGCCGCCGAGCCTGGGTGTGGCGGTCGTGTGGATCTTCCGAACACCGTCTGGCGCGTCGAATAGTCGCAATCGGCGGGCGGCCCCTAACACCATCGGTGTGAGCAAGGCGGAGACTCCCAGCGCTAGCAAGAATGCGACGAGATAGCTACGCACGGGGCTCCTATGGACGCTGAGGCTGGAGAACAAGACGACCGACGGTCGACGATATGGGTGGGATCAGGCCGATGGTGTGTCGAGACGGAAGCGGTATCTGCGGCGCATCGCGTGTTAAAAACGACGCGGTGTCGCCATCAACATAGTTTGTTGCCGCGCGGCATCCGTTGGATCTCTCTTATTGGGTGCCACTGGCTCCGCCTTCTACCGGATGTGCGCCCGCGCGGCTACCGACTTCCACACCGGCGCCAAGCGCGCGCGGACATCGGCCAACCCCAACCTGTCGCTCAGCAACGTGTGGCGTGGCACCCCGGAAGGCATGATCCCGACCAGGGTTGTGGTCGCGACCTCGCGACCACGCCGCGGAAACCGGCGCGATGGCTCGGCGACGTAGGCGCCCGAGCTCTGAACACTCAGCGCGCCAGCGCCCGTGAGCCGCCAATCGCCGCGATCGCTGATCGGCGCGATCGCCTCGTGCAGGCGCAGCCGCTGCAAGGCCGCAAGCACCGGCGGTGAGCGGTGATCGACCTGGTCCACCAGATAGAGCGACCCCAACGGGCCCAGGGCGACGAGGCGCAGCTGGTGATGGCGCCCGCTGGGCCAAGACAGGCGCGCCGCGAGCCATTGCCAGCCTGCGTGGACGCCTGTCGCGACGACGCTGGTCTCGCCGCGCGCGCCGACCCGAAAGCTGCCCCAGAGCTCCAACTGCCCATCGCCCGGCACCTCCACGACGCTGTGCGCCGCTTCGCTGCGGTTCCAAGGCCGCAACGGAGCCAGCGCATAGCCCGAAAGTCCGGCGTCGCAGAGCACGCGCTGGCCTTGGTGGCTGTACTCCAGGGACAGCCCGTCGGCGTGCGCGTGACCTGGCTGGGGCGTGAACACCATCGGGCCGGTGTGCACCATCACGTCGCCACCGTTGGCCCGCGCGACCCACGCGCTCTGGTGCGGCGCGGGCGCCGACGGCGTCGCGCTGGCGAGCGCGTGGCGCAGCAGGGGCAGGTCTGCCAGCACGCCGGGGTCGCAGTCGCCAAACGCCGGCAGCGCGCCGTCTGGGTGCTGCATGCCGCTGCACCAGCGCGTCGCTGTGCGGATGTCCGCTGCCAGCCCGTGCGTCGGCCCCGTGAGGTGCGCGACGGTGAGCGCGTCTTCAAGCAACTGCGCGTGGTACATCGCCGACCCTTCGACGTGGCTGCCGTCCGAGCGGAATTGGCCGCGCCACTCGCGGATCAGCGCCGCCGGCCAAGACTCAACGTCGGCATGCGCACGCCTCGCTGGTGGCGCCATCGCCGCGCCGATCGCCGCCAGGGCGAGCCGATTGACGAGCAGGTGGTTAGCGCCGAGATGGCGTTCGAGCAGGCCGCCCAGCGGCAGCGCCGCCGTCAGCGCGATCTCGTGCAACCACCGCTGCAGCAGCGGCGCTCGTGGGTCGGCGCTGCGCCTGAGGCGCGCCGCCGCGCGCAGGCACGACAGCGCGCGGCGGGCCCGTGGATACGGCTCCCACGGCTGCGTGAGCGCCGGTGCTTGGCGGTGCCAGGACTCGACGCTGCGCCAGCAGCGCGCGAAATCGGCGTCATCGCCCGTCGCCACCAGCGCCTCCGCCCAGCCGAGGTAGTGGGCCTCGTAGACCTCCAGCGGCCGGGCACCGTCGAGCTGCCAGGAGGCGGGAGGCAGGCTCGCGACGTGTCTACCGGCGGCGACGAGGTGGCCAGCGCTCGCGGCAGCGCTATCGAGCCGGGGCGCAACGCTGAGCGCGACGTCGAGTCGCTCCATCGCGGTCGCGTCGATCGCGATCGACGCAGCGCGTCGTCGCCACGCGGCGACGAGCTGTGGCAACCACGGCGCCCAAGTCCGTTTGCGCAGCACGTTGGCGGCGCGATGAACGTGCTGAAGGGGCGGCAGCGGCGCGAGCGTACGCCAGACCCGCCGCGGTCCGAGTGCGCCACGTTCCGGCCCGGTCACCGCGCCACCGCGTCGCAGAGCACCTCGAGAAAGAGTTGACTCAGCCCGGCCCGATCGTTGTTGGCCTCCACGTAGGCGCGGCCCGCGAGGCCATGGCTCCGCGCCGCCACAGGGTCGGCGAGCAGCGCGTCGATACCGCGCTGCAACCCCGCGATGTCGCCCGCTCGTGAGATGGGACCGCAGCGGGCGGCAGCCGCGAGGTCAGCTGCCTCACCGTCGGCGCTCAGCAGCACGGGCCGGCGTGTCGCCATGCACTCGTAGAGCTTACTGGGCACGGTATGCGCGTCCTTGCGAGGCCGCAAAATAACCACGGAAGCCCAGGATCGTCGATAGATCGGGGCGACCAGCGCGCGTGGCACAGGTCCGCTGATGTGCACGTTGGTCAGCCCTTCCGCCGCGACCCGCCGCCCCAAGTGCGTCCGCAGCTCACCATCGCCGATCAACAAGAAGTGGACCGGATCGGCCGGTCGCCTCAACCGCAGCTGCGCCACATCCAGCACGAGATCGAGCCCCTGGGGCGGGTTGAAGACGCCAGCGTAGGTCACCAGCGTCGCACCAGCCGGCACGCCCGCCTTGCGCAGCACCGCCTCCGTCTCAGCCTGGGACTCCGTCGCCTCGCGGTCGAATCGGTCCAGATCGACACCATTCGGGATCACATGCACGTGCCCCTGTTTGGCGCCCAACTCCAGCAACCGCGTCCGTTTGCCTTCACTCACCGTCGTGATCGCGGCGGACCGGCGCAAGACCACACCGTTGAGCCGCTCCAGGGTCGCCACCGCCACCGAGGCTTGCACGCGGCCAGCGTTCAGCACCGCTTCTGGCCAGATATCACGGACGTCGAGCACGTGCGGTACGCCAAACCGCCGCGCCAGGAGCAGGGAGACGTATCCCACCGTCGGCGGCGGCGTGGTGCCGATCACAATGTCCGGTCGCAGGTTGCGCAGCGCGCCTTGCATCAGCGCGCTCGCCGCGAAGGTCGCGTACAGCAACGCCTTACGACCGGGGCTGTAGCCACCCAAGGCCAGCACCGGCGTGCGAATCACCCGAATGCCACCGATGTCTTCCACCGCCCACGGTCGCTGCTGGTGGCCTTCGTAGACGAGGCCGCGTGGGGCGTTGGGCCACGTGCTCAGGACGGTGATGCGATGACCAGCCTCCAGCCAGTAGCGACCGAAATCGCCAAAACGCGCGGCCGGCGCGCCCATTTCGGGGTGGAAGAACTGAGAGACCACGAGGATGTGCATAGTGGACCTTCAGGCGCCTTGGGGACCGGACAGCGCTACTTGATCCTTTCGAGGTGGCCGTCACGACCGCCTGAGCGTTCGCCACCGCCGTCGATCACACCGAACGTCGGCCGCTTCCGTGCCGGCGCTGCATCTTCGTCCGGGGCGGCACCCATTGGCGATGCTCGCGCTGGCGCGAGCGCGGGACTGCGGTGCCCGCGATCGGTGTCAGTCGGCGCCGCGACGTCGGCCTCTCGGTCCGGCGAGACGGCCGCTGCGCTGGCTTCGGCCAGCGACGCCAAGGCCTCCGGCGGCATCTCCTCCTGCCAAAAATGAAACGTGTCGCGCGACTCGTCCGACATCGCAAACACGGCCTCCCAGGGCACAAAACACGGAAAAGGTCGGCCTCCGAAGGACAGAGAGGCCTGCACGCCGTCGTCGTCAAAGTTGAAATCGCTGAGCTGGTAGCCGTAGGAGAAGTTCAGCACCAGCCAACTGCGATCACGCAGGTGCGAGGGCACGCGCAGGCCAGCGACGCGCGCATCCATGTGGAGGGCGGTGATGCCCTTCGCCAACAAGGCGGCAAATGCGGCGCTCTTCTCGGGCGTGCGGACGTGCATGTGCAGAACTCCCGGTTGCGTCGGACTGCCGACGCTCAACCCTCGCTCGGAGGAAATCAATCAGTCGTGGCGACCGCAGCTGGGGTCACTGTGGCCGCTGCGGCCGTGGCTGGTGCGGCTGTGACCGGTGGGGCTGCGCCAATGGCACGGGCCGCGGCTACTCGTCGTCGTCGACGTCCCAGTCGGTATGATAGGTGAAGCGCTCGCGCCCGAGTCGCCGAAATCCGACGCTGCGGTAGAGCAGCGCCGCCGTGTCGTTGCCGTGATACGCCTCAAGATCGATGCCCTTGATGCCTTCCTCGCGCGCCAGCGTCAGCAGCCCCGCGACGAGCGCGCGGCCAAAACCACGCTGTCGGTGCAGGTTGCCAACATACAGCTCCTCGATCCAGAGCGACTGGCCGCCATGTTTGACGCTCAGAATGCGGCTGGCCACCAGCACCCCCGCTGCGACGCCCGCTGCTTCCGCTCTGCAGACCAGCACGACCGTTCGCGGATCCGCTTGCATACCGTCGAACACGCTGCCCAGGATCGCGAGGTCCACAGTCATGCGCAGCGCGGTCAGGTCTTCGGCGAAGAGCGCGATCACCGCGGATTTGTCGGTCGCCAGCGCTGGTTCGATGCGGGGACGCTGCATGTGACTCACTCCTCTCCAACGTGATGGTGCGCTCCTGATCTACCGTATCACCGTGCAAATGTCGCCGGCGCAACCCCGCCGCGGCTGCCGTAAGTGAATCGTCGGGTCCGTTGGCACGTTCTCCGTAGGTGTGCGCTGCCCCCTGGGCCGCGTCCGGCGCCGCGTTGTTCCGTTTTCGCCGCTCTGCTACCGTCCAATCTCCCCCACAGAGCGCCTCAGTTTGGTCGCTCGCTGGGCCTATCACCGGAGTCTCCTCATGATCGTGCATCGCTCCCTGACCCGCGTTCTCGCTGTGCTGATCGCGTGCGCGGCGATCACCCTCGTCGACGCGCCCACCGCGGGCGCCGCCGACGCGCAAGTCCGCGTCAAGAAACGCGCCAAACCGCCGAGTGTGCGGCGGCCAACGCCTACCGCGCCATCGCGTGGCCACGCCGCCCCGGCCAAGAAGGACGTCGGGCAACGGGTGGTCAAGTTCCCGTCAGGCGAGCCACTGTGGACCGTTCGCCAGGCCTTTCATTGCGTGCTCGATTTCGACGAGTCGAGCGGGTTTGACTGTTACGTCCCGCTGAACGTCGAGATCAATCGCCACAACCCGAACGCTCGCATCCACCTGCGCCGCTACCAGTGGCGGCATTTCCGCAAATACGCGGCCAGCTACGTCGGCAAGGGCAAGACGTTCAGCCTGCAGGTCACCCGTATCGTGCCAGCGAAGCCTACGCCGGACACCAGCAGCGTGAAGGTGTTCCTCTCGAGCCGGCACCGCGACAATCCCGCGCCGATCACGTTGAAGCGTGAGGGAAACAGCTGGATGATCTACAACAACTCGCTGTAATGGCAGGACTCAATGCGGCGCCCGGCGCTGCGGAGTGACGGATCCTGGGTGCAGTCTCCGGAACGACCTTCGCGGGGAGGCGCTCGCGGTCCTAGCCCAACGCGACCGTGCCCCGGCCCAGCAATCGCTCGATCTCGCCGATCAAGTGGGCGGTCGGCGCGACGGTCAGGCGTTCGGTGGCGCGAATCATCGCCAAACCGACACCCGGAACGCGCACATGGAGCCGCACCGGCGCCAGCTTGAGCGGTTTTTTCTCGGGTCCGATCTCGACCGCCTGCACGTCGACGATCGGCGCTGACTCCAGCCGCAGCACCGCATCCGGGAGGCTGCCGGGCCCCAGCGTTCTCAGCGATTTGCGTCCTGCGGTGGTCCCCGGCTGCGACCCCAGCGCCGTCGCCGGACGCGCGTCAAACACAGAGCCCTGTACCCCTTGGGGCGCGGCGGCCGGCGGCGTCGCGTCCGCTGATTCAACCGGGTAGAGCGTGGGCTCTGGCGCGGTCGGCGTCGTCTCGCCGGCGATGTTGGCGCGCACCTGGTCCTGCGCCCACGCTTGCGCCTCAAGCAGCAGCCGGTGCAGGTCCAAGAGGCCGCGGCCACGGCATTGTTCGGCGGTCAGTCGCACGCAGAGGTGGTCCGTCAATCGGCCGACGGCGTCGTCGAGCAACTCGGCCTCATCGAGAATCAGGCGCACCTGCTCTGGATCGTCGCGATCGGGCGAGGCTTGCAGCGTAATCAGCAGCGGCTCCCCGCTCTGCAGCACCCCAGCGGCGACCTCCAGGGTGCGCGCGAAACACATGACCTCGTGCTGGCCAGAGAGATCCTCCAGGGTCACAAAAGCCATGCGTTTGCCCGCTCGTGTGATGATCTCCCGGTACGCCACCACCATCGCCGCGATGAAGACGCTCACCCGCTTGCGGCCCTTGGCGCGCTTGAGGATGTTCGCGTCACGCGCGACCGCGAGGTTCTTGCAGGAGAGCCGATAGAACTTGGGTTTGTAGCGATCGAGCGGATGGCCAGTCACGTAAAATCCCAGCACGTCCTTCTCGCTCTCCAGGGTCTGACGCAGGGTCCAACTCTCCTTCGCCGGCAGGTAGACGTCCGCCACGTCGATGCCCGCCGCGCCCCCACTCAGCGCCCCAAACAGCGAGCCCTGGCCAGTCTCTTTCTCCTTCTGGGCCTCCTGCGAGCGCTGAATCGCCTTGGCGATGTTGGCCCACAGCGTCTCGCGGGTGACACCGAATGAGTCCATGGCGCCGCATTTGACCAACGCTTCGATGACGCGGCGGTTCACCTTGCGCATGTCCACCCGCCGACAAAGATCGAAGAGCGACTCAAACGGGCCGGATTCTCGGGCTTCTAGCAGCGCCTCGATCGCGCCTTCACCGACGTTGCGCACCGCGCCGAGACCGAATCGGATCGCGCCATCTGGCACCGAAAACGTCAGCTTGCTTTGGTTGACGTCGGGCGGCAACACGCGCTGATTCGACCGGCGCGCGTCCTGGATGTACTGCACCACCTTGTCGGTGTTGTCTTTGTCGGCCGTCAGCAGGGCGGCGTAGAACTCGGTGGTGAAGTGCGCCTTCAGGTAGGCGGTCTGATAGGTGACCAAGCCATAGGCGGCCGCGTGCGATTTATTGAACCCGTAGGACGCAAACTGCGCCATTTGGTCGAAGACGCCGTCGGCGATCTCCTTGGTGACGCCACGCTCCGCTGCGCCTTCGCTGAAGATCTGGCGATGGTGGTCCATCACGCTGACCTTCTTCTTGCCCATCGCCCGGCGCAACAGATCGGCGCCACCGAGCGAATAGCCCGCCATCTCGCGGGCCACCTGCATGACCTGCTCCTGGTAGACCATCACGCCGTACGTCTCGCTCAAGATCGGCGCGAGGATCGGGTGGTCGACCTTCACCTCTTCGCGGCCGTGTTTGCGCTCGATGTAGTTGTTGTGCATGCCGAGCCCCATCGGGCCAGGCCGGTAGAGCGCGCCAGCGGCGATGATGTCCTCAAACTCCGACGGCGCCATGCGCATGATCATGCCGGTGAACCCGCTCGACTCCATCTGAAAGATGCCGCCCGTGTCGCCGCGGCCCATGACCTCGTACGCGGGCTTGGAGTCGAGCTTGATCTGGGTGATGTCGAAGATCTCCACCGGCTCACCGGCGTCGAGCGCCCGTGCGCGTCGGCCCTCGTTGATCAGATCCACGGCGAACTGGATCATCGTGAGGTTCTTCAGGCCGAGGAAGTCGAACTTCACCAGCCCAGCCTGTTCGACCTCCTCTTTGGCGAACATCGCGATGTTTTCGCCGTTGGCGCCGCGCGCGACAGGCACGTAGTTCCACAGCGGCAGCTCGGAGATCACGACCCCGGCGGCGTGGATGCCCGTCTGCCGCACCGCGCCCTCGAGCTGCTCAGCGGTGTCGAGCAACAGCTGCACCTCCGGGTCCTGGTCGGCGAACTCCCGCAGCCTGGGCTCGTCTTTCAACGCGCTGGCGAGGCTCGGCGCCATGTCCGGCACGAGCTTGGCGACCTCGTTCACTTTCGCCAGATCGAGCCCCAGCACGCGGCCACAATCCCGCACCGAACCCTTCGCCTTCAGCGTGCCAAACGTCACGATCTGGCCGACCTGATCTTTGCCGTACTTGTCCGCGACGTAGGCGATCACCTCGCCGCGGCGTTGCACGCAGAAGTCGATGTCGAAGTCGGGCATCGACACGCGCTCGGGGTTGAGAAAACGCTCAAAAAGCAGGTGGTAGGGCAGCGGGTCCAGATCGGTGATGCGCTGCGAATACGCGACGAGCGAGCCGGCGCCAGAGCCGCGACCCGGTCCGACGGGGATGCCCTGATCCTTGGCCCATTTGATGAAATCCCAGACGATCAGGAAGTAGCCGGGAAAGCCCATCTCCTCGATGACGCCGATCTCGACCGCGAGCCGGGCGCGGTACACCTCTGGGTCGAACGCGAACTCCTTGGCGCGGAACTCAGCGAAGCGCTCCTCCAAGCCGGCCTCGGAGATCTTCTTGAAGTAGGTCGAGATGGTCTCGCCTTCCGGCACCGGAAACTGGGGCAAATAGTAGGTGTCGAGCTGCAATTCGACGTTACATCGCTCCGCGACCTCCAGGGTCCGCGCGCAGAGCTCCGGGTACTTGTGGAAGCGATCCCGCATCTCGTCAGGGCTGGCGAAAAAATAGTCTGTCGTCGGCAGCCAGCTCGGATCGGGTCGCGCCTGGATCGACAGCCCGATGCACATCAGCACTTCGTGGGCCCGCGCCTGGCTGCGATCGAGATAGTGCACGTCGTTGCTGGCGACGCATGGCACGCCGTTCGCCTCGCCTAGCGCGATCAGGTCTGGCAGCACCTGGATGTGCTCGCGCAAATCGGTGAGCTGGCATTCGACGTAGAGCCGATCGCCAAACATGTCTTTGTAGCGCCGCAGGTGGCGCTCCGCCTCTCGCTGCTGACCACGCAGCAAGGCGTTGGTGACCTCGCTGGAGAGGTTGCCGGTCAGACACAGCAGGCCCTCGTTGTGCTCGGCCAAGATGCGGTGGTCGATGCGGGGCTGGCCGCCGCTCGGCGCCTCCAGGTGCGCCTTGGAGATCAGATAGAGCAGGTTCTTGTAGCCGACCTGATTCATGGCCAGCACGTTGATTTGGTGGGTCCGCAGCACGTGCTCGCCCATGGGCCGCGCCGAGATGGACAGGGCGGCGCCGTAGATCGGCTTGACCCCGTGTTTCTTGCACGCCTTATGGAAGTCGACGGCGCCGTACAGGTTGTCGTGGTCGGTGAACGCCACTGCCGGCATGCCCAGCTCGGCACAGCGCGCCGCGATCTCGTCGACCCGCGTCGTCGCGTCCGCGATCGAGTACTGCGTGTGGACGTGTAGGTGCACAAACGACATGACGCCTCAACCTCGCTCGGCGGCGGCGTTGTCCGCCTTGGCTGCCTGCCACCACCGCTCGAGTGTCGCGAGATCGGGCTGGTCTTCGCCCGCACGCATGTGTTGCGCCATGCGTCGCTCAACCCCCGCAAAACGGGCTTGGAAGCGATCCAGCGTCGTGCGCAGGGCCTGCTCCGCGTCGACCCCCAGATGGCGAGCGGCGCTGGTGAGCGCGAACAGCACATCACCCAGCTCATGTTCGATGGCGCGCGTGTCGCCGCTGGACATCGCGTCGCGCAGCTCTTCTAGCTCCTCATCGACCTTGGCCATGGCGCCCGTCACGTCTGGCCAATCAAAACCGACGTGGGCCGCCTTGGCGCCGATGCGCTGACCCCGGAGCAGGGCAGGGAGATGACGCGGCACGCCCGCCAACACCCCCGTCTCGCCGGCTGCGCGCGCCTCGGCGGCCTTGATCGCCTGCCAGTTGGTGACGACGTCATCGGCGGTGATCTTGTCCGGCGGCTGGGCTGGATCGCTGTCTGAGCCGGCGTCGGCGAAGACGTGTGGGTGGCGGCGCACCATCTTGTCGGCGATGCCATGCGCGACGTCGTCGGCCGTGAACCAGCCGAACTCCGCCGCCAGCTGGGACTGAAACGCCACCTGCAGCAGCACGTCGCCGAGCTCGGCGCGATGATTGGCGATCAGGGCTGGATCGACCTCGGCCGTCACCGCGGCGTCGCCCGGGGCGCCGTGCAGCGTCGCAACCCTGGCGGCGGCGCCGAGCGCGTCGATGGCGTCGAGCGCTTCGTAGGACTCTTCGACCAAGAAAGGCTTGAGGCTGTCGAGGCTCTGCGCCAGATCCCAGGGGCAGCCGCGCTCAGGATCCCGCAGCCGCGCCATCACCGCGATCAGCCGCTCAAAACCGTCGGACGGCAGCGGCACCGCGGCGGCTGCGTCTCGCGTCCCGCGCTCATTCACGACTACTGCCCGGCGACGAACGTCACCTTGCCCGCGTCCTTCAACCCATGGAAATCGCCGCCAACAGGTGCCCACGCGCCCATGAACGCGAGGTTGTGGGTGCCCTTGGAGTCGATGCGATAGAGGTTGATCGTCCACGTCGCGCCGGCTGTCGGGGCGCCACCCAGCGCGCTGAAGGGGATCGCCGCCTCGACGGTCCACCCCTTGTCGCTGCCCTCGTCGCTGTTGACGCTGCCGTCGAGCGCCACGGCGTGTTTGCCGCCCGCGTTCCACTTGGCCGCCTCCTGCCACGCGGGCTTGCGATGGTCCGTGAACTTCGCGTCGAAGGTCGCGTTGTTCGGCGTCCACTGGAACTCGTAATACGCCGCGCTGCCAGCCGGCTGTACAAACATCTCGACCACGTCGCCTTCCCAGAGCGTGGTGTCGTTGGCGGTGTGCGTGTTGCGGATGTCGTCGTCTTTGGTCTCAAAAGCGACGTAGAGGTGCGTGTCGTCCCACGTGATGCGCGCGGCTGTCTCGTAGGCCTTGTTCAGCGGTCGCCCGTCAGGCTGCTTGAACAGCGCGGTCGGCCGCACCCCGGCCCAATCGTCGAGCTTACCGTCGATCATCGGCGCTTTACTCTGCTTCATCGCCTGGTACGTCGGCGCCGGCGCCCGCGCCTGCGGTGCGGGGCGCTTGCCCGGCTTGGCGCCGCCGGTCACCTCGACCGTCGTGACAAGCGCGCGATCGTCGGCTGTGCCGTGCTTCTTGCTCCCCGCCGCCAGCTTCAAGCGTCGGTTCTGGCTGGCCTTCGACCACGCACCCCAATCGAAGAAGCCAACGAGGAGCTGGGTCTTGCCGTTAGGCCAATCCTTGGGGATGGCGATCGTCACCTTGTCCCGAATGATCTCGCCCTTCTTCCACTGACCCACCGGATACAGCTCGCCGACGCCGTAGTGATCAAAGGGCTGCCGACGTTTGCCCGGCGCCTCGAAGTGCACGAAGATCTTCCAATCCCCGCTCACCGGCTTGTTCACTTTGAAATACATGGCGAGCTCGACCGTGTTTCCAGCCGTGGTCGCGCCCGTCAGGTCGTAGCCGAGCAGCGTGACGCGATCTTCGAAGTCGATCTTGTGGTCGTGCTGCATCTTCGGTGCGGCCTTCAGCACGTTGTCCGTGATGAGCCGCTCTTGGTCCTTGGTCAGCACACGTGCACGCTGCGCGGGGCTCTTGCAGCCGACCAGCACCAGCACAACCGCCGCTAGTAGCAGCGCGACTCGGGGCATATTCGCCATGGGTGGGAACTCCTAGCGCACTGCGGCGCGTCACGCGGAGGACAGGATTCTCCGACGGCGGCGGAGTCTAGCCCAGGCGCAGCGTCGCCAGCAATGCACATCGCCAGCAATGCGCATTGCTGGCGATGCAGCGTGGCTCCCTTATCTCTTCTGATCGGCGCGCTAGTCAGCCTCATGGTAGGTCTGGGTCTCAGCGCACGGCGTGGCGCGCAGCTTCTTCAGCGCTGCGGTCTCGATCTGGCGGATGCGCTCGCGGGTCAGCTTGAACATCGAACCGACCTGCTCCAGCGTCATCGTCTGCCCGCCGCCGATGCCAAAGCGCAGCCGCAGCACCGCCTCTTCGCGCGGCTTGAGGCGCGTCAGCATACGGCGGGTCTGATGGGCTAGATCGGCCCGCAGGCACTCGTCGAGCGGTCGAACCGCCTTGGTGTCCTCGATGAAGTTGGCCAGCTTGGCCTCGTCTTCTTCACCGACCGAAGCGTCGAGCGACAGCGGCGTCCGCACCATCTTCAGAATGTGCTCAATCTGATCGATCGGCTGCTCGACGACCTTCGATAGCTCCTCATGCGTAGGTTCCCGACCGAGCTGCTGCTCAAGACGGGCCCGCTCTCGCATGATGCGGTTGAGGGCCTCGATGAGATGCACTGGGATGCGAATCGTGCGGCCATGGTCGGCGATGGACCGGGTGATGCTCTGGCGAATCCACCACGTCGCGTAGGTCGAGAACTTGTGGCCACGCTGCCACTCAAACTTCTCGACGGCCTTGATCAGCCCGATGTTGCCCTCTTGAACCAGGTCCAGCATGTGCATCCCGCGGTTCATGTAGCGCTTGGCGATGCTCACCACGAGGCGCAAATTGGCCTGAATCATCACGCTGCGGGCCTCTTCGATGAGGCGATGGGCTTCGCGAATCCGCCGCAGTCCACGCGACGCGTTTGCAGCCTGAGCGCCGAACGCGAGCTCCGCCTCCTCGAGGGCAAGCCGGGTGATCGCGACCTGTTGACGCTGCTTGGCGCGCTCGCTGCGCGCTCGTTTCTCGATAATACCGACGTCCAGCGCCAAGGCGTCCTCGCGACTGAGGCCGCTGTCGTTGAGCGCATCGCTGAAGGCGCGGGCCGCACGCACAACGGCGCCACCCTGCACGTAGAAATGCTCGAGCGCGGCCGTGATCAGACGATCACCGACGCGGTTCTCCGAGAAAACCCGGAATTTCAGGCGCATCGCTTGGTTCAATTCCTCGGTGCGCGCCTCTGGGTCGTCACTGAGCCCGCGCTGCAGCTCGATGTCGGCGTCCATCTCCTCGGCGCGTTTCTTGAAGCGCTCGGCCCGCGCCAGGGTCGTGATGCGGGCGTCACGGTCACGCCAGTCGTGATCCACCGTCCAGGCTTTCAGCAGCTCAATGTCGGTCGCCATGCGTCCGGCCAGCTCGCAGAGCAGCGGCCGGGCGAAGGGGTTGGCCTCCAAGATCTCAAGGATGTCGGCTGACGCGCACTCCATACGTGCGGCGATCTCGGCCTCTCCCTCTCGGGTCAGCAAGGAGACGCGGCCGATACCCTGCAGGTACATGACCGTCGGATCCGCCGATTTGGGGCCGCGTGACTTCGACTCACGGTAGGGCTTGTTGACGACGAGCATCGCTGGTCCGCTGACCGACTGCGCGACTGGGTCGTGATGCTGCGGCGACCGCGGGCCTTCCAGCTCGCAATCCGTCTCCTTGTCGATGGCCATTGATCCCATGCTGCACCTCCGTGGGACCCCGTCGTCCCTGCGCACGGTGACAAATGCAAGAGCGCTGCCAACGGCGATGAATGCAGAAAAAAATCAGTAAAATCAACAAATTTAGAGCGGAGACGCGAGGGGGGGACGCCGTCACAGGCGGCCGATCCATGACATCGCTGTCAGCCCACCTACATCGCCCGCACGCACCCTGGGTTAACAGGTGCTTTACTGTGAATAGTCAGAGAGTTAAATGTAGTTTGGTGGGTGAGTTCGTGGCCCGAGGTGTGATCGTGATGTCGCTCGCTCTTGGCGAAATGGCGCGCGCTTCACCCGGCCAATGTCGGCTGCCCGAGCGTCAGTCGGTCTGACGCAGGCGCGCGGTCGAGCCGGCCACACGCCGTTGTAGGTTGTCGACACGGCGGAGCAGCTCAGCGGCCTCGGTCTGGCGGTCGTGGCCGACCAGGAAAGCGGCGTGGGCTTGGAGACAACCCGTCAGCCCTGCGATCTCATTGGCTTCCTTCCACAGCTGCGCGGCGCGCGAGAAGGCGGAGTCGGCGGCGTCGATCTCGCTCCTATCGGCGAGGATCTCCGCGAGCGTCCCCATCGCGGCGGCGCGTACGCGGGTCACGTCGGACAGCTGCGCTGCGGCCACCGCGCGGCGACCCCACGTCAGCGCGCGCTCGCCGTCGTTGCGCTGTCGCGCGGCGATGGCGAGGTTGCGCGACGCGTCGGACAGCAGGTTGTGGTCGGCGAGCCGCCCTGCGCTCTCCACGGCCTTGTAGAGGAGCCCCTCGCCGTCCTCGAGCCGACCGCCGTTGATCAGCGTCTCGCCAAGGTTGTTCTGCAACATCCCCTGCATACGACGATTTCCGACACGCTTGGAGAGCTCGTACGCCTCCTCCATCGCCGCGACCGCCGCGTCGGTCTCGCCGGCTGTGAGCAGCAGGGCGCCAAGCGCGTTCAGCGACTCGAGCAACCCGTGGGCGTGTCGACCATCGCGGCGCAGCGCCACCGCACGCTCGAGATAGGTCCGCGCGCGACCGAGGTTATTGCCGGTCATCGACAGGATGCCGAGGCTGGTCAGCGTCGTCGCCAAACCGACGCGATCGCCATTGCGCTCACGGTACTGCGCCGCCCGCTGCAAGAAGCGCAGCGCGGGTTTGAGGTTGCCGGACAACCAGTACGCCCGGCCGATGTCGTCACAGGAGCTGGCCAGACCGCTGACGTCGCCGACCGCTTCGTACAGCTTCATCCCCTCGATGAGATGCTCGAGCGCGATGTTGAGCTTGCCTTTGCTGCGGTATAGCCGGCCAATTCGCTGGAGCGCCTGCGCGCCTTGCCCCCGTGCCCGATAGCCCCACGCCAGCCCCAGTACGTCGCGGAAGCGGGCCTCGGCTTCGTCCCACCGACCGTCGAGCTCCGCTAGATCGCCCAACGCCATCAGGCTGAAGAGCTGAATGTCCTGTGCCGCTTCTGGCGCGAGATTGCGGGCTAGTTCGAAGTAGCGCTGGGCATCGTCGTGGTGCAGCTCGTCGCGCGCGCGCTCGCCCGCGTGCAAGTACAGGTGCGCCGCGTGGGTCCGCTCTCCCGCCGCCAGCCAGAGCGGCGCCAGGATGTCGGCCAGCCCATCGCCGCGCTGTTTGCCCACAAGCTCCAACCACACCGCGGCGCGGTAGATCAACGCCGTGCGCTCATCCTCTTCGATCAGCTCCAGCAGCTTGTCGAGATCGCCGACGTCCACGAACCGAAAACCCGTCTCCGAGGGCAGAATCGTCGAGCGCTCTCGCACAACCAGCCCGGTGTCTACCAGGGTATTGCAGGCCCGCGCGACCCGCTCCGGCACCCCGTCCTGGCCGAACTCCTTGAGCGTCCGCGCCCGATCCTGGGTTTTTCGGAGCAGCGCTGTGACGCCGCCAAGCCAGAAGCGAAGACCGAAGATCGCGCCCATCCGCGCGACCAGCAGCTCGTCCTCGCTGAGCATGTCGAAGCGGCCGCCCTTGCGCGATCGCAGCCGGCCGCGCTCGACCATCTCGGTCAGAATCACGCGCTTGAGATGCCACGCGCCGTCCATCTGGACGATGCCGCCACCTTTGACAAGCGACTCGATGGCGCCCAGCAGCGCGCCCGGTTTGCCGTCGGCCACCGAGACCAGCGCGTCGAGCGCCCGATCGTCCACGCCCTGCACGCCCTGCAGCGTCTGGTGCGCGATGCTGCGCAGGAGCGCAGGTGACAGCGGCTCGAGCGCCAGCGTGTCGAGCTCCGACAGCCACTGCCTGCGCAGCGTGCCACGCTGATTGGCGGCGAACACCAACACCAGCGGCTGATTGGGCAGATCGCGCAACATCTGGCCGAAGAACTCGAGGCTCTCCCGTCCGCCTCGCCG
>ERZ889078.52-NODE-52-length-85502-cov-19.622924_pt1 | contig 85502 bp, 96 predicted proteins | sample MGYA00521266_ERZ889078 | MGnify/ENA primary metagenome ERZ889078 (study PRJEB32303, sample SAMEA104408618) | aquatic metagenome | biome: Brackish water; feature: Pelagic; material: water | place: Baltic Sea | collected 2014-06-16T06:34:00 | depth 76,534 m ... | reverse complement strand
ATTTTTCTAATACTCTTATAATTTTTAATTAATAAATTTTTTATCTTCATTTTAATAACATTAATTCTTCTTATTGTTTAAATAATTAATTAAAAAATGCTCAGTAGAAAATCTACTGGCACGTTCTAAACATAAAATAAAAAATATAAAAAAAATAAAATTAGACGAATTATTCTTTCTTTTCGTCCTTTTTGTCGTCTTTTTTAACTTTTTTCTCGTCTTTAACTTCTTCAAAATCAGCATCAACTACTTTTTCATCCTTTTTGCCGTCTTTTGACTGCTCTGCTTGTCCTTTTTGTGCTTTTGCTTGTTCTTCAGCAACTTTTTGGTACATCTCAGTGCTTGCTTTTTGTACGACTTCGTTGACTTCTTCGAGTTTCTTTTTGATGGCTTCGATATCTTTTTTATCGTTGTCCAATAATTTTTTCAAGTCATCCACATGTTTCTCGATTGCTTTAATATCTTTCTTGTCAACTTTTCCTTCAAGATCTTTCAAAAGTTTTCCTGTACTGTAGACTAGAGTGTCTGCTTGGTTGATTGTTTCAACTTCTTCTTTAGCTTTCTTGTCTTGGTCAGCATGTTTTTCAGCTTCTTCTTTCATCTTTTCAATGTCCGCTTCTGAAAGGTTACTTGACGCAGTTATTTTGATGCTTTGTTCTTTTCCAGTTCCTAAATCTTTTGCATTTACATGAACTATTCCATTTGCATCAATATCAAATGTAACTTCTACTTGAGGTATTCCTCTTGGTGCTGGCGGTAGTCCTACTAAGTCAAATTGACCTAATAATTTATTATCAGCAGCCATGCTTCTTTCTCCTTGGAATACTCTGATTGTTACTGCTGTTTGATTATCGGCTGCAGTACTAAAGACTTGACTTTTCTTGCTTGGAATAGTGGTGTTTCTTTCTATTAAACTAGTCATTACGCCTCCCAAAGTTTCAATTCCTAAACTTAGTGGTGTTACGTCTAATAGTAAAACATCTTTTACTTCTCCACCTAAGATTCCTGCTTGAATTGCAGCTCCTAATGCTACTGCTTCGTCAGGGTTTACGCTTTTATCCCCTTCTTTACCAGTAATAGTTTTTACTAAAGCTTCAACTGATGGAATTCTTGTACTTCCACCAACCAATATTACTTTGTTGATGTCACTTGAAGACATTTTCGCATCTTTTAGTGCTAATTGTGTTGGAACTTTTAATCGTTCTAAGATTGGTTCTAGCATATTTTCGAATTCTGCTCTTGACAAATCCAAGTTTAAATGTTGTTTTTCTGCAATAAAAGGTATGTTAACATTTGCTTTAACTTTTGTTGACAACTCAATTTTTAATTTTTCAGCTGCTTCTTTTAGTCTTTGCATCGCAGTTTTATCAGATGTTAAATCAATTCCTTCTTTGTTTTTGAATTGTTCTGCCATCCAGTCTACTAGCATTTTATCAATATCATCTCCACCTAAGTTGTTATCTCCGTTTGTTGCTTTTACTTCAAAGACTCCATCTCCTAGTTCTAAAATTGATACGTCAAAGGTTCCGCCTCCAAAATCAAATACTAATATTGTATGATCATGTCCTTTGTCTAATCCGTATGCTAAGCTTGCTGCTGTTGGTTCGTTAATTATTCTTAAGACTTCTAATCCTGCAATTTTTCCTGCGTCTTTTGTTGCTTGTCTTTGACTATCTTCAAAGTATGCAGGAACTGTGATTACTGCTTGAGTTACTTCATGTCCTAAATATGCTTCTGCATCTTTTTTTAGTTTTTGAAGAACCATTGCACTAATTTCTTGTGGCGAGTAGTCTTTATCCCAAATTTTAGCTTTAAAATCTGAACCCATCTTTCTTTTAATACTTGAAACTGTGTGTTCTGGATTTGTAACTGCTTGGTTTCTAGCTACTTGTCCTACTAATCTTTCTCCATCTTTAGTTACACTAACTACTGATGGCGTTGTTCTTTGTCCTTCAGCATTTGATATTATTATCGGCTTTCCACCTTCTAATACTGATACTGCTGAAAATGTTGTTCCTAAATCAATTCCAATTATTTTTCCCATTTTATTTACCTCGTGTTTATTTTTTTAGATTCTATTTTTTCGATACCATCAAAAAACTTTGTTTTTTGGGGGGTCCCAAAACACAGTTAGTGTTTTGATACTTTTACTTTTGAGTGCCTTAACACTTTATCTTTGATCATATATCCTTTTTGTAATTCTTCAAGGACGGTGTTTGGTTCTTTTTTTGATTTCTCCGTTAATAATGCTTCATGAAGGTATGGATCAAATTGTTTGTTCACTGCAATTATTGGCTGCAATCCTTTATCTTCCAGCATTTGTAATAGCTGAGCATATATTAGCTCCATTCCTTTTGAGAAATCTGTTTTTTCAGTGTTGCTTTTCAATGCTAGTTCAAAGTTGTCTATTATTAATAGCAATTCTTTGATTAAGTTTTGTTCTGCTCGTTCTTTAAATTGAATTATTTCTTGTTCTGTTCGCTTTCGGTAGTTGTCAAACTCTGCTTGTAATCTTTGTAAGGTATCTATAAGTTCGCCTATCCTTCGATCTTTCTCGTCAATAGTTTGTTTTTTTATTGCTTTCTTAACCATTTCAAATCCTCTTTTCCGTTGACTTTAAATCAACGAAGTTTAAGTTAGGTAGTACCAAGGCATATATAAAGCTTTCGATTTCGCAAATCATTTATTAACTACTGTGCAGGAGTTAAAAAAAGAAACATTTATATATTAGAAGTATTAATAATAAAATATGAATTGGAAGAATATTCTTTTAACAAGCGTATTAATAGCAACTACTCTATATAATTGCAAGCCACATACAGAATTAAAAATTAGTAACAACACTGGTAAAAAAACATTCATTTCTCAAGAAGAAGGAGAACAGGATCTTCAAATATTAGCGCAATACAAAAATAAAGAAGATGCATGGATATATTTTGATGGAATGTGGGCTGATATTGGAACCAACATAACAAACAACAGTGTTAGCAAATCTAATAGTACAATTCTTAATGCAATCCCTGAAGATGTCTTGTCATCCATAACAATTCATGAATACCACACACATCCAGGTAACGAATTCATTAACAATACCCCACCAGGACCAAGCGATTATAAATCTTTAGCTGAAAATAAAAAATTTCTAAGAGCACAGCGAAACGTTAATGTTGTTGGAAATGTAGTTACAGCAACAGGTGTTTGGACTTACGACTTAACTCGACATTTAACATATAAATTAACAAGTCCACAAGAACAATTACAAAAAAAAGTATCATCACAATTATCAGAACAAACATTCTACTTGGCAGGAAGAGTTTTCACAAATCCTGATTTAAACAAAGAAGAACAAATTCAATCATTTATAGACTCTATGAAAGTTGAAGGCGTATTAATGCAATATAAACCGTTTGAAAAAAACTAACTCACTTATTCTTTAACAAAAACATTCAAGTCTTCTAACTCCATAGAATAAGGTATTAAATAATCCGTTCCTTTAGAAGAACCAGCCCAATTATAACCGTCATATGATAATCTCTCAGCAACCTCCATAAAAGGATTTGCAGGAGTGCCTATAACTATTGCACCAAAATTTAAAGGAATTGAAGGATAACGGTTTTCTAAAAAATCCAACACATCATGACCTCCCTTCATCAACAAAGTGTTTGTTGCACAATTATATTCAGGAATAATCTCAGGTTTCTCAGCATCACCAGTAACTCGAAATGGCTTCTGAGATTCGTCAATTATATCTTGTGATTTTAAAGTACTAACTATATCGTTAATTCGCGCATCAGAGTAAGTATCTACATCCCACCACATATTAGGAACTTCTTCTTCTTGATAAAAACCAATATCCTGAAAAACAACTTTGTCAAAAATTCTTAACCAATAAAAATCAACTCCTGAAAAAGGATAATAACATTCGCCCTTAACAGATTCTGGCAGAAAAGAAGCAATGTTATCCAATACTCGAACAGCTTCGTTCATTGCAGGATAACCTTCTTTTGCTTCTAAAGCTTCAAGTTCTCTATATCCATTCACATAACCAACCCATTCAACAGCAACAGCATTATGCATTCTAGAAATAAAATCTTGATCTTCAAGAGCTTTTTTTAAGTTACCATCATATTCGTTTCCAAGCATGTTTGTTGCAGTACTTAATGCTCGTTTATGAGCTGCTTTTATACTCGATTCAAGGTTTATACGCTCAGCAGATTTAGTCATTGTGATTGTTAGGGCCATTTAGATATTTCTCTTTAAAAGCTTTAATTGGATGAATTGCTACACTTGCTTTAATCGGATGAGCTAACCAATACAAAGCACCTCCAAGTTGTTTTACAGGAGTATAAATTTCTTCTTTACCACCAAACTCTTCAAGATGATCTTTGACATAAGTTTTGCCAGTTTTCTTTACATGATCAAGTTCAATTCTAGAAATATTATAACCTTCTCTTAAATCAGCTTTAAACTGTTGAAATGCATTCCTAGTATATATACTGTCTCTTTGAAGTTCAATAGGAGCGCCATACCATTGTTTAATTGCATTGCTTAATCCAGTAGTTAAAAAAACTGATTCTGAGCTTGGATTAATTATATCTTCCATTAAATCTCTTATTGTTTGATTATGTTCGCCACACATACAGTTTATAACCGCTTTGTCAAGATCATTTTCTTCAGACATTAATTTAAACTGTCTTATTAATCGACCATTATCAAGCGTTAAAGGAAACTCTCTTCGATAATCATCTATTTTGTCTATGATTGATAATCCCATTTTATCACGCGCTTTTACATGTTCTAGAATTTCATTTGGAGAATAAAACTGTTTACCAGATTGTATTTTATCAGGAATTTGACCTAGTTTACCATAAGTATCAGAAAAGTTCCTAGTTTTTTTTCTTTCGTAACTATCAACCCATTCAGAAAGTCCGTCTTCAATTATTTGCTGTATTGCAGGATTATGAGAAGTTAAATCAGTTTCTCTAATTAATTCAACAAGTTCGTCAAAAGTATGTTTTTCAGTCATCAAGCATCACCTATTACTCGAAGGAATACAGAATAATTTATAAAACTATTTCTTAATAACCACTTAAAAGTTAATAATAATTAAATCAACATAAATCATTTTAATAAAACACAAATTCAAAACCTTTTTAAATTATTGTCAATACAACACTATGATGAGTCTGGAAAATCGAAATCAAAATATTCTTTTAACAGTAGATATCATTGTTTTCTCAGTTATGCATGATAAATTAAATGTTCTTCTTATCAAAAGAAAAAACCCTCCTTTTCAAGGAGAATACGCTTTACCAGGTGGTTTTGTGAAAGATGATGAAGATTTACAAGAAGCTGCTAGACGAGAGTTAGTTGAAGAAACTAATGTTAAAAACATTTTCATGAAAAAATTGAATGTTTATGGTAAAGTTGATAGAGACCCTAGAGGTAGAGTTGTAAGTGCAGCTTACATTGCTTTAATTGACCATGAAAAGTTTCAATTAAAAGCTACAACTGATGCTTTAAAAGCAGAATGGATTCCATATGAGCACATTAAAGTTTTAGCTTTTGATCATAAAAAAATTTTATCTGAAGCATTAAAAGAATTAAGATATGATGTTCAAACAACAAATATTGCATCCCAATTATTACCTAATAGATTTACACTCACAGAACTTCAAAGATTGTATGAAACCATATTAAACCAAGAACTTGATAAAAGAAATTTCAGGAAAAAAATAAAAACTTTCGAGATTCTAAAACCATTGAATGAAACTAAGATGGAAGGCGCGCATAGACCTGCTCAATTATTTTCATTTAAAGAAAAAGATTATCAACCATTAAAGGATAAAATTAAAGTATTTCTTTAATTATGAAAATGTATAGAAGACTAAATGAGTTTTATAAAGCTCAAAAATGGAAAGAAAATCACCCTTTAACTAAACTTGGTAAAGTCTTTAAAATTATTACACTAACTTCTTTTTGTTATTTTGGTTTAAACACAGGCCATAATTTGTATCAAGATAAACAACTCATGTTTTCAGAAACAGGTCAAGAAATCATTCATCTTGAGAAAGTAAACCTTTCTTTAAACATGGAGAAAGCAAATCTTAAAAAAAATAACGCGAATTCTTATAGGTTAAATAATGCTTTTGAAGATTATGAATTAATTATTAATCAAGATTCAACTATTAAAACTCAATTAAATGAACTTGCCGGCAGAAATGAATGTGAGAAAAAAATTGCAAGCATAGAATCAATAGTTTCAACTATTGAAGAAAAAGTTGATTCTTTGGAAAGTTCAGAACCTTATAAAGAAACATTAGACTCAATAAATAACAATACTAAAAAAAATGGTCTTATTGCTTTAATTTCATGTTTAGGTGTTTTCTTATCTTTGAAAATAGAAACTGTTGGCTATGAAAAAAAAGAACGAGAATATTAATTCAAAATTAAATGTCGTTATAAAAAAATTATTCTTTACTTCGTCTTGTTTGTATGTTCCAATCAGGCAAATCTTTTTCTAACAATCTTAATTGAGCAGTATTTATAGGCAGATTATAATGAAAGTCAAGACCTTCAAAAATCATTAGTTGATATTTATGATGAGCTCTTACTTCGCCTGTTCCTCGTAGATGATACTCGTGACCAACAGGCGCTGGAACTTGACCGCTTATGCCTTTTAATGGCTCGCACATTTCATAACTAACTTCATTTTCATCAAGAAAAGATTTTAACATATCAGGATGTTGTACACCAACTTTGTCAAATATAATATAATTTTGTCCACGCAGTTCTAACTGAACCACATTATTAATACATCTATCTTGAGGGGTGTTTACCATCTTGACTAAAGTTGGTTTGTTCATTTTAAATCTGTGAGTAAAATTTAATAAAAAGAATTAAAAATTCATATATAAAGATTTGCTTAATAAGAATAGAAAACAATTATTCTATCATAGAAGTGTGCATGATCTCAATTACAAAATTAATGAACAAGTCTGGTAAGTCAAACCACAATTCAATATCAGACCAACCACCTTGTCTGAAAGTTAAACCTTTATTTTCAGCCCATTGTTTGATTTTTTCAACATCTTCTTTATGAGTAGTTGATATGAATGCAATATGAGTATTAATTTTTTTTTCAATTGGAAGAATTTGTTGATCTTCAGTTTCAATTATTTGAATATCAATAGATAGAGGTTTTTGTTGAAACATACACCATCGTTCATCTCCTTCTCTGTAAGTCATCTCGCAACCTAATTGTTCAAAGAGTTCTATAATTAATTCTAAACTATTTGGTCTTATATCATATGCAAAATGATGTAATTTTGAGTTCATCATTATTAGTTAGAAATCAATCTTTAAAAATTTTTAGAAAGAATAGACATCCAATCTATATACTTAAAAACCACAATATTTATATATGGTAAGTGTTTAACTAACACTAAGATAATAAAACAACACTCATTTTTGCAAAAGACTAAGTGTAAAAAAAACAATAAGGCAATCAAAAGCAATGCTTTTGGGTCTGGAAATAAAAAATAAAATTTCAAGGTGAAACAAATGAGCAAAGAAAACTTGGTGGAAAAAGTCGTACAATACGTAAAACGTGCAGAACAAGAAAAAGACATCCCTTCATACCCAATAGATGAAGAAGACACTTACAAATACATAACAGGCAATTCTAGTGAACGAAGCAATGATCGAAGAACAGGAGGAATATACACTGGAAGATTCATTGATGTTGTAGCAACAATAGTTCAAAAATCTGATTTCTATGGTTTCTGGTGTAGCGAAGTTAACAATTCAAGCAACGGATACTTAATTCATTACAGACCTCAAATCGAAACAGTAAATGAAATTGAAGGACTTGACGACTATGTTATAAAAATACAAACTCTAGAAGAGGAAGCAGAGCAACTAGGTGTAAAACTAGAAGGATTAAACAAACAAATAGAAGAGAATTATTCAAAATAAAAACAAAGAGGTGAACATAAAAATGGTATTAAACGCGAACGAAGTGGAAAAGAAAACTACTGCAGATAAAATAAAAATTACTCGATTAGAAACTTTAATTGATAAAGCATTAAAAAGAAATTTTCGAGGAAGTCATAGCTCAGTAATTTTTGAATATGAAACTGCAATAACTGCACTTAAACCATATCACTTACAAGAATTATTTAATGAATATAGACAACAAGGTTGGGACGTTCAAGAACATTCAGACCAAAGAGAAGGAGAATACATCACTTTTTCAAAAAAATGAAAGAATTAACTAAAAGACTTAAAGATAAAACAATATTACTAGGTGCAAAATGAAACAAACAAAATTTAAAATTTTGGAACTTCAAAATTATGCTGAGGTGAAATTTTGAAACAAATTGAATTTTTAATCATTGGAAGTGGAATTGCAGGCCTTCGAGCAGCAATCGAACTAAGCAAGCAAGGAAAGCAATCAACAATCATAACCAAAACAACTGTTGAAGACTCAAATACAATGTATGCGCAAGGAGGAATTGCAGGAGTAGATCCTGTAAGAGTTGCAAATAACGAAGATAGTTTTGAATCACATGCGAATGATACAATTAACGCTGGTAAAGGATTAGTTAATGAAACAGTTGCACACAACTTTGCAAATCAAGCTTATGAAACAATTGATTTCTTAATGCAAGAAGGAGTTGAATTTACTAAAAATGGCAAAAGTTATCCTTATGAATTACATCAAGAAGGAGGCCATGAACATCCTAGAATTTATTGCGTTGGAGACTTTACAGGTAAGGCAATTGAAGAAACACTTGTAGAAGTTGTAAAAGCAGATCCGAACATCACAATCCTAGAACAACACTCAGCAATCAACTTAATTACAAATGAAAAGTGCTTAGGCGCTTACGTCTTAAATAGGGAAACTGAAGAAATCGTCACAATCCAAGCGAAGAAAACTTTCTTAGCAACAGGAGGGGCAGGAAGGGTTTTTCAATACACAAGTAACCCTCAAAATGCAACTGGCGATGGAATTGCAATGGCTTACAAAGCAGGTGCAAGAATCGCTAACATGGAATTCGTCCAATTCCACCCTAGCGTACTCTACGAAGAAAACCCTAAAGACCCTTCAGAAAAAAGATTCTTATTAACTGAGGCTTTAAGAGGAGCAAAAATGGGTGGAATCTTAACAAATGATAAAGAATCATTAGAAGATTTCGTGCTTAATTATAACCAAGAAGGATCACATTCAACAAGAGATATCGTTGCAAGAGCAATCGATACTGAAATGAAAACAAAAGGACTAAAGAATGTTTGGCTTAATGTAACGCCAGTTGTTACTGGCAAAAGCGAAGAATACATTAAAGAACATTTTCCAAAAATTTATGAGAAATGCTTAGAAAAAGGTATTGATATAACTAAAGAAGCAGCTCCAGTTGTTCCTGCAGCACATTATACTTGCGGAGGAGTCTTAGTTAATGAACATGGAGAAACAGACATTCCTAATTTATATGCAATAGGTGAAGTTTCATACACAGGACTAATGGGTGCAAATAGACTTGCTTCAAACTCATTAACAGAAGGAGCACTTTATGGAAGACTTGCTGTAGAACACGCATTAGAAACAGCAGATAATGAAGAATATCAAACAATTGCAGATTGGGAAACTAGTCAAATTAAAGAAAACATTGATGTTGCAACTAGAAACCAGTTTTGGGATACAACAAGACAAATAATGAGCAATATGTGTGGAATTGACAGAACTGCAGAGCGATTAAGTCTAGCATCAACTACAATTGATGCATTGGCTGACGCCGCAAATGAATTTTACTGGAATCACTTTCCAACAGCTGAAATCATTGAATTAAGAAATATAACACAAGTTGCAAAACTAATAGTTGATTCAGCAAAACAACGAAAAGAAAGCAGGGGCGGACATTACCGTTCAGACTTTCCAGAAATGAATGAAGATTACAATACAATAACAATAATTCAAAAAGAATTATTAAACTAAAGTCTCGGAGAGATTTAAGTAACAATTGTACAGAAGGAGGCATAAAAAAATGGATGAGAAACAATTAGTAAAAGAAATTAAAAGGTTAAAAAAAGAAAAAAACGCAATTATTCTAGTGCATAATTATCAAAGACCAGAAATCTACCAAGTAGCAGATTTACTAGGAGATTCTTTAGAATTAGCAAAGAAAGCAGCTGAAACTGATAAAGACACAATAGTTTTTTGTGGAGTTCATTTTATGGCTGAAACAGCCAAATTATTGAATCCTTCAAAGAAAGTTTTACTGCCTGAAATCAACGCAGGATGTCCAATGGCAGACATGGTAAAACCTGAAGATGTAGCTAGAATGAGAAAGGAACATCCAAAAGCAGTTGTTGCTTGCTACATTAATACTACTGCTGAAACAAAAGCATTATGTGATATCTGTGTAACTTCAGCAAATGCAGTAGACGTAATTAACTCACTTGATGCAGATGAAGTAATTTTTGTTCCAGACATGAACTTGGGAAATTATGTTCAAAAGTTTACAAAGAAAAAAATGATTCCTTTCCAAGGATATTGTCACGTACACCATTCATTTGATGAAGAAAAATTAAAACTTGCAAAAGAAAAATATCCTAAAGCAGTTGTAATAGCTCATCCTGAATGTCCTGAATTTATTTTAAAACATGCAGACGAAATTAGGTCCACTTCAGGCATGATTACTGCAGCAAGAGATAGTGACGCTCAAGAATTTTTAATTGCAACAGAACTTGGAATGATTGAAAGATTAAAACTTGAAGTTCCTGAAAAAACCTTTTATTCAGCAGGAGCTATAAGAGTTTGTCCTAACATGAAAAAGACTTTTTTAGAATCAGTCTACAAAGCATTAAGAGATGATCAATACGAGATTGAAGTTCCAGAAGCAATTGCAACAAAAGCAGTTGAATGTGTTAACAGAATGATGAAGGTGAAATAAAATGTTTGAACAAACAGCAGGAATGAGAATAGATATGACCAATCAAGTTTATGATCAAAGTTGGCAATTAGAATTAAATGTTTCTGCACCAAAAAAGCCATTTGTTGATTATACAACCAGAGTTACTAACTTCATCAATACAATGTTAGAAAATGATATTGGTGAAGGCGACTTAACAACTAAACTTGTTACAAATCCAAATCAGGAAGCTACAGCAATTATTAGCACTGAAGAAAATGGCGTTGTTGCAGGAATTGAAGAAGTAGTTAATTACTATGAAACTCATGGTGTTAAAGCCGTTCCTAAAGCAGAAGACGGAGATGTAGTTGAAAAAAATCAAGAACTAATTTATCTTGAAGGTAAAGCACAATCTTTGTTAACACTTGAGCGAGTTGGGTTAAATATTATTAGACGAATGAGTGGCATTGCAACTTTAACAAGAGAATATGTTAATTTGTTAGAACCTTATAATACTCAGGTTGCAGGAACTAGAAAGACTAACTCTGAAGAATTATTGGAGAAAAAAGCAATCTATCATGGAGGAGGATTAACTCATCGTTTAGGTTTAGACCAGCACATTATGATTAAGGATTGTCATTTAGATTTAATTGCTGCAGAAGGATATGAGCATCCAATTACTGAAGCAGTAAACAGAGCTGAAGAAGTTCATTATAACACAATTGAAGTCGAGGTTAAAAATATTGGTGAAGCTGTTGAAGCTGCAAAAGCCATTTATTCAGGGTTTGATATTGATAAACGATATGTTATAATGCTTGATAATATGCAACCAATTGAAATTACAGATACTCTTGAAGCACTTGGTAATTTGACCAGAGGAATTATCTTTGAAGCATCTGGCGGAATTAATCTTGATACTGCAGAAAGTTATGCTAAAACTGGAGTAGATGTTGTTTCTACCAGTCAAATTACTGAACGAGCTATGCCTTTGAATATACATCAGAAGATAAAAATTAAATAAAAAAATAAAAAAAATTATTTATTCAAAAAGATTAGTTGGTGCAACACTTGTTCCTGCATCCGCTTCAAACATATCTCTGGTTTCAAATCCGAATATTCCGGCCATTATATTTGAAGGAAATTTTCTAACTTTCAAATTATAATTTTTTACAGCTTTATTGAAAATATCTCTTTCAACTTTAATTCGGTTTTCAGTTCCAGCTAATTCATCTTGAAGTGATAAGAAATTTTCTGTAGCTTTTAATTCAGGGTATCTTTCTACATTAATATTTAATCCAGAAAATCCTGCTACTGCACTTTCAACTTGCATAGATGCTGCACTTACTTCTGCAGGTGTACTTGCTGATGCCATTGCTTGTTGTGCTGCAACTGCACTTGTTCTTACTGCAGCGATTTGAGTGTGTGTTTCTTGTTCAAATTCTACTGCTGCTTGTACCGTGTCAACTAGATTTGGAATCAAATCTGCTCGTCTTTGATATGCTGTTTGTACGTTAGCCCATTTTTCATCAACAGTTTCATCAACTGTGATTAAACCATTGTACGAACCAATAACCATCAATATCAGCAAAGCTGCTACTCCTAGTACAATCCATAAAGTTCGATTATTTTTTTTTGCCATTTTAATTCATCTCCTGTGAAATTAAATCTCAAAATTTTTTAAATTTTGTTGTTTGGTTTCACCTTTAATTTGTTCTTTTTTAAAGTCCCAAAAGCTTTGTTTTTGACTGCCTTTTTACCAAGTTCTGATAATTTATTAATTTCTCCATCATCAAGCCACATGCCTTGACAAAATGGACAAACATCAATCACTATTTTATTTTTTTCTATTTTATCCAATTTTGAAGAACATCTTGGACAGGTTAAATCATTATCATCCGATATTAATAATCTTTTCCCTAAGAAAATCCAAGATAGTTTTTGTTTGAGTTTACTTGTACCTGTTTCTTTTATTTCTGACATTTTACCATCCTCCTCCGGCTCCGCCGCCGCCAAAACCACCGCCACCAAAGCCACCAAAGCTTCCACCGCCACCAAATCCTCCTCGTCCGCCTCTTAACATTGAGGACGCAAGCATAGCAGCAAAGAAAAGATTTCCATTATCTTTTCTTGTTCCGTGTTTTCCTTGACCTTTTGCAGCAATTGATCTTATCATTGACATTATAAAAAATACTATTAAAAATATTAATCCAGGACTAATACCTGGTTGTGTTCTTGGTGTTGGAATTGCAACTTTATTTGTTAATTCGACTTGTAATTCATTTGCAATTTCATTTATTGCAGCCATACTACCTTCAAAATAAGATTCTTCTTTAAAATACGGAACTAATAATTCTCGCCCAATCCTACCAACTTTTGCATCGTTAAAAATAGGCTCTAAACCTCTTCCAACATTAAACCAGTATGCTCTGTCTTCAACTGCAATTAATAATAATAAACCGTTGTTTGTTTCTGAATTACCTAAGTTTTCATTAGAAATTTCTTGAGCAAACATTTGAATATCATAACCATCTAATGATTTGATAGTTACAATTGAAACTTCAGCTATTTTTGAATTATAAATATTTAATAATGAACTGCTCAACAGTTCTTCTTGTGCATCAGAAAAGATATTCCCATAATCATTCACTAAATAAGTTATTTTTATTTCTGAAGGAGATTCGGCAATAGTTAAAGGTATAACTAATAATAAAATTGTTAATAGAACTAAATATTTTGTTCTCATAAAGAAGAGTGCAGAAAGCATAATATAAAAAACTATTGAATATTGTTTTTTTTTCAAAAAGTTATTAAACAAACTCGCGTCACTTTTTAGTTATGAGTTCAGATTTAGATTACATAACAGTTCTTGAAGCTTTACAAAGCATTCCTTTTAATGTTGGAAAGAAATTGTTATCAGATGTTTTAAGAGGAGATGATAAGAACGAGTCTGTTAAAAAGAATTTTTTGAATCGTTTAGATACTTTTGGAACTCTCGCGTATGAACCTCATGAAATCAATGCCATAGTTGATAGATTAATATTAAATGGTTTAATTAAATCTGTTTCTTTGCCTGGAAAATCTTTTTGGAAGGTTTTAGAGCTTACTCCTAAAGGCAGAGAAGAAATTCTTAATCCTACTTTACATAAGAAAAAGCTTTCAAATCATGTTAAACATTATGAAACTAATATTACTGATAAAGATAGAACAGTATTTTCTGCTCTTGAGTCATTTTTGTCTAAATTTAATGATGGTCAGAAAAAAGCAATTATTAGTTCTAATAAACACATTTTGTGTATTGCAGGTGCAGGTTCAGGAAAAACTACTGTTTTAACAAAGAGAATCGAGTTTTTAACAAAGTATAAATCAGTTAATCCTTCAAAAGTTTTAGCAATTACTTTTACTAGAAAAGCTCGTCAAGAAATGATGGCTCGTATTGGAAAGTTTGATCCTTTAGGAAAAATTAGAGTTGAAACTTTTAATTCGTTCTGTGAAAAAATATTGCAAAAACATAATGATTTGGTTTATGGCAAAAAAGTTCGAGTATTAGCCTATAGAGAAAAATTTTCTGTTATTAATAAAGCACTTGCTTCATTAAATACTAATATGAAACGAGCTGTTGCTTCATACTTTACAACTCAGCAAAGAAGTGGCCGGTCTGATGAACAATTAGCAAGTATTTTCATGAACGATTGTTTTTTTATTAGAGATTATTTTAAATTTAAGAATTTGCCTTTATCTTCAAAATTATTTGAAGGTGCAGATTATAAAAACAAACCAAGCGCAGAATTAGTTTATCATGTTTCTAAATATATTGAGGAATTTATGAATGAAGAAGGATTGCGAGATTTTGCAGATCAATTATTAGATACTATGAATCTGTTTAGAGTCCATCCTGAGTTAATTCCAAAGTTCGAACATATTTTAATTGATGAATACCAAGATGTTAATTCTACTCAAATAGAATTTGTTGATATGTTAAATGTTTCAAATGTTTTTGCAGTTGGTGACCCTCGTCAATCAATCTTTGGATGGAGAGGCTCAGACATTAAATATATTTTAGGTTTTGAAGAAAAGTATGAAGGTTGTGAAGTTGTATCTTTAGTTATGAACTATCGTTCTACAAAAGCAATTGTTGACTTAATGAATTCTGCAATTAAATCTTTAGGAATGAATGATTTAGAAAGCAGTTTTGAAGGTGAACGAGAATTGTCGTTGTTAAAATTTAGTTCTGAATATTCTGAATTTAATCATGTTGTTGAAGAAATTAAAAAATCAACTGTTCCTAGAAAAGAAATATTTGTTTTAGCTAGAACCAATAAACAATTAAATGAATTATCCAATATGTTAAAGAATAATTTGATTGATCATGTTGTTAAAAGCGATGAGATGAAGTCTTCAATTCTTGCTGGAGCAAATCAAGTAACTCTTGCCACAATTCATGCAATTAAAGGTTTAGAAGCAGACTTAGTTTATGTTGTTGGTTGTAATGGTTCAAACTTTCCATGTAAAGGAAGCGAACATCCAATAATCGATCTTGTTAAAGTTGATGAATATGATAAAGAAGAAGAGGAAAAAAGATTGTTTTATGTTGCAATTTCACGAGCTCGAAAGAAATTATGTTTATCTTATTCTGGAACTAGAGCTACAATGTTTATTACTGAAGAAATGCTGAAAATGTTAAAAGAAGAAAACAAAGTGATGACTGAAGACGAAGAAGGTTCTACTAAAGGGTTAGAAAGAAGATTAAAGGACTGGCGGTTGATGAAAGCAAAAGAGTTAGGAGTACCTGCTTACACAATCATGCACGACAAAACGATTATAGACATTCGAATGAAATTACCTCAGAGTTTACGAGAGTTAGAAGAAGTTTATGGCTTTGGACCAACTAAAATCATGAGGTATGGTGAAGAAGTATTGGGGCTTATTATTGGTTGAATAATTTCTACAATAATTAAAGATCATAAAAATAATAACTTCAAATTTATATTTCAAAGTTAATGTTCTATTTTTGATACTTTTTTCTTATCTCATCAACTGTTTTGATTGTATTTGGTTGTGCCATCAAGAATACTATATAAGAATATGCCATTGAGTGATATATTACTGCAAATTCTTTTTCATTACATTTGTTTGAAAGTTTTGGTCCTTCATCAAAGTATATTTTATTCCATAAGTGATTAATTTCTGTAAATTCTTTAGTATTACTTTTGTGATACATTTTATAAAATAATTCATATAATTTTCCTGATTTTTCATATAGCGAAATTACTTCTTTGTTTATTTTTTCATCAGATTTTATTTTGTTTAACTTTTGATAAAGAAAATAATTATCATAGTTTGTTATAACTAGTCTTTCTAATAATAAATCTGCAAAAACCTCTTCTATTCTTGAAATTAATGCTTGTTTATGTATTGCTCTTCTACAAAACAAAGAGAATCTTCTAGTATCAGATATTAATTGGTCCAGTAGTTTTTGATTATCAAATTTATTCTTTATTATATCTTCTAATACAACTGTGTGAGTATACTTTATTATGTTTAATAATCGATCCATGATGGTTTTTACTTCTTTAATTGTTGGGTGTGCTGTTTCTGCAATTTTGCAATAGTTATCTTTTTGTTTAACAATTTCAAAACCATTCAGATTAGATACTATTTCTTGTATTATATTCATTGCATCTTTATCTTCAAAAGTTATTTCTAAGATATCATCGCCTCGAAGATAATGATTTTCTATATTTATCCTGTAATAATGATCTATTCCTTTTTTTAAGTGTAAAGAAACTTTTTTTGATTCAGATATATTATCAGTTGTAATTTTTAATCCTTCTTCGTCTTCTAAAATTTCAACTTCATCAGATCCTTCAAGACTATGATCTCTAATCCATTTAATTGGGAGAGTAACTGTGTATGCAGTTTTTTGTCGGGTAATTTTTCGTTTCATAGACAAGTATAAGTTTAACTCATTTATAAAGTTTTCCCGGGATATATAGGAAATATAATGGAATCATATATATTATTATGAATAACCACTATATTGTGATTAAAAATGAAAGAAAAATTAACAAAAACATTAACTAAAGGAGATCTTGAAGTAAATTGGGGTTTCAAAGAAAAATTATTTGTCGGATCTTTTTTTACACCTCAGATTATGTCTTTTTTAACAGGCGTAGGAGTTGCACTCAATGAAGAAAATGGTCCTGTAGGATTAGAAAATATGGTTTACTTATCAGTTCCTGTCATAGGTGGAATTGTAGCTGCACTTGGAACAGGTGTTGTTGCAATACCGTTAGGATATGCTTCGCATTCCTCTCCTTCAGATATAATAAAACCAATGGCTTTTATGGGCGGTGTTTATACTGCAACATCTTGTGTCGCATTAGGACTAGGGTACGGAATAGTTAAAGGAATTAAATATTTGTGAAAAAAATAGTTTAGTTCATTCTGAGCATTCAATCTCGTTCTACCACACTTATATACTACAAAACCACAATCTTTATATAGACTAAGTGTTTAACTAACACTAAGATAATAAACGCAACACTTATTCTTACGAAAGACTAAGTGTAAAACAAACAATAACTAAACAAAGAAAATGACAAACATAACAACAAACGAAGAACTAAGAGACCTAGGAACTGTTCATGGTAAAGAAGGCAACTTCGCAGTTCTAATGGTGAACCAAGAGGTACAATTCGTACAAATATAGGTGATTAAAACGAGAATACAAACATATAGCGTAATTGCAGGAAGCACAGCATGCAATGCTAAATGCCCATACTGTGTTTCAAGAATGACACCAAAAGTTGGACTCGACTATAAAATCAGCGAGCCAAACTGGCGAAACTTTGAGAAAGGATGCGAATATGCAAAAGACAGTGGAGTCTCAACAGTTTTAATCACAGGTAAAGGCGAGCCAACATTATTCCCTGATCAAATATCAGATTATTTAACTCATTTAGAGAATTACAAGTTCCCATTCATCGAAATGCAAACAAACGGTATAACATTAGCCAAACAACAAGAGAAAATGAAACCATACCTAAAAGACTGGTATGACAAGGGACTTACAACATTTGCAATCTCAATGGTTCATTACGATTCAAAGAAGAACAAAGAAATCTACGAACCTACTGCAAAAGAACACTACGAACTTGAAGATTTAATCAAAAACCTACATGATGAAGGATTCTCAGTAAGATTAACAAATGTAATGGTTAAAGATTACATAGACAATCTTGAAGGAGTTTTAGATTTAATCAACTTTGCAAAAGAAAACAAAGTCGAACAATTAACAGTAAGGTCAGTTGAATCACCAAACGAAGCAGAAGATGCAAGCGTAAAAGAATGGGCTGACGAAAGAAAAATAGAACAAGAAAAAGTTGACGAAATTAGAGATTTCTTAGACGAAAACGGAACCAGACTTCTAGAATTAGTTCATGGAGCAATTGTTTATGATTACGAAGGACAAAATATCTGTGTTAGCAACTGTCTAACAATGGATCCAAACGAAGAGCGAATCAGACAATTAATTTTCTTCCCAGACGGACATTTAAGATATGACTGGGCACATGAGGGGGCAATAATACTATGAGACGAATAAAATTAGCAAGAATGAACCCAGAACAAGTTGCCAATGAAATTGGAGATTTCATCATTAACTACACATTCGGCTCAAAAGGAGGAGTAATGGGTTTGTCAGGAGGCGTTGATTCAACAACTGTTGCAGCATTAACAAAAAAAGCTTTTGACAGATATAATCAACACAACAAAAACCAACTAGAACTTGTTGGATACATGCTTCCTTCAGGAGTTAATAATAAAGAAGATACTAAAGACGGAGTTTATGTTGCAAACAAATTAGGCATCAGATATGAAATACAAAACATCGATGCAATCGTTAATTCTTACAAAACTACTAATCCCAAAACACTAGAAAATAATTTTCACAAAGGAAATCTAATGTCTGAAGTTCGAGCTTCAATTCTACACAGAAAAGCGGCAACTGAAGGAAAATCAGTAATTGGAACTGGTAATAAAGATGAAGATTTTGGAATTGGTTATTACACTTTATTTGGAGATGGTGCAGTTCATATGAGCCCAATCGGTAACTTACCAAAAAGATTAGTTAGAGAAATGGCAGCATACCTGGGATTTACAGAATTAGCTAACAGAATTCCAACTGCAGGTCTAGAACCAGATCAAACTGACTTCAAAGATTTAGGTTACAGCTACGACGTTGTAGAACTAATCACTGAAGGAATAAATCAAGGATTCGAATATAACCAATTAATCAATCATGAACAAGTAATTCCATTAGTAAACAAAGAACTGGAGGCATACGAAAAAATGTACGAAACAAGAAAATTTAACTCTGTAGAAGACGTTGTAAATGACATATACAACAGACACGATTTAGCAAACATCAAAGCAAATATCATCAACCCACCAATTGCAGAAATAACATTAGAATACAGGTAAATAAAATGCGACCCCAAACAAAAATAGAATTTTTGAAAATTCATAATTTCAAAAAGGTGAAACCATGAATCAACCATACCCACTACCAGCAACAGACGTAATAATAGAATACAAAAATTGTGTTAAAGAAGGAATTGTATTAATTACTAGAAAATATAATTCTAAAGGCAAAATTGCTTTACCTGGTGGACATGCAGAGCTTGGATTAACACTCGAAGATAACGCGGTAAAAGAAGCTAAAGAAGAAACTGGACTAGATGTAATAATTCAAAATCCAAACAGACCTTGGGTTTATTCTGATGGAAATAGAGATCCTCGAGGCCATTACATCAGCAATACTTACATCGCAACTGGAACCGGAACAATACAAGCAGGTGACGATGCTGCAACTGCAACTCTTTACAGTTTAGATGAAGTTGTTAATCTGCTTGATAAAAATAAATTTGCATTCGATCATGAAGATATTGTAAAAGATTATCTAAGACATAGGAGGGTTCTATAAAATGAGTTTAGGAAGGACAGGTTTTATTGGAAGATTCAAACCATTACATTTGGGAGCTGCTTTAGCACTTGAAACATTATGCCAACAATCAGATCACGTAATTATTGGTATTGGCAGTTCTAATAAATATAATGCTCGAAGTCCTTTTACAGCCGAAGAATCTGAAGATATGATTAATGCTGTTTTAGCAGAATATTCTAATTATGAAATTGTTAAAATCCCTGATTTTGCTCAAGAAGCGAAATATAGCGATGGTAATAAATGGAAAAGTTATATGATTCAAGAATTTGGAACGCTCGATCATTTCGTTTCAGGAAATACTTATGTTTCAGATTTATTGTCAACTCATTACGATGTTATTCATCCCGCTTCTTTAATTCCTCCAGATGAACAAATTCCAATTAGAGCAACAGAAGTTAGAATTAAAATGGCTCAAAACACTGTTTGGCAATCATTAGTTCCTGAAATAGTTGTTGATTATTTAGAGAATAACAATCTTGTTGAAAGGTTTAGAAATGAGTTTGGTTTAGAAACACTTACTCACTTAATCAACCATCCAGATTATCTTACTGATGAGAGTACTTTAGCAGAAAAATTACATACAACGGAGACATAAAATGAGTTTACTAGGTAATTATGAAATCATAAAAGAAATCGCCGAAGGAGGTTTTAGTAGAATATTCCAAGGCAGACATACAATTCTTAACGAGTATGCTTGTCTTAAACAAAATAAAGAAGCAACAAAAGATGATGTTGCTTTACTAGAGCTTGAAGCTAAACTTTTATGGAACCTTTCAGAACATCATTCTATTCCTTCAACAAAAGATTTTTTCAGACTTGGAAAACATAATTGTGTTATGGTGATGGATTATATTGAAGGTAAAACTATCGATCAAACTATTCCAGATGGCTCCCAAATGCATCCTGAAGAAGCTTGTTGGATTACTGAGCGATTACTCGGAGCATTATATTATGTTCATTATAATGGTGTTATTCATTCAGATATTAAACCTCAAAATGTAATTATCGAACCAAAAAAACACGATATTAAACTAATAGATTTTGGACTTGCAACATTCAAACCAACTAGTGGTTCTAGACCTGTTGGTTACACAGCACAATATGCTGCCCCCGAAGTTTTAGATATGAAACCACCAATTCCTGAAAGTGATTTATATGGTGCAGGCATCATCATGTTATATGCGCTAGGTGGAGATATTCCAACAAAATCTTTTCCAAAAAATACTCCAAAACCAATAGTTGAATTTTGCAATCCATTACTCAGATATGATCCTAAAGATAGACCTAATTGGGATAAAATAAATTTAATTGAAGAGCTGTCAGACGTTAGATACGAGGTTTTCGGAAGAAGACATTGTTCTGAATAAAAAACGTATGACTGAGATTTGAGCTAGCGATAGCTCTACAATAAAAAACTAGTAGGAGGAGATAAAATGTACGGATGGGGTTCAGACACCACCAGTTGGAAAGGACCTAAGAAATACGAGTATGATTCTGCAAGGAGTCCATACTTGGATAAATTAGGATCTTCTTCCAAAGCAAAAGGTCCGAGAAGTTATATGTCTCGAAGTTCACCAGATATGGATTTGGTAAACCCTCGAGGCAAAAATATTACCAGCGATAGTGAAAACCCTATTATTTTAGGTGTTGATGTGACTGGTTCTATGGCTACTTGGCCGGCAGAGATTTTTGATAGGTTGCCATTGTTCTACCAAACACTTTCCCAGTATCGGAAAGATGTAGAAATTAGTTTTGCAGCCATCGGAGACGCATACTGCGATAGTTACCCAATACAAGTTACGGATTTCACAAAGGAACTGGACTTGGAAAAAAAGCTAAATGCTTTATGCCCTGAAGGAGGCGGCGGAGGACAAGTTAGCGAGACTTACGAATTATTTGGACATTTTCTGTTAAATCATTGTGAGACTCCAAATGCTAAAACTCCATTCTTATTTTTATTTGGAGATGAAAAGTTCTACGACACCGTGAATCCAGATCAAATAGAACATTATATTGGTGATAAAGTGCAATCTGCACCTAATTCTAATGAGGTTTGGAAAGGGCTAATGCAAAAGTTCAATGTTTACTTGTTACATAAACCATACGGTTATGGTGATAGTTCAAGTGTTGACAAAGAAGTAGTTGATCATTGGGCTAAAGCAATTGGTAGACAACGAATAATTGAGCTTCCTAGCAAGGAAAGAGCTGTTGATATTGCAATGGGAATTGTTGCAAAGCACTGGGGTAAATTCTCTGATTTTGGAGATAACTTGAGTGCAAGACAAGATTCTAGTTCTTCAGCTCCAGTGTATGATTCATTGAGGATGATAGATGACCCTTCAACGTCAAATCATTCTGTAGTGACGAGAAAAGCTAGTGGAGACAAAACTACATCATTAAGCGAAATGTTTGATGATGCTAAAAAACCATGAAGATGTTCAAAAAAATATTTTCAGGGTGCCAGAAAAATAAAGTTTTTCTGAGCATAAGTGAGGTAAATGAAAATGGGAGATGAAATTGCAGATAGGGTTGCAGAAGCAAATTATTCCATAGTTACAACTACTAGAGCCAAATATTTTGGAGAAGTAGTGCCTAATGGTGGAAAAGGAATAACTATAAATTCTGCGTATGAAGTGCAAGGTGAAAAAGAACCGCAGGCAGTTGCAATGGGTTTTATTAGAGGCAAACTCTATGGCGAAAACAAGAAAATCGAATTATCGGATGCTCTTGTTGAGTCCGTAACAGATGCTTTAGATGAGACTCGAATTTTGAAGACTTATGAAGCATTGCTACCTGAAGCAGAGAAACGAGCTCTTGGAATTATGACTTTCAAAGCGCTTGAAGACTTGCTTTCGAAATAATTTTTTGAGGGGCTTTTCGCCCTTCTTTTTATTTTAAAATGAAACTGAACATATTTAAAAAGGAAAACAAAGGTGAACTAAAAATGAAACATATAACAACAAAGATTTTAACTAAACCTAAAGCAATAGTTACAATACCTCCATACGCTCCTTTCATCCACGAAGTATTACAGCACGAAGCTGTTTCTGGAATTAGATTAAATACTGTTATGCCAATTACTGAACCTTTAGAAGATGTTGTTGATAGATTAAATTCTGAAGCTTTAAGATATGGTAAAGAATTATGGGTTGATTTAAAATGTCGACAGTTAAGAGTTAAAACTTATGGCGTCCCCCCATTTACAGAAATCGAACTAACTCACAATATTAATGTTCGAACTCCTATTACCGCTTATTTTTCTGATGGTAAAGAATCTGCCACTGTTTTAAGAGTTGATAAGAATCGATTAATAATGCAAGAAGGTCCTGGTAGAGTTGTTGGGCCTGGCGAATCAGTTAATATTCCTGATTACTCTTTGCGTATTGAAGGTTTCTTTACGAATACTGATAAAGCCTATATTGAAGCTGGCAAACAAATTGGTTTTCATAATTATATGCTTTCATTTATTGAAGATAAAAATGATAAATCTGAACTGTTAAAGCTTGACCCTAAGGCAATAATCGTTGAAAAAATTGAATCATTGAGAGGAATGGATTATGTTGTTAATGATTGGGATGGCTCAACAAATTTAATGACTGCAAGAGGAGATTTATATTTAGAATTAAAAATGCCTCATAAAATTGTTCAAGCTCAAGAAACCGTTATTAAAAAAAATCCTGCTGCGATTGTTGCATCAAGAATATTTAGTTCACTTGCTTATAATCTTGAACCTAGTTGTGAAGATATTGGCGATGTTGAAAACTTGTTAAGAACAGGTTACAAAACTTTGATGTTTGGCGACGATATTTGTATGAAGCGAGAATCAATTATTAGTGGTTTAAATTTGTTTGAAACTATGAGTCGGAGGTATGAGAGATAAAAATGGTTTACAAAAAAGATCAATACATCGGAACTTTACTTGGTTGTGCTATTGGAGATTCTCTTGGCATGCCTGTAGAGACTTGGAAGCCTGAACAAATTCGAAAGTATCATGGTAGAATTGAACGTCTTGTTGCACCAATCCCTCCCACTGATAAAGATGGTAAAGTTGTTTCTAAAGATGAGTATGGGAAGATTCGTCCAATTAGAGATTTTAAGAAAGGAGAATACACTGATGATACTATCCTAACTCTTGCTTTAGCCGAATCAATTATTGAAATGAAAGGTTTAGATTTAAATCATATTGCAAAAACTCAATTAGAAGCTTTTCAAGCTAGAAGACAAAATGGCGGTTTTGGTTGGACTACTAAGACTGCTTTTGAAAAATTAGAACAAAGTGAAAGTCCTTTAACAACTGGTTTACATGAAGGAATTGGTAATGCTCCTCCTATGAAAATGTCTCCAATTGGTTTGTACATGGATTCAACTGGTGATGTTGATGGAGGCATTGAATATGCAAGACGAATTTCAGAAATGAGCCATCTTGATCCACGAGCAGTTGCTGCAGGTATTTTGCAAGCACGAATGATCTATGAATTACTACAAGATAATTATACATCTCAATATAGCGATAAATTTATGGAGAAAATCATGAATCAAGTTAAAGAACATGAATTAAAATTAACTAGCAAAAATAGTTTTATTGAAGAAGGAAGACTTCAAGATAAATTACAATGGATTAATTCTCATAAATATGCGCCCGATGCTGAAGCTTATGAAATTCTTGGTAATTCTAGTAAATCTCACGAATCTTATCCTTTCACAATTTTCATGTTTCAAAAGTATTGGAACGAACCAATAACCGGGTTGTTAGAAACTATTAATTACGGAGGAGATTGTGATACAACTGGTGCAATGTTTGGAGCTCTTGCTGGTGCAAAGCATGGAATGTTTTTCTCCAAAGATTGGATTCGTGATTTAAAAGATTCGGATACAATTATTGAAGTGGCAGACAAATTTTACAACACAAAATTATATAAAGTTTTGAGGTTTCCAAAATGATGCCTATGAATAATAACAGCAGAATTCTGATCATATCAAAAACTACTGAATTAGAAGCATATGAAATGATACATGGTGCAACTGTAGAAGAATATCTTGAAAGAACTAATAAAAACATTTTAGATCTTGAACGAAGAAGAGATAGACATAATGAAAGTTTAGAAATGATTAGAGATGCTTTTGAAAGCAGAGGCGTAAGACCCGCAGTTTTTAGAAATCAAAGTATTACTAAAAGAGATTTACAACAAGACTGGGATTTCATTATACCTGTTGGTGGTGATGGAACTTACATGGACGCTGCAAGATATATTCTTGATGATACACCTTTATTTGGAATTAAATCAAATCCTTATTCTGCAGGAGGACATTATAACACTCATTTTTCAAATGCAGAAGAACATATTGCAAGATTATTTTCTGGCGATTTTAGTTTGGAACAAAGAACGCGTATTGAAGGTCGAGTAAAAAATGGTTATAACATTGTTGATTTAGCTTTAAACGAAATCATGGTGGGCGATAAAAATACTGCTGGTTTTGCAAAAGCAGACATACATATTAATGGCGAAGTTTATAGGACTGGTTCTTCAGGTGTTGTTGTTGCAACCTATAAAGGTTCTACTGGGTGGGCATATAAAATACCAATCATAGAAGCAGATAATGAGCGACTTAATCCTATCAAAGAAGCTTTAAGAACTGCAGGATTAGAAGACGAAGCTAATAAAATTAGAATTGTTTCTGAAGATGCAGAATTTAAAGATGGAGAAGAAAATATTATAAGATATAAAGTTCGCGAAACAGGTCATGAAGGCTCAGGCATCGGTCATGATTATGGAATTTTAAAACCAGGAGAAGAAATGACAATTGTTTCTAAAATGTTTTCAGGCGGTAGTGCTATTTTTGACGGAAATAAAGAAACCATGTCAAGACACAGAGTTTATGACTTGCCTCTAAGTTCTGAAATAAAAATAAGAATTTCTGATAAACCATTATATGTTGTGCAGTTTGATTAGAAAATAACACTAGCTCATTTTAGAATTGTAAAATCAATATCTGCTTTTTCACAAAAGTCGTGGTGGTTTTTATATAACCAAGTATTAACATTATTATTCTGTTGATTATTAAATAAAATATTAGAAGTAACTTCTCTTAGCATATCAACTTTTTCTTGGTCGTCTGCGTTTTCAAATTGACTTATGAATTTTGTTGTACTATGATAATTTCTTAATGATTCGTTCCAAGATAATCTTGGCTGTAATTCATGTATAATTGCATCATCAGTTGATGGATAAACCATGAACTCTGCTAGTTCAGGACTTAAATTTGCAACATATTGTCTTCTTACATCTGAATTAAGAACTCTTTCAAAATAATTTTTTGATTTGTCTAAGTTGTTTAATAAAGTTTTAAACTCCAGATGATTGCCATTATTAGAATCTGCTCCTGCTCTAACTGCTGTTTCATATAATTCATTTAAATTCTTTATTCTTCGTTCTAGAATTGAAGGACTTGCATCATAAAATCCTAAATCGACAAGTTCGATTAAAGTTTTTTGATGTTCGTTCCCATTAAGAACTTCAAGCTCTTTAGGACTTGCATCAACAAATGGATTCATTCCGAAATAAACAACTGCGTTCTTTGCTTTTTTTGTTGAATATAAATAAAATAAAGTACTATCTTCAGTTCTTATAACACAAGAATTTGTTGAAGCTGAAAACACTTTTGTATCTGGAACTTCATACCTTGATAATGAACCAAGCTTTTTTCGTAGTTTCATTGCTTTAGTTGCTAAATCACTAATTTTACTCGGGTTTAATAACGCATTTTTAGGATTGGATTTTAATTGTTCTAATAACTCAGTAATTTCTAAGAATTTATCAACTGTTCCTAAAGGAGTGTCTAAGACCATTGATAAATCATAAGCTCCTGTTTTAAATTTTTCAGGAAATAAATGTGCTTCAGTTAAATCAAGATTTCCTCTTTTACTAGTAACTGTTCCAACTAAACCTTCATGGATTCCAAAATCTCTAATTAATGTTTCACCGCTAGTATAAACATTTTCTATTAAAGGATTTAAATATGATCGAGTACTTGAAATGTGATCTGACATTAACTGTCGTAAAGATAAAAAAATAACTTTATTTTCTTTATCAGAATAATCAAATCCGCCTGAAATATCAATTGCTTTTGGCAAATTAGCATCAACTTTTACGTCTAAAATATCTGCTAAATGTTGTTTCTCATCTCCTTTAACAGAATAAAGAGAAGGCAGTTTTACTGTTAAAGATTTCTGTGGTAATAATGATGAGAATTCTAAAAAATCTTGCTCTAGCTGATTAGTATGCATTCCATCGCTGCCTTCAGCTATGGTTTTTAATCGCTGTAATCGCATAAGATCTTTTAATCCTTTCATGTTTATCTACCTATTTTGATCTTTTTCCATCTTTTTCAAGATTTTTCAAGAATCTTGTACTAGCATCATTAATTCTTGCTTCTTGAGATGCAGCAGTGATTTCAGTTCTTGTTTGAATATAATCATCAAATTTTCCAAGAACAATCTTATAAGTTATATTTTTCAATTGTTCATTTCGATAAGCCATATGTTTATCAAAAGTTGCACCTATTAAAGTATCTGGAAGATCATAATCACTTCCTAATGATCTTAATACGTGACCAACTTCACGATTGCTTAAAGGAGAATCTAATATGTATTGTCCTATCTCAGCCCATTGTTTATCTTTAATTGGAATTTCATCACTTCCTTTAGTAATTGTTCTTCGTGCTAATTCTGCAAAGTCAGTCGGGTCATCAAATCTTTTCATTTCAACAATTTCATCAAATAATCTGCTTTGAGTAGCATCATCAATTCCTTCAATATAATTAGCATCCATGATTGACATGAACTTTCCGTTTTTTGGAATCATAGTTCCATCAAACATTTTAAAGTAAATTCCTAAAGTGTTCTTCTGTTCAGCTGATAAATTAGGGTCATTTCTTGACTGAAAAATTGTATCTGCATCAGCCACATACATAACAACTGCTCCAGGGAATGCTTTAATTTGTTCGCCTAATGCAGCCAATTTATTAGATGTTTGATTTTGATAATGAGATGCGTAATCAGTAATACTGTGTGTCATAACCCATAAAGGTAAATTATTTTGTCTACAAAGATCTGCAAAAGACCTTAAGTAACCATGAGAAATAAAAGTTTTCCCACTTCCAGGTCCACCAAATGTGAATATTGTAGATGCTGGTTTATGAGGATTCATTTGTTTTTCTTGGTCATATGCAGATAATTTTTTCATATTCTCCCAAATAACAGATCCTAATTTTGGAGAACCGTCAAGATAAGTTCCCTCCCCACCTATTACATCTTCTTTTGTTATTGGCATAATTTTATCATCAATAACTACTTGATTGAACTTTCGACTAAAATCGTCTTTTGTTATTGAAAAATTACCATATCGAAGTTTTAAATCACTAACTTTATTTTTAGCAGCTATATCTTCAAAAGATTCCCAACTAAACTGATTTACCCACGAAGTAAATACTGCTTGTAATGTGTTTTTTAAATTGTCATCAGTTACTTCTTTTCCTTTATTCTGTTGTTGAGTAATAACTCTTGTCAAATCTTCTGTTGTCATAGTTGTTAATACAGAAGTTAAAGCATCTCGTTCTTTACTCGTTTCATATCTTGTTCCAAAAGCAAAAGTTTTGTCTATATCTGCTTTGTTTGTTCCTAATAATGCTAATCCAACATGACCAGCAAAGTTTAAAGCATATCTATTTGAAAAAAGTATTGCATCACTTGTTTGTTTTTCTAATTCATAAGTTGCTTTAGAAGCACTTTTAGATTGTGTTTCTCTAGCTTCAACAAATCCTTTTTGCGAATCTAATCTTCTTTCAAGTGTTATAACATCCATATCTTTTCTTAATTCTAAAGCCGCAGCTCTAAAAACACCAACTGATTTTTCAAATACTTCTAAATAATTTATTTGATCAACAGTGTTTCTTGTACCATTTGATAAAGAGTCGACAACTAAAGAATAAAGAGTATTTTCTTTTAGTAATCTTTGAGCAGGTTTTCTAACTCCACTAATTAATTCTTTAACATGATCTTGTTCCGAGATAATTTTTTCATTTAAATCAATTTCATTATTACTCATTTTTATACCTCTATAATTCTTATTTGTGTTCCTAACACTGAATCAGCCACTCTTGAAGAATATTTTGCAGGAGTTATAATCATTTCATCTCTCCAGTCTTCTCGATATATGACTTGTGCTAGTTCTTTTCCTTTTGTTTTATGATTAGGAGCGTAAGTGTATTGTCTTGAAAATCTTAAAAATCCTGCTTCCGGGTCTTCTTCTAATAATTCTTTTGTTATTGGTAATTGTGGAATTTCATTCGATCCTGTTTGATATTTTGTTTCAAAAGGACCTATTAAGGATTTTGATACATGAACTGGATGTAAACTTTCAAAGCCTTCATCTATTTTTTTTAAAACATACCATGCAGCTAAACTATCAGAATTAAATTTTAGTGCAGATCTTAACTGATTAGTTAATTGATATTCACCATTACTATCTTTTTCAATATGTGTTTCTCTAATATCCTGCCATAAATCTATAGTGTATGCTTGAAACATTCCAGATGCTAATGAATAATTTACGAACGAGATATTAAATTGAGTTTCTCCAGCGAATGATTTTAATTTTGTAATTGTAGGTTTCAAATCACTTGACTCCCAACCTAATAGAGTTGCATCTTTTAGTTGTTCAAGATAATTTATTCTCATAGCTTGTTTATGAATATCTTCAGCTACTCCGCCCACATTTCCAATTTCAACATCATCTTGTAATAATAATCTGTCAAGATTTTGAGCTAATTTTGTAAAAGAAGGTAATTTTTTTAGTTTGTCTGGTGCAGATTTTTTTAGTTTGTTTAAAGCTATAAAATCGAATTGCCAAGGTAAACCTGACGAAGCGTTTATGTTTGCTTCTTCAAAATACCCTTTATTCTTTGAAGGATCATCTTTAGAAGTTTGCCAATCTAACCATTGATATTCTTCTCTTACAGTTTGAACCATGTTTGAAAGAGTTTTATAAGTGTTAGTAAACTTTGGTAACCTTTGCCAATCCCAATCTTTTCTTTTTGCAAAGTCTTCCATAGTTTTGAAATGATCAGCTTCTTTTTCAAAAACTAAATTTTGAGCTAATACGCCTAGAAATTTATCTATTTGACTCAAGTAACGTGATTGTTCATCTCCTATTAATTTATGTTCTCTCACAACTCTTGTCATTTTTGCACCTCTTTAAAAATAAATTTAAAAAATGCTCAGCAGATAATCTGCTGGCATGCTCAAAACTAAAAATTTCTGAGCAAAAAATAAAAAATAACTTCACTGATGCGTTGCATAGTGAGGTTGTTCTGGAATAGCAGATAATCTTTGCTGGTTCTCTGCCCATTCCATCTTTTGATTGTTAAGGTCTTTCATAAAGCCTTGAACTTGTTGAGTTACAGCTTCTGCTTTATCAACATCATAGATAGGAGTTTTTAATAAATCAAAAACCTCTGCAGCTAAATGCGTAGTTAAATGTGCATTAGCTTCCATTAACTGTTGTGATTTAGCAGCAACTTCTACTAAAGTCTTTTTAATATCTAAAGCAGCAACACCGGCTGAAGCAATCTTTCCTTGTATTTTAAATACAGGAACCATATCTTCCATTGCGTGTTTATATTTAATTTCAAGTTCGCTCATTGAGTCTATCAAAGCATTGATAGCTACATAGTTTGCTTTTGAAGCAGCTGCAGCTCCTTTTGCTGATTGAACTCCTTCTGCCGAGTCTAATATTTCTCTTCTAATACTAGAAACTACTCCATCTGCAGATAATTTTCCATCCAGAACTCCATATTTCATGTCTAAGACTTGAGTCATTTCACTTGTCAATCTGTCTACAGATTTCAAATCACTTGATTCTTTTGCTACTTGTATTTGACTTTCATAATCAACAAGAACTGTTTCAATATCTTTTAGTTCTGTTTGTAATTTCTCAACTTCACTCTTTGCTTGTTCCATATCAGAAGAAGTATATAATCCATTTTTCAGACTATCAATTAATTTTTGATCAAGAGATTTCATATGAGCAACATTTTCAACTTGCATTGATTCTGCATTTGCTCTTCCATCAATTGCGTTTTGATATTGGTCTCCTAAGACTTCAGCTATACGATCAACCATGTATTCTAATGCATCTCCTTTTTTTCCAGCTGCATCAATTTTCATTTGTCTAGCTTTTCCTTTTCGTCCAATAAATTCATTGAATTTAATTCTAATACCTTCTCCAGTAGTATATAATTTCTTTGAACCAATTAATGTTTGAAAATTAACATTTAATTTTCCATATGTTTCTGCTAATTCAACCATATCTAGTTGTAAAGCAGCCATTTCTTTGTGAATAGCACCAGTACTTGTTTGTGTTGAAGAAGGCACTTTACCTAATCTTTTTTTGTCCATTTCTAGTGTTTCTTCTGATGCGTCAAACGCTTCATACACTTCTTCTTTAGAAGTTGATTTTTCAACTTTATATTTATCAGTTAGTTCTTCCAATTTTGTTTTTTGTTCACTCATTTTATTCCTCCTAATATACTCTTTTTTTTATAAAATATCGAAAATATACTCTTTTTTATCACTGCGAAGTAGTTATTATATATAAATGTTTCTATTAAAAGTCTTTAATATCATATAAACCACCTATTGCACTGCCAACATCCCTGATCATACCGCCCGCGAATTGCCCGTTTGAAACAGGAACAACTTTAGTATCAGGTCCTGCAGCCATTCCAATTTCTTTAGTTATAGCCCGAGTACTTGAGTTTCCATCAATTAAAAACAATCTAAGCATGATTTCAGGACAATCTCGAAATTTAGAAGCTGAATTAATAGCTGCTTCAACAGAATCAGGCGCTCCATCACTAATTAAATAAGCAATAGAAGGACCTTTGCCTTGCAATACGTTAAACAACCAATCTAAAGCTAAATGAGTAGGTGTGCCACCATAAGGATGCACATTCTTCATCAAATCAGCAGTAGAAACAGGCCTAACTGAATCTTGACTATAAACAGATAAATAAACATTATTCGAAGGATTTAATTGTCTCATCAAAGAATGATTAGCAAGAACAGTCTTTTGAGCCATAGAAAAACGATCACCCTCCATACTACCACTAAGATCAAGACTCATAGCAGTATCAATAGATACTTTAGTAGACTCAAAACTCTGCGATTTACCAACAATTAAATAAGGAAATTGAGGCTTTCTATAACCTCTTGTACGAGAATAAATAGTAGATTGAACCCAATCAACATCAGATAATTCAGATAAATCTTCCATTTCATCCCAATGATCAACTACACCATCATAAGTTCTTTTTAAGTTTGACATGAACCCAGAATGACCGTCAGATGTCTCAATACCTTTAACAATTTCATCCAAAAAGATATCTTCTAAAGACTTCACAATTTGTTGCTCATCAAACTGCAGAACACCAGATTCATTAGATACATATTCAGAACTTTCAATAAAAGTTTTAAGTTTCTCTTTAGCAATTCTTGTAGCATCTGTTTTAATATTAACTTCAGATTTTTGATCTTCCAGTTTAGATTCAATATCACCCTTCTTATTCTCAAATTCATCAGCAATGTTTCGAGTTTGTTCTTCTTTTTCAGTTATACTCTGTTGATAAGCATCAGAAGCACCAACTAAATAATCATTAGCGCCACGCACAGCATCAGTATTATTAAGCAAAGTTTGTTCTGCTTGACTTAAAGCTAAAAGTTCATCTGTAAGATTAGCATCATAAACTTCTTGAATACTATCCCTAGTTTCAATTGCATAGGCTTCAATCATTTTATCAGTTTTTTTTGCATACCAACCTTTGAAAACTTTTTTTCCAACAGCAAGTCTAAGACGAGCAGAACCAGATAAATCAAGAAAATCATGAACTATTTCACGAAAAACTGTTTCAGATTTATAACGATTAGAAAAACGTTCAATAAACTCTTCTAATTGAGGAACTTGAGAAATACCACTAAAAGAACTAACAGGTTCTTGACCTTCATTCACAATTTCATCTATTTTATCTTCCATTTTCAAAATAATTTATAATTAAGTACTTTCCAGACTTTTCTACCAAATCGATAAATAGGCCCGTCTTTTTGTTCAGTAGCAGTTTTTCGTTGCCAAAAATGTTTCTTCTCAACTAAAGTATCAAGAGTTTCACCTTCTAAAGGATCAATCTCCCCTTTAACAGTTGCAAGATCTAAAGCTCTTTGAATATTAGAACTCCCATAATAAGCAAAACTTTGATCTGCATAAGCAGGATCCATACTGGAAACATCAAGATGACTTACACGTTTCTTTCGTTTAGCTTTTTTCTTTTCAGGACCTGAATAACCATCTTGTAAAGCATCATTAATTCTCATAAGTTTTTCATAAGCTTCACGACCGCCAACTGCTTGTAATTTCTCTTCAATTCTCGCCCTCATTTCATTAAGACGAGCTTGAGCAGCAGTATACGCTTTATTTGATGAATCAACTTTAGAATCGGCGTCTCTTTTAGCTCTTTCTTTATCAGCAACTTCTTTACCAAGAGTTTGTTCAATTTCAAAAAGAACTTGTTCTTTTTCAAATTCTTCTGCAGCAATAGCTTTTTTTTGTTGATAATCAAGCTTATCAAGTGCAGCATCTTTTTGAAACTCAAGATTCTCAGCGATTTGTTCAGATAACTGTTCAATAATACTATAATCATTAAGAATCGCATCAACAGCATTTGTTGCAGAAGAGCCATTCTTCCAAGCATCAACCATTGCACGCTTAATAACTTCGTCTATATTAGAAAAATCAATAGGCGGAATACGAAATAATGCACAATCCGCTAACCTATAATCGCTAAGTCTCATTGTTCAGAGATTACTTTTCTCCACCAATTTCACAACTAGTGTTCTCTCTGCTCTTCATAAAATACTCCATCGATGTAATTAATTCAGAAACAGTTATTTCACCAAAGTTTGGTTGTTGTCTAAACAAGTAATCCATGAAAGGAAACATTATTTTTGCTTCTTGTTGTCTCTTTGAAGGATTCGGACTATAAGCCTGTTTAACTTGGTTAAAATTAGCAGTTGCAACTTCAACATTATTTTCATATGAATCTAATTCTTGAATTAAATTATCTTCAATTTCAGGAATTTGAGTCTTTGCAATAGCAACTTCTTTATAAGCTCTGCACCACCAAGTATCTTCTTCTCGATTCAAGACATCATTAAAATTGTTCTCAACCCATCCAATAAGTGCCTCTTTAGAACTAATATCCGCGTCACGAGTACTTTCTTGAACTCTAGAACAAAAAGCGAATTGAATACCAGAAATAGCATATTCTGCAGTTGCAACTTCAGGAGCTTCTTCATAAAACAATTTATCAAGAGTTAATTGTGCTCTTGCAGCATCTAATGCATCAAACTTTGCACGATTACTTCCAGTTTCTTTTTGCTTTCCAGCACCAGTATATTCTGCTCTAAATTTTAAAAATAAAGCATCAACTGCTCGTTCAATAATTACAGGCATTTGAACCTTTCTAATTGATAACTCACCATTATCTCTGTGCGTATCTCCAACGTCATAAGATTCAACTTCATTTGCTTCTTTATGATAACCTTTTCTAGTAATACTATAACTAGTATCTTCATCTGTTGGATAACGAATAGCCATAAGAGCCATTCGATCATTCAAAGGACCAGTAAACACAGTATGATCATTCGCAGTTCCAATTATTAAAGCATCCGCAGGATATTCAAATCTTAATTGATCAGGTTTAATAGTTTCATCTTCAAGCGCTTTTAACATGCTACTATAAGCTTGAGGTCTTAACTTATCCATCTCATCAAAAAATGCAATGCCATTATTTGTTCTTACAAGCAAACCTGCATGAAATCCTTCAGGATCGAAGTCACTTTCTCGTTTACCAGTTGTAGTACCATCAAGTTTAGGAGTTTTATAACCTGCCAAATCCATTCGTTTTAAACCTTCAGTTCCTTCTGAACTTTCAATACCCATACCTTTACCATACTTTGCAACTTTGACTTTTACATCTTTAGCAGCAGGTTTTTTGAAAAAACCAGTATCTTTAAAATTAGGGTCGTAAGAAATTTTACATTCAGGACAAGCATCAATTATTTTTGAAAAGTCCTCATCAAAAAGACTATAAGGATTACATTGTGCTTGACAACCATCAACAATGAAAATAACTTCTTGTTGTTGTGCAATATCAATAATATCTGCACTAATTTGCGATTTTCCACCACCCGGAGGACCATAGAAAACAAAGTCTTTTCCAAGTAATAAAGCCTTTACAACTCTTTCGGCTCTTTTTGTACTAATAACAGTTTTTGGAAAGAATTCGCCAAGAACATATCTTTTAATTTCTTCTTCTTTATCAGCAGGAACTATTTGTCCTAAACTAGAAGCTTGAATATCTTCATAATGACCATTAATTCCTAATTTAAAGTTAGTTCTTCTTCCTTGTTTAGCAATAGGTTCATCAAACTCGACATCTATTGTATTACGAGAAGGCACATAATGTTTAAGCATAGCAGTTGCTCCCGCCTCAATTTTAATTCCACCACTAATTCGTTCAGAATTAGAATCCCAAACACTTGATGCATCAAATCCTTTTTTAAATCTGATCTTATGTCCAAGTTTTTTATCAGCAACAACTTCATCATCAAGAGAATAACCAACAGTTATAGTTCTCTTTCCAGGAAATAGTTTTAAATTATTCAAAGGAACATATAATCCATGTTCATCATTAAGAGCACCATTCAAATTATTAGCACCTTCAAATCCTTTATTAAATTCAATTCCAACTAAAGGTACTCCTCTAGTAGTTATTGGCGTTTTAATAACTCCCTTCATACCAGCTATAGGTCGCCCTTCATAATTAGACATTGCTTCAACTTTCATTCCTTCTTGAGCATACTTCATTATTTCCTCAGCACCAGTTACTAATGGAGGAACTTTTTCAGTTATACTGTTGAATGCAGAATTCCATTTTCCAAGCATTTCATCATTTATTTGCGGTACAATTGTTTTGAGAATTGACTCTAATCTTCTACGAGTGATTAAAGCGAGATGTGTTGAAGAAGTTTTTGGAACAACTCCTAAATTTACTAAATCTTTTCCTGTTTTGACCTTAAGGTAATCTTCAAGCATTTTTTACGCCTCCAAAAATGTTAATTTTTGAGATTCCAGAAAGCTCTGCTTTCCGATAACCTCCTAAAAAATAATATATTTTAAACATGTTTTTACTCTTAGAATAAGATTATAGTATATAAATGTTTCGATTTGTAACTACTATTAAGTGATAATAAATTGGGTCTTAGAAATAATTCCTAATCATATCAGTAAAAGCCCTAGCAATATTATTCAACTGCCTTTTTTCAAACTTTGTTTCAGCAAGAGTTTGACCCTCTAAAGGTTTATCAGAACCTACACCAGCAAAGAAATATCTTACTGCATCAACACCATCATAATGATTATGATAACTAGCCATAGGGCCCCATTCCATATCAATAGTTGTAGCACCAAGATCTCTTGCTTCTTCTAACACAACTCTTTTTTGTCTTAAGATTGATGCAGTATTCAAAGTCGAACCTTCATGAAATGAACCAACATATTTTTCAAGCATTTCCGTAGCTTTAGGATTAATTAATAATTGATTATTAATTGGATAAATTGTTTGTAAATTATCCTTCAATAATTTCTCATCCATAAATCCTGTTGGTACAAATACATCTCCAACATTAGCTTTTGAATCTAAAACTCCAACTTTACCATAATGAAAAATATTAACCCACGCACCCAATACTTCATTATTAGTTGCTAAACAAAATTGTTCTATAACATTCTTTGCCTGGTCAGCAAAAACATAATCAAAATTAACAGCAAAATATCCGCCCATGTCAAGCAATCTGTAATTCAAAAAATCATTTTTTATTTCATCAATTACTTCAATACCTTCATCTAATGGAAAATTATCAAACGGTCCAAAAATAACATTTAAAACACCATCATGAGTAAACTCTTCAACATCCAATCTATCATAAGCCTCATTTACAAGTTCAAATGCTAAATCTCTAAATCTTGCACTTGCAAATTTTTGTTCGCCACCAAAATGTTTTATATCCCAGTTTAGTTTTTGTTCTGTTGCTCTTCCTAAAATACCAAAATGATGCCTGATTCTATCATAACGTATATCGCCTTTAGTATTTATTACATGAAGCGTTCCTGTTGCTTCATCATAGAAATTGCTTTCAACAGAAGCAATTGGTTTAAACTTGAGAAAGCCCCCCATCTCAGGTTCTACTTCCTCTGGTTTAAATCCATTATGAAGAACTAAATGTTCTAAGTTCTCAAGTTGTTTTGCCCTGATTGCCTCATCAGGATGCAGTTGTCTATCAACAGTATATTGCACTCTTTTTTCATCATCCATTAAATCTGTATATATATCAGTCATTTTAATAGTAAGTATTCCTCATTCTTCTTTCTCTTCTGCCAGAGCCATATAAATTAAAATGGTCTCCTGCTTTATCCCAAATAGCTCCAGCTCCAGCTCCAAGAGCAGTATATCCTAAAAGAACTAATCCAAATAAGCCTATACGGAATTTGTTTAAATTAGATCCTGCTTTAAAGTTCATTTCATAACCATCCATAGCCATTTTTTATTTAATAATTCGTTTCAATATATAAAGCTACCTATTTTTACCACTCTTTAGTGGTTTATTCAAATATTTTTGCATATGATTGAAAGGATCGTCATAACAAAGACAACCAAGAGGAGTTAAAAAATCAGAGAATGTTTGTGCATAAGCAACCAAATCACTTATTAAATCTTTATGGTCTTGAAAATTTTGATAAACAACTTCTCTGCCAACAACTCTACCTTTGTTAAGTTCAGATTTATTAATACAATGATCTTTAATTAACCAATCAATTGTTTCAGTATCATTAGGATCAAAAATAGCACCAAAATCAATTTGATTAATTTTCAAATCACCAGTTAATAAAACATTAACAGCTCGCCTATCTTTCAAAGCTAAAGTGTTAACAAGCTCCATTGAATAACCAAAACTATATGCAACTTCCAATTCTTTACCTTCAGGAACATAAAATTTTTTGCCAGGAAGACCTTCCATCATGACGAGATTTTCATTATGAAGGCCATCCCAAGTAATAAAATTGTGATTCGCACCAGCCAAAATATTATCCAAAGCCATACCAAGAGCTTCTCTAGAAGCACCTTCCAAAGAAGTTTTAACATAAACATCTTTCTTAGAACCGTTCTTAAGAACAGCTTCATACTTATCAACAGAATAACCAGTTTTAATTTCAGAAACGTGTTTGAACTTCACAGGTTTTTCACCAAACAAAACACCAGATAATTGTTTAATTCTTCGCGTACGATAATTAAAATGACTAGGTGCAGGCGGAAGACGAACACGACCAAGAAGTTTATCCAAATCAACATTCATCGAGCAACCCCCAAATAATCACACATATAAACAAACGGATCATCACAAACAGGTTTTTGAACACAAGTGAAATCTTCAAAAGACCTTGCATAAACAATTAAATCTTCAATTAAATTTTTATTATCTTTAAAATTTTGACGCACCACTTCTTTACCAGCAACTCGTCCTTTATTTAATTGAACAGAATCCATACTATGAAAATCAATTAAATATTCAATAGAACCATTATCACCAGGATAAAAAAGCGAACCAAAATCAATATGATTAATATTAAAGGTTTCAGTTAACAAAACATTAGTAACCCATCTATCTTTAAGAGATAAAGCATTTACTAATTCCATCGAATATCCAAGATTAAAAGCAACTTCTTTTTCTTTGCCTTTTGGCACATAAAAATCCTCTCCAGGAAGATTTTCCATCACCAGATTATGATTACCAAAACGATCATCCCATAAAAAATAATTATGACCTGCATCTTGCAACATATTTGCCAAAGTCATTCCAAGCGCTTCTTTGTAAACACCTTCCCAAGACTGTTTAACATAAAAATCCTTTTTTGAACCATCTTGAAAAGTAGCTTTATACATATGAACAGTTGATGCATGACCAAGATCACAAGAATGACTAATTTTCTTAGGCATTTCATCAAATAATAAACTAGATAATTGTTTAATTCTACGCTTATAAGTATTAACATTAAAAGGCTCAGGAAGTTCAACAATTCCAAGATGTTTATCTAAAACAATATCAGTCATCGAGAAACCCCCAAATAAAGTTTCATATGAGTAAAAGGATCATCTAAAATATAATCATCCTCTTCAGAACACATTTTCTTAGAAAAATAATTAACCATTGATTCAATCTCAGGTTGATATTTTAAAAAATTATTACGAATAAGTTTATAGCCATCAATTGTTCCTTCAGAAACAGCATCTTCATCTAAATGAAACCATTTAATATGGTAATCTCCTTGAAATAAATCCTTATGATAAAATAAACAATCATTATCAAGATGTCGAACAGCTCCTTTTTCAGATACTAGTATGTTTCCAGCATGTCGATCATCTAATGCTAAAGTTCTAGCCAATTCTAAAGCAATGCCAAAAGAATAACTAATTTCAGTTTTTAGAGTTTCAGGAAAACCCAATCTAGAACCTCGCAGTTGATCAATAACAATCATTCTTTCAGGAGTTGAATCATCTAAAGAATCTGAATAAAGAAATTTTTGTTCTTCACCAAGTAATAAATTCTGTAAAGTTATGCCAACCGCTTCAAACAAAGGATGAGATTTTGGTTCTTTTGCAAAGAAAGTTTCTGAACGTCCATTTTCAAGCAAGATATTAAAACCTGTAATAGTAGTATAAATCTCCTTTAACATAGCAATACCAAAACTTTTAATTGAAGCTATTTCATCAACTGAAACACCATATAAATCTGATGCAACTTTCTTTTGAAGAGCTAAATCCTCATGAAAAGTTTTAAGACTGGGAAGAGCAACTTCATAACTAAACAATTCTTTTACAGTATCAGAAAGTTCAGGCAAACTCATCGCTTAACCCCCAGATAATCACACATGTAAGCAAACGGATCATTCAAAACATCAGGTCTTGAAGCAAAAGGTATTTGTTCATCAACCCAATCAACAACCATTTTAATATCATCTTTATTATCAATAAATCGTTGACGAATAGCTTCATGAGCTGAAAGTCTTCCTTTGTTAAATTTACGACGACTTAAACCATAAGCATCTGCAACTTTCGCACCAGTTATCAAATCTTTTTCATCAAATAAACATTCATAATCAATATGTCTGATAGTTCCTCTCCCATCAACTAATAAGTTTCCAGTATTTCTATCTTTTAAATGCAAAACCATTTCTAATTCTGAAGCCACACCAAGATTAAAACTGGCTCTTTTCTTACGACCTACATTTTTAAAAATTCTTCCAGGAATCGCTTCCATCAAAATAGAACTAGGATCTGTTGTATAATCATCAAGTTGAGGAATTGCATAACTCCAATTCTCACCAGTTAAAACATTGTTCAAATACCAACCAAGTCCTTCTAATAAAGAACCTGTATGAAAACAATCTTTAACATAAAAAGTCTTATTAGAACCATCACCCAAAGTTAATTCATAACCTTTAATCATTTCTTGATTAGTAATTAAACTACTAGAAACAATTTTTTCATCAATACCAAATAAAGCTTTAGGAACATCAGCCATTCTTTTCTCAGAATATACATCATAAAAAGAAGGAACATCTCCAATCCGAAGTAATTTTTCAGGCGAAGTCAATTTATTTCACCCTCTAATTTTTGTTTTATATAATCAAAAGGAGAAATAGTTTCAAACAATTCAGATCTTAATAAACCATCATAAGCCCAGTTAGCCAAATCGCGAATTAGTTCTTCATTAGTTTTGAAATTAACTCTCATCTCTTCACGAGCATCAAGTCTGCCTTTTTCAAATTCCTCTTCAGAATAACCACTATTCTTAACTAATTGTTTACCAGTTCGATCATCCCAACCAGCCCAAAATAATGCTCCAAAATCTATATTACGAATTACTAAGTTATCATCAATTAACATATTAGGACTTCTTCGATCAGCAAGATTTAAAATTTTGGCAGATTCAAAAGCCCGACCCATTGAATAAGAAATTTCAGTTAAGAAATCATAATTAACATTAAAAGTTGTTCCAGGAACTTCATCCATAATAACCACATTAATAAAATTATCAAGCAAATCCAATTTATTAACTAACATCAAGAAATTTCTGTCTTCACCAGTTAATAGATTATTCAAAGTAATACCAACTGCTTCTTGAAACGCACCAGTCACATAGCAATCTTCTTCTTCTTTAACATAATAAGTTTTAGAAGTTCCATCTTTAAGCATTAATTTATGACCTGCAACGTTCGAATTTCCAGATGCAAAAGGTTCATCAATAAGAATATCGTCTGAATCAACCCCATACATTTCTCTAGCAACATATCTGCCTAAATTTTGAGAATCAAGAAGAGTAACTTCATCAGTAAAAGGCCTATAATTCAACAAGTCTTTCATTCTATCTGGAAAACTCATTTCTCAGCCTCCAAATAAAGTTTCATATAAGAAAAAGGATCTTCAATATGCTTTTCATCATCCAAATATTGCAAACCAGATTGTTCGCTAAAATATGTTAATACATCTTTAATTAATGATTCATTATCTAAAAAATTTTTAACAATTATTTTTCTTGCATCTGATTGTCCTTGTGAAACTAATTCTGCATCAAGTCCCAGAACATATCCTCCTTTAAAAATATCTTTTAACATTCCAAGATTCCAAGAATATTCTTTATTAAAAATAGTTTCATAATCAACATTTCTAATAATAGAATTTTCACAAATAACCAAATTTGAATTATTACGGTCGGTTAAAGAAAGAGTTTTAGCCAATTCTAAACTAGCACCAAAACTTTGACTCATATTAGTACTAGCATCATTAAAATATGTCACACTAGTTCCAATATCTTCCATAGCAACATAACCAAATTTCCAATCACCAGTTTCAGATCTGCTAGCAACAAAGTTATGGTTTTCACCTAAAAGAATATTGCTTAAAGTCCAACCAACAGCTTCACTTAAAGAACTTTCAAGACATTTCTTATAATAAAATTGTTTAATTAAACCATCCTTAAAAAGAGTTTCATATACTCGAGTGTTAGGAGACCAAACAGTATCTAAGAAATTAACAGTTATAATTTCTGATTCAGGAACACCATAAAGTGAACTTGCAACAGACTCCATAATATCAGGATTATTTTTAACTTTTGAAAAATCTGGAAGAGAGGTTAACCTAAGTAAATCTTCAATCTTTGTTTGAGTTGATTGTTTAGTCATTTTATTCGACGATATTCAAAAACATTTTTTTTTAAGTATAATTGCATATGACTTGGTAAATGTTCACCAATCTGATTTATTGCATCAGGCGATTGGTTATGAATAAGTAAACTATGTAAAGCTTCAACAGGAATATTTTGAAATGAAATAAATTCTCTAAAATAATCAGTCGATTTTCTATAAGGATTTCTTTCAATACCTAACTCCTGAGCAAATTTTTCAGCCATAGATTCATAACCCGAATATTTGAACAATTCACTATTTTCTTTAATATAATTATTATCAAGAACGAATCCAGTACTACCACCCCAAAAATCTACATTTGCTTTTTTTGGCATTGGAAATTTTTCTTCCCAATAAGCAAAACAAATTCTATCATTAGATGATTCAAAATAATTTTTATTACCTGTTTCAGAAGGTAATCTTAAACCTTCACTAAGTATAGGAAGGACAGATATCACTTCAGTCATATGTGTCAATATCGGCATTTTATTTAATCCTCCGATAAAATGAGTCATCAGTTTGTTTAGTATATAATCCCATATGTGCTGGCAAAATTGATTTAATTTTTTGAAATTCTTCTGTCTCAAGAGATAATATTGTATTAAATCTAGAATCTAAAAATAAACTGTGAATTCCTTCTACAGGAATATTTTCAAAAGATACTACTTCATTAAAATTAAATCTTGGAACTTCTAAGTCTATAACTTCCATTCCTTGTCTATTTGCATAATCAATTACTTCTTCACTCTTAGTAATATAACATTTGAATTCGTCTTTATTTTCAGATATGTACTTTGGGTCTAAAACTAAATTAATGTCATTATTCCAACCGCTTAAATAAGTATTTTCGCTTTCTAAATCTAAATCAGGATTACATGAAAAACTTATTCTATCTGTAGGAAAAAACCAATCCCAATTACTATTACCTGTTTCTCGTGGTTTTTTAATCCCATTTTTAAAAATAGGTTCTAGATATTCCAGATAAGTTGAATGTGATAAAACTCCGTTCATTTCATCCTCCGATAAAATAAATCATCTGTTTGTTTTGAATATAATCGAATATGAGCAGGTGCTTGTTTTTGAATTTCATTAATTTCAGATTTTGAATCTGATTGGTGAAATAATGCATATAATCCTTCAACAGGAATATTTGCAAATGAAACTACTTCATTAGGAACTTCATGTTTGGTTGGATTTTTAATAGTCCTAATTCCAAGTTCTTTGATAAATGTTTGAAAAATATCTTCACGCGCAGGTTCTGCTTCAAAATTATTCAAATTATCTTTTAAGTAATCAGGATCGACAAAGAATCCAGTTCTTTCTCCATACCAAAAATCATTAAAACCAATACTTGTTTTTGGAAAAGGTGTTTCTTCAGGATGAAGTAAAAAGCTTATTCTATCACTCGCAGAATACTCTGGCCAATTACAATTACCAGTTTCAGAAGGTAATTTTAATCCTTCTTTAAGTATTAAAGGCACATATACATTCCGTGTTGCATGAGTTAGAATTGTCATTTTATTCTCGCAACACCTCGGCCTTTGATGAATTTGTATAAGAATGAATACTATTATGAGGATCGTAATCGAAGTTAGCACCTCTATGAACTGCATAATTAAGAAGCTCTTGAATTAAACCTTGATTAATGGCAATATTTTTAGCAATTAGTTCTCTGCCAAATAACTTACCAGCTTCAAATTGTTCTTCTTCACAATCTGAAAGCGTAATATCATAACATGGATCAACTTGTAAGCCTACTTCTTCACAAAAAATTGTGCTAAAATCAATAGGCACAATAGTTTCATCATCACCTAAAATAATATTCTCATCATGTCTATCATCTAAACCTAAAGCAGTTGATAGTTCTGAAGCAACACCATAATTAAAAGATTCTTTATCTGAAAAAATATAACCCCTTTCCATATTTGCAAAAGTTTTCCCAGGAATTCCAACTGATAAAAAAGTTCCAGTTTCTTCACAAGCAGCAAATCTATAAGTTTCAGTTTCATTATCTGAAGATAAAATATCTCCAAGAACACTTCCTAAAGCATCTACTATAATCGGCCTTTGCCAAGCAGGTTTAGCATAAAAATCGCTCTTTGTACCATCTTTAAATTCTACAAGAAAACGAGCATAGAAATCACAATCTTCATAAAAAAAATTAGAATCTTTTTCAATTGAAACAACTGATTCTGGTTCACAAGAATATAAAGAAGCAGCAACATCAACCATGTCTGCAGTTCCTGAAACTATATTAATAATATGTGGTAAATCTTTCAAGCTTAACATTGAACGTAAATAATTTTCAGGTAAATCACCATTCCAAACAGTTTCAGGTTTATGATAAGCTAAAGGTAAACGTTCATATTCTTCTAAATAACTTGACAGGTCTGAATTGTTTGAATTTTGTGTGTTAGTCATTTTATTCTTGCATTGACCTCCTGTGCGCACTAACATAAGAATCTATACTTTCTTCAGGTTTATGAGTAAAAGATGCGTTTTTATGATGTGCATAAGCAATCAACTGATGTATTACGCCTTTATTTTGTTCATAATTCTTCGTAATCATTTCTAATCCCATTTGTCTTCCTGCTTTAACCATTTCTGCATTAGCAGGTTCTTCATGACTACAAGAATATTCACTAGTTGAAGAAGTACGAAACAAAGTTCCAAAATCAATAGGAATAACCATATCATCATCTGCAATCATAATATTTTGATCGTGCCGATCAGTTAATCCTAAAGCTCTTGATAATTCTATTGCAACTCCATAATTAAATGCTGCTTGATCTGAAAAATCTTCTCCCTTATGTTTAAAGGTCGTAGCAGAAATTCCAGTTGAAGCACAAGTTTTATTTTCTTCGCAACCTATAAATGAGTAAGTAGTTTTTGGAAGATGACCTTTAGTTAGAATATAAGCTAAAGTATTACCAAGTGTTTCAGAAACTACTGATCCTTCCCAATTTTTTTTAAGATAAAAATCACTTTTCACACCATTTTTAAAATCTATAAAAAAATGATTAACAGTACCATAACCAAATTTTCTATCTTTCTTAATTGATTTAATAGATTTAATATCACAAGAATATAATTTTGCAGCAATTTCTTTACGCTGTTTATAAGTTCCCATACCAACACTATAATAAAATCCAACATCAGCAGATATATCAGGCAAATCAACTAAACCCAATATTTCTCGAAGAACTTCTTCAGAAGTTTCACCAGTCCATACAGGATCAGGTATTGACTCTGGTTCTGGTTTAGGTTCAGGTAATTTAATTTCAACAGGATCAGGCCTATCAACAACCATTCCAATATTTTGCAAAGGAACTTCTTCTTTAGGTAACTTAAGTATAGCGCCTAAATCATAAGGATTTTGAAATCCAAATATATTAAGAAAACCATAAGGCTTATTAACATGATAAGGATTAACTGCAGGTTCTTGTTCTTTTCCTGCAATAATATCTTCAAGTAAAAGAGGATTATCAACCACATATCTAATTTGTTTTTCATTTTGTTCTTGTTTATTATTCATACCGTGCAAGAATTTTTTATCTTTTTCTCGCAGACCACCATAAGGTTGAATCTTTGGGTTTACCAAAAGCTCCATATTTCTAATAAAACCAAAATCATAATTAATAAGTTCAACTTTTTCTTTCTTGGGTTGTTTATGCACAAGCTTTTCTTTACGATCAACAGGAGCAAAATCTAAAAGAGGATCAACTAAATCTTGTTGAAGATAATTTATGGCATTATCAGGATTAATACCACCCATTGCATACATCATAGCGCCAGCCAAAGGTAACATCATATTTCTGGCTCTATTTAGTCCTCGATGTTCTGCATTTTCATTAGACTTTTTTTTAGGAGAGTTATGAGATTCTTTGTTTAATCTTTGTTTAAGTATCATCATTGCACCTCTTTTTCTAAACTAGAACTCTTAACATTAGTAGCATAAGAACTAAGAACAGTTTCGGGTTTTTCTGAAAAATCTGCACCAAGATGTTGAGCATAAGATATAAGTTCAGATATTAAGCCTTTATGTCGTTCATAATTACTTGCAATTACTTCTCTGGCTTTTAATTTACCTTCTTCAATTAAATCAGTATTTGTTGGTTTAACCGCACCAAAATCATGATACCGTTCATAATTAGGAGGATTTTCAGGACCAAATATAGTATCAAAATCGATTTGTACAACAACATCATCAGATCTTAAAAGAGTATTAAGATCGTGTCTATCACGCAGGCCTAAAGCAAGCGATAATTCTACTGCCATGCCATAACTTAAAGTTGCTTTATCAGAAAACTCTTCAGGTTTAACATCTTTAAACATCTTACCTTCAATTCCAACTGATGCAAAAGTTCCTGTTTCTTCACATGCTGCAGATTGATATGTGTCTTTAAGAGTTTCATCTCCTAAAAGATTCAATAAAGCATTTCCTAAAGCATCCACGATTACTGGTGCATTCCAGGAAGGTTTTACATAGAAATCACTTTCAGTTCCATCATCAAACTTGACTAAAAAACGGCCGTAATTATTTCTGTTTGAAAAATTAAAATTTCCATCTTGAACAATGGAAACAACTTCATCAGGTTTACATCCATATACGGTTGAAGCGAGTTCTACCAAATCAGTTTCGCCTGAAACAATTTCTCTACTATCAGGCAAATTAACTAAACCTAATAATCCTTGTAATTTTTCTTCAGGAATACTTCCAATCCAAGTAGCAGGATGTTTATTAGATTTAAGAGGATTACGAGAAGAATACTTCTGTATTGTGTTTCTATGTTTTAAATTTTCATCAAAATATTCTAAATATAATTCTAAATTTTCAAAAGTTAATCGATTATCAATAGCCCTAACTATTTCAGAATGATATTGAGCCATTAATTGATCTTTATCAGTATGTACTTCTTCGTCAGAAAAATCATCTTCAGGAGAAAGTATACTCAGACGTTCTAAAGCAGGATCTACATAAGGTAAAAACAATTCAACTGGATTATAACATTCAAATAAATTGGCTTTAAGCATTCAAATACCTCTTTTTACACCATTTATAGCAGTTTTACTATTTAAATGTTTCGTTTTTTAACTACTTTATAGTAACAACATTAAATACATTTAAATATAACCAACCATTACCAAATAAAAAAACCAATATTTAAGGTGATGAAATTATGGAAATTGGAACCTATGCAATATACGACAAAGATACTCAATTAATCGGATTTGGTGAAGGCAGATTCAATGTAAAAGGAGATGATTTAAATCTTACAATAGATGTTTTAGCAAAAGAATTAGATGTACAAACAGAAAGACAAACTCTTCTAAATCCAAAATTCAAAGAAGGAGAAATAGTTGAATTAAATTCAGGAGACTATAAAATTAAAGTCGAAGGAAAAACAGAATTAGATCACATAGTAACTGGAGCTAACGCAAATATCAAATACAAACAAAAAGGAAATTCTTCATCAATAAACATTTCAAGCGGCTCAGTAGTCATAATTAATGGCTCAGTAGTTTCAGGAAATATGCAACAATCAATCGGTTCAAATATGGAACCTCAAAACTTAGAAGTTTATGGAAATAATGCAGATATCAAATTCAAATCAGGAGCAAGTTCATTATCAGTTTACGGAGATAATTGCAAAGCTAAAACTGACGTTGGAAGTGGACAATTTTATGGAACAGGAGAATCAATGAAAGTAAAAATAGATGCAGGAAGCGGAAAAACAACAGTCGAAGGAGATAACGCAAATGTTGATGTTGATGCAGGAAGCGGAGATGTAACTGTCAAAGGAAAATATGCAACCGTAAAAGTAGATGCAGGAAGTGCAAAAGTTTTTGTTGAAGGAGAACGTGCAGAAATCAACACGGATTTAGGAAGTGGACAAGTTCATTACACAGGCAATAACGGAATACTCGATTTAGACTTTGGTAGTGGAAAATTATATTTGAACGGAGATAACAACGATGTAACTGTTGATGGGTCAAGAAGTCCAAAACACCATGTTGTTGATAATGGGAAAAATAACAATATTCACGACTAATTATTTTTTATTTCAATTTTCTTAAACCTATAAAGCACTCGCACTGGACACAAGCCCGCAGAGTATTTAAACAAATAATTCTAAAAAACCATTATGAACAAATGGGAAAAAGCAAAGATTCTTGGAGCTGCTGGAAGCTATGATTCATGCGGTCCAAAGATGTGCGAAGTTAACATCAAAGAAGGACTTGGAGGAATTTATCATGCACAAGCAGAACATAAGGATTGTCGAATCTTCAAGACCCTTATGGATAATCGTTGTACATTTGATTGCAAGTATTGCGCAAACGCAGCAGGTTGCAAAAAAAAACCTGCAAGCTACGAACCTGAAGAACTTGCTCAAGTATTCACATTCCTGGAAAAAAATCTAAAAGTGGATGGACTCTTTCTTAGCTCCGCCATCACTGGCAACCCCGACCAAGTCTCGGAAAAGATGTTAGACGCCGTCCGTCTTCTAAGAAACAAATATCATTTCCGAGGCTACGTCCACTTTAAGGTATTACCAGGAACAAGTTACGACTTAATTAAACAAGCAGCAGAACTCAGCAATAGAATGAGCATCAATGTTGAAGCACCCAACAAACAAGTTTTATCAGAGTTATCAACAAATAAAGATTTTAAAATAGATATCTTAAGAAGACAGGCTTGGATTTCAAAAATGAATCTTAGAAGCGGACAAACAACCCAAATGATAATCAATAATTTAGCAACTGACAAAGATGTTCTAAAAATGGTTGATTGGGAATACAAAAATATTGAACTAAAAAGAATGTACTTTTCAGCATTCAAACCAGTGAAAGGAACAGCTTTACAAAATGAAGCTCCAGAAACACAACTAAGAGAAGCACATCTTTACAACGTTGATTTTTTAATGAGACAATATGATTTTAAAGTAAAAGAATTTAATCCAATTCTTGATAACGGAATGCTTCCAAGAGAAGACCCAAAACTAGCATTAGCAAAAGCAAACTTTGACTCACACATCGATATTAATCAAGCTTCATACCAAGAACTAATTCGAATTCCAGGTATTGGACCAACAACTGCACAAAGAATATTAAATTCCAAAACTAAAATTAAAAAATATGAAGATTTACATAAATTAGGTGGATGGGTTAAAAGAGCAAAACCATTCATAGAAGTAGGCGGTAAAAGACAACAAATGCTCAACGCTTACTATCAAAAAGCTTGAGTTAGCTTTTTGGGAGTCCCAAAAATTCAATAGGATTTTTGATGACTGTTGAGAATATTATTAACTTCTCTAAAATCATTTATAAAATAATCCGCATATTCACGCATCATTTCAGATTCATGAGTTCCTGAATTCACAACAATTGACAAACCAACTTTTTCTAAAACAGGAATGTCACTTTTACTATCACCAAAATAAGCTATTTCTGAAAAATCAAGTCCATAAGGAATTAATTCTTTTTCAAGCGAACCAACTTTATCCCACATATCAACTGCTTTAACAGTCCCATCAAAAACATCTCCAGAAATACCTAGTTCATTAACAACTGCAAAAGAAAATTTACCAGGAAAATCTTGCATAATTTTATCAGAAACTAAAGTAAAACTAGCACTCAAAATACCATGAATATAATCACCGTTTAAACCAGAAATAAAATCTTCAAAACCAGCAGTATAAGGTAATTTTCCATCAGGATAAAGAGCGTCTTTAGCTTTTTGAACTGGAAAACCTTTAAGCAAAGCAGAATCCGCTTTCGTCCATTCAATAATATCTTGAGGCCTTGGATAATAATAATCTAAATGCTCTCTCCAAGTAGTTTTTTGAGGTTCTGGCAAGATACCACCAATCGCATCCCAAGAACTCTTAAATTTAGAAGTTACATACTGAACAGAAGTCCCGTCTAAATCAAAAACTAATGCTTTAATATGTGAATAATCAGTCATAAAAATCAAGAATTAGAATTCTTATTTAAACCTTAGTGGTTCTGAACAAGATCTTCATTCCCTTTTACTTCAACAACTTTGTAGAATTTATCGTTCATCCGACATTTAGGAACTTTAAAAGTAATTAAATCCCCTTTCTTAACAACAGAAACAAATTTATCATTCAGCACCATCTCAGGCATTTGTCCTTCAATAACACCTGTTGTTGGCCCCATCACATAGAACACATCGCCTTTTGCAATTGAATTTGATTCAATTTTAACTTCTGCAACTCCAGATTTCGAATAATAATTAGAAATCTTTCCAAGCAACATTTTTCGAGTTGTTGCTTTTGAGCCATAAACACCAGCCCATGCATGAATTGGTTTACCCATATAAAAGCCAGTTTCAAAACCACGATTGTAAACTCGCTCCATTTTTGTAATCAATTCTTTTTTCTTTTTTTCAGTTAGTTTTTTAGCAATGTGTAAATCAATTGCTTCTCGGTATGCTTCAACTACTCCTTTAACATATTCAGGAGAACGAGCACGACCTTCAATTTTAAAAACTGAAATTCCAGAGTCAATAATTTGCTCAATTATTGGCATTGTACACATATCTTTTGGAGACATTACATACTGGTTGTCTAACTCCAACTCTACATCTTCTTCAACATCAGTGATTTTATACTTACGTCTGCAAACTTGTATGCATTCGCCACGATTAGCAGATTTATCACAAGTAATTTGAGACATAAAACATCTGCCTGAAACTGCAATACACATCGCACCATGAATAAAACATTCAATTTCAGCATCTAACTTCTCTTTCTTAATCTGAGCAATAATTTTCTTAATTTGTTCTAAATCTAACTCTCTAGCTAAAACAAATCTTTTAATTCCAAAATCATAATAAAATTTTAAAGCTTCAAAATTAGCAACTGATGCTTGAGTTGAAAGATGTAATTCTAAACCAAGAGCTTTAGCTTTTTGTAAAACCATTAAATCCCATGCAATAATTGCATCAACTCCAGTATCTTTTGCAGCCTGCAAAGTTTTATCCAACAAAGAATCTTCATTTGGATAAATAATGCTATTAACAGTCAAGTAAACTCGAACTTTTTTTGCATGAGCTCGAATTACTGCTTCTTTTAACTCTTCAAAAGAAAAGTTTGAACTACCTAAAGTTCGCATATTTAATTCTTGACATCCTAAATAAACAGAATCTGCACCTGCATCTATTGCTGCTTGTAAAGATTCAAAATTTCCAACCGGAGCTAAAAGTTCAGGAGCCATAGTAAAAAGAAAAAAAGAGTATTTTTAAACTTTTACTTAAAGCTCATCTAAAAACATTCCAATCTAAAACTATATCCAGAGTTTTAAAAACATTACCTTTGCTTAATCCATAATCTGTTAAATATTCAATTGTTTCAACTGGCTCCTTAGCTCCAGAATAATCAAGAACCCGTTTTACATCCATAATTCCATCTAAATTTAAATCACAAGATTCTTCCAAAACAAGTTTTTTTTTCGTTTGAATTTTTTGTCTAACACAGAAGAGCTCCCCTTCTTCATATAATTTAGCATTAATAGTATCTTGTTCTAATCCTAAGTTATAATCTTGAACTTGAATAGTATCTCCAAGAATAATAAATTCTAATTTTTCTCTTTTACCAGTCTCATCATAAAATCTGTTTGTTTTGTAAGAAATAGAATCTCCAACATTATAAGTGACTAATTTTTGAGTAACTCCATTTTTATATTCAGATTCTTCAACAACAGAAGATTCGCCATAAAAATAAGTTTTTTTCATAACACCTTCTTCACGAGTGCCTGTTCTTTCAATTGCTTGTTTAACTCCTCGAACAATAGATGTATCAATAATAATATTTTCTTGAGCAAAAGATAAAGATTCAAATAACAAGAACGAAGCAGTCATCAACCTCAATAACCCTTGTTTAAGAGTCATAAAAAAACAATAATAGACCAAACTATAAAAAGATTTATCAAAATCACAATACATAACGTTTATAAACATAAGCAACTAATTATAGTTAAAGAGAAAAAATGACTATATTAGCATCAATACTAGAAGTTGTTCTTAACAGCTTACAAAAAATAATTCTAATAGCAATTATTCTTTTTTTAACTGCAACCATTGCCAAATTAATGAATATGTTGCTTCATAAATCATTTCAAAAAGCCTCTAAGAGATTAAAAATTGATCACACAAAATACTCGTTTATTAAACATCTAACCTCAGGAGTAATTTATCTAATAGGAATAAGTATCGCAATCTATGTAATACCATCATTAAGAGCATTATCAGTTTCTTTACTTGCAGGAGCAGGAATACTGGCAGTAGTAATTGGTTTTGCTTCACAACAAGCATTTGCAAATGTTATTAGCGGAATATTCATCGTTATATTCAAACCTTTCAGAGTCGGAGACAGGATTAATATTGGCGTAACTTCTGAAATGAGAGGAATTGTTGAAGATATCACTTTAAGACACACAGTTATTAGAAATTTTGAAAATAAAAGAATAATAGTTCCAAACTCAATTATCAGCAATGAAACAATTGAAAACTCAACTATTGGTGATGAAAAGATTTGTAAATGGGTTGATTTTGGAATTAGTTATGATTCAAATGTTGATAAAGCAAAGAAAATAATTATGGAAGAAGCAGTTAAACATCCAGAACATATCGATAATCGAAGCGAAGAAGAAAAAAACAACAATGATCCAATTGTCAGAGTAAGAGTTGTCTCATTTGGAGATTCGTCAGTTAATTTAAGAGCTTATGTTTGGTGTTCAAATGCAACAGCCGCTTTTAAACTTGGATGTGATTTAAATGAAAGTGTAAAAAAACGATTTGACAAAGAAGGAATTGAAATCCCATTCCCTTATCGAACTATTGTTTTTAAAGATAATAAAACTAAAAAGAAACTTAACAAATGATTGAAATAAGATATTTAGATGGAACAATAAAAAAAGCAGAGTTTTCAAATTTAAAGAAGCTTCTTAGATTTCCTGTTTGGGTTGACTGCACCAACATAACTAAAGAAGAATCTGAAAATTTAAGAAAAGAATTTGGACTCCATTCATTAACAACTGAAGATTTATACAATTCAAATACTAGAATAAAAATTGAAGAATTTTCAGAATATTTATTCTCAGTATTTTACAATATAAATGAACAACACGAACTAATGGAAATGGATTTCATCATAGGGAAAAACTTCTTAATTACAAATCATAAAAAACCAATAGAAACATTTGAAACATTAAAAAAAGATGAGGAAAAACTTTCTTTACTATTCAAAAAAGGACTTGATTTTTTGTTTCATCGATTGCTTGATAAAGAAATAGATGAATACTTCACAGCAATAGAAAAACTGGAAGATAATATAGAACAATTAGAAGAAGCCGCAATTAATCGAGCAAGACCTGAACTATTAAGCAGAATTTTAAAACTTAAAAGAATGGTTGTACATATAAAAAGAGTTACAACAACTCAAAGAGATAAAACAGGACTTCTAGCAAAAAGCAATTACAAACAAATATCAAAAAGAGCAGAACCATACTTTAGAGACATTTATGATCACGCAATAAGAGTTTCAGACATAATAGATAATAACAGAGAATCAATTGGAAACGCTTTTGACGTTTATATGTCTACAATGTCTAACAATATGAACGAAGTGATGAAAGTATTAAGTATTATTGCAACAATTGCACTCCCATTAACAGTTATATCAGGAATCTATGGAACTAATTTTACAATTCTACCAGGAGCAAGTTTTCCATATGGATTTTGGTCTATGATTTTAGTAATGATATTAATGGGTCTTGGAATGATGTGGTTTTTTAAAAAAAGAAACTGGTTCTAAAAAAAAAAAAAAGTTAAAAAAAATTACAATTTTTTCATTCTTAACAATAAAGAATTACTTACAACACTAACACTACTTAAAGCCATGGCTCCTCCAGCAATCATTGGATTTAAAAAACCCAGCGCTGCAAATGGAATACCAACTGTGTTGTAAATTAAAGCCCAGAACATATTCTGACGAATCTTAGACATAGTCATCTTACTTAACTTAATAGCTTTAGCAACATCTAACAAGTCATCTCGCATCAAAACAACATTACCTGTCTCCATTGCAACGTCAGTTCCTGAACCCATTGCAATACCAATGTCTGCTTGAGCAAGAGCAGGTGCGTCATTTATTCCATCGCCAACCATTGCAACCTTGCCTTTAGCCTGAAGTTTTTTAACATAACCAGCTTTTTCTTCAGGTAAGACTTCTGCAAAGACATTTCTAATGCCTGCTTGTTTAGCAATTGCATTAGCAGTACGAGTATTATCGCCAGTAATCATATAAACATCCAACTTCATATCATGCAACATTTTAACTGCTTGTTTTGAACTGTCTTTAATAGTATCAGCAACAGCAATCAAACCAAGTAGTTTTCTGCCATCAGATAAAAGCATAACTGTTTTTCCAGCATACTCTAAACGTTGAATATTTTCAACATGTTTCTTGTACAAAATCTTATTTATATCCATCAACTTAACATTTCCAAAAAAGTAATTTTTCGAATCAATAACACCAGTTATTCCGTGTCCAGGAATCGCTTCGAAGTGAGATGTGCTTTTCAAACTAAGACCTTCAGCTTCTTTAACAATTGCTTCAGCTAAAGGATGTTCACTACCTTTTTCTAAACTAGCAGCAAGAATTAAAAATTCTTCTCTAGGTTTTTCAAAAGCAATAACATCAGTAACTTCAGGCTCGCCTTTAGTAATAGTTCCAGTTTTATCAAATATAACTGACTTAATCTTATGAGCAGTTTCTAAAGCTTCACCACCTTTGATTAGAATACCATTAGTAGCGCCTTTTCCAGTACCAACCATTATAGCTGTAGGAGTTGCAAGACCAAGCGCACAAGGACAAGCTATAACTAATACTGCAACGCTTGCTAAAAGCGAAGTTCTAAAATCAGCTCCAACAATAAAGAACCAGACTGAAAAAGTAATAATTGCAATCACTAAAACAACCGGTACAAAATAACCTGCAATCATATCTGCAAATCTTTGAATAGGAGCTTTACTGCCTTGAGCATCTTCAATTAATTTAATGATTTGAGCAAGAGTAGTATTCGCACCAACCTTTGTAGCTTTAAAAGTAAAATAACCATGTTTGTTAATAGTCGCACCAATGACTTCATCACCAAGAGATTTTTCAACAGGAATACTTTCGCCAGTAACCATTGATTCGTCAATTGAAGTTTGACCTTCAACAATCATTCCATCAACAGGAATTTTCTCACCAGGTTTAACAATTACAAGATCACCTTCAACAACTTCATCAACAGGAATACTAATTTCTTTATTATCTCGAATAACAAGAGCTTCCTTTGGTTTTAAACCAACTAATCGTTTTATAGCTTCAGAAGTTTTACCTTTAGCTCTAGCTTCTAATAGTCTTCCAAAAACAACAATAGTGATTAAAACAGCACTCGCTTCAAAATATTGATGACCCATACCAGATATAACTGCATAAACACTGTAAAAGTAAGCAGCACTCGTACCCATTATAACAAGTGTATCCATGTTTGCACTAAATCCTTTTAATGCATTAATCGCACTTTTATACATTGGCCAAGCAACGAAGAATTGAACTGGCGAAGCCAATATCCACATAATATAATTTTGAAATGGAACAGGATTATTCATAAAGAACATTCCTAAAATAAAAGTAGGAAGAGCAAAAACTAAACCAGTATAAAATTCGTTCTTTAATTGTCTAATTTCATTTTCTTTTTTCTTTGCATCTTTTTTAAAATCAGTTTGTTCAATTTCACAAGCACCATAACCTTTTTTTTTAACAACTTCAATAAGTTCGTTAACAGAAATTTTTGACTCATCAAATTCAACAGATGCTTTGTTAGTTGTAAGGTTCACGTTAGCAGTCACACCATCAAGTCTATTCAAAGCTCTATCAATCAGAGTTGAACAACTAGCACAATGCATACCAGTAATGTCTAAAACTATTTTCTTAACCATTTTTATACAAACCTATGTCTTCCATCAACGATATCCTTCACATTTATTAAAATGTTGTCTCCTTTAACTGTGTGTGGCAAATAACTTGGCCAGCAACCATAACCTTTATTCTCAGTTCCTAAACCATCAATATCAAAAACTCGTCCACAATTATTACAAACTATATCAGTTCCTTGTTGTTTATAACCTTTGCTTCCACCACAAACATCACATGCATCAAATGCAGTTCTAACTTCCCCATCAGTTCCTTTAACAGCAAAGTATCTGATAGTTACACTTCCGACCTTGTGTTCATAAAAACTTACTTCTTCAGACAAATCTGAAATCGGTATTGAAACTACATCTGCATTATTAGTTACTTGACCAGTTGGTGAAGAACTACAAGCAGTAATTAACAATAATAAAGCCAATATAAATATCATTTGTTTCATTTTATCTTCCTCCACCGCAGCCACAGCCACCACTTCCACTACCACCACAAGACCCACCTACAGGATCAGGAACGCTGTTCAATTCTTTTTCTACAGCAGCAGCATCTTCTAAGTTAATATCTTCTTTTACAATAAAAGTTCCTGGAATCATACCCATCCAACAAGACCAAGATATTACTCCTTCATTTTCAGGCGTAAATTCAATTGTTTGTAAACCTTGTTTAATATCAAAGTTTAAACCATACTTTGGAACTTGAATTGCATTATTACAACCATTTATTTCCCTGCCGTCAATTACCCATTTAACAGGAACACCTTTTTTCAAAACAAACTTGTCTGGTTCCCAACCATATCTGTCAACAGTCATTTCAATTACCTGATATCCGCCTTCCATCTTGATAACATTCCCGGTCGAACTTGCCGAACTTGCTGAAACTGATGCAACTAAAGTGTTAACATCAAAACCTGAACCTGTTAAAGCCAAACCTCTGTTAACCATTATAACACCAAGCACTATAACAATTGCACCAGATAACTTTAAAATTTTATGAGTGGCTTTTTTTGAAATATAACTAGTAATAAAACCAAAACCTAAAAGTACAGGTAAAGTTCCAAGACCGAATATGAATAATAATTTTGCACCTTCAATCATACTACCAGTTCCAGCAGCCATAATATACATTGCTTGTAAAGGTCCGCAAGCTATTAATAAACCATTTAATAAACCAATAACCAGGGGACTGGAAGACTCAGACTTTTTCTTGAACACATATTTATTCAGGAATTGGGGTGTTTTGAATGATAGCTTTCTAAGAGCGGGAAATATATTCAACATTTTTAATCCAAAAAGAACTAAAAATAAACCTGCAAATATTCCAGCAAAACCCCTCATCATTGGTGTGAATGCAAATATTGAACCAATTAAACCAAAAATCGCTCCAATAATAGTATAAGATAATGTTTTTCCAAGTCCATACATAGCATGAGACTTATGAGGTTTAACTCCTTGTTTAGCATCTTTGGTAGTATATCCAACAACAAATCCTCCACACATACCAACACAATGAAAACCAGTCAATAAACCTACTACAAATAATAAACCATAACCCATGTTTTGAGTTAATTCAGGCATATTAATACCGTCAACAAAGTTAAATAAAAAGTAAGCTGCAATTAATAAACCAACAGCAGAAAATATCCAACCAAACAATTTATCAACATTTAATTTATTAGAAGAATTACCTTTTTCATCTAAAACATAACAAACATAATTCTTCTCTTCAATCTTATCAAGAATGATATCTAAGTCAGTTTTTTTATCGTCATATGTTACATAACCTGTTTCAGTACTTAAATCAAACTCAACAGCTTTAACACCTTTAACTTTCAAAACTTGACGTTTAATTATTTTTTCACAACTCTCACAAAACGTTCCTTCCGCGATAAACCCCTTTTTTACAATCATCATTCCACCTCGAAGCCTTCGCCTCTAATCACAGTTTTAACTCTTTCTTCAGTTATTTCGTTAGCATCAAAATCTACTGTTACTCGCTGATCAGGATTTGAAGCTTTAACACTAGTTACACCTTCCTCTTCTGATAAAGCATCTTCAATAAGCATTTCACAAGCATGACAAGTCATACCATTTACGAAAAATATTTTTTCCATTGTAAAAACCTCCATTGCAGATTAATAATCAAGCCTTTATTAATACCATTCGATGAAAAAAAGAACGCCTAAAACGTTTGAAACCAGAGAATTATCGTCCCAGAACGTTTAATAATGATTTTTTAGAACTTGTTATTTTGAAGAATTACTCCTAATATGATGCCTATAATAACCAATAATATTACCTAATAAGAAGTTTCCCTCTACAATAACACCCATTGGAGAGAAAATTATTGCATTATAAACTATTATTAGAGATGTACCAACCATCATCAATCTTCTCATTAGTTTGTGATTTGCTTGAAAGTTTCCAATCATGAAAATACACGAACCTGCATAAATTATTAAGTCATACATTTCAACGTAAGTAAAGATTAAAACTAAAGTATTTATAATTAAGAACAAATAAAGATATTTTTTATTTGTTGAGAAATAACAAACAATAAATCTTAATACTGCAAAAAATACAATTATTCCAGCAGCAACTTTTCCTAATAAAAAGTAATGAGCACTTATTAAACTTGCAGAAATAACAAAACTCAAATAAATTGATTTCCTATTATTAAACTGCATTCCTAAGAAATCAAAGCCCATTGCAAAGAGCATTAGTATTTGAGAAAGAATAAAAGATAATGTGAAATCAATCATCATTTTTTTAGAACTTTTTTCTTAAGAATACTTCATTAGTTTTTCCAGACTTTTTTCGACTAATGATTTCTTTTTCTTCTAAGCTTTTTAAAAGTAATGATAATGATGTTTTTGACATGCCAGTTCGATAACGAAGAGTTGATTGTGTAATACCTTCTTGTTCGTGAACCGCTTTTAGAACTATTTGTTCTTCAGAATCAAATCCTCCTAAAAATGCCGTGAAATGATCTTTTTTTGTAGCTTCTTTTAATGCTGAAGAAACTTTTACTTGGTGTTCTTCCAGAACTTTTTGTGTTTTATCAAATAAAAGCAGATAGATTCCAAGAATTATTAATGCTAATGAAATAACTCCTCCAATGATATAAACTGAGAAATCCCTGTCCTGATGAAGACAAGTACCATCAGCCAAATAACAAGTACCCATTTCATCAACAAAAGCATTGATGTAAACATCTTCTTTTGCTTTAAACATAAAGACGAGAATTGACAACAATATTCCAAATATTAAAATTGCAACCCCTATTTGTTTTTGATTCATTAACTATAGAAAAGTCTGAACTGTTTAAAAAAGTTTGCTAAAAAAGAATTAAACTGTTTAAAACCAGATTATTTACCATCAGAAATAAACACATGATAAGTAATATCTTTAAGTTCAATCATTAAAGCACCATTTTCATAACCAGAATAATGTGCAGGATTATTTTCAATTCTTTTAAGATTAACAAATAAAGATTGTCCACCTTTCATTTGCAAATACACATCTAAACCTTCTTGCGAAGCAATAATAGGATTTTTTCTTTTATGTTTGAGAGTAACATAATCATTTAATTCTTTTAATCTAAGTTCTAAAGAAGATAGTTTCATTTCATCATTTAACGGAATAGGCATTCCTTGATCAGTCCATTCCATAGCCAAATATTTAAACATTATAAAAGAAGAATCAGGAATAACATTTAAATGTTACTATTTGGTGGTGGTTATTTTCCACAATATTTAAATAGTTAATTTGGTTTTCTAACAAAATGAATTCCTTAGAAAAAGAAATCGAATTAATGCAAAAAGAAGGATTCTTAAAACGAGCATTCAAAGTAAAAGGTAAAAATGTCCCACACATGTTACTAAGTGGAGGACTTGCAATTGCCGCAAGATATTTCTACGCAAAACACGCAGGAGAAGCAGGAATGAGTGATGAAGCGCTAGCCCCAATGGCAACCTTAGTTGATATTGGTGTTTTCTGGGGAACATATCTTCCACAAATAGCTTATAAAGAACGAAAAGAAATGAAAGAAAAAGGAAAATATGTGGTATCAAAAATCGCAAAAAAAGTAGTTGCGTTCGGAGGATTATTTGGACAAAGTGAAATATTCTACACCGGAATAAGCATAGCTCTTCAATACACCTTTCAAAAAATGGAAATCTCTCCTGAAAATGCCTCATTAATGATTCAAATACCAGCAGTATTATTCTTTTCGGGAGCGATGCCCCTAATGGAATACTCATCAAAAGTAGGGTCAGAATATTTATTTAAAGCATTTAAGAAACAACCAAAACCTTACAAATAATTATCTTCTTCGGCCTCTATTAAAGCCTTTATTTCTAAAACTATTCTTTTTCTTCTTAACAAAAGAAGATTGTTTAATAGGTGCTTTTTGAAAAGTTGGAACATCTTCTTTTGGAACATTCAAATCAGAATGCATTCTAAAAATATTAGAGAAATTATTATGGTCCATCGGAGCTAGAATGTTAATTACTTTTCCATCTTTACCTGCTCTTGCAGTTCGACCAATTCGGTGAACATATTCTTTAGGGTCACCAGGAATATCATAATTGTAAACATGCGAAACACCAGGAATATCTAAGCCTCTTGCAGCAACATCAGTACAAACTAAAATTGTTTCTTTTCCTGATTTAAAGTCTTCCATTGAAGAACTTCTTTTAGCTTGAGTAAAACCACCATGAATAGCAATAGCATTTAATTTATTGAATTTTAAATTCTTAGCTAAGAAATCTGCTTGATTTCTAGTATTACAAAATATCAATACTAAACCAGAATGTTCTTCTCCAAGAAGATGAACTAATAATGAGAACTTCATATGGTCTCGCACATCATAATAAATTTGTTTAAGCTTTGTAGGATCTACTTGAGCTTTGGCTCTTATAGAAATAGGATCTTTCATATATTTGTTTTTAATTTTTTGAATATCTTCAGATAGTGTTGCTGAGAAAAGAAGTGTTTGTCTATATTTTGGGCATTTAGCAATGATTTTATTAACTTCATCAATGAAACCCATATCAACCATCCTGTCTGCTTCATCCAAAACCAACATTTTAACTTTAGTTAAATTAACGGTTTTTCTTTCAATATGATCAAGAATTCTTCCAGGTGTTGCAACAACTACATCTGCAGTTGTTAACTTGTTAATTTGAGGATTAATTGCTACACCACCATAAACAGGTGTGACTCTCAAAAATTTATATTGAGAGAATTCTGCTAAAGCTTCACAAACTTGTTCTGCCAGTTCTCTAGTAGGAGTTAAAACTACTGCTTGTAAACCCTTACCTTTGTCAATATTCTGAATAATTCCACAACCAAAAGCTAAAGTTTTACCACTGCCAGTTTCAGATTGGCCAATCACATCTTTTCCTTCAAGAATAGGCGGGATTGATTTTTCTTGAATATAAGTAGGTGTTTCAAAATCCTTATCTTCAAGAGTACGTAGTATCTCTTCAATAATACCCAATTTTCTAAAAGCTTCAACCATAAGAAATCACAATTTTGTTACTTTTGTAGCTACAAGTCCTCTATCGCCTTCATTCCCTTCAAATTCAACTTCATCATTATCGGCTAGAGCTACTTGGTCAACGATGTTTGATAAATGAACAAAATACGCATTTCCATCGTCTCCATTAATAAATCCAAATCGTTTCTCTGAGTTAAAATATTTTACTTTTCCTTTCATTTGTTTATTCCTCTTAAATGTATTTTTATAAATTAAAAAAAACTCTTTATTAATAAAGGCTTCGGATTTCTGTAGCACAAGCTTTTTATAAATAACTAAACTCAAGAAAAACATGGATTTGTTCAAAGAAAAAATAATTATTCTGTGGGATACGGAATTTACTTGCTGGAAAGGTTGTAAAGAAAATGGTTGGGATAAAGAAAGGAATCAATTCAGAGAATTCATACAAATTGCTTTAATTAAAGTAGATATAAACACGATGAATATAATTAATGAATTCCAAACTTTTGTAAAACCAATTAAGAACCCACAATTATCAGATTATTGCACTAATCTAACGCATATAGAACAAGACATTATTGATGAAGCCGACACATTTGATAAAGTGCAACCTGCAATGTTAAATTTTATTGGCAATACAAAATGTTATTCTTTTGGTCAAGATTTTAAAGTATTATACGAAAATCAAGAGATTAATAATTTGAATAATCCTTTTAAAGACCAATTCTTTGACTTAAGAATTATGCTTATAGAAGAAGGTTATGATGTGAAAAGTTATTGTAGCGGAACACTTTCAGAACTCTTTGGAATAAAATCAGAATTTCATACTCATGATGCGGTTGGTGATGCAAAAACAGTTTTAATTGCATTAAAAGAATTAAAAAAGAAACTTTAAGTCTTGCCCTTTCTAACAATTTGTAAATGAGGATAAGCAATTTCAATATTTTTTTCTTGTTTAACTGCATCTAAGAACGCGAGAAATATTTCAGTTTTGTTCTTCGAGATTTTATCATAAGGCGTAAAGAACTGAGCAATTAACTGGATTGCTGAATCTAACAAATCAATTCTAATTCTTGGTTTAAATTCTTCATCAAACTTTTGAAGTTCTAAATCAATTTGTTCTCGCTCAATTTGAAGTTTTTTTGCTTCTTCATCAGCTTCCTTACTATCAATACCTTCATATTTTGTTAATAACCCACTAATAAAAGCGTTAACTTTTTTTCTTTGAACATTAAGATTTCGTTTGTAATGACTTTTATTCTTCCGAGTCAAATCAATAATAATTTCACGCAATAATTTTCTTGCTTTATGATAATCGCTCTCATAAGTAATAGTTATACTTATTTCTTCAACCAGATAGTTATAATTTTTAGTATAATTCTGAACTTCCGAAGTTAAAACTAGTTCATTAGGAAAAGTTACTATTTTACCACTAGACCTGTCCGAACGCTCTAATAATCCGTCCAAAACAGTATTCATAACTTGAATTTCTTTTACATCGCCTCTTATTTCTCCAACTTTTATACGATCACCTTCAGAGTAAACATGCTTCAGAATAATTGTAACCCAACCAACAAAATTCAAAATTGGTTTTTGTAATGCAAAAGTAATTCCAAAACCAATTAAACCAAAGGAAGCCAGTAATCCAAGAACATTTCCAAAGATTAAAGAAACCGCGGCAAATATAAACAAAACCCACCAAGCAAAAGTTACTAATTTTGAAATCCTTTTATAGTCATTTTCTTTATGAAGATTTTTATAAACACTCATCAATAAACGTTTTATTAAAAAAGCATCAATTAACTTAAAAAAAAGGAATAACATTCCAATCAAGAATAATTTTGTAGCATAAGGCATCATGTGACCAAGCAGCCAAGCAAGATGTTTCATAATAAAACTCAAATAATTATACTCTGTAGTCACTAATAAAACCAGCATTATAACTAGAACAAGAACTAACCAAAATAAAGTATTCAGAAATTTAAACTTATTTTTGTTTCCCCTCACAAATGAGAACTAAATCTTCAAAGTATATATATTTTACGAAAAGAAAACAATTAAATATCTCCCAATCAAAACACTATACTTATGCATAATAATTTCACAAATATAAATAAATTATTCTCAACTGTAAAACACTATTTTTATGAACACCCAATAATAAAATTCATCTTATTAATAATAATAATACTCAGTTATCTTTCCCTATCAATTATAAAATTTGGTGGAAAAGAAGGATTTTTAATCAGTGCATTAACTTGGAGTTTCTTTGTTTTATGCACTCCAATTGCAGATGCAGGATTTCTACTCGATTTACCAATAAGAATTTTTACCGGAATAAAGATGATTTATTCGGAAATAATTGTGTGGATAATAGCAATTGGAATTAATTTGTTCACAATGTCCAACAACCCATTAATTTATGAAGATACAATCATCCTCTCATTATTCCACCACATCATATCACACCCCATTCCATATGCATCAATAATAATCTTGTCAGGAATAGGAACATTTCTTTCATTGTTATTTGGAGATGAAATAATAGATGTTTCTTACGAAGAAAAAGAAGTTCGAGAACACCACCTAAAACATAGACACAAACACCACCTTGTAATATTAATATTCTTGTTCATAATAATATTCATCATATATGATTTACTTCTAAATAAATTAGGAATGCACATCCCATTACTTTAACGAAGAAATTCTAATGCAAATGTCCAGGAACTAATAAAGTTACTAATAACACAATTGCAACACCCAAAATTATTGCTAAAACGTGCAAAACACTTTCTCCAAATTTACAATGTCTATGTAGTTGAGGCAGTAAATTTGATGCCGCAATATACAAAAAGTTTCCTGCTGCAAATGGAATAACAAACTCAGAAAAACCATCAAGTTTTCCAACCAATAAAATTCCTATGACAACCCCTAACAAAGCAATTATGGCTGAAAAGAAATTGAAAAACAAAGCTCTTTTTTTAGACATACCAGAATATAATAATACTCCAAAATCCGCGATTTCTTGTGGAATTTCATGAAATATTATTGAGATTGTCGCAGCCATTCCAACAGAAATATTCACTGCATAACTTCCTGCAATAACTAATCCATCTATAAAATTGTGAATTCCATCTCCAAGTAAATTCAAAGGAGCAACATGATAAGCATGACTGTGTCCTTCGCCATGATTATGACCTTTATGATCACATTTATTATGATGCCAATGAACAAACTTTTCTAATATAAACATAACTAAGAATCCAATTAAAATAAATATTGCAACATCCAACCCATAATGATGTTCAATTATTTCAGGAATAAAACCCACAAATACAGTACTTAATAATACTCCAACAGAAATGCTTAATAAAAACAATAAAGTCTTTTTAGAAATTTCTTTTTTTAATAAAAAAGGAATTGCAGCAACTACTGAAAGTAATGATACTAAGAGAACGCTTACAATTGGATATACTATGTTCATAGAGAATTGAATATTAAATTTATTTATAAATCTTATTGAGAAAAAATAAATAAAGAAAACATTTATAAAGCAGAATTAACTATAGTTAATATGTTTTTGAATTACAAAAGAATATTACTAGCAATATTACTAATAACCTCTCTAATTTTAACAAACTGTACAAATGGTGAAATAATGAAAGAAGAAAAAGATATGTCTTATTATGTAACAAAAGAAGGCGGCACAGAACAAGCTTTTGAAAATGAATATTGGGATGAAAAACACCCAGGAATATACTTAGATATAAATACAGACGAACCATTATTCTCAAGTCTTGATAAATTCGATTCTGGAACAGGATGGCCAAGCTTTACAAGAACCATAAATGAAGCACTAGTTCAAACAAATGAAGATAAAAGCCTTGGAATGGCTCGAACAGAAGTTCGAACAAACGAATCACATTTAGGACATTTATTTGATGATGGGCCTGATGGACTACCAAGATTTTGTATTAACTCAGCAGCCTTAAAATTTATACCTTACGAACAACTAGAAGAAAAAGGATTGGGCGAATATAAAGAATTATTTTCATATAAAGAAGCTATTTTTGCAGGCGGATGCTTCTGGGGAGTTGAATCACTGTTAGAAGAACAAGAAGGAGTCATTTCAGCAGTATCAGGATACACTGGCGGAACTGTTGACAATCCAACTTATAAACAAGTAAGTACTGGAAAAACCAGACATGCAGAAGCAGTACTCGTCATATACAATCCTGAAATTATTTCTTATTCAGAATTGTTAGATATTTTCTGGCGATTACATGATCCAACTCAGAAAAACCGACAAGGATGGGATGTGGGAAACCAATATAGATCAGCAATATTTTACTTTGATGAAGAACAAAAAATAATTGCAGAAGAAAGCAAAGCAGCATTTGATGCAAAAGGAGTCTTTAGTAAACCCGCAGTCACAGAAATTACACTCGCTTCAAAGTTTTATCCTGCAGAAGACTACCACCAAGATTATAATGAAAAGAACCCAAGTTATGTCTGTCACGAACTAAGGCCTGAATAGAGGCGTAACTTTTTATACTCATTCTCTTTTTTATACTAAATGCCTAATTTTTGGAGAGTAGTAAATAGAGTAATTCAAGAAGCAGAAGTTTTGCTGATTCTATTAGATGCAAGAATGGTTATTGAAAGTAGAAACAAAGAAATCGAAGATAAAGTTAAGAAATTAGAAAAACCATTAATATATGTTATTACCAAAGCAGATTTAGTTGAAGATAAAAAAGAAGTTGAGAAATACAAAAAAGAATTCCAACCATGTGTTTTTGTTTCTGCAATAAAATATCATGGAACTACAATACTGCGAGAAAAAATTCTTATTGAAGCTAAAAGACACAATATTGAAACAGTTCCGATTAACGTCGGAGTTCTAGGTTATCCAAATGTTGGAAAATCATCTTTAATAAACGCTATGAGCGGACGAGGAACAGCTTCAACTAGCATGATGAGCGGTCATACAAAAGGCGTTCAAAAAATCAAAGGAGATAATAGAATTATGTTCTTAGATACACCAGGAGTAATTCCATACAAAGAAAAAGAAAGTCAAAAACACTCAGTTATTGGTTCAGTAGACTTTACAAAAGTTAAAGATCCAGACATGGCAGTTATGAGTTTAATGGAACAATTTCCAGGTAAAGTTGAAGAGTACTACAAAGTCAAAGTTCGCAAAAATTTTGAAGCCGTTATTGAAGAAATCGCAATAAAAAGAAGTATTGTAAAAAAAGGAAATATTCCAGATATTGATAGAGTTTCTCGAACAATTCTTAAAGACTGGCAAACAGGTAGAATAACTCAACAACCAGATCTTGGTCCTGGATGGATTTTCAAAGCACCAAAATAATTCTAAGCACAATTTTTTTATTCTAAAAACAACTATTAATTTTAGAAATATTTAAATAAGATTAATTTCAGAAAACCATGATTAAAAATAAGGAGGTGCAAGTACATGCCCGCAAAAAAAACAGTAAAAAAATTGGCTAAGAAAGCTCCAGCAAAAAAAACAATGAAAAAAGCACCAGTTAAAGTTGTAAAAAAAGCACCAGTTAAAAAGTTAGTAGCAAAAAAAGCCCCAGCAAAGAAGGCTCCTGCAAAGAAACCAGCAAAAAAAGCAGCAGTTAAAAAAACAGCAAAAAAAGCTCTTGCTAAAAAGAAAGCTCCGGCTAAAAAAACAATAAAAAAAGCACCAGCAAAGAAAAAAGCTCCTGCTAAACAAGCAGCAAAGAAAGCAGTGGTTAAAAAAGTAGCAAAAAAAGCTCCTGCTAAGAAACCAGCAAAAAAACCTGCTAAAAAGAAAAAGTAATTATCAAAAACAAATCAATTATTTTTTATTTATTTTGGTTCAAACCCAAAAACATGCCAGCAAATCATTGCTGAGCATTTTTTCTTTTATTTTTTAAGAATAAAATTAGTATCATAGTTATTCTTTGGAAAATTTATTTTAAGAGCTTTAATCATAAACTAAATCCTAAGAATAAAAAGAAAAGAATTATAAACTACCAACCTCTTTCTAAAGACTAGTTTTTATTGGAGGAGGAGCGTATTGGAAAATAATGGAAATGGATTGAATGGTTCTACTAATAGTAAAACAGTTTTTGAGAAGAAAAATTTCTTGTTTGTGTCTTATGATAGTTTGATTGGAGACCTTGTCTGGATTGTAAAGAAAGAAGGTCACGACGTGAAGTACTACATCAGAAATCCTGATGATAAGGATATAGCCGATGGTTTTGTTGAAAAAGTAGATGATTGGAAAGCAGAAGTTGATTGGGCAGACATCGTAGTTTTTGATGACGTTCTTGGAATGGGTGAAATGGCTGATGAAGTAAGAGCTAAAGGTAAGCTAGTTGTTGGAGGAACACCTTACACTGACCAATTAGAAGATGACAGGTCATTTGGACAAGAAGAGCTGAAGAAAGTTGGTATTTCAATAATCCCTTATAAACATTTCAATTCATTTGAAGAAGGTATTGAATTTGTAAAACAAAATCCTGGTAAATATGTCATTAAACCTTCTGGTGAAGCACAAAACCTTAAAGGATTGTTGTTTATTGGCGAAGAAGATAATGGTTCTGACGTAATTCAAGTTCTAGAAGATTATAATAAAGCTTGGGCTAAGAAAATCCCTGCTTTTCAACTTCAAAAAAGAGTTGTAGGTGTAGAAGTTGCAGTTGGTGCTTTCTTTAATGGAAGTGAATTTATTTATCCTATTAATGTTAATTTTGAACATAAAAAATTATTTCCTGGAAATCTTGGTCCATCTACTGGAGAAATGGGAACTGCTATGTTTTGGAGCGGACCTAATAAAATTTTTAATCAAACTTTAAAAAAATTAGAAGGAAAACTAGCTGAAGAAAAATATGTTGGTTATATTGATTTAAATTGCATTGTTAATAACAATGGAATATATCCTTTAGAATTCACTTCTAGATTTGGTTATCCAACCATATTTATACAACAAGAAGGTATTACCATGCCTATTGGAGAATTCCTGTATGAATTGGCTTCTGGAGAGTTAAAAAGTTTCAAAACAAGAACAGGTTTTCAAATAGGTGTGCGAATTGTTGTTCCTCCATTCCCTTTTACAGATCCTGAAACTTTTGCTGTTAAATCAAAAGATACAGTTATTCACTTCAAAAAAAAGGTTGATGGAGTGCACATTGAAGATGTGAAAATGATTAATGATGAATGGGTTATTACAGGAACATCTGGCGTAATATTAGTTGTTGTTGGATGTGGTGCAACAATGAAACAAGCACAACAACAAGTATATTCAAGGATAAAAAATATTATGATTCCACACATGTATTATCGAACTGATATTGGCAATCGATGGTTTGAAGATAGCGATAAACTACATAATTGGGGTTATTTAAGAGAGTCTTGAACAATGAACATTGTCAAAGATTTATCTGAATGCGAAAAACTTTGGAAACAATTTTCTTTGCATGAAACCATCTGGGATGATTGGGATGTGGCTTTATCTTTTTTTGATAAAACAAGACATGAACCTTATTTTCTAGTTGCAGATTATGGACTTCTTCCTTTATGGAAAGATAAAACTAATAATAGGTTTTATTTTTTTGGTGGTGAATATCCTGAAAATAGAAAATTTTGGTTTCCAATTGAAAAGTTTAAAGAAGTTTTTTCTCATTTACCAAACAACACTAAAATATTTGATATACAAGGCGAAATGGTAGATTCATTCTTAAAAGAATGGCCTGAATTTGAAAAGTTCTTTACAGAAGAAGATTACCATTATTTCTTAAATTTAAACAATTTTAATTATGAACTTGAAGCTTATCTGAAAACTTTCAATAAAAAACATCGGAAGAACTTTTTATATGATATGAAAAAACTTAAAGATTCTAACCTTGAGCTAGTCTGGGAAAAACTAGAACATTTTCAAGATTGTGTTGATTTCAATGTTAAAAGGTTCGGCTCGGAATCTGATTTTTCAGATTCGGTTTTCGTACAAGATATGAAACGATTTCTTGATTTATTAAATAAACGAAATGAAATATTTACTTTAACAATTATTAAGAATGGTAAAGTTGAAGGAATAGAAATTGCAACATTTCACAAAAATAAATATTATGTTTTAAATGGTGGGTACAATCGAGATATTAAAAATCTTGGAAAACTAATAATGTTCGAACACATAAAAAAAGCTTTAGAATTTAAAGCAGAAATTATTGATTTCTTAGTTGGCGATACTGGTTGGAAACAACTTTGGAATTTTGAAAAAGAAAGGTGTAGAACTTTTTTTAAACCTTGAACTAATATATTAAGATTATTTTATTGAGACTTCAATTTTTAACAATTCTGTTTCTTTTAAAATGTTTAATTCAATTTCATCTTCAAAGCTAATTGCATCTCTTCTTTTTAGAACTTCATCATTAACTTTAACTTTACCTTTTACAACCATTAAAAATATTCCTTTACCTTTAGCAGGTTCTAAAGATATTAATTCGTCTTTATCAAATAAACCAATTGATATGTTTGCATCTTGATTTATTTCTAATGATTTTTTACTAACAACTTCATTCCAACCTTTATTAAATTCAAACTTTCTTTCTTCATGTTTTGGTTGTATTTCAGATTTTGTTTTAATCCATATTTGAAACAGTTCTAGTTGTTCTGTTATTGAATTATTAAATTCGCTATGAACTATTCCTGTTCCTGCAGACATAACTTGAACCCAACCAGGCGTTAGAACTGCGAATTTTCCTGTACTGTCAGCATGTTTTAGTTCTCCAGATGTCACAATTGTTATGATCTCCATATTTTCATGTGGATGGTTTGGAAAACCTTGACCAGGCGCAATTATATCATCATTTAATACTCTTAGAGCCCCATATCCTATTAGTTCTGGGTTGTAATAATCTGCAAAGCTAAAGCTGTAATTAGTGTTTAGCCATCCATAATTGGCTTTTCCTCGTTCGTTTGCTTTGTAAATTTTCATTTTAAAATTTCAAAGAAATAAAAAGAAAATAAAAAGAAAATAAAAAATAAAAAAAAATTATTCAACTATCAAATTTCCTTTCATACCGTTTGCTCTGTGTTGACCAACACTGCAATAATATTCGAAAATTCCTTCTGTATCAGCAACAAATTCAACAAATGTTGAACCACCATCGCTTACTCTTTCAGTTGCAACATTAAACTCATCTATAACAAAATCATGAAATCCTTGCGAACTTGTAAATTCGATTCTGACAGTATCGCCTTTATCAACTTTAAGTTCAGGCATTTCTTCTCCATCCATGAAAAACGCATAGTTTACGCCTTCAAGAACAAATATTTTTGTATCGACTTCAAACATATCATCATCTCGTCCTTCTTCTGAATCATCATCCATTTCATCTTCAGATTCATACTCTATCTCAATTTCACTCTCTCCTCTTTTGTTCTTAATTTTGATTTCAATTTCTCCGGCCTGATTCTCAATATTGGCCATTATTGAATCAACCAATACTTGTTGTTCTTCAGTGATTTCTCCCTCAAATTCAATTTTTATCTTAAGTTCGTTCTTCACTTCAGAAATTCTTTCATTATGAGATTGAAATTTCATTTCAAGTTCCGATTTCATTTCTGAATCGTCAGACATTTCAATTTTTTCTTGTACTTTCATCAAAAGTTTTTTGTGTCCTTCTTCTGCTTTAGTCATTGCTTTGATTTCTCCTTTCAAAGCCATTTCTTTAACTTCAGACAATCTTTCTTCTGCTATTTCCAGTCTCTTCTCTGCTTTAGTATTTGCATTGAAGGTCATTGCCAAAGATATTTTTTCCATGGCAGTATCTAAAAAATAAAATAAACTGTCAGGAGTTGTTCCTGCTTTTGTTAGTTGTGTTTCTTCTTGTGAAGATACAGGTACCGCAAAAATCATTACAATTAATAATAAACTCAATATTTTTTTCATAATAACACCTTTAATTAACTATAGTTAATAGGATTTGGGCGTTTATTTAAATATTTTTTGGAAAAAAAGAGATACTTATTTGAATCAAGTTCAATTACCAATTTCATGAAAGCTTACTTGGCTGACAAAACTAGACAATTCTTTGTAGAGGATTTCATAACAACATCAGGAGTTTCTATAGATTATAAAACAGGTTTTGACGTTTTAAAAGATAAAGAATGTTTCTTAATCGATGTTTTTGACACATTCATTAAACGACTAACTACTGAAGATGAAGGAAGAACAGCTAAAAGACTTGGAATTATGGCTTATCTTAGAGGAGAAAAAGTTACAGAAGAGTTCATAATTAAAGGACAAGAACCAAGAACTGGTTTTAAGGATTTTTTAACTCATTACAAATCAAACAATGTTCAAATAGGAATTCATTCTGATGGAATTTATCAAGAATGGTTTTTGGAATTAAACAAATTCTGGGGTTTTGAAGGATTAGTTGACCAATATTTCTTAAACATAGCAAGCATTTCAAAAGATGAATGGAAGTTTAACAACTCATTTTTAATGGATCATAAATATCATATTCTAGACGGATTTGGAAATAAATACATTAAAAACTTTGGAAGCATGATTAATGAAATGGGTGTTGACAAAGAAAAAACAATCATTATTGGAGATGGAGCATCAGACATAGTTCCTGCAGTCCACTACGATGTAGATTTATTAATAGTTCCAGGACAAGCCTCTTATCCAGAGTTTGATTTTAGAGAATTAATAGAAACATTAAAATAAACTTAAATAAATAAAGAGAACAAAATGAAAAAACTCTGGTTTAAAAAGAAAAAAATTGGCTATGGATGGCAACCCGCTAGTAAAGAAGGTTGGATTGTAACAATAGTATTTATTATTTCAATAATCAATGCTGCAATGAAATATGCAGACAGCAATCAAACAATGCTTCTCGTTTCTATAGTCGTATTAACTTCAATTTTTATGTTAATAGCCTATAAAACAGGCGAGAAACCAAGTTGGTCTTGGGGACTTAAGAAAAAATAAAAAAATTAACTAGTCCATAAGCCATGAATATTGCATAAAGCTCTAGCAGTTACTCCTTCTGGATTAGCTTCTAAATCAAAATCTGCTTCAGGTTCTAAACCAGGCCATAATCTTGCTTCTGCAATTACTTCTCCGCCACCGATTAATTGTATTAAAGAGATGTAGTGATTTTCTTCCATTGGATGGTCAATTGATCCAACTTTAACTTTAACTTTCGTTCCGTCAATTTCTATTACAGGAATATGTTTTTCTTTTCCTTCAGCACCAGACTTTTCTTCTAAAAGAGTCATAGGTTGACCACAACAAGACATTTCACCAGCACCATTACTAATCATTGAGATAGTGTTTTTACAAATATCACAAACATAAATACCATTTTTTTCAGCCATTTTCAATTCCTCCAAAAAACATTGTTATATTTTCGAGGTCTCAAAGAGTTCTAATCTTTGCGAACCTCATAACATATTTTTAATAAGCTATGAATGAATTATAAACTTTTCCCTTATAACACTTTTACTAATTAAAAACATAGATTTAAAAAAGAGTAAAACAACATTGAAATACCAAGAATTTTATTAAAAATAAAAAGAGAATTAATTACTCTAACAATGAACAATCCAAATAACGCCAAATCAGAACTTCCTTATATTTATGATACGTTAAAAAATCTCACCATTCTATCAAATATTTCCTCTTTATTAGATTGGGATCAAAATACTAATATGCCTCTTTTAGCAGCAAAAGGAAGAGGAGAACAGATAAAACTTATAGAATCAATCATACACAAAAAATGGAAAAGCAAAAGACTCATTGAAGCATATAACACTGCAAGAAAAGAACAATTGTCACAAAAAGATTATTTTGTTTTAAGAATGTTTGGTAAAGAGTTACAAAAAAAAAACAAATTACCAGTTACATTCACTGAGCGGTTCGGAATGGCCAGAGCATTATCAGAATCTGCATGGCAAGAAGCTAAGAAAAATAGTGATTTTAATTTGTTTAAAGAACACCTAAAAGGAATTGTTAATTTAAAACGAGAATACGCACAATATCTTGATAAAAAACGAACGCCCTATGATGTACTTTTAGAAGAATATGAAGAAGGAATGACTTCAGAAAAACTTGATAAAATATTTGCATATCTTAAACAAGAATTAATTTTTTTAAGAAAAGAAATAATACCAAAACAAACGTTTATTCGTAAACCAATAGTCAAACGTACGGAACATCGGACTTTGATAGAAGAATTTATAGAAAAGAAACTACAAATAGACAAAAACATTCTTGCAATAAATGTTTCAATGCACCCATTTACAACCAGAATATCAAAGAACGATGTTAGAATAACTTCAAGATTTGTAAGTATTGATTCTTTCTTTTCAGCAATACACGAGTCAGGACATGCATTATATGAGTTAGGATTGCCTACAGATTATTATTACACTCAAATTTACTCTGCACCAAGCACTGGCCTTGATGAATCACAAGCAATATTATGGGAGAATAATATTTGTCGAAATGCCCATTTCTGGAAAGGGTTTTACAAAGAATATAAAGAAAAAACTAATCTGACATTAGAGTTAGAAGATTTCTTGAAATATATAAATCTAATAAAAAAAGAACAAATAAGAGTTGATGCTGACGAAATCAACTATATTTTACACATAATAATAAGATATGAAATAGAACGAGATATGATAAATGGGCTTTTAGAACCAATTGATGCAGATAAAGAATGGAACAATAAATGCGAAGAACTATTAGGTCGAAAACCAACCATTCACGAAGGAATATTACAAGATATACATTGGGCAGAAGGCGACTTTGGATATTTTCCAACTTATGCTATAGGAATGATTTATGCTTCACAAATATACAATACAATGAACAAACAAATACACGCAGATAAATTATTAGAAACTGCTAATTACGAACCAATACTAGAATGGCTAAAAGAAAACATTTATTCAAAAGGTTATACAAAACCAGCAGAGGAGTTAGTTAAAGAAGTAAGTGGTGAGAAATTGAATCCTAAAGTATTTATAGATTATTTAAAAGAAAAATATTCAAAACTGTTGCTTAAAAATTAAGATTTAGATTAATAGATTAGTTCTTGACTTGTTTTAATTTATTAAAAATAGCTGGGTCGTCAATTGCGGCTCTGCCAATCATCGCTCCTTTCACACCGATTGATTTCAAATAATCTATTTGTTCTGGTTTGGTAATATCTCCATTCGCAATGATTATCTTGTTTGTGTCTACGCATTCTTTGTAAACATTAAAATCTGCAGGGCTCATACTATGTTCTTTACCATGTTTTGCATGAACTATAAAAAAATCTGCATCCACTTCTCTTATTAAGTTAAGATATGATTTCTTTTCTTTTTCGAATTGATTTGCTCCTAATCTTAATTTTATTGAAACAGAATAACCGTGATTTTTTATGATTTGAACTAGTTTTTTTACTTTAGTTACTCTTTTAATTAAAGCACAACCAAGTCCTTTTTGAACCATATTTAAACTTGGACAACCAAGATTCAAGTTGAATCCTAAGAATCCTTTTGAAGGTTTGAAACTTTGTAAGAATTTTTCTAATTCTTCTTCGTTTGCACCAATAATTTGAATATATGTTGGAATAGGATTTGGGATTTTTATTTTTTCTAAAGTGCTTTTATTGCCTCTAGCTAATGCAGAAGTTCTTGCCATTTCTGTAAATGTTGAATCTGCACCTTTCTTGTAACATAACTCTCTGAACTCAGAATTAGTATGATCTTCCATTGGTGCTAACATTAACTCAAAATCTTTCATTATAAACTATGATTAGAAACGAGTTTAATAAAGTTATGGAAAAAGACTTGAAAGAAAAGAATTATAAAGAAATGAAATTGCGATTTTTTAATGGTGGAATTTAATCCTGATGGAAGCTTAAAACTTCCTGGTCAAATACTTGCAAAAAAAGAAGAAAATGAAAAAAAAATGCGTTCTCAAAAATGCATTAAAATAAGACGAGAAGTGATAAATTTTTCTGCTCCTAAAAAATGCGTTCTAGAAATAACATTATCAGATGCTTATAATGGCGATCATCGATTCATAAATACAATATATGGATATTTCAAGAATCGAGCAACTGTTCCAAACAAATTAACACAAATCAATGATAAAGAATTTGAAATAGAAATCGGAACTGATTTTCGAAGATGTTCAGATTGCAATTCTTTAATTAATCAGTTTAGAGAATTCTTAGATGGAAATTTGATTGAAGAAAAAGGTAGTTGTACATTTCAAGGTCAGAAAAAGAACTTTGAATACGAAGACTATTTCGACTAGTCTTCGCTCAAAAAAGTACTTTTTTGATTGTGAGGATTACTTTGATTAATCCTTGTTTGAAAAAACTAGCATATGTTCTCTAAAATAATTCATTCCTTTTGGATATTTATTAATCTTGTCAATAGTTTTCTTATAATTATCTCGCATTTTTATCGCTTCTTTTTTAGTAAGACCGCTTGTTGATTCATAAGTTATTTTCGGTTCTAAAACAGTTCTTTCTACAGTTGTTATATTATTTATTCCAAAACGACTTGATTCATTGTAAATTATTGTATTGCTTTGTAATCCAAAAATACTTGTAGAAACTAAGTCAACATATTCAGTTTGTTCTTTTAAGAAATTTATTGTATCTAAAAATTCTTCAGTAGTTTCACTTGGAAATCCAAACATTATGTAAGTCACATTTTTTATTTTGTTATCATGCGAATCTTTTAATACTCTTTTTACATCAGTTACATTAGTTCCTTTTTTAATTAAGTCTAATATTCTTTGATTGCCTGATTCAACACCCCAAATAACCATTTTTAATCCTGCTTTACTAAGCTTGCTTAAAACTTCATTTGTATAATCTTTTGTAGGTCTTAATTGACAAGCCCATCTTATGTTTAAATCTTTAACCAAATCTGCAAATTCTAATAATCGACTTACAGAAATCATATCATCTATTAAGAAGAAATATTTTTGTTTTGAAAATTCAATATTTTTTTTAATTAAATCTAAAGGATATTCAACATATTTCGAACTTTGGTGATGATTGCAAAACACGCATTGTTTGTAATAACAACTATTTGAAGTCTTTATTGGAATAACAATCTCTGGCGTAAAATATTCCTTTAAATTATGAACTTTAAAGTCAGTCGTATAATCAAAATTAAGTTTATCTTTGTCAACATTCTTTTCAGAAATAAACTCTAACAATTCAACTTCATCATTTAAAGTTTTATCAGCAACTAGACTCAATTTTTCATTTATTGCAGGTCCACCAATAACAGTTTTTATTTTGCCTTTCAAAGCTTTGAGTAATGACAATACATAAAATGCTTGACTTGAATAAACAAGACTAAATGCAACAACATCAGGTTTAGAGTCATATATTTGTTTAATTAAATCATCAAATAATTCAGGATTAATTTCACCAACCACAGATAAATTACTTTTTGAATAAACTTCTGAGCTTTCTTTAAAATAATCGCTTGAAATTTTTTCATAATCAGCCCAAGCAGTTTTGTCTTGGAAGAAAGATCCATATTTTGGAAATTTTAATTTGTGAAATTCTAAGTTTAAATCTAATACACCAATTTCTCCTTCATAATTCGCTTTAAGAAATGAAAACATGCTAGTTAAAGAAAAAGGAGGACTTGCAGGCGTACAAAAAGGTGCGTAAATAAGTAAAATTTTTTTCATTTTAATTCTTAACGTCTTCTAAACTTACGTCTAAAACTATGACTTTGAGTAGATTTATTAGGAGAAGAATTTCTATTACCAGAGTTATTATTAGATCGACCAGATTTAGAATGTCTAACAAATGGTTTTCTTGGAGGAGGTTTTGCTGCATCTCCAACGGCATTTTTAGCAATTTCTGAATGGAATTCATGGTTCATGACTTTGATTTTTTGTTTTATTAATTTTTCAATATCTCTAAGATAATTTCTTTCTTCTGCTTCACAAAACGAAAATGCAGTCCCATCACTTCCAGCTCTTGCAGTTCTTCCAATCCTATGAACATATGACTCTGGTTCATTTGGAAGTTCAAAATTTATAACATGAGAAATATTATCAATATCTATTCCTCTAGCAGCAATATCTGTTGCAACTAATACTTTAGTTTTTCCAGATTTAAAATCTGCAATCGCTTTTGTTCTTGCAGTTTGTGATTTATTACCATGAATTGCATCTGCAGAAATATGGTTTTTATTAAGAACCATGGCAACTTTATTCGCTCTATGTTTTGTTCTTGTAAAAATTAATATGCTTGTTAAATGTTCTTGTTTTAAAAGATCGAGTAATAACTCTTCTTTTTGCTTTTTATCAACAAAAAATAAGTGTTGTTTAATAAGTTCAACAGTTGTTGCTTGAGGAGTTACTTCGACATGAACAGGATTATCTTTAAGTAAAGATTTTGCAAGTCTATTAACTTCTGGAGACATTGTTGCTGAAAAAAATAATGATTGTCTGTGATGAGGTAATTTTGCAATTACTTTCTTAATATCGTGAATGAATCCCATGTCAAGCATCCTGTCTGCTTCGTCCAATACAAAAAATTCAACATTTTGCAAGGTTAGTTTTCTTTGATTCATTAAGTCTAAAAGTCTTCCTGGTGTTGCAACGAGAATATCAACTCCATTAGATAATGCTTGAACTTGTTTTCCTTGACCAACTCCTCCAAAAATCACTGTATGTTTAAATTTAAGATATGAACCATAAGTTCTAAAACTCTCACCAATTTGTGCGGCTAGTTCTCTTGTTGGTGCTAAAACTAAAGTTTTAATTAATCTAGGATATTGTTCAGTCATTCGTTGTAATATTGGCAATACAAATGCAGCAGTTTTACCAGTACCAGTTTGTGCAATACCAATTAAGTCTTTACCTTCTAATAAACTAGGAATTGATTTTGCTTGAATTGGAGTGGGAATTACATAGTTCTCTTTAGTTAGAGCACTTTGTAGCTCAGGTATGAGATTTAAGTCTTTAAACTTGATTTCTTTATCCATTTAAGCTTAGAAAATGCTTCTGGTTATAAAGGTGCCCTTATTTAGAAAACTAAGACTTCAATATTCTATTAACAATTTGAAGAATATCGTTTTTTGTTTTTGTATGTGTTAAATCCATCATTTCTTGAGTATAAGAAGTATTTTTAAGAAGAGATTGAACATGAACCTTCATTAATTGAAAACCAATATTAAATTTATCACTATAATTCAAATATTGTTTTATTGCTTTGAACTTCTCAGTTTCAACATCAAAAGTTTTTCCTTGCAACTGACTAAAGATAAAAGGTTCTTTTACTGCATGTCTTCCAATCATTATTGCATCACAAAATTCAAGTAATTTATTTGCGCTTGCAACATCTGTAACATCACCATTACCAATCAATGCAATTTTAGTTTCTTTTGCAACTTCTTTTAATGGTTCTATGTCTGATTTTCCTTCATATAACTGAGCTGAAGTTCTACCATGAATTGTGATAAAATCAAGTCCTGAAGACTCTGCAAGTTTTGCAATTCGAAGATATGGTTTGCTTTTCATATGGGCTGCATTCACTCCTAAACGCAATTTGGCCGAGACTGGTAAATGAGAATTTTTCTTCATTGTTAAAAATAATTTTTCAACTAATGGTGCTTGTTTTAAAAGTTCAGAACCAAGATTTTGTTCTCTTGTTTTCTTCATAGGACAAGCAAGGTTTAAATCAATAGATTTAATATGATGCAACCCTTGATAGAATTCATGATTCTTAATAATTTCAATAGCTGTCTTTAATTCTTCTGGAGAATTTGAAAGAAATTGAATTCCACAAGGAGAATGAAGGTCAAGTTTTCGTTTCATACGATCAGTTTTGGCAATAAACTCAGAAGCATAGAGTTGTTCAGTAAACGAATAAGACGCGCCATAACTCTCACAAACCAATCTAAAGCCTACATCTGAGAACATGGACATAGGTGCAAACAAATAAGGATTCTTTAATTCTAATCTGCCAAGTTTAATCATAATAATATAAAGATGCGACTTATTATTAAAATGTAATGCTTTGTTTGTTTTACAAAACACTTAAAAGATAAGTCTAATCACAAATAATAATGGATGAATGTAATCAATCAGGAGTTTGTTGTAAATTATTCGCAATCAATCTTAATGAAAAAGAATATTTCTCGGGTAAATTTAAGACTGAGTTTGAAGAATTTGGAATAGTTAAGGACTTCTTAGAAGCAGAAATGATTGGTGCAAACATTTTAACAAGACTGGAGGATGGAAGTTGTATTTATCTTAAAGATAAAATTTGTTCAATTCATAAAACTAGACCGCAAGTTTGTAGAGGGTTTTTTTGTAATTCAGAAAAAGAACAATTTAAAGATATGATAACACAAATCAATTTGGTTAAACAAAAATAACCCGCATAATTTATATATAATTTAATTTTTCAACATTACATGTTAATTGGTCCTGCAATTGGAGAGTTTGATTATAAAGACTTAAAATCAGCAATAGAAGGGTTTAGAGTTCTAGAATTACAACCTAATGATTTCCTGTGGAATGTTTACTCTGCGCTAGACGAGCTTTCCAAAGTAACATTCCTATCAGTTCATAGCGTAAGTAAGGATATTGATTTGTCTTCTTATGACCAAGAATTTAGAGAAAGAAGTATTACAGCAACCATTAAAAGCATGGATATGGCTCATTTAGTTAATGCTGATTCTTTAGTTTTACATCCTGTTAATGATATGTATCTTAATCCTGTTGAAAGGTTAGAACATGCTGATGTTTTCCTTGAATCGTTTGAAAAAATTATGAATCATTATAACTTATCAGGTCATAATTATAAACTTTGTATTGAAAATATTGAATATCCGAAGTACCCTGCAACTTTAGAAGAAACTCTTGATTTACAAAAGAAAATTCCAACTACAGGAATTGTAATTGACATACCTCATATTTGGCATTCACGAGACATATTAAGAGAGAACCCTGATTACTATCGGGAACATTCTCTTGGTTTTCCAAATGGCGAAACATTATATCAGAATCTTTCTCAGTTCATACAAGAAAATGAACATTTAATTGAAGAGTTTCACATTGCGGGTTTTGGTCATAATCCATTACGAACTCATGCACCATTATATGAACGAAAAAACCCCATTTATAACCAGTTATTTACAGAACTAATCAAAAAACCAATTATTATGGAAATATATGGTCAAAGTAAAGAGCAAATACTTTTAAATGAAGAAATCTTTAGAGGTTTAAAATGAGTTATTATCATCAAACACCAATTATGAAGCGAATTTTGGAATTTATAGATGAATCAGTCTATATTAAGGCTACTGATCCAAATCCTGATGTTGATAAAAGATTTCGAAGATATAATGACATAATTGATGCGATGGGAGATGGTGTTGATTTACATCGAAGTAATCTTGATTTTAAAAGATCAATTTTAATGATTGATTTAGAATATGGAAATCAGAATTATCCTGGAGAAATATTTCACAATCCACTTGGTTCGTTTCAAAAATTAGAACCTACAAGAGCCGCAGTAAAAAATATGTTGGATGAAAATAATGTTTCATATATTGAAACTATGACTGGACAAGGATATAATTTTACAATGGGCGTGCCAAGAAATTCTCAAACTTATGCTTCGCTTCTTAAAGTTGGAGAGCAAATGAGAGTTCTTCCAGAGTCAGCTGCTAAAAGATTACAACATAAACAATCTCGATATGGTAATGTTCCACTTATAGAGGACCACATAGTATCTACTGCTTTTGGTCGAATTAATGATTATATTTTTGATTCTATAAGAGATACACCTGGATTAATAATGAGAACAACAGATCTTTTTGATAATCCTGAGATTGCAATATTCGATTCAACTCAACACGCTTATTTACTAAGCAGAAGAGCATTTAGAACTGTTTTTTCACTACATCAAAAATCAAGGATGCATCCAAAATATAATTATCATGGACCTGCAATCGTAACTCTTCCAGTTGATGGAATTCCTTTAGAGGATAGAATACAAATCAGGCAAGATGAAAGAAATTCTTATGCCAGAGCAGTTGATATTGCAAGAAATTCAACTGGTGAAATTCCAAATACTGACTTAACAAACTTAATCACTAATTATTTGTTTAGTAATACTGCAAAAAAACATTTAGAATTTGCAGAAAAGCTTGGTTTTTCAGATTCTGAATTCACCTTACCATTTCTAAAAGCTAATAGTATGAACTGGGATATTCCACCGATGCCTGATTGGAGTTTAATTGGTGGCTTAAATATAGATCCAAAGTTATGGGATGTTTTTGCACATCCAAATGATGAAATGTTAAAACCAACTAATATTAGACATATAATTGGCGAGTTAAGTTCTAAAGGAGTTGCTGACACAGAAATTATTTCTTTACTAGCACAAAAATATAATGAGAATCATGGTTGGACAGTTGATGTTACTAAAACAGACCCTATTTTAAGAGCAGAATATTGGGTTAGAACATTAAAAGAACAATTATAATCTTCCTTCTAATAAATTCAAAGTAATACTTCCATTAATAAACAATTTAATCGTTTACGACCAGTATTAATCCAAATATAATTGCCAATAAAGCCCAGACATAATACAAATATCCTGGCCAAGAAGCCATCTGCGTCACTACAAGTAAAAATGCAATCACTATTGCTCCGAGGCCGCAGTATTTACTTCGGTTCAAATAACCACCTCGTAAAAATCATTATGGATGAACTATTATTTAATATTTTCGAAGAAAAGTTAAAGCATTAATCCAATTTACAAAACCTTAATATACTTTACTTAAATCCTTTTTATCATGTCATTAGATTATGCACATCCAGTAATCGTTGAATTAAAAGCTTTGTATAGAGAAGCAAAACTAAATTGCGATAAGGCATATGCTTTAAGAAGGCCTGGTTTTAGAAATAACGCGCTTGAACTTGCAGAAGAAAACTTAAATGTTATAACAGCCAATATTGAGTCAATTGATGCACTTTTAGAAAGTCTTCCGGAAAGAAAAGATATATCTGCCGAAGATTTATCCGAATATCAAGACACATTCCATCATCACAAAATCGTTCTAGCTGGTTGGTATAAAGATACTGAAAAATCAGTCAGGATTATAGAATAAAATACAACTCATTCTTAATTTAACGAACTCTTTCTTAGATTGATAAACACACATAGGAAACTTTTTATAAATCCAACTCCAGATATAATCTTATGAAAGAGGAAACACATTTCTATATTGCAATTATAGGATTCATAATGTTAATTGCAAGTTCAATATCATCAATCTTCTTTCAATACTCGTACTTCTATGTGTTTTTCTGTTTATCATTCGTTTTAGTTCTTGATTATTTTGATTTTAAGTTAAGAAAGAAATCATTAATAAGTTTCTTTATGAAAAAAACACATCATTCAGCAGTAATGTTCTTCATAATAGCTGCAACAATTTTTGCAGTATTTGTTGATTTAGTTTATGGAGTTATATTGTTTAAAATTTGGAGTTGGCCTAGTTACACAACTATTAACTGGATAATTTTATATACTTTAATAAACTTTTTTTTCATAATGCTCGTCTACGAAACTTATATGATAACAAGACATTTCTTATCAAAAATGTTCATAGAAAAACATTACAGTAAACAAAAAATTGTAAATAAAAACCATTTCAAAACAACAATCATACTAACTAGTTTAATATTCTTGTTCTTGCCATTAGCATATTTCTTTTTATTTGGAGAAGCACATGGTGGGTTTGTGATGATATTCCCGTTCTTAGGATTATGGCTTATATGTGATTCAATATTATATTTACATAACCAAACACCCATAATTCAAAAACTAATACAAAAAGATGGAACCACAATCGCAGGAGTATTAATAACTATGATTTTTCTAGTATTAACACATGAATTCGTGAATAAGTTCTCATCAGAATGGGTTTATAATAGCATACCATTCATGCAATTACAAATCGGTGGAGTTCCAATTATGGTAGTAGTAGGTTGGATACCATTAGTTCTTTTCTGCATATCTTTCTTAGATTTAACAAAAACCTTGGAAAAAGATGTTTTTAAGAAACATATGAAATAATTCTTAATTTAATCATTATTTTTGTTCAATAATACTTTGAGAATAATCTTGATTTAAAAATTTCTTTGCAACAGTTTTTACGTCTTCTAATTTAACTTCATTTATGTTTTCAATATATTTTTCTAAGTCTCTAGCATCAGTGCAGAATTCTTGAAAAGCCATTTCTTCGGCTAATTCAACATTATCTTCATATTCAAGAACAAATTCTCCTTCGATAAACTTTTTGGCATTTACTAGTTCTTCTTCGCTTAAAGATTGAAGTCTTTGGAATTGCTCAAAAATAATTGATTTAACCTCTTTAAAATTCTTTTTATGACCATTCACATAAATACAAATAAAACCATTATCAATAGCGGAGTCTAAATGAACGCCTGCTCCATATGCTAAACCTCGTTTATTTCTTACTTCATCAAAAATCCAACCAGTTTGACCTCTTCCAAGAATAGCTCTTATAATATCAAATACTAATGATTCTTTATCTCTTCTTGGAGGAACCACATAACCCATGACAAAGTAGCTTTGAGAAATGTTTCGCTTTTCTAACAGTTCTCGTTTAGCATTTTTTTGAACTGGAATTAAGGGCAGATTTAATTCTTGAGTTTTAAAAGATTCAAATTTATTTTTTACTTTAGAAAAAACATTTTCAACATCACCAACTATGCTAACAACCATGTTATTTGGAACATAAAATTTTTTATAAAAATTAAATAATTGAGCTCTTGTAAGACTGGCAATTGTTTTTTTAGTTCCTAAAACTCTCTTACTTGCAGGATGACCCTTAAATAATGCGTCTTGAAATAACATGAATTGATAATGAATTGGCGTATCATTAATCATATTAATTTCGTCCAATATAATCCCTTTCTCTCTATTAAACAATTCTTCTGGAAGAGTAGAATTCAAAACAATATCGCTTATGATTTCAAGAGCAATATCAAAATATTTTTTTAAAATCTTAATATAAAAAACAGTGTTATTGTTATCAGTTGCAGCATTAAATTCACCGCCCAAGTCTTCAATAGCACTTGAAATTTGAATTTGAGATCTTGATTTAGTACCATTAAAGATCATGTGTTCTAAAAAGTGAGACGCACCCATTAATTCATCAGGTTCATAAATACAACCAGCTTTAACAGACACAACTAATGCAACTGACTCATGATTAGTCTTTTTATAAAGAACTCGAAGACCATTTGATAATGTTTGTTTTTCAATCATACTTTATTTGAAAAAATAGGTTGTTTATAAACTTTCCATTATGAGCTTTATAGAAAAGAATCTAAACATAAAAAAATAAACTTCATCCAAATCTTTTTTTTGCAGCTTTAGTTGGAAAAAGTTTCGCAAGTATACTTTGTTGCCACTTAGAAAATTTATCAACACACTCTAAACAAATATCCACTTCTTGGGATTCATCAATTTTAAAATGATTAAAACCAGCATTATAATTATTAATTGGTTTTTCACATAAAACACAAATCTTGTTTTTAACCATTGTCTAATATTTATTAACCTACAACTACCAATAAATA
>ERZ889078.51-NODE-51-length-85868-cov-18.853635_pt1 | contig 85868 bp, 93 predicted proteins | sample MGYA00521266_ERZ889078 | MGnify/ENA primary metagenome ERZ889078 (study PRJEB32303, sample SAMEA104408618) | aquatic metagenome | biome: Brackish water; feature: Pelagic; material: water | place: Baltic Sea | collected 2014-06-16T06:34:00 | depth 76,534 m ... | reverse complement strand
GAGATTTTTAATGAATATGTGTATGAAACAGACACATTTCAGGTTGGAGATGATTTGTATTATGGAGCTTTAACTATTGATCAGAAAACTTTGATTTTGCATAAGAATACTGATGAAGTATTTTTTATTAGGAACGCTTCTTGTGAAGAAACTGATTATAATAAGTATTGTTATGATGGGACAAAAATAGACCTTCCAGCATATGGTCGTTGGAATCAAGAAAACTTTGACATAGACCCTGCTGTTAAAGTAAAAATTTATTCTAAAGAACCAGCAGTTACAATTTCCAGGTCAATATCTACTTCAGAGGTTAGTTATAGTGGAAAAGCGGTTATAACTGTTAGTTTTGAAAATACTGGTGAATTAGCAGTATCAAATGTTATTTTTAAAGAAATATTACCTTCTAATGTAGATATATTGTCTAATCCGACAGGGAATGTTCAGTTAATTGGTAGAACTTTTAAATGGGAGGGCGTATTATTTCCTGGTGATTCAAAATCTTTTTCTTATACTTTAAGACTTCACGGTTATGAAACTGCAACTTTTAACAATGCTAGTTTTTCTTATAAATATGAAACTTTAGAGTATTCGCCAGGTCTTTCTTCGTTTTCAGTTACAGTTAAAACTCCTTTTACTTATACAGAATCATTAACGCCAACAGAGTTAAGTTGGGGAGAAACTATGACTTATGAAGTAACGGCCACTAATAATGATGCTTCAAGTATTATGAATTTTGATTTTGCACTTGATATACCTGAAGATTTTACAATAACTGGTTATCCTATTGCTTTTTTTAAAACTCACAATTTTAGACATCGAGAAACTATTGCACCTGGAAAATCTTTTAGTATGAGCTTCAAATTTAAAAGCGATTATGCAGGAGAGTTTAACATATTGGCTAATAATACTTTGTCTTTAAGAGATGAAGTTTATCCTCAATATAAAGAATATAATGTAACTATTACTATTCCTAAACTTACACCATCTTTAGTTTTAAGTCGAGAATCAGTAAATGAAGGTGGACCTTACACTGTTTATGCATATATGGAAAATACTAATGAAGTAGAGTATTTGAATGTTAAAGGTTCTGTTTCTAGTGCTTTATTTGGAAAAAAACATTTTATTCTTGGAAATATTGCTTCTGGTAAAAAGAATTTATTATTTACAGAGCAATTTAAAGCATTACCTGTTGATGCTGATAAAGAATTTGATATTGTGTTCTCAGGAACATATCAAACTAAAAACTTTCAAACTTTTAGTTTTTCAGAAACTAAAAAAATAACTGTTAAACCTGTAACAACTGGTTTTACTATTACACAAGATATTAGTCCTAGAACTGTTACTGCAGGTGATGAAGTAACAGTTAAAGTGTTTGTTAAAAACATGGGGGCTTCTCAAGCGTATGTTGAAGTAAAAGATGATTATCCTAGTTTTATGGAATTTAAAGGTGGAAAAACAGACAAGTCATTAACTTTAGCTCCAAATCAAGAAGAAGAATTTTATATTTATAAATTTCAAGTACCTGTTGATTTGGACGATGGAGATTTTATTATTAAAACTTCTTTAGATTATGAAGGTTTAGTAACTCAAGAATCTAATTCTACAATTATTATTAATAGAAAAGTTGCTGAAGAAGTTGTTGAAGTTGTAGCAGACGAAGTTGTTGATGAAGTTATTACCGAGGAGAAAGTTGGTTTTTTTAAAAAAATTGGAAACTTTTTTAAATCACTTTTTAGTTAAAGTTCCTTTGAAAATATTATGTTTATCTCGAACGATTTTAACATGAACTTCTTTATTTATTGGTTCAATACAATGAATTGTTATACACCTATTGCTAGCGGCTGCAATTCGTTCATTATCAAATTTTCCTAAACTAACAATTCTAGCTTTAACAACCATGTTTTTTTTGAATGGCTTAGCTATTTTTGTATCTTCTTCTATGAAAAAATCCTTAGCATCATGAATCAAAGTATAATCTAATTCTTTTTGTAGCACTTTTAGTTTTTCCATGAAATCATCCATTGATGTTTGTTTACCAGGATTTCGACCTTTAGAATAATGTAAAAAGTTTTGAAAACCAATTTTTATTTTATTTTCTTTAGCGAAATTTACTAATGCGGACATATCATCTTCATTAATTCCTGGAACAATTACTGGCGCAATTAAAATATCAACTTTTCCTTCACAATATTTGACTAATTTTTTGATTTTTTCTAAAGGATATTTTTCACCAGAAAGTTCGTCTGCAATAGTTTTATCTAACGAATTTAATGAAAGATTTATTCTGTTCAAACCTACTTCTGAAAGCTTATCTATGCTTTTTTCTGAAAGTAATAAACCATTAGTGTTTATAGTCACTAAATTAATGCCTTTTAAGGCTTTAATATCTTTAATAAGCTCGTATAAGGGTTTATACATTAAAGGCTCTCCTTGAGGGTTTATATTGACCTCGAGAGGTTTTTTTTTCATAGAAGTTATTTTTTCTAATTCTTGAATCAAATAATCTTTTTCAACAACAAAATCAACGCTTTTTTTGCTTTTTGAACCTGCATCAACAGAACAATAAACACAGTTTAAATTACAAACAGTCATTGGCTTAACTTCGATGCAAGTTGAATTACGGTCAACCACGCCAAATTCATTAGTTCCAAACAAAGGAATCTCTGAATTTCTGTGAACATAAATAGTTTTTTTACCAAAAGAATTGGTCAAATTATCAAATCCTATTTGTAGAATTCTATTAAATTTATTATTAGCAGTTTTTTCAGAAGTATCTAACTCTATAGAATTCTTGTTAATTTTGTATTTAGCAATTGATTCTAAGTCTTTTTTTTCAATATAAAAATGATAATAATCTAAGAAAATAACTTTAACTCTATCTTTTTCCTCGATAAAACTTAAATCTTGAAATTCTAAAATAGCCATTAAAAGATAAAACCGAAAGTGTTTTTTAAATGTTATTATCAAAAAGTGCTTTTACTTTTTGGAAATAACAACAACTTAGTTGTTGTATGCCAAAACAGATGGTTTTGAGCATTCCAAAATATTTTGAAGAAAAAGATTTTGTTATTTAAAAAAAACATTTAAATATGGGCTGTAACCTCTTTAAATTATTATGACTGATGTAAAAATTACTTATGAAACTCTTTTTGATCTTCTTCGACGAGAAAAAAGCCGAGAAGAATTGCAAAAATTAGATCCTAACTTCTATTTAGATGTGTGGTCTTACATTCAGCAAAAACAATCTATTTTGCAAGGTAGTGGAGAACAATCAGACATGTTTGGTGCCTCAGAATCTGAAAAAACTAAGATTCAATTGCAAAATATCAAGCGAATCATTAAAGAGTTATATGATAAAAGAGAGAAAAAAATTATTAATATGGCTATGAACAAAGCTAGAACTGGTTCTGCCATAATGGATACTACTGCATTATTAGAAGAAGAGAAAGAATTATTTAACCAATCTGTTGACGTTCTTTCAATTCAAAGAAGTACTACTCTAAATAAGATGTTGGCTTTGAATGGGTCTGTTGTTAGACCAATTCCTCCAAGACCAGCTCCTCAGCCAGAATTACAATCAGAATCTGAAGAAACACAAAACAACGAAGTTGCTAGTGTCCAGAAACAAGAAGTTTCTGATGCACCAGTAGCTGAAGCGACTTCTGAAATAGAAGCACAACAATCTGAAACGACTCCTGAACCAACTCTTGATGTTGAACCAGAAGCAAGTTCTGTAGTTGAAGAAAAAGAAAATGAAGAAGTAGAATCTATTCCCACACTTAAGGAAGACATTGAAGATCCTGCTTTAATAACAGAAGAAACTATGACTGTTAAATTCTTAAGTCCATTACCAAAATTTGTAGGTAAAGAACAGGAAGTGTATGGCCCATTTGATGCTGGTGCAGTTGTAGAATTACCCCTAATTATAGCTAATATTCTTGTAACAAAGGGTCGAGCAGAAGAAGTAAAAGAATAACTTTAAAAAGGCATTATTTTTCCTATCATATAATTATTATTCAAGGTGTAGATATATGAAAAATACAAAAACAAAGTTTTTGAATTTCCAAAATTCAAGGAGGATTGAATTTTGAAAAAACCTAAAACTATCAAAAGGCATTGTCCTCACTGTAATAAGCATGCTGAGCATAAGGTAGCTCAAGTTAAAAAGAGGGCTAAAGGAACTACTCATCCGCTATCAAGAGGTTCAAAAAAGAGAACAAGAGAGAGAGGATTATGGCGAGGAGCAGGAAACTTAGGTAAATATTCAAAACCACCAAAACCAAAAATGGTTGGTAAGAAACTTTCTAAAAAAACAGATTTCAGATACACTTGCAGTTCATGTAAGAAATCACATGCTCAGAAACAAGGAATCAGAGCAAAAAAAGTAGAGCTAGTATAAAGCTTACTTTTATTATATTTCTTTTAGAGAAAAAAAATAGAGCTAGAATAAACTCTTTCTTTTTCCTCCTGATAACGCTTTTCCATCTGATAGAGCCATGGCAATAGCAAGGATGTAAAATGCTCCAACACCGACTCCTACTGTTAAATAAGCTCCTCCTAAAACACCTGCTGTGCCTGCTACAATGACTGCTGTTGAATATGCTGCTATTTTCTCTTTTGTACTAGTATTGTTTTCTACTTCAATATAGTGGCCATTTGCTTTTAGTGCTTTTTCTAATTCTGGAGTTCCAACATCAAAACCATTAATATTTTTATCAAGAACTCTTTCTAAACCTTCATATTTTCTTTCGCGAGAGATTTCTTTTAGAAGAGTTTTTTGTTTGTCTATTGTTAAAACTTTTGTACTGTCTGAAAAATATTCTGGAGGAACATAAATATTTTGGTTGTTTTCACACGCTGTTAATGTTGCTAATAATGCTAAACTTGCTAAATATGTTTTTTTCATTTTATATCACCTGACAGTAGTGACGATTAACTAGTATTTATAATGTGGGGACTCATAAGGGGTACAAAAAGGAAAGTTTATTATACTTCTTTTGGTTAATGTATTTGTGACTGTCGAGAAACTGAAAAAATTTGGATTCACATTATACGAGTCAAGGCTATTAGATTCTTTATTGACTTTAGGTACTGCATCTGTAAGAGAGCTAGTTCAACATAGTAAAGTTCCAAAAAATAAATCATACGAATCATTGGCAAAATTAGAGGAGAAAAAAATGGTTGAAACCATTCCTATAACTCCAAGAAAATATAAGATTTCAAACACAGCTGTTTTTTCAGACATCATATCTGAAAAGAAAAAAGAAGTATTATCTTTAGAAAAAGATTTGGTAGACATAAAAGAAAGAATGGAATCTCCAATTCAAGAATTCAAAGATTTTTTTACAGTCATAAGAGGAAGACGATTTATTCAAGAGAAATTAAGAAATGAAGCTTTAACTGCAAAAAAAGAAATTCTTTCAATACATGGATTAAATAAGTTATTACCAGTAAATATACGAAATGTAAAAAAAGTAATGGATGCGGGTGTTAAAGTTAAGTTTATTGCGCCAGTTCATAAAGATAATCTGCATGTTGTAAGAGCTTGGAAAAAAATAGGTTGTGAAATAAAGGTTTATGACAAAGGCGCTTTTGGAAAAAATATGCCTAGATTTTCGATTGTTGATAATTCTTCAGTTAGAATAACTCTGGGTTTTCCTGAAGTTGAAGGGGATGAAAATTATATGTCTTTATTTGCAGACAGTCCTTCGTTAGCAATAATGTTTAAAACATATTTTATGTCGATGTGGAATAAACTTAAAACATTTGAAGAGGAAACTAAAAAATGAACTGGATATACTTGTTTTTAAAATTCTTAATTGGTGGTGGGACTGTTGTTGCTGCTACTGTTCTGGCCAAATATATTGATCCAAAATGGGCTGGTCTTGTTGCAGCTGCGCCAATTATTAGTGCGTTGTCATTCATTTTCATTGCAATGGAGTCAGATTTTGCATCAACTCAGAAGTATTTATGGACTGCGATGTATTTTATGGTTCCTGCATTATTTTTCTTAGCAACTCTTTATTTTTCTAACATGAAGTTTCCGTACGTTGCAAGTTTTGCAATTGCTTGTATTGTTTTTGGAGTGATTGTTTTATTGATGCAGAAGTTTATTTCTTAATTCTTCGGAATGTTCACGTTTTTTCTTGCATAATCTTTTTTAAGCATTATTTTTTAAATTTAATTAAATAAACAAAAGCTTTAAATAAAACATAATATGTATACGTATGTATGAGTACGCAAATAAGCTTGAATTTATCGAACAAAATGTTTGAAGCAGCCAAAAAATACACTGAGACAAAAGGATTTGAGAACTTACAGCATTTAATCAGAGAAACTCTCAGACAAAAACTCTTTGAAGGAGAAAATGTTGGTGGAATTTACACTTCAAAAGCAAGTGAAAAATCCTTATCAAAAAATTGGTCTTCAAAAAAAGAGGATAAAGCATGGCAACATTTTCAAAAAAAGACATAGTATTATTCTCATTCCCTTACACTGACTTAAGTTCTAGAAAATTAAGACCTTGTTTAGTATTATCTAATGAAATGAATCAAGATATTGTTCTTTGTCAAATAACTTCTAAAAATATAGTTGGTGATAATTATTCAATTGAATTAAAAAAAGAACAAACCATGCAAGGAAGTTTACAAATTGATAGTTATATTAGAACAAACATGATTTTTACAGCTGATAAAAAACAAATTGAAAGAAAAATCTGTGAAGTAAGTGAAGAAAACTATGAACGCGTTATTGAGAAAATCATTGAACTTATTTATTAATTAAAAAAACAGTCTTTTTTACTCAAGGTTTTTAAATTTCTTTTAATTTCCAATATTATGAATCATCAAGAAATATCTAGTTCATACATAAATAAATCTGACGAAGAAGTAAAAATATTATGCTCTCACACGACCAGAAGAGAGGGTTTCTTAGATATTTTACTTTCAGGAGATATAATGTGTTCTGAAGAAGTACATGAGTTATATGGTAAAGTAAAAACGCATCGAGGAACAACTATGACTTATGGTTCTAAAGAGTCTCCTTTTAATAGGAATACAAATATTAGTTTTTCAACAGGTTTTGTTTCACATAATTATTCTTCAACATCAACAAGATCAAGTAAACAAGGATATCTTGGTGGGGTTGGATTCTTTGCTCCTTTAGAGCAGGTTCTTTCTTATCCTGATGTTCATTTTAGTCATTGTTGTGACAAAGGTGGAATTGAAAATTATGATTTAAATAAAAAAAATATTGCAAAAGCAGTTCATATAGCTAGACAGAGTAAAGAATTATTTGATGATGGATATGGAAATGTATTTGAAGTTTTAGTAGATTCAAAAATAGATAAAGAATCAAAGAGTATGTTTCGAAAAGTTTTATCTTATCAAAGAGTTTCTTTAACAGATGTTACAATTGCAATACCTGAGTCTGAACAAGAAACTATTTTGGAAGAATTATCAGAACGTCAACAACATTACGTTGAATTATATGAACAAATATCAAAGTTTACGCCAGAAAAATTATTCTATAAATGTATTGACCAAAGAGATTTATTACATCCGGAAAAATCACTTCCTTTTATTAAATCATTAACTGAACCAATTGATTTAAACAAGATGAATATATTTTGGTACAAACAAAGAAATCTTGATGTGGCATTGAAATATTTGGCTATTTCTTAAACTTCTTAACTAACCTTATAAAAACCTTTAGCCAAAGCTTTATAAAGAGATAATAATTCTTTCAAATACATCTGAGGTGGTCAAAAAGGTGAAACTTTTAAGACCTTATAGGTGTGTATAATTTCAGAGGCAATCAAAAAACAAAAGTTTTTTGGTGACTCAAAATTTGAAATTATTTTGGAGGTAAAAAAGATGGAATTAAAAGAACCAAATTCAAAATTTATTAAATTACGTTGCGCTAAATGTAAAAATGAACAGATCGTGTTTGGAAAATCTGCTACAAAAATTAATTGTTTAGTGTGTGGAAAACCTATCGCAGAATCTGGTGGTGGAAAGACTAAGATTAAAACTAGAATCTTAGAGGTGTTAGAGTAAATGCTTTTTCGAAGATCTGGTTTTCCTGAAGAAGGTGAATTAGTATTATGCACTGTAACAAAAATTCAATTTCATTCAGTATTTGTAAAAATAGATGAATTTGATAAGTCAGGACTAATTCACATTTCAGAGATAAGTCCAGGTAGAATTAGAAACATTAATGATTATGTTAAAGAAGGTAAAAAGATAGTCTGTGTAATTCTTAGAACTAATGAAGAAAAAGGACATATTGATTTGTCTTTAAGAAGAGTAAATACTAGTCAGAGAAGAATAAAAACTGACGAAATAAAACAGGAACAAAAAGCTGAGAAGATTCTTGAAATGTTAGCTAAAGATCTAAAAAAACCTGTTGATGAAATCTATAAACTTGTTTCTAAACCAATCTTAGAAGAGTATGATATGATTCATATGGCTTTTGAAGACGTTGTTGAAAATGATGTTTCATTAGAGAAGTTAGGTGTTGAGAAGAAAATAGCAGCTAAACTAACTGAATCAATTAAAGAAAAAATTAAACCAAAGCAAGTAGAAATTTCAGGTCAGTTTCACATAACTAGTTATGCAGAAGATGGACTTGAAGTTATAAAAACTGCTTTGATTAAAGCCGATAAAATTAGTGATTCAATATCAATAAAGTATGAAGGTGGAGGATCTTACGGAATAGCTGTAATTGCTCCTGATTACAAAGAAGCTGAAGAAACTTTGAAGAAAGCAACTGAAACTGTAATCAGCTATGTTGAAGAGAATAATGGTACGGCAAGTTTTGAAAGAGCTGAAAAATGAGTAATATTTTGAAATGTGCTAAATGTGGCTCTTATAGCTTACAAGAAAAATGTGATTGTGGGGGTAAACGAGTTAACTCAAAGCCACCGAAATTCAGTGTTGAAGACAAATACGGAAAATACAGAAGGATGTACAAATATGAAAACAAATAGCTGGAATGTATTAACATTAAAAAACGTGAAAGTTAATAAGCCAATATTTATCGAAGGCTTACCAGGTCTTGGAAATGTTGGTAAAGTAGTTGCTGACACTTTAGTTGGTGAATTAAAAGCCGATAAAATTGTAGACATTTTTTCTCATACTCTTCCTAATTCTGTTTTTGTAAATGAAAAGAACTTAGTAGAACTTCCAAAAATTGAGTTATATCATAAGAAAATTGGAAAACAAGATTTTATATTCTTAACAGGAGATGTTCAACCAATGGATGAAGTCTCATCATACGAATTTACTGAAAAAATTCTTGATTTAATTCAAGGCTATAATTGTTCTGAAATAATCACTCTTGGAGGTATTGGCGTTAATGAAGTTGAACCAATGCCAAAAGTATTTTGTACTGGTAATCATTCAAAGTTTGTTTCAGAATTTCAAAAACACAAAGTTAACACCAAACTTTACGGCATTGTTGGTCCAATAATTGGAGTTTCTGGTTTATTACTTGGTTTAGGAGAAAAAAGAAATATTAAAGCGGCTTCATTATTAGCAGAAACTTATAATCATCCAATGTACATTGGGCTAAGAGGCGCAAAACAAATTCTAAAAGTATTGATGAACAAGTATGGGCTTGATGTATCTTTAAAACAATTACAAAAAGAAATTAAAGACATGGATATTGAGATGGGTAACGATCCAAAACACGCAACAATTAACCAACTCAAAGGTGTTAAGGATGTTAACTATATAGGATAATTATTTGTATTCTGGTTGAAATAATTCTTTTTCTTTTGCATATTTTTTATTTATATTTCTTTGTTCATAGTCAAACATATCTTGTTCTATTCCGTTGATACGAATAACTCCTGGTTTTTTTGGTGTTCGTAATACTTTTTCTAACTTCCAAGTTTTTGAATCAATCCTTGCTTTTAATAATCTATATTCTTCTACTGTTTCTGGATTATCATCATAATTATAGTATATTTCTCTTGTTGATAAACTGTCGTGTGGAGGTCTATACCAAGGTTCTATACAGTATTTTCCTTCACTAGTTTTGTCAATTACTAACATTGTTCTGTTTCCTTTTTCTTCATTCCATGGACTTTTTTTCTCTGCATGAAAATCATAGTTGTGTAGTGTTGTTCCTGCAATTAAAGTGCTTAATATTAAAAATGTTGAAAGTCTTTTTTTGTATGTATTCATTTGTTTCACCTTTTTTATTTTTAAAATATAGTTCGTTTTTCATAATGTTTTATTTTAGATTCTAATCTGCTTAATGTTGTATCGTTTGGAAAATGTTTTCTGATGTAATATCTTTTATTCAAGTCTCGTTCTATAATTCTACTACTTTTTATAATTGCATTAAATATTCGATATTCGCGTGTTTCAAAATCGTGTTTAGATATTCCACATTCTCCTGGTGGAAGTCCGTGTTCTTTTACATATGCTTTTTTCCACAATTTGTCTTCTACTTTGTATCTTTCTTTTTCTAGCGCGTTGATTTTTGTTTCATAATAAATTTCGTTAGTTACTAATGTTCCTAGTATCCATAAACTTCCCAAAATAATTTTAGTTCTTTTTTTCATGTAATTTAGGAGTGTTCTTTAGAATATTAACTTTTGTGGTAAGAATCCTTACATCAATAGAAATATTTATATATTGTCGAGTATATTAATTAATTATGGATTCAAAACAACTTGAAAAAATAGGTTTTTCAAAGAACGAATCTAAAATATACTTGTCATTAATAGAGCATGGACCTTTAATGGCAGGAGCAATAAGTAAGAAAACTCAGATTAACAGAAGAACAACTTATGATACGATTGAGCGATTAATAGAAAAAGGATATGTTTCATATAGTATTGAAGCAAACAGAAAAGTTTTCAAAGCAGTTAATCCAAGCATTATAATAGATAAACTTGAAGAAAAAGAACGAGAAGCAAAAAAAATTGTTCCTGATTTACAAAAATTATTTGACCAAACAAAAGAAAATGCTGATGCAGAAATATATAGAGGAAGAAAAGGAATACGATCAATTCTTTTTGATATTTTAAAAGAACCTTCTTATGATGTATTCGGATCAAACATTTTTCCAGATATATTAAAACATGATTTTTTAATTTTTCAAAAAAAGAAAAAAGAATTAAAGATAAAAAGTAGGATGGTTGTTAATAAATCTGTAAAAAAACATCCTATGTTTAAAGAAACAAGTATGAAATGTAGATTCATAAAAGATGAATTCTCATCACCAACATCAACTTATGTTTATGGAAATAAAATTGCAATAATAATTTTATCGCCCTTAATGGTTGGACTGGTTGTTGAAAATAAATCTGTTGCTACTTCATTTAAAAATTATTTTGAAACCTTGTGGGGTGTTGGTGAAAAATGAAAAAACTTTATAAACCTAGAAGTGAAATCTTTAATCTTATGGGAAGAGGTCAGGTGAGTATGGAGTTTCTACTAATTATGGGAGTAGCTTTTGTTATGATAATCCCTGTTCTAATTCTTTTCTTAACACAATCTCAAGATATGCAAGAAGACGTGTCTGCAGCTCAAGTAAATAAACTAGCTGATGAACTAGTAGATGCAGCTGATAATGTATATTATTTAGGCACTCCATCTAAAAAAACTATTAAAGCTTATATGCCTAATTTTATTGAAAGTTTTAATTTTACTTCTAATAGAATAATTATTAATGTTAATACAGGTAGCAGACAATATTCTATTTTCAAAGTAACAGCTGCAAATCTTACAGGCACTTTATCAACTGAAGTAGGACTTCATGTAATTGAGATAACTGCTGAAAATAATGGTGTTAAGATAGAAGGATGAGATTCAAAAAGTCCCAACTAAGTCTTGAATTTATGTCGTTCTTAGCTTTAGGAGTTGTTTTTGCATTAGTCTTTTTGCTAATGGTCAAAATTCTAATTAATGACCAGACAGAAGATAGGAATGTTGCTGAAATTAGAGATTTTGGTTATTCAATTCAGCGAGAACTCATCTTAGCTGCAGAAGTTAATCCAGGTTATGAAAGACAAATGATGATTCCGGATAAAGTTGGTTTAATTGATTATGCAATTAATAATACTGAAAGCTTATTAATAATTAATTATGACAATAGTGATTATACTTTTCCAATACCAAATATTTCTGGAACTGTAACTAAAGGATTAAGAACGATTAAAAATGTTGGAGGCCAAGTCCAAATTGAATAAGCAAGCTCAGATTTGGATAACTGATTTTATAATTGGGTTTTTAATATTTTCATTAGGTGCAGTTATGTCAATAAAATTCATTTTTCATATGATGGCCGAAGATAATTTTGCAGAAATCCAAAATGAAGCTCAAGTTATTTCAGAATTTTTAATGAGTGAAGGAGTTCCAAATAATTGGAATAATGAAACTGTTATCAGGCTTGGATTAACAACTGATAATATTCTTAATTCAACTAAACTCGGTTATTTTTATGATTTAAATTATTCAGTTTCAAGAGATTATTTTAATACTAAATTTGATTATTTTGTTTTCTTTCAAGATAATGGGACTGTCATGAATATAACAACTTGCGGATATGGCCATCCTGATGTTCAAACAGATAATTGTAGTATTAATATTTCTGGGTTAACATATGATGATTTTGTTTATGTTAAAAGATTAGTTCCTTATAATAATTCAATAATTGAGATGGTGATTTATTTATGGGCTTGAGAAAAAAAGGATTTTTTTTTACATTAGATGCTTTTTTTGCAGTAGTACTTCTAGTAACTGGCATGATTTTACTTTCAAAATTTACATTTCAAGAAATTAATACTGAACAAATTGATACTATTTCAAAAGATGTTCTGGTGGCATTTTCAGAATTAAAAGTTGGTAATATTAATAATTCTTGGATTCAGAACGAAATAAATTCCAGTAGTATAACCTCAGTTGATAATTCAATTCTTGAACAAATTGGGGAGTATTGGGCGACTGGTGAATTGGCAAAAGCAGAATATCTTGCACAATTAATGTCTGCTAATTTAATACCTTCAAAATACGGTTTTAGTATTGTAATTGACGGTACAACAATTTATAATCGAACTATTTCTAAAACTAGAGATTTAGTTAGCGCTCAAAGAATGGTTTCTGGAATTGCAGCGGGTTCACCTATTGAAGGATCTTCATCTTCAGCGTACTTGCGAAAAATTAGGTCAAAAATGACTTCTTCATATGCTTATTTTGGAGGGTTTATTGGACAAGGAAACATATCTGTTTTATCAGAACCATTACCTATTGATATAACTGGCGGGAATATTTTCGAGATGAAATTAGAGTTGGATGTAGCTGATGATTTTTATTTATACATTAACGACGATATTTGTAATTCTTCAAACATAACTTCTTTATTTACTCCATCAACTGCAAATATGACTCCTGATATTTGGGATATTACAACTTGTAAATCTTATGTGAATCCTGGTAGAAATAATTTTTCAATAATTTTTCAAGACTTCACAAACAATTCATATGTTGCAGGAGGTTATTTAAAAGTTAATTATAATACTAATGAAACTGTTAGTAATTTTACTTATGGAATTAAAAAATATGATTTTCCTGAGATTAATGGTATTGTAAATTTATATGATTCTTTTTATATTCCTGGAACTTTAAATTCGATGAAAATTTATTTACATTATTTTTTCAATCATACTAATAATTCAGAAGTTTCAACATACTTAACAATTGGTTCTGTGCCTGTTTTAAATGATACAACTTCAACATCTGAACAAATTATTTTGTTAAATGATTCTGACATATCTTCTCTTTTAAATTATTCTTTTTTAAGCAATAAAACAGTTCCTTTGAGAATGTCTTCATACAAACAAGTTCTAGAAGAATTTATTACTGGCGGAAATGCTGATGTAATATTAATTACTGACATGTCTGGAAGTATGAAAAAATCTATTTATGATAATACTGATCAGGGTAGTGCAGCTATTGATTGTGATGACCTTGGAGCTAATCCTAACGCTAGAAAAACTGCTTTAGCAAAATGTTTAGATAAGAAATTTGTTAATATTGTTATGAATTATTCTGGAAATAGAGTTTGGCCTATTCAAATTTATAATGATCAAATAAATGCTATGGATGCGCCTAGAAATTGGTCTGATGCATCTGATGTTGCTGATGAGATAAATTCTTATAATGCAAATAATGGGCTGGGTAAAACTTGTTTGGCTTGTGCAGTGAATAAAGCTTATGAATTACTAGAACAATATGGTGATCCTTTAAAACAAAACTTTATTGTTTTAATGACTGATGGAGTACCAACACACTGTGCAGACGGTTCTTGTACAAGTAATTCGTCAACTTATGGAGCTTTAGAATGTGATGGTTATTGTGATGTTCCTGGTTTGAATTGTGGAGTTCCTGAAGGTTGTAATGACGATAGTTGTTCAGCAGCTGAAAATAATACTTTGTATTCTGCAAACAGAGTTATCAACGAATTTAACACCACTATTTATACTATAGGATTTGGATTGATTTCGGAATGTTCCAAAGCAATGACTTTATTAGATACAATTGCAAATATGACAAATGGAACTTTTCAGAATAGTAGCAATGTAACAATATTAGAAACGATTTATGGAGATATTGCTTATGATGTATTAGAAAAATCAACCCAATACTCTCAAAAAGTTGTTATAAATTCCAGTGTTGAAAGATCAATTCTTTATGATGATTCTTATATTGAATTTAATTACACACCTGCATTTGCAGATATAAAACCTGACGAGATCTCAGTTAATTTTCAATCTGATCAGTTCGGTTCTTGTAATGCTTCTGTAAATCTTTCTGAAGGTGCAAGATTCTTTGATGCAAGAGTAACTTCTTATTCTGCAGAACATTGGACTGATTTATTAACTGTGAATGGGATTGTAGTGTATAATTTATCAGATTATTTAATAAATTATTCTGTAGATTATGTTCGATTGGGAGATCCTTATACTATCGAAATACCTGTTGATTTATTAGTTAATGGTTTGAATAATATTTCTATTCGAACAGCAGATTCTCCAACTAACTCTACGGGGTGCTCGAATAATAATTCTTTAATTTATCGAGTAATGGTTAATTATTCTTCGTCCAGATCTGGAGTTGTTGAAAACTCTGAAGGTTGCGATTGGCTTTTAGAATTTGAAGATGGAACGTTTTCTAATGTTTCAGTTCCTTCATCTTATGCTGGAATCAAAGAATGTAATTTTACAAACTCTTCAATCTATTACGATTCAGTTGATGCATATGACATTGCTGCTTATGGAATTTTTAATGCTTTAGATTTTGATGATGATGGACGATTATTATTCAATTTTGTATCTGAAGATCTTGAAATATTTGTTAATGTTGTTACAGGCATTCCTTATCTTTGGGGTCCTGCAATAGTTGAAGCGAGGGTTTGGCAATGAATAAACGAGGAATGATTTACACTGTTGTTGTCTTAATCTTTTTTGCAGTTATGTTAAATGTTTTTTACACTCATGAAGTTTATAGTTTTGGAGAAAAACAAGATGCAATTGAAATTCGTATTAGTACGATGAATGATTTTATTAAAGATTTAGATAAAGATGCAGAACGAGCAGCTTATATTGCTGGTTTTCGTTCATTAATTGCATTAGAAGAGTACATTTCTTCAAAAGGAGAATTTGTATCTGATATAGATGCTAGTTTCAGAGAAGCATTTTATAATGGCAGTATTGGTAATTATTCTCCAACAATTCTTGATCAGTCAAGTTTCTCAGTTTATCTTGCAAGAGTTAATGAAAAATCTGAAGAAATAGATATTCAATTGTCAGTAGTTGTAAAAGATGTTAATTTATATCAAGAAACTCCTTGGATTGTAAAAGTTGAAGTCATTACTGCAATTAATATAACTGATAGAAAAGGTTTGGCTAATTGGGTTTATAATGATACATTTACTTCATTAATTCCAATAATTGGTTTTAGAAATCCCCTTTTTAGTGTTAATACACTTGGAAGACTTCATAGTTTTGTTGCAGCTGTTCCTTCAAACATGACCGAGTTTGTTATTAATAATCAAACAGATAATCTTTTAGAATTAATTGCTGAAGGATATTATGTTGAATCAACTCAAGCGCCTAGTTTCATAATGCGATTTGAAGGTAATTTATCAAATGATACTAATGGAATAGAAGCTTTGGTCGATATTGAATTTTTAGAAAAACAAGAAGATATAACTATTGATTATGATAGGAGTCTGGTCGATTATATTTATTTTGGAAATCAATCAACAACAAATGTTTGCACTGTTCAAAATATGCCTGCATGGTTTAAAATAGACGATAATCATTTAAATGATTATGAGATAAATGAATTAACTTATGTTGCTTGCCCATGATAACTAATAAAACTAAAAACGAAATTTTGGTTGACAAGAGTCAAGTATGTGTTTCTAGTTGGTCAAAAGCTATTGGTTTAATGTTTTCTATGAAAAAAGAATTGGCTTTAATATTCACATTTGGTCATGCTAAAAAAGTTCCATTGCATATGTGGTTTGTTTTTTACCCAATTGATGTTTTATTTTTAGATGAACATAGGCGAGTTGTTGAAATAAAGCGAAATTTTAAACCTTTTACTTACTATAATCCAAGAAAAAAATCAAAATATGTCCTTGAGCTTCCTGTAAGAAGAACTGATAATACTGACATAAATGATCAAATAGATTTCTAATTCTAACTTTTTGTTTTTATAGAAAGATTTTTATATTCTTGAGCTTAAATTATGTTCATGGTAGTTAAAGATATAGAGACTGGAGTTGATAAATTAGTTTCTTTAGTATCTAGTAAAAAAAAAATTGAGTTAGAAGAAGCGGCTAATGAACTTGGCGTTAGTCAAGATGTAGTTCGTGAATGGGGTGAATTCTTAGAAGAAGAAGGAACTTTAACTATTGAATATAGTTTGTCAAAAGTTTTTTTTGTTGAGAAAAGGCTTTCTAGAGGTGAAGTTGCAACTAAAGTTAAAGAGTATGGTTCTAAAAAAGATGCTTTTGTTAGAAAAGTTGAGACTACTTTACAAACTTTAAGTAAAGAAACAGAAGAATTTGAAGCTATTAAAGAACATTTTGCAGATTTAAAACACAAGATTGGTTCTGAAATGGATGTTGTCAAACAAGAACTTGATGAACTTAAACATTATGAAGATTTAAAACAAAATATTGATAATGATATTCAAAAACAGCGAGATGAATATCTTAACTTAATGCAAAAAGCAAGAGCTGAAATTAGAAAAGAAGAAGATAAATATACTGAAATTCTAGAACGAATTGGTAACGAGCGAGAAAGAATAATAATAGAAAAAAAGGGTGTTCTTAGAATTGAAGAACAAGAAGATCATCTTAGAAAAAGATTAGAGGCGATTAGTGGAATTGTTAAAAGTATTCAATCAAAAGTTGATGGTCAAAAAGCTTCAATTGAGCTTTCTGAAAAACAATTACAAAAATTAGAAGAGTTAGCTAATCATGTTGAAGAAAATATTAAAGATAAACGAGAAAGTGTTATTGAGCCATTAATTAAAAAAAGTGAAGAGCAAACTAATAGGATTGCTCAAGTTCAAGAAGCGATTATTGCAAAAGTTAAGAAAAAAGAATCTGCGATTGCAAAGTATTCTGAAGAAAGTAGAAAATTATCTGATAAATTCAAATTATTTTTTGATAAAAAAATTCGAATAGAGCAATTAATGAATAAGATTGAAGATGAAAAGCGGCAAATGGAAGAACAGCTTAAAGAGTTAATTAAAAAAGCAAAGACTTTCAGTTTAGTAGCTAATAAAACTGATGTTAAAAAGTATGTTGAAGATTTACAAAATAGGTTCAATCAAGTTGAAGAACGAAAGGATTTATTAAGAAAAAAAGTTGAACGTTTAACTCAAATCATCAGGGGAAATTAATTTATTTCTAAAATAACTGTTTTTTATTATTATACACTAAAAAATCATAAGTTTTAAATACTTTAAACTAATAAATTGTTCTATAAAAAGAGGGTGAAGTTTTTGGTTGAAATAAAAGAGGAGAAAAAGGACTCTAAAAAAGAGGAAAAAGTTTCTGAAAAATCAACAAAAGTAATTGAAGAGTATGAATATAAATCTAAGAATATTCCAATTACAATAACTATTTTAAAGAAAAAAGGAGAGTTTGTTCCTATTTATGATGTTGCAATTTCAAGTATTAGTCGAACAACAGAGTTCATTCTTGAAAAAATTCGACAAGAGCTTATCAAAAGAGTAAATCTTGGTATGGTTGAGATTACTGATGTTAAAAAAACTCAATTAGTTGAGGATAAATTTGAAGAAACAATTTCTGATTTGGTAAATAAATATTTTCCAGATTTGGAAGATGAAACAAAAAGCTTTTTGAAATCTTATTTGATTGGAAAGAGTTTGGGTTTGGGAAATATTGAATTATTGATGAGTGATGAGAATTTAGAAGAGATTGTTATTAACCAAGCCGCAGAACCAATTTGGATTTATCATAAGAATCATGGTTGGTTAAAAACAAATATTTTGCTTAAGGACGAAGAACAGATTAAACATTATGCTAGAATTGTTGGACGAAGAGTTGGTCGACAAATAACTGTTTTAGAACCATTACTTGATGCTCATTTATCAGAAGGCGACAGGGTTAATGTAACATTAATGCCTATTTCTACTCATGGAAATACTATGACTATTAGAAAGTTTTCACGAGACCCTTGGACAATCACAAAGTTTCTAACTTCAAATACTATTTCTGGTAGAGCTGCTGCTTTGATCTGGATGGCGATACAGTATGAGATGAGTATGTTGATTGCTGGTGGAACTGCTTCAGGAAAAACATCTGCTTTGAACGTTATTGCAAACTTTTTCCCACCAAACCAAAGAATTCTTTCTATTGAAGATACGAGAGAAGTAAGACTTCCAAAGTTTTTACATTGGGTTCCGCTTAACACAAGGCTTCCAAATCCTGAAGGAAAAGGAGAAATTAGTATGGAAGATTTACTTGTAAATTCTTTAAGGATGAGGCCTGACAGGATTCTTGTCGGGGAAGTTAGAAGGAAAAGAGAGTCTGAAACCTTATTTGAAGCTATCCACACAGGTCATTCAGTATATGCTACTTTTCACGCTAACAATGCAGAAGAAGCAATTCAGAGGCTTACAAATCCTCCTATTGATGTTCCTAAAATCATGTTGCCTGCAATTTCGTTAATAATCGTACAATTTAGAAACCGAAGAACTGGAGCTAGAAGAACTTTTCAAATTGCAGAAATTCTTCCTGATGCTTCTGCAAATGTTTTGATGCAGTATGATCCTAAATCTGATAAATTGTTGACTATTAATAATTCAAAATCATTCTTTGGAACTCTTAAATTATATACTGGTTATTCTTCACAAGAAATTGAAAAAGAGATTTCTGAAAAAGAAGATATTCTAAAATATTTAGTCAAGCAAAGTATAACTTCTGTTGATGGTGTTGGAAGAATAATTGCAGAATATTACACCGATAAAGATAATTTGATGAAGTTTGTTAAGGCCAACAAACCATTTCAAGAGTAAAAATGGAGATTTATAAACAAATATCTAAGAAAGTACCTGACTTACAACTAAAACTTACTCAGGCAAGGATGGCTGAGACTCCAGAATTTTATGTTAAGAAAAATTGGATGACTTCTATCATGTCTACTTTTGGAATTTTAATTGTATTATTTCTATTTTTTGATTCATTAATGATATTTCTTTTGTTTCCAATACTGTTTTTTATGGTTTTTTCTTACTTCATGAAATATGTTGATGTTAAGATTAAAAAGATTAATGCAGGTATTGGAGGAGAAATTGTGTTTGCAGGTCGGTTCTTGTTAATTGAGTTAGAATCAGGTGTTCCTTTATATCAAACTTTTAAAAACTTGGCTGAGAGTTATAAGCAAATTGGTCCTTATTTTCAAGCGGTTATTGATAAAGTTGATTTTGGAACTCCTATGGAAGATGCTTTGAACGAAGTTATTCTAACATCTCCTTCTTCTAATTTAAGAAAACTTTTGTGGCAAATTTTAAACTCTTTTAAAACAGGATCTGATGTTACTGTTTCATTGAATAATGTATTAGAACAAATCGTTCGTGAACATCAAATAATGGCAAAAGAGTATGGAAGGAAACTTAATCCTTTAGCAATGTTTTACATGATGGTTGCAATAATAGTTCCTTCATTAGGTGTAACTTTACTTGCAGTTTTGGGTTCGTTTATTGGTTTAGAAATTAATATGATTGTTTTTGCAGTAATAGTTATTTTACTTGCGTTTATGCAGTTCATGTTTTTGGCTGTTATTAAATCTTCAAGACCGCCTTTAGATATATAAAATGAAACTAGATTTTATAAAAAAAATAGAGAAACTAACTTTAAGAAAGAAGTTAGAAGACGAATCTCCTACTAAAGAATCTCAACCTAATAATCCTTCAAAGACTCCTAATTGGTTTTTTAATAAATGGTCTTTGATGAAAAAAACATTTGCTGCTACTGCATTAAAAAAGAAACTTTTAGTTGATGCTAAAAATAAAGAGTTAAAAGCTTTACCTGACATGGGTGCTTTTTCTATTAAAAAAAATAAGAAGCCAAAGCATATAAAGTTACGTAATGAAAAAATAATTAAGACTTTTTTAAAAAAAGCTGGTTTTGAATATGTTGATGAAAGAGAATTTTCAAAGTCTATTAAAAAAGTCTCTGTTGGTATTACTGCGGTTTTAACTTTAGTGCTAATTTACCTTGTTATTGTTGGGATTGTTGGCATTGGTCAATTCATTTATTTTCTTATGGTATTATTGACTTTGGGTCTTGGAGCTGTTTTTGGTTTAACTTGGTTGGCTGTTTATGTATTTTTAGATGTGAGAATTTTTCAAAGAACTTTGGCTGTTGAAAATGTTTTTCCAGATTTCTTACAGTTGGCATCTGCGAATATGAGTGCTGGAATGACTATTGATAAAGCTTTGTGGTATGCTGTTAGACCTCAGTTTGGAGTGTTAGCTAAAGAAATTGAAGTTGTTGCTAAATCAACTATTGCTGGAGAAGATCTTGCTGCTGCTTTGACTGATTTTGGAAATAAATATGATTCTTTATTGATCCAGAGATCTATGAGTTTATTGATTGAAGGAATGCAAGCTGGTGGAAAACTTGCAGAGTTACTTTCAAAGATAGCCATTAATATTCAGGAAGCTCGTCTTTTGAAAAAAGAGATGGGTGCTAATGTTACTACTTATGTCATTTTTATTAGTTTTGCAACTGTTGTTGCTGCACCATTTTTATTTGCTCTTTCAACAGAATTATTGTCTGTTGTTCAAAATATTATGGGTGGTATTGATGCTGGTTCTTCATCTGTTGGTGGTTCTTTTAATATGGATTTTTCAGGTGATTCTATGTCTATAGGGGATTTTAAGTTGTTTTCTATGTTTATGATAGGAGTAACGTCTTTTTTTTCAGCAGCAATTGTTAGCACTATTAAGAATGGTAATGTGAAAGAAGGTGCAAAAATGATTCCTGTGTTCATAATTATTTCTATATTGTTGTATTTTTTAGCAACTTCTATGCTTGGTGGATTAATGAGCGGATTTATCTGATTAGTATATTAATATACTAAAACCCGCAAAAATCGAAAGCTTTAAATAAGATAATGCTTGAAATCAAAGCAAGTAGTAATACTTATAAAAAATATTGAGGTGAATGTATATGTTTAAGAAAGGACAAGCAGCAATGGAATTCTTAATGACCTACGGATGGGCCATTTTAGTTGTATTAGCGGCAATTGGAGCTTTAGCATACTTTGGAGTATTAGACACAGCATCGATGCTTCCAGAAAGATGTGCGTTTCCAGCAGGAATTGACTGTATTGGAAAAGCAGTAGTAAGTGCAAATGATAATACTATAGATTTTGTATTGCAAAACAGTAACGGTGCAGCAATAACAGCTGTTGCAGGAACTGCAACAACATCTGATGATTGTGCAAATGGTAATTCAACAGTTTGTGATGCGAGTGCAGGTGCATGTACTCCAGGATCAAGTAATATATCTATTGCAAACAATGGAAAAGTACGTTACCGAATAACTTGTGATAGTATCACAGCAGGAAGATTTAAATCTGATATATCTGTTCAATATCTTGACAGTAACACAGGATTAACACTTTCAGCTAGTGGAAGTATCAGAGGAAAAGCAAATTAAGAATATTAATTTTTTTTTTTTTTTTTTAGTTTTTATTTCTCTCATTCTCCAAAAAGTTTATATAAATAGGGTGTTCTATATCTATTAAAAAAGAGGGGTTTTATGGATAGAGACACTTTAGTTAAGAAATTAAAGAAGAAAGCCAATATTATCAGAAAAGATATTCTTAAAATGATTTTTAAAGCTAACTCTGGTCATCCAGCAGGTGCTTTAGGAATGGCAGATGTATTTTCTGTTCTTTATTTTCATGAGATGGAACACGAGCCTCGTAATCCTTATTGGATTGATAGAGATAGGTTGGTTCTTTCTAATGGTCATATTTGTCCTGTTCGATATTCTGCAATGGCTAGAAGTGGATATTTTCATCCTCATGAATTAAAAACTTTGAGAAGATTAGGTTCTAGATTGCAAGGTCATCCAAGTTATGTTGATCTTCCGGCTGTTGAATCAAGTTCTGGCTCTCTTGGTCAAGGTTTAAGTATTGCTGTTGGTATGGCTCTTGCTGCAAAACTTGACAAAAAAGATTACAAAGTTTATTGTGTGATGTCTGATGGTGAACTTGATGAAGGTAGTTCTTGGGAAGCAATAAATGCAGCTCATAAATTTGGTCTTGATAATTTAATTGTAATTGTAGATAGAAATTTTATTCAAATAAGTGGGGAAACAGAAGGTATTTGGCCATTAGAACCTTTAGATAAAAAATTTGAAGCTCATAATTGGAATGTTTTGAAAAGTAGTGGTCATGATTTTAATGAATTACTAGAGGTATTTGAAACAGCTAATAATTCTGATAAACCAGTTGTGATAATTGCAAAAACTGTTCCTGGTAAAGGAGTTTCTTTTATGGAAGGAAGATTTGAATGGCACGGACGACCACCTAACAAAGAAGAACTTAAACAAGCTCTTTTGGAGTTAAAAAATGGAGGTTCTCAAAAATGAAACATTTTTGGAATGCTCAAAACTTAAGTTTTGGCATACAAAAAGTGACTTTTTGGAACTTCAAAATTTCGTTGAGGTGGAATTTTGGAAGACTATGAATTAAGAGCAACTCGAAGAGCGTATGGAGATGCATTAGTTGATATAGGTGGTGATGAAAAAATAGTCGTGTTATCAGCTGATCTTACGAACAGTACTTGTACGCATGCTTTTTCAGAATTATTTCCAAGAAGATTCTTTCAATGTGGAGTTGCAGAGCAAAACATGGTTGGAATGGCTGTTGGACTTGCACTATCTGGAAAAATCCCTTTTGTATCAACTTTTAGTGCTTTTATTCCAAATAGAGCTTTAGACCAAATTAGAGTTAGTGTTTGTTATAATAAAGCCAATGTTAAACTTGCTAGTACTCATGCGGGTTTGACTGTTGGAGAAGATGGGGCTACTCATCAAGCGCTCGAAGATATTGCTATCATGAGAGCTTTACCAAATATGACTGTTATTGTTCCGTGTGACTTTGAAGAAACTAAAAAAGCTGTAAAACAAGCTGCGAGCTTTAAAGGACCAGTTTATATTCGTCTTGGAAGGAGTAAATTACCTGTTTTTACTAAATCTCATACTCCATTTCATATTGGAAAAGCAGAATTATTTTGGAAAGGAAAAGATGCAACTGTGATTGCTTGTGGAATAATGGTTTATCAAGCATTACTTGCAGCAGAAGAATTATCTAAAGAAGGAATTAATATTGATGTCTTAAATTGTCATACTATAAAGCCTTTAGACGAACACAAGATTTTACATTCAGTTAAAAAAACAGGTTGTGTAGTAACAGCCGAAGAGCACCAAATTAATGGCGGGCTTGGCGGAGCAATTGCAGAATTATTATCTGAACATCATCCAGTTCCATTAAAACGAATAGGAGTTGAAGATAGTTTTGGAGAGTCAGGTAAAGCTGATGAACTGATGAAGAAGTACGGTTTGACTGCTCATGATATAGTTAAAGCAGTAAAGAAAGTAATTAAGAAAAAGTTTTAAATACTATAACTTCTTAAATAAATTAGAGGGGTGCATAAAATGGATTTTGGGGTTTTTTTATGGTTGTTAATTCTTACTTTATTCTTAGCATTTTATGCAGTCGCAACATTTTTAGATCATCGAAATCATGAACGAGAATATGCTGATATTAAAGAAAGATTTTCTAAAATTGAAGAACGATTTAAGTATCGAAAGTATTAATTAAGCTATGTGATATTTAGAATAAGTTCGTTCTATTTTTCTGATTTTATCAATTCGTCTTCGATGTCGACCTTCACCAAACTCAGTATTAAGCCAAGTTTCAATGATTTCTTTTACATCTCCACTTTCAAATTCTTTACTTAGAACTAAAACGTTTGGATCTTCATCTTTTTTACTGAGACGAGCTTGTTCTTTGTTGTTGCAAAGTGCGGCTCTAATTCCTGGAATCTTGTTAGCGGCCATGCTCATGCCAATTCCTGAGCCACAAATTAGTATTCCTAATCCTTCTTCTTTTAAAACATTCTTGCAAACTTCAAGCGCTATATCTGGATAATCATCTCCATCTATGTAGTTTGGAGTTACATCTATATAATGTTCCTGCATTGAAGAAAGTACTCTCTTCACCTCTTCTTTTAACTCGAAGCCTCGATGATCGGCTCCTAGGAAAATAGTTTCCATGATTTAATTTATATTTTACATTATAAAAAGCTTTTTGAAAATGTAGTGATATTTCCGATTTTTCTTAGCTAATTTTTATAAATTCTATTTTAAATTGTTTATTAACAGAAAAATTTAAATAGTACGTTGAGGTGTACAATTGAATATTAAGAAAATATTAGTTCCTTTTACGATTCAAGAAAAAATTGTTAAGAAACATAAAGTTTTCAGAGAAGAATTAGAAGCAGTGTTTTTTGATGAACCATATTTTTTTAAAACAAGAAATGATAATTATTATGCCATAGGATTCATAGGAGAGTATGTAACTGTTGTGTTCAAATTTGATGAAGGACAAGCAATAATCACAACTGCTTATAGATCTTCAGAATGGCAAAAAAACCTTTACAAGAGAAAATGCAAAAAATAAATTTTGAAATTGATAAGAAAGCTTTTGATGGACCTTTTACTTGTCATGGAAAGACAAAGTTAATCTCTAAAGAGTTGGCTGTAAATGGTAACACTTTCCAATATGAAGTTTGGCAATGTTCTAAATGTAAAAAAGATTATCTTGATACAAAACAAGCAAAAAAAATGGAAACTATTTGGATTGCTGAAAAGTTATTGAATGAAAGAGCTTTGACAATGAGCAGGTCTTTAAATTTTGATGGGAAAATGTTCTTCTTAAGATTTCCAAAAGAATTAACAAAAACTTGGAATCAAGATAATTATGCAGAAATAAAAGTTGTTGATAATCATCGATTCATTGTTGAAGTTAAAAATTAAATTTCAAAAGCTTTTTATAAAATATTAACTTCCTTTTTTTTTATGGGGAATAAGGTTTTAGAATCAACAAAGGTATTAGTGGATAATCCTTCTTTTGTAAAAATTAATGACTTTAAATTAGAAGAAATGGCGAATCATTTTGCAAATCAAAAATGGTCTTTACCTTCTTATGAATCGCCAGTTTATCCTGGTTGTGTTGGTGATGATCTCGTTGATTTTTTTATTTTGATTAATACTATTAATTTTGCTTTTAAGGATTTTGAAACAAAAAAAAAGTATGGAACTGAATTTGACGGGCAGTATTATCGAGGAGCGATGGGGATGTTTGCTTCTTTAAAAAAATCATTTGATGAAGGTTTGCCTTTATTTGATGGTGCTTATTTATCAGATATGCCTCGAGATGATTTAAAAAAAGTATTTACTGGAAATATTCCAATTCCTATGTTTGAAGAAAGACTTGATATTTTAAGACAGGTTGGAAGTACGCTTCATGAACTGTATGATGATTCTTTTCATAATATTTTAGATGCTTCAAATAATCGTTTATTTGATGACGGGAATGGATTTATTGAACGGTTAATCGGAGATTTTCCTTCTTTTGATGATTCTGTAAATTATGACGGTCAAATAATTAGATTTGATAAAAGAGCTCAATTAGTTTCAGCAATGCTTTATGGAAGATTCAAAAAGTATAATATGGAGTTATTTGAAGACATTGATGAGTTAAATGTCATGGCGGATTATATTTTACCTCAAACACTAAGAGATATGGGGATTTTAGAATATGAATCTAGTTTAGCTGAAAGAATTGACCGTGAAGAAATAATCCTTGCAAGTTCATTAGAAGAAATGGAATTACGAGCTAGCACAATTCATGTAGCTCATAGAATGATTGAACAAGTTAATTATCGAATGCCAGATGATAAAAAAATTAATGTTATTCATATGGACAATGCACTCTGGTCTTTTTTTAGGTCTGGAAAAGCAGAAGAACTTGGTTTGAAAAAAACACCTCATCATTTAACTCCAACTATTTATTATTGAAAAATTTTATAAAGTTCTTGTTTGATATTATTCTTATGATAAAAATAAGTGCATCTGCTCTTGCTGTTGATTTTTCTAATGAAGAAATTGCTAAAGCTAGTTCTGCAGATTATTTACATATTGATGTGATGGACGGGAATTTTGTAAATAATAAAACGATTTGGTCGGAAGAAGTTTCAGAGATTAAAACAAATTTAATTAAAGATGTTCATTTAATGATTATTGAACCGGAAAAACATATTGACGAATTTATTAATTCAGGTGCAGATATTATTGATTTTCATGTAGAAGCAGCACGTGACGCTGTAGGGCTTATAAATCATATTAAAGCAAAGGGTGTAAAAGTTGGTTTAGCAATAAGCCCTGAAACTGCTGTTGATGCAATAAGTTCTTATCTTGGAATGATTGACCAAGTAATTGTTATGAGTGTGAATCCTGGTTTTGGAGGGCAAGTTTTTATTTCAGAAGTTTTGGATAAGATTAGACATTTGCGAGAATTGAATTCAGAAGTTGATATTGTTGTTGATGGTGGGATAAATGAAGAAACTGGAAAACTTGCAATTAATGCTGGTGCTAATATTTTAGTTTCAGGAACTTATCTTTTTAAAAATCCTGAAGAAAGAATTAGACTTCTAAGAAATTTATGATTATTTATGGATTCTCAAAATATAGAATTTTTTTATTCTTATCAACGATTGGAACAAAAACATTATTTTCATATCCTTCTATAATCTCTTCAATTCCTAAATAAAGGTCTGCTTGATTATTGTGAAATTTGACTTTAATGTCGTGAATATTTTCTACTGCGGTTTCAAGTTTGCCAGTGTAAGTTATTAGGAGATCTTCTGGTTTAGTCCTTTTAAAAATAGCTTCTTTACCATTTTCTTTTCTCATAGTTATAGGATTGGGAATTGTTAAAATAAATTTTTCTTCTACGTGATTAAGGTGAAGGTTATAATCATTCAAATCACCTTCTAGAATTAAATCTTGAATACTTTCTAGCATTTGAGGTTTTGGGTCTGCACCTAAATAACCCATTTGTTCAACAATACCTGCAAATTCTTCATATTGTTTAGGGTATTCTTTGTACAATTCTTTATTGAATCGATCAGTTCTTAATGCTAAAAAAAGCATAAAATTATCGCTGCCCATAAGTTCCCTCTTTTTCATTTCTGAATTTAAGAGTATTTAAAGTTTCCTATAAAATAATAGAAATATTTTTAAATTATGAATTTAGCTCTTAAATTTGAGGTGTATATTTATGGTTAATTATGTAGATGCAATCAAAAAACCTTTTTCTGATTGGAAAAAACTTTCAATTGGAGCTTTAATGTATTTATTACCGTTTCTTAATTTTTTAACTGGTTTCATTGGTCGAGGTTATACTTTAGAATGTGCAAAACATCATAATAAGAAATTGCCTGTTTGGAAAAAGTTCTGGCAATTATTTGTAAGAGGAGTTGTTATGGTTGTTGTTGGATTAATATATGCTCTTCCTTTCTTAATAGTGTTATCTGTTATGTTAGGGTCTGCTTTAGCAGAAAATGTAACTGCAACAATGTCTGAAGAAGCTTTTGTAGCGTTTTTAGAAAGTACTTTTGTAGCAATGGGTTTTCAAATAGTATTATTGCTTTTATTAATGGCTTTTACTATTTATTGTATACCTATGGCTTTGATGCATTATATGCAACATTATAAATTTGGTGATGCATTCCAACTAAATAGTATTTTACAAAAAGTATTTTCAGTCAAGTATCTTATAACTTGCATTGTAATTGTGGCATATACTTTTGTATTATCTGGAGTTGCAGGATTATTATCTGGTTTGACGAAGATAACTGTAGTTCTTCCATATGTAATAAATGCTTATTTCAGTATCATAACTGGAATAACATCAATGACTATGTTTGGAGAAGTGTATAAAGAACTGAAGTAGTTCTTTTATTTTTTTTATTTTTTTTTAAATCCTAATCTAAAAGCATTATTGAAATTCTATTTTTTCATCTAGATAGACTCCTTTATCAAGCCTTACTGGTCTCCAAGTATCGATGACTAGTTTTGCTTCAAGCCAATCAGCGAGTTCTTGTGGGTTTCCAATTGTTGCACTAAGTCCTATAATCTGGATTTTTTTTTGAAGCTCACGCAAAATTGTAATTACTATTTCAAGTGTTGGTCCTCTACCAGGATCATTAAGTAAATGAATTTCATCTAATACAACGACTTTAACCATGTTTAACCATGGTGCTTTATGTCTCATTAATGAATCAAGTTTTTCACTAGTTGTGATTATTAAGTCATATTTTTCTAAGTAAGAATCTGAGCTATCAATATCTCCAATACTCATAGCTATTTTGAAAAATTGTTCATAATGTCTTTTGAAATCCTTGAACTTTTCAGAAGCTAAAGCTTTTAATGGAACAACATAGATAGCTTTTCCTTTATCATGAAAGATTGCGTTAAGGATTGCAAGTTCTGCAACCAAGGTCTTCCCTGAAGCTGTTGGTGTGCAAACTAATAAGCTTTTGTCTTCGAAGAGTCCTGCATTTATGCTTTTAGTTTGAGATGGTCTAAGAGTTTCAAAACCTCTCTTCTTAAGAACGGAATAAATTTTCTTTGGAATTTTATTTTCGAACTTGGATAATTGAGACATAAAAAAAGAAAAAAGAAACGGGTTTAAAAAAGTAGTGAAAAATGCGTTTTTTACTTTAAAATGAAAACAAGGGAAAATTTTATATACTTATTTCACTAATGTTTTTTTTAAAGAGGAGATTGGTTGTTAGGTGATTTATTTGTTTGAAGATGAAAATACTAAAATCGAACACAGGACAAATGGTTTACTTTTTCATGTAGACAAAACTGAAACTGTTCAAAGAGTATCTCACTTTTTATCTTTCTATAAAGCTGATGCGGTAATAGTTAGACATAATGGTGTTCCTGTTGGTATGATTACTGCTGGTGATGTAATAAAAGGAGTTGCTATTTCTGGAGGAGACTTATCTGCAATAGTTGCTGAGAATATTATGTCTGCTCCAATAATAAGTTTAGATCATGATAAATATGTTGATGAAGTTAAAGCTTTCATGCTTGATAAAGGTTTAATAAAATTACCCATAAAGAAAGAAGAGGATATTGTTGGGTTGGTTGTTGAACCAGAAATTCTAATTAACAGTAGTTTGTACAAATAAAAAAATAAAAAAAATTAGTTCTCATCTAAATTAACATAATCAAGAAACAATGAGATTGTGTGTGGTATGGCATTTCTTTCTGCAATTAAAAATAAAGTTTTATGTTCTGGTTTCTTTGGTTGAGTATCTGAGTTAAACACTCGATATTGGCCTTCACAAGAGGTTATATTCTTAGAATATAATTTTATGAATGTAGAAACATCTTTAATAGACGCTTCTTCAATATGTTCTCCTATATCTGGACTGCTTATCAAGTATAACATTTTCAAAGAATAATTATCGGATTCTATTTCGGAAAGATACTGCTTTATTATGGAAAATTCATCGCCGTTTATTTGGTAGTTATTATCGTATTCTGCAAATAAAGAATCATAACTTGAAGAGATTTCTTTTTTAAAAAATTCTATGCCAATTATTGAACTGGTGGATTCAATAGATTCTTTAGTAGTTTGTTTTAAGTTATTTTCACTCATTTTTTTACCTTCCAATTTCCATCAAAGTTTGATATAAATTATCTATACTATCTGCTTCTGCAGGAGTCATTACTCTGGTAGAGTTGCTATAATCCCAAGAATCAATACTTGAATCTCTGATAAGGTGATTTGTTCCCAAGGTTGGACGATTAGATCCGCTTGTATAGTAAACTGTTATTGTTTCTTCAACTGTTTTTTTATCACCATCATGATCCATGAATCTTGTTTCTTTTTTGTAAAGTCTTTGACTTCCAATGTATTCTGTTATTGCTATTGTTTTTGAAGAATCTGCTAAAATTAATTTATTAAGGTTTTTAGCTTGGTTTTGAAGTTTTTCTTGATGTTTTGCTTCAACATCACATCCTATGATTGTTGTAAGCAAACAAGTTCCTAATATTAAGTTTGTAATTTTATTCATTTTTTTTCTCACCTTCTTTTTTTAAAAAATTAAAAAATTAAAAAATAATTAAAATTTATACTGGATTCTTATAGCGGGTGTCGCTTTAGGTACTAGTTGGTCTTTGCTTTCTAAATCTCTTACAAGTTCTGCAAGTCCTGCAATGTTAACTGTTCCAATTGGTATTTCAAAGTCTCTTTCTATAACGAGTCTTCCGTATCCCCATTTCATATCTTCTGGGTCTGTTGCATCAACTACTCCGAATCCGTACATTTTGATTCCGAATGGCATTGGAGCTGAAAGGTAGTAGTCAAGACTTTTTTTCATTTGTTCTTCTTCGTTCTTCATAACTTTTCCTTCATCAATGTGTATTGGTAATGCACTTACTGATATAGTGTATCCTTCTGGCAAACCTGGTACTGTATAGTTTAATCCAATTCCAGTTGATGTGTGCATTTCGTTTGCTTGGACTGTTTCTGTTCTTGCAGCTACTCCTTTTGCAATTGGTGTTGTTAATTTTGTTTTTGTAACGTATCCACCGTCTTCTTTTAAGTCGATAAATCCGTTTGCGCTTAATTTATCCATTATGTTATATTTCCAGTTTAGTTCGATTGTGTTTTTTTCTGTTTCTGTGTTATAGATGTTTTGGATTGATGCACTATTTCCTTGTCCGAATGTTAATCCTGCCATTAAGGCAATGGTTCCGATAATTTTTGTTAGTCTTTTCATTTTATTTTTCACCTCTGTTGTGAACTTAATACTACTTTAGAGTGATTACACTATATAAACATTACCTAACCCTGAAGGGGGAGAAATAATAAGTTTTTTATACTAGAGGAGCTTAAGACGAGTTATGGACATATCTATACTAGAAGAAATAGGTTTAACAAAGTCAGAAACAAATGTATACTTGGCACTTCTTGAGCTTGGAAGTACCTCAACAGGAAAAATAGTTGACAAATCAGGAGCTGCAAGCTCAAAGATATATGAAATTCTAGATCGATTAATGCAAAAAGGATTAGTTAGTTATGTAATTAAAAATGGTGTTAAATATTTTGAAGCAGCACCACCAGAAAGGATAATGGATTATATGGAAGAAAAAGAAGAACATTTTCAAAAACAAAAAAACAAACTAAAAAATATTCTTCCAGAACTAGAATTAAAAAGAACTTTATCTAAATATAAGTCAGAAGCAACAATCTATAAGGGAATAAAAGGAGTTGAAACGGCATTCTATTCAGCCTTAGATCTATTAGAAGATGGTGATGAAATGCTTGTTACAGGAATTCCAAAAAGAACAGATGTTCTAAATAGATTTTTTCTAAAATTTGGAAAAGAAAGAGAAAAAAGAAATATTCTGATGAGAGCATTATTTAATGAAGATGCAAAAAATGATGCTCAGATTGCAGCAGTATTTTCAGAAATTAAATTTATGTCACAAACAACTCCTGCAGCAATTAATATTTTCAATAACAGAGTGTTAATATTCCCAGAAACAGAAGAAAACCTTCTAATATCAATCGACAGTAAAGAAGTAGCAGAATCATTTAGAGTTCAATTTGAAATGCAATGGAATCAGGATACTAATACTACAACAGGATTTGAAAATGTAACGACTAAGTTTGACAATATGTTAGAAGAACTTAAAGAAGGAGATGAGTATTATGTTCTTGGAGCAAGTCTTGAATTAAAAGATCAAAAAATGAATGATTGGACGGATGAGTTTCATAAAAAAAGATTTGAACAAAAGAAGAAAGTTAAATTTTTAACTTCATATGAAGCGTATGACTTGGTAAAGAATAGCGTAATGCGATATGGAGATAAAAATCTTGAAATTACAAAGATGAAGAGATTATCACCAGAGTTTTCTGCACCATTTCAAATTAATCTTTGGAAAGGAGACAGAGTATGGTTTACTTTTTGGGAAAAAGATATGAGATGTTTTGAAATACTTTCTAAAGATGCTTATAATCATTTCAAAAAGTACTTTGATGCTTTATGGAATCAAGAAACGATGGCTGTAAAAGGTTTTGATAATTTAAAATTTTTATTGCGAGGTTTTATTGATGAATTAAAAGAGAATAACGAAGATTATTTAGCAATTGGAGCAGGTTTTGGTCCAAAAGCATCTGAAAGAAAATATTTAGATTTTTTTAAAGAAAACGCTGCTTATAGAAATAAACTTGGTGTAAATAGTAAATTATTATTTCAACAAGGCATGGAACAAACTGTTAAAGAAAGAAAAAAGTATTTAGATAATCCTGAAATTAAACATTTGCCTTATTCAACAAAAACTCCTGTATCAATAATGCCTTCTAAAGATAAAACATTATTAATAATTCAAGATAAAGAACCAACAACAGTTGTTATAGAGAATGAATTAATTGGAAAAGCATTCATAGAAAATTTTAATTCTTTATGGAATCAGAAGACTGCCATTTATGAAGGCTTAGATAAAGTCAAGCAATTGATGTTAGAAATGGTTAATTATGGGGACTATAAAGTTATTGCAGAAGGAAATAATTATCTTTTCAAAACTTTGGGGAGAAAGTTTTTTGATGAATGGCAAGAAAAAAAGAAAGAATTAGGAGTTAAATCACAAGGAGTAACTGAATATGAATATAAAGGTCAATACATGATAACAAAATCAACTGCTAACTTTCGATTCATAAAAGATCATAAGTCGCCTGCAACAACTTTTATATTCAAAGATAGAATTATAACAATAAACTTTTCAGACAGGCCAATTGCAAATATGATACATGATACACAAGTAGCGAATGATTATAGAATATATTTTGAAACGCTTTGGAATAAAGCAGAAAAATAAAATGCTCAGAACTAAAAGTTTTGGCACACAAAATTTACAATTTTGATGAGTTCAAAATAAAAAATTTTAAACTAAATTAATTCTACATATGTGGCATTCCGCCCATACCACCCATTCCAGGAGGCATACCTTCAGGCATTCCACCACCATGGTTTGAACTGCCACTAGCGATAATATCATCAATTCTTAATATCATAACTGCGACTTCAGCAGCACTTGAAACTGCTTGAGTTTTAATCTTTAAAGGTTCGATAACACCATTCTTCCAAGCATCCATGACTTTGCCAGTAAAAACATTAATACCAGCCCATTTCTCGTTTTTATCATGCTTTGATTTTAAATCAGCAAGAACATCAATTGGGTCGAGTCCTGCATTTTCTGCAAGAGTTCGAGGAATAACTTCCATGGCTTCTGCAAATGCTTGAACTGCTAATTGTTCTCTACCTGATAATGAGTCTGCATATTTTCGAAGTTCTTTAGCTAGTTCCATTTCAGGAGCACCAGCTCCAGCAACGACTTTATTATTCTTAAGAGCTGCTGCAACATCGCCAATAGCATCTTCCATAGCTCTTTTAATTTCATCAACAACATGTTCTGTTCCGCCTCTGATAAGAATTGTAACTGCGCCTGCATTTTTGCACTCTCGGACATAAGTCATTGATTCATCACCAACTTTAATTTCTTCAACAACTCCTGCTTTTCCTAATTCTGAAGGTGCTAAATCTTCAAGGTTTGAAATAATATTTCCAGTAGTTGCTTTTGATAATAATTCCATATCAGATTTTTTAACTCTTCGAGTTGCATAAATTCCTTTTTTTGCAAGGAAATGTTGAGCTAAATCATCAATACCTTTTTGACAGAAAATAACATTTGCACCACTAGCAACAATTTTATCAACCATTTTTCTTAACATGTTTTCTTCCATGTCAAGAAATGCTTGCATTTTTTCAGGATCGGTAATTGAAATCTTAGCATCAGTTTCAGTATTTTTAATTTCAAGAGCAGTATCAATTAATGCAATTCTAGCATTGTTAACAACTCGAGGCATACTACCATTAACTCGTTCTTTATCAAGAACAAGTCCTTGGATTAATTCAGTATCTTCAACACTTCCACCAATTTTCTTTTCAATTTTAACATTTGCAATGTCAATATTGTTTTTACCATTTTCTTTTGTTGAAACTCTTGTAAGTGCTTGAACAGTGATCTGAGCTAAATGTTCTTTTTTAGCTTCTGCACCTTTACCAGTCATAGCAGTAATAGCAATTTTTTCTAAAGTTTTTAAATCATTTTCAGAAACATTTACTGCTAGTGCATTTAGAATTTCTTGTGCTTTTTCAGCTGCTAATCGATAACCTTTTGCAATGACTGTTGGATGAATCTCTTGATCAAGAAGTCCTTCAGCTTTTTTTAATAATTCTCCTGCAAGTACGACTGCAGTGGTTGTTCCATCGCCAACTTCGTTTTCTTGAGTCTTTGCGATTTCAACAATCATCTTTGCACTTGGATGTTCGATGTTCATTTCTTCAAGGATTGTAACTCCATCGTTTGTTACAGTAACATCGCCCATTGAGTCAACGACCATTTTATCCATTCCTTTAGGACCTAGTGTTGTTCGAACTGATTCAGCAACTAGTTTTGCAGCAGTAATGTTCATTCTTTGAGCATCCTTACCGCTAGTTCTTGTTGAATCTTCCGGCATTATAAAAATTGGTTGTAAATTATTTGTCATGTTAAAAACACCTCCAGATATATGTTTAATTATGAGTACTTTTGCGAATTGTATGCTGTTTATATAGGTTACGGTTCAAGACTAAAAAATAGTTCTGCACGGAATATCTTTAAATAACTCTTTTGATTACCAATAGTTATGAAAACATGGCAAAAATTATTTCTTGCAGCTTCATTGTTAGTTCCTGTTGGTTTAAAATCTCAAGAATTAGTTCCGTTAATTTATTTTCCAGATACAGTTTCTTGTATGCTTTATTCAAAAGTTATAAACGAAAATTTTGAAGATTGTTATTCATTAAAAGTTAATACTGATATTGGAGAAAAAATACTTGAACCATATGATGATTTAGTTGAGACGGTTGATTCGCTTCTAAACAAGAATTCTCAATTTATGTTTGAATTTAATATTAATACTGATCGTTCAGGAACTCTTCATTATGGGATTCAATCCGTTAGAAGTTATGAACTTGAAGGAAAAACTCATCTTGTTCTATCAACTGAACCTGTTTCTATTTTAGAAAGATATAAATAATATTTAGTCTAAACTTTTTTTATGATTATTACTATAGGGGGTGCGCCAGGTGCTGGCAAAACTTGTGTTTCTAAACTTTTATGCGAGAAGTTAGGTTACAAACATTATTACATGGGCCAGATTATGCGAGACTTAGCAAAAGAACGTGGAATGTCTCTCAATAAATTTTATTCTTTGATAAAAAAAGAACCTGAAGTAGATCGAGAAGTTGATGAATATCAACGTAAGCTTGGAGAAACAGAAGATAAGTTAGTTGTTGAAGGTCGAACTTCATTTCATTTTGTGCCAAACTCTTACAAAATTTTTTTAGATGTGGATGAAGATGTTGGAGCTCAAAGAATTTTTGAGGATTTGAAAAAAAATTCTGATCGTAATGAAGATATTTATCGATCAGTTTCTGAAGTTAAACAAAGTATTCAAGAAAGAGTTAATAATGAGATTGAACGTTATCAAAATCTTTACGGGATTAATCATTTAGATAAGAAAAATTTTGATTTAGTAATTGACACATCTTATATCACTGTTGAACAAGTTGTTAACCAAATTCTGACTTATGTTCAAAAATAATGGTAACATTTATATATTCTAAACTCCAAAATTGAAGTATATCACTGTTTTTTTTGGGAATCGTTGGCGGTGATCAATTTAAAATGGCAAAAAAACAAGAACATAACAAGCATCATGAGGGAATTCTAATAATTGGTTTTGTTGTAGTTGTAGTTGGATTATTAATAATGATTCTTAATCCTTTGACAGGCAATAGTGCCGGTCAAGCAATTATGAACCCAGCCGACCTTTGTGAACCTGAAAGAACTTGTAAAGATTGGATTTGGATTGATCAATTAACTTCTGAATGTAAAGAATGGGGTTTAGTAGAGAAACCAGTTTGTATCAAATATGATCTTGATGGTGCTGGAGAGTTAATGTGTACTGAATGGCAAAATGAAGTTGAAGAATGTTTAGAATTCAAAACTGTTTCAGTTCAAGATTGTAGACGTTATGGTTATGTAAATCGTTGCGAATAAAATTTTAATTTCTTAATTAATATGTTAAAAAAATAAAACAAAGTATTCTTGAACAAAAGTTATTTAATTGAAATACTTTTTTTTTTATATTATGATTTTTGAAATCAATAAACTTCCCAATGAGAAATTAGATGAAGTTTATGAAAAATCGATGAAAGAATTAGATTCTTTTTTCAAATTGGGTTGGAAGTATAATAGACCAAGTTTAGTTTTAATTCCTGATAGAAAAACAATTGATTCTTTGAAAAGTGAAAAAACTGAAGAATGGGTTGTTGGTTGGGTGAATGGAACTACTGTTTACATGCTTTCTGATAAAAATTATGAAACTGAAAGTGATCATAAATATTCTGACTATGAATACTTTGCCTTATTGAAGCATGAATTAGCTCATTGTTTTTCTAATATTGTTAGTGGATTTGCGCAAAAACCAATTTGGTTACTTGAAGGAATTTCTATATTTTTATCAGGTCAACTTAAATTCAGAATAAAACCAAAAAAATTTACTCAGTTCATAGAATTTTATGAAACTGGCGGAAAAGGTGTTTATTCAGAATCTGGTTTTGCTGTTAAATTTTTAATAAAAAAATGTGGAAAAGAAAAACTACTTCGACTTTTGAAAAAAGTAAAAGAATCTAATTCTAAAAAAAAATTTGCAGATTTATTCAAATCAATTTATAATTTTGAATTAATTTATGAAAATTTTGAAGTATTATAACAAGTAATGTGTTATCACACATTAATAGAACGTAGAGATTAAATTTATTCCACTTTGTTTAATTTGATTTTTGTGTGTTCTATTGATAGTAAAGTATAAAGAACAGAAGTAAAAAATTGTTCTTAGCATGTAATAAACCAAGTATAATCAATAAGAATATTTATAAGTAATAACTCTTAATTATTTTATATGCATAAAGAACCAATTGTGCTTAGATACTACTCGGAAGATTTTATTTCTCTTGAAGAGTTTAAAAACATTCTTAGTAATAATTTTGTCTCAGGACAACAAGAAGTTTCACAGGAATCTCTTAGTATGACCTTAGATAGTCATATGGAGAAAATAACTTGCTTGGTTGAGAATCAAAAATCTGAAATTTATAAAATATTTAAAGGAGTGGATTATGGGCGATCTTCGGAAGGATATCAAGGACCGTTAGTACATTTAGGTTTTCAAAAACCTATATCTGAGTTCTCAATAGCACATATTCGTAAATTAAGAAAACTTGTTGTAGAAGGAAATTCAGAAGATGCGCTTTATTTTATTAAAGCAGGAAAATTAATATTTAAAGATAAGGAATACTTAATAAGTGCAAACTCATTTGTTTTCTTGGAAAATAATGGGTTTTATGAATTGACTGGAAAAGATATAATTATTTCTAGATTTGGAAAACATGATTCTTTAGTTAATGTTGATGATCAAGAAAAATATCAGCTTGCAGAAGAAGTACAAACATGTCAATGGGCTTTTATGAATTTTCTTTCAGGAAATACCTTGGAACCACATTTACATAAAATGAAAAGCGAATTTTTTTATTTCTCAGGTGATGTTGATATCGATACTGATTTAGTTAATCCTAATAGTCCAAAATACTCAAAAAGAAATGGATTTATATCAATAAAACATTCTGTTGGTCATTCAATGCAAACAAATTATGGTGATGTTTGGTTTCATTCACTTAATATGCCCGATATATTAAATGATAGTAAAAGGTTATAAAAAATAATTTATTCTTTTTAAAATTAATCTGTTATCACACATTAATAATCCTAAAACTTTATATATAGAACAATCTAGAATTGGTTCATGGTTTTAGAGCATTTATTTCCTGAGAAATGGCTTGAGAAAAGAAATTATTATGGTTTCTTACTTGGAGCAGGTTATTCTATCATTGGAATATTGCTTGCAGGACTATTATTTCCTTCTGACCCTGCACTCGTAGCAGTTGCATTCACAGCACTTCTTTTATTGCCAGAACTCTATAAAATGTTTTCAATTGAAGAACGAATAGAAGAGAAGGAAAAATCATTTTCTTTTAAAGAGCTTTTCAAAGACAATAAAGACTTTATCAAAGTTTACTTGTTTGTAATGCTTGGAATATTTGTTATTTATAGTATTGCAGCAATTGTACTTCCTTCTTTTCAAGTAAATCAATTATTCAGAGAACAATTAGAAATGAGAGGTGCTAGTGGAGGTGCATCTGGTGGCGCATATTTTAGTTCAGGATTATTCTTAGAATTATTATTAAATAACTGGTGGGTTTTATTTGCTTGTTTTATAGTATCTTTACTCACTGGAGATGGAGCAATATTTTTACTCACGTGGAATGCTAGTATGTGGGGCACAATTTTTGGAGTAACAGCAAGAAATGCAGCTCTTCATTCACAAGGAAATCCATTTGTTTATTTAGTGATTGTTCTTTTAATTGTTTTTCCACATGCATTTTTAGAACTATTGGCTTATACATTGGCTGCTATTAGTGGAGGAGTAATTTCAAAAGATGTACTGCTTGAAAAATTTGAAAGCAAACGTTTTAATGAAGTATTTCAATATAATTTTTGGCTCTTTGTAATTGCGGTTGTTGTTTTAATAATTGGTGCGCTTGTAGAAACATGGGTTTTAGGAAATGTTACGATTTATGCAGATATTATCCAACAAAGTTTTTTAGTTTAAATTCTTTTTCTATGAACTTCGTGAGTTAAGAAAATGATGAATATGAATACTAAAATGTAGATTACAACTGCTAATACTTGCCATAGTAATTCGTGAATTGGAAGTCCGAATAAAATGATTCTTTTTAATAATTCATTGCTTATAACTAAAGGACTTAGTTTTGCAATTGCGCCAACTAATACTGGCATACTTTCTAAAGGAATTATTATTGGTGAAAATAAAAATAAGAAACTGCTAATAAAAATGCTTGCCATAGTTGAACTTTCTTCATCTTGAAACAAGAATCCAATACTCATACCAATTAATATGAACACTGTAGAAATTAAAATTATAGCTGGAATAAATGATAAGATGTGTAGTAATTTTATTTCAATTCCAAAAACTAATATTCCTACTGCCGAAACTAATAATATTTCAAACAAAATTATTATTAACATCACAATGAAATTACTAACTAAAAATAAGTAATCTTTTGCAGGCGTAATATAATTTCTAAAGAAAGCAGTAGATTTTTTTTCAATCATTATAATTCTTGAAGATAATAATATTCCTAAAAAACAAATAACTAAGATTATTAGTAATGGGAATGAGTATTCTAAAAAAGTTCCTTCTTTACTGATTGATTCAATATTTATGTTTAATGGATTAACAATTTTTTCTACTTCTTTGACTTTAATAGCTGAATAATCGCTCAGAATTCTTGCAATATCGCTATCTACTTGATTTACTGATGAACTAGCGGAACTAGATTTTTGAGATATGCTACTAATTAAAGAAAGTGAAGATGATTTAGTTGTTTTTGCAGATGATAAATCATTATTGATTGTTTCTAAAGTGGAAATAGTTGCTAATGCTAAATTTTTAATAGCACTCACATCTGTGGTGTTAGTATTGTTAGAATCATAACCTAATAAATCAACATAAGATTGAATTGTGAATTGTGTATCTTCTAAAACTTCAATCTCTGATTCTAAATCTGTACAGTCACTATTGTTAGAAGCTAAGCATTCATCATAATCTGATTCTGCAGAACTTAAAGCATTTGATATGGAGTTATAATCATTTATTATTTCAGTTGTTAAATCATTATAACCTGTTAGTTGAAGTTCAACTTGTTCAGCAGTATTAGCTATTTGATTTAAATTATTAAGTTCATCTGTAGTATCAACATTTAAGTTCATTGATTGTAATAAGTTTCGAACATCATTTGATTCTCGTTCAAGATTACTTAATGCTGTTTTTGCATCTGCAGTTTTTGTTTTATCTCCGGTAAGTAAATTGTTACTTGAAGAAATTGTATCTAATAATTGTTTAGTAAAAACAACGCTTAATCTTTTAGTTTCAAAAGATACTTTTTCAGAAATATCTGCTAATAAAGAATAAGCCAGATTTATTTGTGAAACATCTGCATAAATATTTACATAGTTATCCACAGCAGTATTCTCAGGGTCAAGATTGTATGGTAACTCAATACAAACATGAAATCCTTCTTTTTTAACACTATTGATGCAGGAATCCAATGAAAGGCGCTCATTGATGTAGAAACTTTCGTTCAATAAAAAGAATATTTTATTAACTGTTGCTCCTGCATCTATAGATGTTAATAATTCTTGAGTGTTATTTTCGTATCCTTGATTTATGAATAATGCGACATTTATGCTTTGTAAAGAAGAGTTACTAAATGCAATTCCTATGATTAACATTATTAAAAGCGGACCCATGATTATTGTAACCAGGGAACTTTTTGATCTACCCACTACTTTGAAATGTTTTTTGATTAGTTCTTTTAATACGTCGAATTGCTTCATCTTTGTTCTAATGCTTCATCTACTAATTCTTTAGGATATTGTTTGAGTAGTTCTGTTCTAAGTTCTGACTGTTTAAATTTACTAATTGAATTGTCTATATCTGCATGTAATCTTTTTGTTCCGTCAATTTTATTATTTTTACCAATCATTGTTTCAAAGATTTCATTTAATGTTGGTTTATTTACTTCCAGTTCTACAAGTTTTTCTCCAAGCATTCCAACAATTCTTAAAATTAACATTAATGTTGAATCTGCATTTGGCGTATAGACTACTAAATTGTTGTCTCGTTTGTAAATATTTTTTATTCCGCTTTTCTGCATTGTAGATACTATTTTTTCATAGTTGCCTGGAATTGTTTCAATGATTATTTCTTCATTTTTAGAGTATAAATCTTTCATAGCTTTTGGCGTTCCAGTCGCGATGATTGTGCCTTCTTCAATGATGGCTATTCGATTACAAACATGTTCTACTTTGTTTAAGAAATGTGATGAAAGAATGATTGTTGTTCCAATAGCATTAATTCGTTTTAGTGTTCGCCACATATGTCTGGATGAAATTGGATCAAGTTCTGCAGTTGGTTCGTCAAGAATTAATACGTGTGGTGAATGGATTAAAGCGCATCCTAAATCTAATCTTCGTTTCATTCCGCCTGAAAGATCTTTTGCTAATGCATCTTTTTTGTTTTCTAATTCTATTAATTTTAGAACTTCAATTATTTTTTGTGTTAGTAAGTTTTTTTTAAGATAATAGAGTTTTCCAAAGTAGAATAAATTTTCAAAAACTGTTAAATCATTGTAAAAACAGTTTTCTTGAGTTGCAAATCCAAAATTGCTTTTTAGAAACTCTCGATTCTTTGGAAGCTTATTGTCATTGTAGATGCTGTAATTTCCTGAATCAAAATGATAAAACCCTATTAAAACTCTTAATAAAGTTGTTTTTCCAGCTCCATTTCTTCCAATGATGCCAAAAATCTCTCCATTATTTACTTCAAAACTAACATCTTTAAGGATTTGATTGTTGTTTATTGTCTTTGAAAGATGTTCTAATCTAATAAGAGCGCCCATTTAAAATATTATTATATTAAAGGTTTTTAAATATTAGTGACTACTTTAAAATGGATTAAATTTGAATAGGAATATTTAAATACTGGTTTTCTTAGGAATTAACTTATGAAAGTTTATAAGTTATTACCATTATTAATTCTTTTAATATTATTGTCTGGAATCGTGGTTGCACAGCTGCCACCTCCACCTCCTGCGCCACCGAATATGGGTGGACAAGCATCTTCGTCTACAATGGACTTATCAGATGAAGAATTAGATGCTTTAGAAGCAGAGATTTTAGGAGAAGAGTTTTTTGAAGAAGAAACTGAACCTGTGTCAACACAACAAACTCCAAGACAAACAACTTCAACAAGACAAACAGAACCAACCACAGAATGCCCTGCTGCTAATGGGGGCTTAATTTATAGTTTAGCAACTTTATCGGTTATATTAATTATAATACTAGGAATTATTTTGTTTATGTGGAAAAAAGACAAAGAAAGCTTTATACCTGCACATAGAGAAGTAATGGATACTTTAGTAAGAAATAATGCTTCAGCTCCTATTCAACCAGTTGCACAACCTGAACCAGTTCAACCTATTCGATTTGAACAACCAGAAATGCAAGAAGATCCTAGAAATCAAGAAATAAAAATTTATATTGATCAATGCAGAGCACAAGGGTTTGATGATAATGCAATTAAATTTGAATTATTAAAACATGGATATTCTGCAGATATACTTGGAAAGTTTTTTAACAATTGAAAAAATTTATATAATTTAAATCAAAATAAATATAGAAGGTGTATATTATGTTTAAAAAAATATTATTAATCATGTTTGTTGTAGCAATTCTAGCTTTATCTGGTTGTGTAAAAGATTTACCTCCAGTTCCTAACCCTCCAGGAACAGAAGAAGGGAATATTGGTGGACAAGCTTATCATCCAGGAGATACAATTGATGCAGGATACGCTCCGCCATGGGATGTGTTTGAAGAAGATGATGCTGGATTACCTGTAGAAATATTCACTATTATGCCTGAAGAATTATCTGTTGTGGATTATTTATTAGATGATTTTACAGACGGTGTAATTTCAGTTGATGATGGAATGACAGACTTATATGTTGATGTAACTCACATGGATGGAGTTATTTACAATAAAGGTTATATTTTTATTAATGGTGTTTGGGAAGAATTCACTTTTGATGATGAACCAATTGAAGGAACGCCTTGGATAGAAGATTATGCTTCATACTTTTGGTTTACTGAAAATTTATGTCATGGACCAAGATATATTGTCGCTTATTCATGTAAAAAACATGATGATACTTGGAAATGTGGTTGTGATGCTGATGGTAATTGCGGTAAATGGATGGTTCAAGAATTCCCAGTTACAGCAACAGTTTGTAGTTCAGGACAAGACTTTTTATGTATAGGTGATGATTTATATAATTGTGCAGATACTTGTTGGTCTTATTCAGAAACTTGTGATACATATAGAACTTGTAGCGAATCAGAAGGAGCATGTATTTTACCAGTTGATCCGCGTATTACGGACTTTACAACTTGATTTACATATTAGTAAATTTCTAATAAATTTATTAATTTTTTTAGTCTTAGGTATTATCTAAGATTCAGCAGAATCACAAATTCTGTGTGCCAGAACTTTTAGTTCTGTGCATACCAGCAGATTTTCTGCTGAGCATTCTATTTCTTTACTCTATTATTTATAGAAAAGTTTAAATAGTATTTGTTCGAATATTTATCAGGAAAGGGTGTGGTTTTATTATAGAGAAGACAGTTTTAGAAAGGACGGGTGTAATTGCGATAGCTTTAGTAGTATTCTTTTTAGTAGGTTCAAATGTAGAAAATACTAACATGATTACTGGTTGGGTTGTTGGAAGTTGTCCTGAAGAATTTGACACTGTGAATGAAGTAAAAGAAGCTCGATTAAATATTCTAAATGATTTTAAAGCTAATAGAGGCAATGGAAAATATACTGTTGAAGAAGTCAAAGATTTTTCATCGTGGTATCGAACTGTTAGTAGAAGTCCGGAAATTGATTGTTCGCAAACTATGAAAACTTCAGGAACTTCAGTTAATGAATTTATGAATGTTAAACTGCTTGGAAAAGCACCTTCAGAAGAATTAACTAAAACAGAGTATACAACAACTTCTAATACTGATTCATATTCTGGTTTAAGTATTTGTCCAGAAGAATATGATACTAAAAATGAACTTAAACAAGCTAGAAAAGATATTCTAAAAGAATACAAATCTAAATCTGATAAGTATGATAAACAAGAAGTTAGGGAGTTTACATTGTGGTATAAAACTGCAATTAAATCTGATACTATTGATTGTTCAGTTCAAATTGAATCAACAAGTATGAGTGTTGGAACAATGTTTAATACAAAGCTTTTAGGAAAAACCGATTCTGATCATGGTTCATCATCTACTAATAATAATGAACGTGCACCTCCAGCAATTCCTTCTAACACAGATGTTTGTCCTGAAGAATATGATTCTAAGAAAGAATTAAAACAAGCAAGAAGTGCAGTGATGCAAGAGTATAAAGCTAAATCTGGTAAGTATGATAAGAAGGAAGTTAAGGAGTTTTTATCTTGGTATAAAACAGCTATGAAAGCTGATGAAATTGATTGTTCAACACAACTCGAAACTTCAAGTATGAGTGTTGGAACAATGTTAAATACTAAGGTATTAGAACGATCTGCTTCTACTGCTTCAACTAGTTCTAAAGGAACTAATACTGCAACTTCAACTTCAACTGCTTCAAAAGTAAAAACTGCAGTTGCACAAGCATCTAATGCTGATGGATTAGTAATAATTGGAGAAGCGAACTCTCACTTTTCAGAACCAAACGGACAAAATGTTGTTTTAACAATGCCTGCAGGAATGGAAGCTGTTGAAACAACTGACTATATATATGCAGGCGGTCAATTAGTGGCAAAAGTTACTGAGGTGACTCAATGATTAAAAAGAAATTAGCTGCTATGTTCACACTTATACTATTTATTATGTCAATTATCCCACAAGGTGTAATTGCAGCACCAGAAGCATACGCTTTTGAAGATTATTCTAAATTTAATAATGTAGAACTTACAAGTGGAGATATGAGTTTATCTGTTCCTTTATTAACAATTCCTGGAAGAGGCGGAATGACTTATTCTATTGCAATGAATTACCACGCAGGTATTCAACTAGATCAACAAGCAGATGTAGTTGGTCTTGGATGGTCATTGAACTTGCCTTTAATAACCAGATCTGTTAATGGTGTGCCTGATGATTGGCATTTTACAGGAGATGATGATTCTTATATGTTATACAAAAATTTTCCGGCCGTGTTTCCAGCAAGTATGTTTCAAAATCAAATTAAACAACATGAAGCTGCAAAAGCACAAGCACGGAAAAATATGGCTAAACAAGCTCTTATTGGAGTTGCTTTAGCTGCCGCAACAGGTGGAATTGGAGCAGCCGCAGGAATTGGTGGGATGTCTGCAATAGGTGCTGCAAAACAAGCAGCTGTATCAACTGTTACTCAATCAGGATATGGTGCTTTAACTATGAGTAGTACTTTTAAATCTCAAGCAAAAGATATGAAATCTGAACAAAAAAGAATTAAAGATTTAATAACCGCTACATCTACAACTACTACTGCCCAACCTTTAAGTGGAAAAGTTTATGATCCTGCTGCAGGCGGTGATGGAAATAATCATGTTTTTGCTTTAGATGAAGTTAATCCCGATTCTTATTTTGTTAATTCACCTTCTTATATGGGTTCTTGGTTATTACGTGATTCTGCAGGAACAGGTCAATTAGAATATTTTTTACCAACTCATTTTTCAGCTTCTCCAAATCAAATTTGTGTGCAAACAGGTGTTGGAACTTGCGAGGTTGACAGTGTTCAAGATAGAACTGCAAGTTATGCGACTGGTTCAAGTTTACCTATAACTGCTACTGAAAATAATGTTATTCCTTTAATGAAAGAAACTTTTGGAGGAGGATTAAAAGGTTTTGTAATTGTTGATCCTTCTGGAACAAGATATTTATTTACAACTGCTATTGAAGAAGCTGTTGCTTATGATGAACCTGCTGGTTTTTCATTTTTACCAGGAGATATTCCTACTGCTGCAAACGATGAGGAACGTGCTTATTCAAGTTTTTCATGGATTGATTTTTATCCTGGAGGAGTTAGTAGTACAGATATTGCTTTGAAAAATGATGTTCAAGGAAGACTTGGAAGTGGAACCTTTTTATTACAAGATCATACTTCTGTTTGGGGTTTAACAAAAGTTATGGATGCAAACACTGCTTTAATAGGTGGTCAAGGCGAAGTGATGGGTAATTCTGTTTCATTCATATATGTGAATGTTACTTTAAATGATGGAGTTTTTACAACTTCAAATTCTATGAATACAAAATCTGGTTCAGAGTATTTTAGTGTTGATGAAGATTTTTCAATAACTCCAACAGGTCATAAAACTGTTGCTCGAGCTTTTAAAACTATGAAACTAGTTGAAGAAATTCATACAGATACTCATTATACTAAATTCGTTTATGATTATAATAGGTATGATGGTAAAGAAGCATATTCTTCAGGAACACTTGATAATATGCCAAAGCTTGCTGAAATAAAATTATACGCAAAACAAGGTAATGATGATAATGCTGTTTTGTTAGAACGATACGAGTTTACTTATGATTACAGTTTAGCTAGAGGAGCACCTGATAATATTCTACCAATTGAAAATGAGAATAGTGGAAGACTTACACTTAAAGAAATAAGACATTGTTCAGGAAGTGGTGATACTTGTTTACCACCTATTAAATTTGAATATGCTAATAATGAAGAACCTATTATTGAAGATATTTGTTCAGGTTTATTAGTTGAAAATGTTCCTCGGAATATGTGTGGCGATAGTTCTGGTTTAAAATGTGAAGAATCAGTTGCTGAAAGATATTGTAATAATGTTTATGGTTTAAACTATGTTTCTAATTCAAAAGTTTGTGATGGTGGAAATCATGGTCATGGAGATTGGGCTCATTATCCAAGCGATACTACACCTCCATGTGGTGGAAGTGGTTCTGATGAATGGGTTAATTCATTAACTTGTGATTCATCTTCTTTAATTAGTTGTGTAATTGCAGGTGCAACTGTTAATTCAAATTTAGATAATACTAAAAACCCATTATATATTAAGAATGCTCGTGATCGATGGGGTTATTTCTTTTTATCAACTGATGATGAAAATGTTCATAATATTCAAGGCAACTCAAATCCTACTGTTGATGCGTGGAGTTTGACAAAAGTTATTTGGCCAACTGGTGGAGTTACTGAATGGGAATATGAAGAAGATAAATATAATTATGTTAATGATATTAATTTAGGAAGTAGTAAATATGGTGGTGGATTAAGAGTTAAGAAAGTAATTAACTGTGATGGGATGGGTCAATGTTATACTCAAAATTATGCTTATAGAAATCAAGATGCAGATAAATATTCTGTAAATGCTTTTGAACTAGGAATTGAAAAATCAACTCACAGTTCAGGTGTTACTCTTGGAGAACCAGCTGTGCCTCTTTATTCAATGAATTATCAACAGTTATCTGAATTAATTAATCCCTATCCTTCAATTGTTCAAAGTAATAATTTTGGTGTATCTTATGGAAAAGTTGAGACTTATTCTGATAATAAAATCGCTTCTAATGGAGTAACCATATCTGAATTTACAACTGCTGTTGATTATCCTGGACAAGGTAAATATACTCCTAATCAAATGTATCCATTTTATACTATTTCATATGGTGCAACAGGGTCAAATAATGCTGAACCTATAACTGAAGATTTTGTTGGATTTGACCGAATTAAAGTTGTTCCTAAAAAAGGAAGTGATAATTATAACCAATTAAGAATTAATGAAGATAAAAAATATTTTGTTGTTTCAAGTACACCTGGATATTTATTCTTTTTAAGAATGAATGCTGGTGAAGATGGAGGTGGTAATTGTGACTGTGGAATTAAAGCAACAGTACAACATCCTCAAAATGCACCTCCATTTATTGGTCCTGCTGAAGAAACAGGCGCTTGTCCTGGTGAATACGATACAGGTCTTTACTGTGCTGAAATAGAATTTGAAGATAGAGGTTGGCCTAGTTGGGGAACACAATGTGGATGTAAAGATCCTGGTAATATATTTTTATTTTGTCCTTCAAATGATAATGGTTTAATTGTAGATTCAGGAGGAACTACTGCAGACAATTATAATCCTTGGACTCATAGCGGTAGTTCTTGGTTTGATTCAGTGGAAAATAAATTTGAATATAGTGCTAGAGGAGGCAGAGATGATCCTTGGCAAACAAGTCCAATGAAATGGGCACATGATAGTACTTGTTACTTTATTTTTGGAGGAGACTCAATGTGGGATTCTAATGAAAAAGTAGTATGGGACGCAAATGCTCCTGGTTGTATTGATAATAATAACGATGGAAATTGTGATTTACCATTAGTTGAAAATCTTGGAAAAGAAGTTAAGAGTTATATGCTTGGAATAAATAAAGAAACAAATACTTATTCAGCAGATAATCTTAATGATCCTCTTGCTTGGTCTAAAACTCATTTTAATGCAGAGCCATTCACAGATTTGGAATCTGAAGGGGTTTTTATTGGAAAAACTAATATTTATAGAAGTGAATCAATGCAAGAAGGGATTCATACAATAATTGATTATTCAAATTTTGATCCTTGGACTGGAGCTCCTCAAAGAGTTGAAACTACTGATAGCGAAGGTCGTACAATTGTAACAGAAACATTATTTGCTTATGATACTGCTGCTGGTGCAGGTGAAGAAATGTATGGTGAATTTGGTAAAGAAGGATTACATATGCTTTCAGTACCAAAAACTGTAACTATAAGTGAAGAAGGTTCTGATGATGCTTATTTAACTAAGACAATTTCTTTTTGGAAAAATAATTGGGATGTAGGATATATTGATGCAGGTGATAGTGCAAATAATGCTTGGTTGCCTTATGAAACAAAAGTTATTCATATTGAAGATGGATTTGAAAGAATTTCTGCAGGTAAATCTTTAGCTTATGATAAATATTTTAATTTAATTGTTTCTGAAGATGCTAAAGAGGATGCTAAAACTTATTATTTCTTCGGAGATAATGATGAAAGTACTCAATGTAGAGATGTTGATGGTGGATTTAATCGTCTTTATTTTGAGAATCCTACTTTTAAAAATGCAGTTCCTACTTGTGTAGAAAATGAATTAGGTCATACTGTTCGAACTAAATATGATTCAGATTACAGAGTAACTGATGTTTACGATATTAATGATTTAAGAACTCGTTATGCATATGATGGTCTTGGTAGATTAAGAAATATTTGGCAGCCTGGTAATACTGGTACTTCTGATTCAAATGCTGATATTCATTATGATTATGAATTTTATCAAGGTGCAGTTGTTGATAACCCTGACTTTGATGATGGCTTAGAAGATTGGACTGAATGGACTGCTTATGGCAATACTTTAAGCCCTTGTGCAGTTGCATCTGTTGTTGATGACCAAACAGCTGTTAGATTAAAAGTTAAGCCTGCAGGAACTTGTTTAAGAGAACAAGAAGTTGATTTAGATGTTTCAGAAACTTATACTATTAGTGCAGATGTTAAAATAATGGATGCACCGGCTAATTGGATTCAAACTTATATGCGATGCAGATATGACCATAACAATGATGGTGTTTATAATACTGCTAATGGTGATCATTATCGTGATTATGGAGTCGCTGCAGATCTTGATTTAATAAATCGATGGCAAACAATTTCAAGGACTTTTAGTCCTTCTGAATATGCTAATAATGACTCTATACTTGATTGTAGATTAGCAGTCAGAATTCATTCAGATGAAGGTAGTAATAATGCTGGTGATGTTTTCTTTGATCATGTTGCAATTGGAAAACCTAACAAAATCACGACTACAACTAAATTAAATAGTGCTGGTGCAAAAGCTATTGGTGTTTCATTCTTTGACGGACTTGGAAGAAATATACAAAGTCAAGCAAAAGAAAGTAATACTAATTGGATTGTTAGTTATACTGATTATTATGATTATATGCCTGCTGTTGATAAAGCATGGAGACCATTAAGAAAAGAAACTAGTGGTGAATATGATTTTACACAACCTACAGGAATTTATTCAAAGACTATTTTTGAACATAGTCCTTTAGCAAGAGTTAAGGAGGTTTACCCTGCTCTGGTAATTTAAAATGAAAACAAAATTAATATTTGGATTATTGATTATTTTTTTAATTAGTATGCTATCAGTTTCATCTTTTGAAGTTTGTAACAATTTAGATGATGACAATGATGGTTTAGTTGATGAAGGTCTTTCTAATTGTGATTGTAGAGAAGGCTGTGATGGGGCTGTTAGTTGCGCTTCATATAGTTATGATGCTTGTCCTACAAGTGTTGGTTGTTCCAGAGATAATGTTTGTGATGGTTCAGTATCTGCTTCTGAATTTTGTTTTGGTTTACAACAAATTGCTCAAGTTCGTTATGGTGCGGATGATTTTGGACAACGTGTTTGTTTAGATTTTGGCGGTGATTTGTGCCAATGGTTTGAGATGGATAATTTGTGTGTTCCTGCTAATGGTGTTTATGGTTCTCAAACTTGTTCTGAGATTATAGGTCCTAGTGGTCGTAGTGGTTGTAGTTGGGCAACAGATTCTTATATAACTAATTATTATGGTTCTGGAGATTCTAGTTTTGGTTGGAGTGATTGTACTTATACTCAAATATGTGCTAATTCTCCATCTTGTTCAAGTCAAGGTTTTGATACTTGCAATGATCTTCATGGTTGTTCTTTATCAACAAGTAAATCTTCATTTGAAGTTTGTGGTGATAATATTGATAATGATTGTAATCAACAAGTTGATGAAACATGTGATATTCCAAGTATAAAGTCTACTTATAATCCTAGTAATGCTAATAATGAAGATTATTCTTATGTGCTTGTAACTGATGAAGAAGGCACACAAACAAGATCAAAAACTGATAAATCAGGAAATCTTAAAGAAATAAAAGAAGCATATAATTATGCGTCTGACAGAACAACTGCAGAATATAATTATGATGTTTTAGGACGATTAAAAACAATCACTTTACAAAATCCTGAAGGCGGAGATCATGTAACAACTAAAGAATATAATTCGCTTGGTCAGTTAACTGATGAATATCATCCTGATACAGGTCATGTAAGTTTCACTTATGATTTGAATGGTAATTTACTCACTTCTCAAGTTGAAGGCGCTCCTGAAAAAGATGTAGTTATAGACTATGATGTTTTAAACAGAGTTAATAATATTACTTGGCCTAATTATGAAGGCGGAACTACTGCTGTTCAATATTATTATGATGATGACGATGAATGTACTTATACTTATTATTCAAAAGGAAAAGTTTGTAAGATTGTTGACTTGTCTGGAACTATAGAATTTATTTACAATTATAAAGGTCAAGTTGAGCGAGAAGTTAAAGGAATTCTTCCAATAACTAACATGGTTGCTAATCCTGGTTTTGATGCAAGTACTATCTTTTGGTCTAATTATGGTTTGGGTTCAAAGTTAATTAGAGAAAATGGAGTTGCTTATGTTACTGTTAATAGTAGTGGAGCTGATAGTTATGCTGGAATGCATTATGCAGATAATACTAAAGGTATAATTAAAGTTGAACCTGATACTCAATATACTCTTTCTGCTTTAGTTAAAACAGGTAATATATATGGTGGTAATGGACATGTTACTTTAGATACTCATTGTCATAATGAAGAGCATACTAATGGTAATTTTCATCGTGTAATTATTTCGTCAGGTTCAGATAGAGTTTTACCTGCTAATTCAGAAACTTTTGTAAGATTATCTGAAACTATAACAACAAATGATACTGCAGATCATTGTCATGTAAAAATATATTTCCAAAACGATGGTGAATACGGTGATTTCTGGGTTGATGAAGTTCAATTTGAACAAGCACCTGCTTTTAGTGGTGAATATAAACAAGATTTCTTCATAAGTGATTATGCTTATGATTCTTCAGGCAGATTAGTATCAATGGTTTATCCTAGCGGTAAACGATTAGATTACAATTACAATTCATTTTCACAATTAGAATCTATGAGTTTAGATGCTAATAATGACGGTACTCCTGATAAAACAATTGTTCAAGGTTATGTTTATAATCCAACTGGTAGCCTTGCTAGTTTTCAAACAGGTGATGGAATTACTACAACTTATTCTTATACAATAAGAGAATGGTTAAATAGCTTAGATATCGGTGATTTATACGAACGATCTTATGATTATGATAAGACTGGTAATATGATGACTATGTATGATGACCTTTCACAAAATAATGATGTTGCAAGTTATGGTTATGATAAATTAAGTCGAATTAAAACAGTTAATTCAGATATTCTTGGGAGACAATCTTATGAATATGATAAACTTGGTAATAGATTGCTTTTAAATACGCCTGAAAAAAGAGTTAGTTATGATTATTCTTATAATCCTGGTGTGAATCAAAACCCTGATATTTTAGAAGATAGTGCATCTATAAGATTAACTTCAATGTCTACTACAAGAAAATATACTGATGTGAATGTTGGCGGTGATATAGTTACAAGAGAAGTTGGTGGTAAAAGTATTGTTAGTAATAGTATTACTGGTAATGCTGTGAATACAGTTACTTCTTCAACATCTAGTTCTGAATTAGTATATGGTGTTACTGGTAGTTTAGAAAGTGATGGAACTTATACTTATGAATATTATCCAAATAATCGATTAAAAATTGTTAGAGAAAACTCCGGAACTATTGTTGAACAATACGTGTATGATTATTTAGGTAATAGAATTATGAAAAAAGACGCTGATGGCGAAATTAAAAAATTATATTTATATGATTTAGGAAGTACTTTAATTGAAGAAATTGTTCCTATTACTGCTTCTTGTGATGATGGTATTCAAAGTCCAGGAGAAACAGGTGTTGATTGTGGCGGTCTTTGTCCTGCTTGTCCAACTTGTAATGATGGCATACAAAATCAAGACGAAATTTATATTGATTGTGGCGGCTCTTGTGATGCTTGTGGCCCTGAAATCTGTGATAATGGTGTTGATGATGATTATGACAATAATGCTGACTGTGCAGACAATGATTGTTCAAATGGCGCTTTAGGAGTTCCTTGTTGTTCTGTTCAAGCTGATTGCCCAGCAGGATATGTTAATTCTTATGATACTTGTATGAATGGCCTTGAAGCTTGTTCAAGTAGTGTTTGTTCTTATGCTGATGATAGTCCTGTAGATGATAAGAATTGTGATGAAGCGATTTGTACTGCTACTGGTTGGGATAATTCTATTTGTCCAACTTGTAGCGATGGTGTTCAAAATCAAGATGAAACTGGTGTTGACTGTGGTGGCGTTTGTGCTGCTGTTTGTCCAATTTGTTCTGGAGAGCCAATAGATCCTTGTAGTGCATTTGATGCTGATGATGAGACTTGTATTATAGATGGTGGGCCTTCTTGTCATTGGGTTGGTGATAATAATTGGGATGGTGCTTGTGTTTCTAATTCTCCATTAACTCCTTGTGATGATTATGATGATGAAGCTTTTTGTACTTCTCATGGTTGTGATTGGGGTGTAGAAATGCAACCTAAAACATTTAGTAATCCTCAAATTAAAATATCTGAAGGTACTTTTGCTGTTTGTGGAACTGAGAAGAGTATGGAGATGTTTTGTATAAGTGAAGGATTTGCTGGCGGCCAATTTACAAAGGCTTTTGGTGGCGGAAAATGTGCTAGTTTTGATGGCAAGGATTGGAAAGTTGGTGCTGATACTTATAGACAAATTGAGTGCGCTACTAATGCAAAATAATTTTATTTATGTTCTTCAAAATTTATTAATTATAAATTAAATTCTTATATTTGTGCTTGTTTTTCAGAAAAATTTATAAACTTCTGTTACTGATTGGTTACTGATTAGTAACTTTATGGCTGAAAAATCAAATAAAAATAAAGGAAATCGTGTTAATCTATCATTTAACGCAAAACAGATTGAACTAATTGATTCTCTAATAGGTGAAATAGGTGATAATCGCGCAGATGTGGTTAAAACAATATTCTTCAGCTGGTTATCAGAAAAAGGAATAACTGCGTCAATTCTAAAGAAAAAATTTGAGGATTTACAAAGTGAAAAGTAGATTTATATTAGGATTGTTAGTGATGATTCTTTTAATCAGTTCTATTTCTGCTTACGAACTTGAGTTTTATCATAGTGACCATCTTGGGTCTCCTGTTATTGTGACTGATGAAAGTCAAGTTGTGAAGTGGTCTTCTGATTATGATGTTTTTGGTGAGACTGTTAATGAAGAAGGCGATGGCGATTTGAAGTATAATCAAAAGGAAAAAGATGATACTGGTCTTCTTTATTATGGTGCTCGTTATTATAATGCTGATACGGGTCGTTTTATCACTGCTGATACTTTTAAGGGCAATTTAGTTGATTTACAAAGCCAAAACTTGTACGTTTATGTTCAGAATAATCCGATGAAGTATATTGATCCGACAGGAAATCAAAAAGAACTTTCAAATCCTTTTGTAGAAAAAGATGTTGGTCATACAATTGTTGTAAAAGCAATGGATTTTAGTGATTACCAAGCAAATATTCCTGGTTTTGATCTTGATGATTTTAGTGCTTTTAGTAAAGCTTATGCTTCTTTTAGTGCAGTTATGAATGGTAACTCTGAGTTAGTTGGAATGTTACAAGATTCTGTTTATAAATCTCAAGTAAGTGGTTTTGAAGGCATTGAAGTGTTTGGTGTTTCGGATAATGCAGAAGATTATTTATCTTTTCCAGCAACAGATAGTAAAACAACTTGGATGAATAAACCTTTTGCATCTATACCTGGTATGATTTCTGAATTAATAGAGGTTATTGACAATACAGACATTTCAAGTAAAGAAATACTTAATGTAGTTATTGTTTTACATGGTGCTCCTGAAGGTGTTATGATTGATAGTAAAATGGGTTCTATGTATTCTGAAGATTATTATAAAGAATTATTACGTTTAAAAAGACATCTTCCTAAAGGCAGTAATTTATTCATAGATTCTTGTTACGGAGGAGGTATGTGTGATTATGGTGAGTCTTTATCTAAAAAATTGAAATCAAATGTATTTATTCCTGCTATTAATAATGTTGTTGTTAGACCTTTTACTGTTGATCAAAATACTTTGGGCGGTACTATTCCGTTGACATTAACTACTCAAAGTTATGGGAAACCTGATTTAAATGCTGAAAATTACAAGACTCATGTTTTTGCACGATAAAATGAAAAAACTATTGTTGTTCGGATTGTGTATATTGTTTCTACTTAGTTTTAGCTCTGCTTATGAACTAGAATTCTATCATAGTGATCATCTTGGTTCTCCTGTTGTTGTAACAACTGAAAGTGCTGAGGTTGTTTGGTCTTCTGATTATGATATCTTTGGTGAGGCTGTTAACGAGCAAGGCGTTGGTGATTTATTGTATAATCAGAAAGAAAAAGATGATACTGGTTTGCATTATTATGGTGCTAGATATTACAATGCAGAACTTGGTCGTTTTATCACTGCTGACACCGTGGATGGTGAGATAACTGACTTACAATCTTTGAACAGATATATTTATGTGAAAAATAATCCTATAAAATATATTGATCCTGACGGACATAAATTTAGAGCAAAATTTGGTGGTCGTCATTATGCTAATTTTATGAATGAAGGATTGGGAGGAATAGATGCTTTTTCTTTTAATGAAGAAACTAAATTTATAGAACTTAATGATGTTGATTTGAGTTTGGAATCTGATTCTGTTAAAGAATTATTTGGTGTTTACAAAACTGCAATTGAATCTAAAAAAGTAGTTGATTTGGTTATTGGACATGATGGTTTTTTTGGTAAATCTAAAGGTGTGTTTGGCGGACTATTTGGTAAGTTGCACATTTCAATCCCTCCTAGAATAGATGAAGCTGCTTTGGGAAAAGAAGGTTCATTCATTGAATTTAATCCTGCAAATGTTTTGGCTCATGAAACAGGTCATTTTGTTCATTATTTAGATGTTGGAAAAAAAGGATTGACTGAGCAAGTTGGTGTCGCCGTAGAAAATCTTGCAAGAATGAATATGGGTTCGTCAGAAAGAGTATTTTATTCTTCTAGTGAATTAGTTGATGTTGATGGAGAAGGTAATTTGTTTTCCTCTTTTAGTTTATTCACTCCTGAAGAATTTGATGAAGGAGTTTCAACTTCTAGTGCTGCTTTATTAGTAAATATTGAAGGAGAATATATTTTTTCGGCAGGTATAAAATGAAACAGCCAATATTATTCGGATTGTGTATGCTTTTCCTACTTAGTTTTAGCTCTGCTTATGAACTAGAATTCTATCATAGTGATCATCTTGGTTCTCCTGTTGTTGTTACAACTGAAAGTGCTGATATTATTTGGTCTTCTGATTATGATGTGTTTGGTGAAGCTGTTAACGAGCAGGGAGATGGAGATTTGAAGTATAATCAGAAGGAGAAGGATGATACTGGTTTGTTGTATTATGGTGCTCGTTATTACAATGCTGATACTGGTCGTTTCATTACGGCTGATACTGTTAAAGGTGAAATGACTGATTCTCAATCTCAGAACTTGTATGTGTATGTTAAGAATAATCCTATGAAATATGTTGATCCGACTGGTAATAAATTTAGACCAAAGAATTATGATTCTGGTTTGGATGCGGTTAATTTTATGAATGAATTATCTGGCGATGACTTCTTTTTTTATAATGAAGAATCAAGTTTAATTGAAATGACTGATTTAATATTTTCAGACAAATTCACCAACAAGAATGAACGTGTGTTGTATGATTTATTTAAAGAATTAGTTGAGACTGATACAAATTTTAATTATGTAAAAGAAACATTTCCTTATTCTTCACATCGGAATGGAAATATTAGAGTAGGGTTATCTCCTGGTTCTTCAGAACTTGGAAGATTCTCTAGGAAAATTGATTTTTCTCGTGCTAGCATATTTGTTCATGAATTAAGTCATGCGTATACTGATTTATTTCCGAATGAATTTGATTACTCTACAGAAACGTTTGCTGTTGGAATGGAGAATGTTGCTAGAAAGATTCTTGGTGAGAAGAAAAGAATTTATTATTCTATACTTCCTGAAATAGTTGATAAAAAAACAACTCCTGGTGTGGAAAGATTCTTTAAACCTGAAACCTTTGATAGAATAAAAAATAACGAGTATCATAAAGCTGTAGATCATTACAATAAACATGGGGGTTATGTTATTATTAAAATACAGGTACTGAATGATCCTGCAAAAACTACTGCTGATTTAGTTAAAAGAAAAAATGATTAAAATGATGATATTTGGATTGTGTATGATTCTTCTAATCAGTTTTAGCTCTGCTTATGAGTTGGAGTTTTATCATTCTGATCATCTTGGTTCTCCTGTGCTGGTTACTGATGAGTCTGGTGCTGTTCAGTGGTCTTCTGATTATGATGTTTTTGGTGAAGCTGTTAATGAAGAAGGTGATGGTGATTTAGGTTATAATCAAAAAGAGAAAGATGATACTGGTTTGTTGTATTATGGAGCTCGTTATTACAACGCAGAGCTTGGACGGTTTATTACTGCTGATACAGTCAAAGGAAGTGCTGGTAGTTTGCAGAGTCAGAACTTATATGTTTATGTTCAGAACAATCCGATGAAGTACATTGACCCTACAGGAAATCAGCAACACCCCTCAACTTTATCAGATGCGGAAGGTGTTTGTAGAGATAAATCTTATTATTTTAAATTTTTATTAGAAAATGTTTTTCATATACCAAATAAAAATACTCTAGGTCATTTTAATTCTGAAGGAGTTTCTAAAGGAAGAGAACATGATTTATTTAAACAGGGTGATGATTTGGTTACATATTCTGAGTGGACTTCTTCACCAACTGTAAATCTACTTACTAAATTGTTTATGTCAAAAGATGCTAATACTTGGACTGAAGATTTTGAAAATGAGCCAACGAATGAACAACTAGAAAGATTCAATCAGTTTGAAAGTGAAATGAAAGTTTTAGCTTCTGAATTATTTGCAAAACAAACATTTGTAGAAATGAATCCTGAAAATCAAAAAACTGTTTTGAATAAGATAATGAAAAGTATAGATGCCTATATACCTGTTGGAAGCGAATCATATAATTATGAACGAGCAAATAACGAAGAAAGTTTTTTTGGTTCTATTGCGTCCGGTATTATTCAAGGAGGTGATGCGCCTCCAAATCATGGTTGGAATACGATAATGTTAAGTGATGGATCCAGAGTGATAATGGATTTGACTAATTATGATGTTGTATTGGAAGAAGTTCCTAGAGAAAGATCATTTTATTATTGGAAATAATGGTTGTATTTTATATTTAAGAAAGTGTTTTAAGTAAAAATGAAAAAAATAATTATTTTCGGATTGTATATGTTGTTTATATTTGGTTTTTCAAAACTTTTTTATACTGTTAAATTTAGATTTTTATCTATGCGGCGACTTTGTTTAGTGTTTACTTGTTTTTTGTTGTTAGTTAGTTCTGTTTTCGCTTATGATTTGGAATTTTATCATTCTGATCATCTTGGTTCTCCTGTTGTTGTGACTAGTGAATCTGGCGAGACTGTTTGGTCAAGTGATTATGATGTTTTTGGTGCTTCTGTTAACGAGCAAGGCGTTGGTGATTTATTGTATAATCAGAAAGAAAAAGATGATACTGGTTTATTGTATTATGGTGCTCGTTATTACAATGCTGAGCTTGGAAGGTTCATCACAGCTGATACTGTTAAAGGAACAATGACTGATTTGCAATCTCAGAATTTGTATGTCTATGTACAAAATAATCCGATGAAGTACGTTGACCCTACAGGAAACCAAAAAGTTTTAGGTATACTTTCTTCAACTATAGTTCACGAATATCTTGATGATAAAATACGAAGTACAAGTATTGTTAGAGCGAAATATAATGGTGGTGATGCTGAGGAAATTTATCAACAATTATTAACTGATGAGGATTTTGTACGAACAGAAATGGGTCGTTTAAGATCTCATTACGAGTCTTTTTTTGGTGGAAAAATGTATCAATGGAATTCTGAGAAACAATTATCTGGAGGTACTTTTAGAGAAGAAATAAATATTGAAGATATTACTTTTAAACTTGTTTCAAATATTGATGAATTTGTTTCTCTTCTTAATGGCGGAATTGGAGATTATGATGAAGTAATAATTCATGGTCATGGCTCGCCTTATTCTATTGAATTTGGTGGCGAAAGATTAACAACAAAAATACTTTCTAAATTAATAAAAAAAGGTCAAATAGAAAATAATTTTGAGGAATTAAGTAGTTGTACTTTAATTTCTTGTTCTGTATTTGGTGAAACAAAAAAAAATTTTTTTAATAAACGTTCTGAGAATATTGGAACGATGTTAACTAATCTCTTAGGAGTGCCTACCTTAGGAAGTAAAATAAATATTGAGACTAGCAGTAATATTTTAGAAACAGTCATGATTGGAGATTGGGCTATTTACGAACCAAAAGAATAAGATGAATAAAATAGTGATTTTCGGATTGTGTATGTTGTTTATAGTTAGTTTTTCAAAACGTTTTTATACTATTAAATTTAGATTTTTATCTATGCGGCGACTTTATTTAGTGTTTACTTGTTTTTTGTTTTTAGTTAGTTTTGTTTCTGCTTATGAATTAGAGTTTTATCATTCTGATCATCTTGGTTCTCCTGTAGTTGTTACTAACGAAGATGCTGAGGTTCAGTGGTCTTCTGATTATGATGTTTTTGGTGAATCTGTTAATGAGGATGGTGTTGGAGATTTAGGTTATAATCAAAAAGAAAAGGATGATACTGGTCTGTTGTATTATGGTGCTCGTTATTATAATGCTGAGACAGGACGTTTTATAACTGCTGATACTGTGAAAGGAATTGCTGGTAGTTTACAGTCTCAGAATTTGTATGTTTATGTTCAGAATAATCCTATGAGATTTATTGATCCTACAGGAAATCAGAGAGTTAATTCGGAAGTTATAAATGAAGCTTATGATTGTACTACATTTGTAAGGGGTGCCTATGGGCAGTATGGCAGTTCTAAATCTGGAGGTATTGAAGCGGATGATGTTATTAGAAATTTAGCGAAAACTGGTGACTTCAAAGCAGTTGCATACGTTATTTTATCCGGTTCAGAACCTGGAAGAACAGTTTCGCTTGAAGCATTTGCAATTGAATCTGAAGCTGATAATTACGAAACTTATGCTTATTTCGATACTAATACTAATAGGGGTGTTATTGAGATTTGGCAGAAACAATCTATGCCTCATGATGTTGGAAGAATGTTCGAATTATTCGGTGGAAATCTTGAAATAATTGCTTATCCTGATAAAGAATCTAGAGCTGAAGCTATGAAAACTGTTTCTGCAGGTGCACCAGTTTTAAATACTGATTTTTTTGCTTCTCAAAGAATGCATGCTTTAATGAAGGGCGAAGGAGATCAAACTATAGAAGCTCATGTTGGTTATGGTGTTAGCATGGAGTCTGATGATATTATATCTCGTTTTAATGATCCTTTAATTTTTGCTGTTCCAACAACCCAAAGAGGTGAGTCTTTAGCTTCAAATGCGCATTCTTGGGCTCAAAGAAAAGCCAATAGTCCCTCAGTAACTTCAGTCTGGGGAGGATTTGGAAAATATATTTATCATTATAATGGTGGAAGAACGTCTGTTGCAGAATATATGACTAATTAAGAAATTATTTTCTTCTTGTTGCAAGAATTTGAAATTCGTCTTTAAAATTAGATAGTGGTTCTTCAACTACTTCTCCTGCCCAAGGTGAAGCATGAATTATATTTCCGTTTCCAGAATATATTGTTAAATGATAACTCCATTGTGGTTTTCCTGCGATTGTATCTATTGGAATGTTTTCTTCTTCCATTCCTGGAACTGCCATATTAAAATCAACTAAGAAATATACTGCGTCACCTTTTTTTAAAGCATCAGTTGTTGTAGAATCTATATTTGGGCTCGGTAAGTCGACTAGATCTCCTAATGCACCTGATTCTATGTTATCAAATGCTGTAAATGTGTATTTTGAAGTATTGTACCATTTTTCATTGTGTGCTGTTGAAAATGCTCTATAAGGTAGTCCTAAACAATCTAATCCTGGAAACTTATTTGTTAATCGTCCTTCCCAAATATATGGTGTTCCTATTTTACTTCTCGCATAATTGATTATTTGATCTTGCTTGCTTTGTTTTTGAACGATGGTGGTTGGCTCGGATTTTGGGTTGTTTGATTCTGGAATTGGTGCTGCTAAAACTATTCCTGGCAGGATGAGTGTTGTAAGTAGTAATTCTAGAGTTTTTTTCATTTTTCATTAATTCATTGTTGATATAATAAATCTAAATTCATTTGACAATCTTGTTGTTTCTCAACATTGCCTGTTGCTTGGTATATGTCTATTAAAGTTTCGTAATTTAGGATTTTGCTTTCAGTTCTTGATTCAGGAATTAATTGGAGTCCTTTTTGAATTAATATTTCTGCTTGTTCATAATCTTTTTGCATGAATTTAATTAATCCAAGAGTTCCAAATCCTTCACCAATATTTGGTTCAATCTGAGTGTATAAGGTTGCTAATTTTTCTGCATAATCTAAATCTTGATTGTTTTTTGCTAATGCGTATGCTAAATTATTCGAGTTTATTAATTTATATGGTGCTGCTTTGAGAGCTTCTTCATGTTCTATAACTGCTTTATCATATTCTTCTAAATCTAAATAAGTGTTCCCTAATTTTTCATGTAATAAACTTTTCATTTCAGTATTTCCTTCTCCTATCTTGTGATATAGTTCTAAGCTTTCGTTAAAAAGCTCTATTGCTTCTTCATAATTATGATCTTTGTTTGCAGCTCTTCCTGATTGGTATTTTTCAACCATTAAATCTAAAGAATCTTGGTGTGTGGGTATTGTTTGCACTATTGGTGTTGGTTGATAATTAGAATTATTAATTGGTTCTGCTTTATCAGCACCAGTTAACATTGCTAATGAGAGTACTATTGCGCTTAACATCTTGTGAGATTAGTTAACTAAATATATAAATGTTTCTATTTTTAACCACTAAGAAGTAACAAAGTTAAATGATTGCTTTGTCTAAATCACTTTTTTGCAACAGTTTATATTTTCCAGGTTCTAATTTATCTAAAGAAAGATTGCCAATTTTAACTCTTTTCAACTTTAAAACTTTATATCCAACAGCTTCAAAAATTCGACGAACAATACGGTTCTTACCTTCGTGAATTTCAATGCTAACAAAAGAACCTTGCATTAATTCAAGTTTTGCAGGACTAGTTTTACCGTCTTCTAGATCAACTCCTTTTTCAACTTTTTTTAAATCCTTATCAGAAAGAACTTTATCAAGTTTTGCAACATAAGTTTTCTTAACTTCATTGCTAGGGTGAGTTACTTTATTAGAAAAATCTCCATCGTTAGTTAACAATAATAAACCCGATGTATCCTTATCTAAACGACCAACAGGAAAGACTCTTTCTTTAATATCAATAAATTCCATAATTGTTCGTTCATGACGATCGTGAAGAGCAGAAACACAACCAACAGGTTTGTTCAACATTAAATAAACTTTCTCGCCTTTAGGAACAACTTTGTCATTAACTTTTATCTCGTCGTCAAAAGTGGCTTGATCACCGATAGTAATAAGTTTATCATTGACTTTTACACGACCTTCTTTAATTAATTCTTCAGCATTCCTTCTAGAACAATATCCGTAATTACTTAATAACTTTTGAACACGATGCATAAGAAGTAAGATAAATGGTTATATTATAAAGTTAACTCCTTTAAACATTCTTTTTAGAAACAAAACTAACTTTATTTTTAGAATTAGTTTTATGATAATGAATCATGATTGCTGAAGCCAAAATTGCTCCAAATAAATTATAAACTAAATCAATAGCATTATTCATATAATTTCCAACACCTTCTGCAGCACCTAAAAGAACGACTGCAAGTAATTCTAAAATTTCATTAAATGCTCCGATTCCTGAAGCAATCAGAACTAATAATAAAGTAAGCAAGAACTTGTTGTGACTAAGTTTTTTATCAAGATGGGGATTTAATAAACTATAAGCGATGATTGTAGTAGTAAAAATGGCTATTAAATGAACGAAGTTATCATATTTGAAAAAATTGCCAATTAACCAGAAATCATACAATCTAATACCTTGAATATAAACATGACCTCCTAAAATGTGCAATAAACCAATGAGTGCTAAGCCTGTAATTACGCTGACATGTAAATGAAGTTTTTTATGGACAAAAAGAGTTATGAAAATCAAACTTGACATGACAACAGTATAAAATAAAAACTCTAAATTCCTATTAATAATTGCAAGGATTGTAAATAAAGCAAGGTATCCAATTGTAAAGTAAAGAACAAGTTTTAATTCAGTTTCTTCGTCCATATCGTATTCTTAATAGTTGGAGTTTATAAATTTTTTTTTCCGAAAGCTTTATATACGGTATTTGTTTCCTTTAAAGTAATATTCTCAGAACACTTTTAGACGAGAAAAAATGAGGAGCTAAATTGGAAATTAAAAACATAAAAAAAGGAGATTTTATCGAGTTAGACTATACTGGAAAAATCAAAGATGGGAATGTAGTTTTTGATACGACCGAAAAAAAAGTTGCAGAAGAAAATAAACTTCAACAACAAAACGCAGAATACAAACCAATAATTATTTGTGTTGGTGAAGGACATTTAATCAAAGGATTAGATATAAACATTGAAGGTAAAGCTTTAGGAAAATACACTTTTGAAATTGAAGCAGAGAATGCTTTTGGAAAAAAGTCAGGTGATTTACTAAAATTAGTACCTATGAAAGTATTTCGTCAACAACAAATTAATCCTTATCCGGGTTTAGAAATCAATCTGGACAATATGTTTGGGATTGTTAGAAGTGTAAGTGGAGGAAGAATAATTGTTGATTTTAATCATCCTCTATCAAGCAGAGATTTAATTTATGATGTCAATATAAAAAAAGTTGTGACAGAAGAAAAAGAAAAAGTCGAATCATTAGTAAAACTAAGTGGAGCACATTATGATTCGGTAGCTGTTGCAAACGGAAAAGCACTTGTAATATTAGAACACGAAGTGCCAGTTGATGCACAAAATGCATTCAAAGAAGACTTGAAAAGATTGACTAACACAAAAGAAGTTACGTTCACAGTAAAAAAAGCTAAGAAAGAAGATACAAAATGATAAACTTTATATACTCAATTCCGAATAAAAACAGTATGCCTAAAGAGGTACGGGAGGTGTTAAATTGAACACATACGGAGAAGCAGAAATTACAGCTAGTGATTCAAGATCAAAAAACATATTAGATGCGGAATTAGAAGAGCTTTTATCAAAACAAAAAGCAACAATTAAAGTTGTGGGTTGTGGTGGAGCTGGAAACAATACTATTAATAGAATAACTGAAGTAGGGGTTGTAGGATCTGAAACAATAGCAATAAATACAGATGCGCAAGATTTACTATATACAACTGCTGATAAAAAAATCCTAATCGGAAAAGATTTAACAAAAGGAATGGGTGCAGGATCAGTTCCTAAAGTAGGAGAAGAAGCGGCCAGAGAATCAGAACATGAAATTAAACAGGCTATAGCAGGTGCGGATATGGTATTCATCACTTGTGGATTGGGTGGTGGAACAGGAACTGGATCAGCACCAGTCGTTGCAGAAGTAGCTAAAAAAATGGGTGCTCTAACTGTAGGAGTAGTAACTTTACCTTTCCAAATGGAAGGACACAGAAGATACGAAAATGCAATTGTTGGACTTGACAAAATGGAGAAAAATGTAGATACTCTAATAGTCATACCAAACGACAAATTATTAGAATTAGCACCTGAATTACCATTACACACTGCATTTAAAGTTGCAGATGAAATCCTAACAAATTCTGTAAAAGGAATTGCGGAATTAGTAACAAAAGCAGGACTTGTAAACTTAGACTTTGCAGATATTAGAGCTGTAATGAGTAATGGTGGAGTTGCTTTAATTGGAGTTGGAGAATCAGACACTGAACGTAGAGCAATCGAAGCAGTAGATAAAGCATTAAACAATCCATTACTAGATGCAGATGTATCAGGAGCAAATGGCGCATTAATCAATGTTGCTGGTGGGCCTGACATGACTTTGGCAGAAGCAAAACAAGTTGTTGAAGCAATTTCAGAAAAATTAGATGAAGATGCAAAAATAATTTGGGGAGCACAAATCACTGAAGACTTAGAAGGAACAATTAGAGTAATGTTAATTGTTACAGGAGTAAAAAGCTCACAAATCATTGGTCGAGGAAAAACTTCGCCTGGTGAAGCAAAAAAAGAAATAGAAAGCGAATTGGGAATAGAATTCGTAGATTAAAAATGGATACTTACAAAATAAAAAGTTACATAAGCCATTGTATAAGAGTTTTGAAGATTACTAAGAAACCAGATAAAGAAGAATATAAAGTAATTGTCAAAGTCTCAGGTTTAGGTATAGCGATAATAGGAGGAATGGGATTTATCTTAAGTTTGGTAAATCAATTATTATTTTAAAAATGTTAGAAGAAATTGAACGAAAAGAAGAAATTAAAGAAGACGGCCCTTTAGCTAATTTAAAAAAAACTGAAGACATGGATCCGGTAGAAGCTTTCTTAGAAGAAAAACAACCTGAAAAGAAAGTTAAAGACGAACCAGCAGCAGAGACGAAATCAAAAGAAAGACCAAAATCAGAAACAAAAATATTTGCACTAAGAACAACTGCGAATAGAGAAGATCAAGTTATGAGCTTCGTAACAAGCAACGCATCTAGAAAAAAACTAGCAGTATTTTCTGTAATCAGACCTCATGGAATGAGGGGATATATCTTTATGGAAGCGGGAAGTAGAATTGATGCAGAACAAGCAGCACATGGAATTCCATATGCAAGAGGCATCTTACCTGCAGAAGTTAACTATTCAGAAATCGAGCACATGTTAGAACAGGTTAAAAAAGAAATTAACATTCAGAAAAATGATATTGCAGAAATCATCAGCGGACCTTTCAAACGTGAGAAGTGTAAGATTACTCGTGTAGACAAACAAAAAGAAGAAGTTGTTGTTGAGCTTTTAGAAGCAGCTGTTCCGATTCCAATCACAGTCAAGATTGACGCTGTGAAAGTTATCAGAAGAGAAGATCAAGAAGAATAAACTTCTATTTTTTTATTTTTTAATATTTTTTTTTCTCTAAATTTTATTTTAATTCTAAATACCAATCTCTTGTTTTAGGATTTGCAATAAAACCTTGATTTTTAGCAAAAGAGTCATAGATTTCTAAAGCATTTTCTAAAGGTAAGTGTATTTTTTTATCATCATAATGTTCTTCTGTCCAAGGATTGTTGTATCCGCTTTGAATTCCTATAGTGCTCATTCCTAAATATTTGGCAGTATGAATTCCTAAATCTGTTAATACTTCTTTGAATTTAATGTTGTAAAGACCTTTTGGAGTTATTCTAGGTACATCTTCATCTTTAACTTTGGTAAGATTTAGTCCATTTAAATCATAAGGGTTTATGCCTTGAAATTGGGTTATTTTTAAAATATCTTTATCATCGACTGAAAAAGAAACGATTGCATTAGGTTCGTCTTTATACATTAACATTAATCCGAATAAACCATCAACAAAAACTTTGTGACAAAGGTTTGTTTTATCATCCTTCCAACCCCATTTTTGATGACGACTATATGTATACTTTGGTATTGCTATTTCAACATTGTAATTACTTAATGCTGTTGTTGATAAATTAGCGGACGCTCTTTTATTTTTAAGAAGAATTTCTGAAAGCTCATTTTGTGAAACATTCATTTCTTTGATTTTATCTAATGTTAAATAATTAAGTCTGTCATATCGAAATATTTTTCTCTTATCATACTTTTCATCAGGACGTAGTTTTCTTGCAGAATCAGTTAATCTCATTTGATCAAAATCAACAAGAGAATATTCGTCGCACCTTTCTCTAACTCTCTTAGCTAAAGTGGTGAATTGATGTCTACAATCCAGTTCTTGAATCATTAATAACAATGCTTCTTTACCAAACTCTTTTTCAATATTATTAACTCCAATAAAAGGCAAACAATGAACAAATTCTGTTACATGTTTGTATTCATCAATATTAGTTAGTTTATTCATATCTAAAGGATTATTAGAAACTAAAGTTGCAAGGTCAAGTAAAGAACGAGAGTCATCTTCCATCAGGCGAAGAGTTTTTGCTTTATCGCCAACTCGTTTAGTTATTACTTCTTGAATGTTTAACATGGACTGGAGAATTAATTGTTTTTTATAAATATTTACTTAGTTACTACTAAAAAGTGTTAAAAAAACAAACATTTAAATATTCTTTAATGATTTTTATTTAAAATGGCTTTTGACTGGTATGCATTATTTCCTGCTCACATAGGTTCTAAAATGTCTGGAACTGTGGGAAAACTTGAACATGAATTATCTAAATTTGATATTCATGAAAAGTTGTTAGAAATTGGAACTGCAGAAGCATATAATCTTTGTGAACTTGCAAAGAAAGAATTAATTTCTGAAGGTGTAGGATTTGACATTTCTAAAAAAAGAATTGCAAAAGCTAAAGAAAGAATTTCAGACGAAGGTTTAGCTCATAAAGTGCAAGTATATGTTGGAACTGAACATACTATTAATTATGAAGATGGTTTTTTTGATGTGACCATTATACCTCAAGTTTTAGAACATGTTCCCAAACAAGAAGGAGTCTTGAATATTCTTCAAGAAGCAACAAGAATTTCAAATCAAGGAGTATTAATATCTTTGCCATTAAGAGATTCGAATCAAATGTTGATGCGGTATGCAAAATTTCTTGACCCTGATCATGTAAAAGGATTAATTAAACATAAAAATTCTTGGATTTATGATTCAAAACAAGTAGAAATGTTTTTTGAAGAGAATAATTTTAGTTTTGAAAGGTCATCTGATAATGATGAGTTTTATATTTTAAAATAATTAAAAATCTTTTGTCTTCTTCCACAGAATTCCTTCAAGCATTTCTTTAATCTTTTCTTTATATGAACCAACACCTTTCCAATCAACAATCACTAGCTCTGCTTTAGGAACGGTCTTATTCATTGCTTGAGCTAACATTTCTTTATCTAAATTTTCAAGGTTATACTTTGGACAACAATGACCTATGGCAATTTCATCACCAAGAATTATTTTTTTAAAACTAGGCATGTGATGTAATCCTCCAATACCTACTGCAGTTTTACATTCTGGAATTTTCATTTCTAATAATTCAACAATTGTATTTGCAATTAACTCACCTGCTTTTTTATTCTGCCATTCACTAATACTTGAACCAATTTCAATAAAGAATGAAGGAACGTTTAAATCAGGACCGTGATGGGTTACTTCTTGAATAACTTCATAATGTAATTCTTCTGCTTTAACTTCTAATATTTTCATTCCTGCTTTAAGCCAATTTGCTGGACTTATTCCTAGATTTTTTTCAGAACCTCCAAGAACTGCCTCACCCCAATTACCCTGGGTATGAACACTTAAAGAATGAACTCCTGATTTACTTTGATGCATTGTAGGAAAAATAATCATATCACAATCTAATCTTTCATCAATATTCTCTAAATAGATAGAATCTTTATCTTCAAAATATAATTTAACTTGGTGTTTGCCCATTTCATCTTTAATTCTGTCAACTAGAAAAGAATGGATATTAGCACTAGCTTCATCATCTTTCGAACAAATAATTGCGATTATCAAAATTTCACCTTTAAAAAATTTCGGACCAAAAAAGTTTTAACTTTTTTGATTTCATAAAGAATAAAACAACTAATCAAGTTAAAAATTTTGTGGAAAAATTTGTAAGATTTTTAAATGAACAATGATTACTATTAATATGGTAGAAGCAAATTTAATCAAAATTGAAGATATTTCCATCGAACAACTCGCAAGTATTTGTGATCATACATTTCTAAATAGAAGTGAAGCATTTAAACATGTTGCAAAAAAAGGACAGAGTTCAATAAAACTTAGAAGCGTATCCTTTCAACAATTCTTAGAAAAAACTATTAATTTGAGATTCTTACCTTTTTCAGTCTGTGTTAGGCCTGAAGAAGTAAGCCATACAGTTAAATTTCTAAAAGATAATAATCGATCAAGAATTAAAGTCGCATCAGTTATTGGATTTCCAGACGGATCATTATACGGCACAGATTTTAAAGTTGCAGAAACCAATCTTGCAATTGATCATGGTGCAGATGAAATTGATATGGTTCTAAACATTCTTAAATTTAAAGAAGGAGATTTTAATTTTGTAAAAGAAGATATAAACGCGGTTGTTACAGCAGCACATGCAAAAGGCGCAATTGTAAAACTTATTTTAGAAAACTCAGAACTAAACTTGGAAGAAACAAGAAAGATTTGTGAATTGGCAAACGAAACAAATCTTGACTTTGTAAAAACATCAACTGGATTTAGTGGTAGTGGAGCAAAATTTGAAGATCTTAAAGTTATGAGGGACGTTTTCAAAAAAGGAGTAAAAATGTCTGGGGGGGTTAAGATGATGAATGTAAAAGAGCTCTTAACAGCAGTCTCTGGTAGAACTGATGGGCTGATTGAATTGAATCCTAATAAAATTAGAATTGGAGAAAGCAGTTTATTAAGTGGTGCAAAAGCGGATTATTAAAAAAATTACTTTCTATCGCAAGAAAAATTGAAAATTTTTGTGTAGTAAAAAACTAAGTTTTCTATTACAAGAAAAATTAAAAATTTTTATGTGCTAAAAAACTACGTTTTTTATCACAATAAAACTTATAAACTCTTACTTTCCCCGATGAAGGATGGCGAATAAGTATAAATTGGTTTGTTTTGATTTAGACGGAACATTAATCGACATGCCTGGACATGTTTGGGAACAAATCCATGAATTCTTTGGAACTATGGATGAACGTGATAAAACTTTTGAAGACTATAAAGTTGGAAGAATTTCTTATCAAGAATGGTTTGAAGCAGATGTTAAAATCTGGGCTAATGCAGGTGCTAATAAAGATAAATTATTGGAAGCTGTAAAAGATGTTCAATTACATGAAGGAGCTCTTGAAACACTTCAAAAAATAAAAAATAATGGATTATCAATTGCTTTAATTTCAGGAAGTTTGAACTTTGTATTTGAACACATTTTTAGACAACACACAATGCTTTTTGACTATGTATTTATTAACAAAATTTATTTTGGTGAAGGTGGAAGTATTATTGGTGGAAAACACAATCCTTACGATGGAGCTGGAAAAGCAGAAGGTCTTAAAAAGATTGCAGAAGAAACTGGTTTTTCATTAGAACAATGTGTTTTTGTTGGAGACAATGATAATGATATTGAAATTGCACAAACAGCAGGATTATCAATTGCATTTATGCATAAATCAGAAAGACTTGCTCAAGTTTCAAATGTTGTTGTTAAAGATAATAATTTGAAAGCAATCTTACCATATATTCTGCCTGCAGAAAAAAGTAATCCAAGCCCTTTTGATTTGTGATTAGAATTCTAAAAAAATAAAAGAAAAAAATGCTCAGAACTAAAAGTTCTGGCAAGTTTTAAAAAATTAAAACTTAAAAAAAAATAGAAGTAAATTTTACTTCTTTTTCTTGCAAATTACTCTTTCTAAGCCTAGTACTCCTTCGCCTGAAAACATCAATGAAAGTGCTACTAGTAAACTAACAGCTGCTTTTCCATAATTAACGAACTGTCCACCATCAAAGTGTGCGGTCAAAAGAGCTACTACCATGATTATTGATAGCAATGCTGATGCATATCTTGTGGCTAAACCAATAAGAACTGCTATTCCTCCTAAGAGTTCTACAAGTCCTACAACTACTGCAAAGAATCCTGCCAGTGGAATTCCAAGACTGCCAAAAAAGCCTGTTGTTCCTGCTATGTTCATCAATTTTCCCCATCCTGCTGGGATGAAGATAAATGCTAACAGAAGTCTTAAAGATATTGTTGCCCATTCTTTGTGCTTATCGCACCATTCAGTCATTTTACACATATTATCACCTTTAAATTAACTATTGTTAAGTTGATTGGCATTATTCTTTATAAATTTTTTGCAAAAAACAAGTTATTTATTATTTATTAACGGTCTTTCTAGAAAACAGCTCTATATAAGGAGAAATCTTAACAGGATTCTCGCCAAACGCACAAAGTTCTTGCTCAGGAATCAAAGCACCACGAAGTTTAGCAAGAGACTCTGCAGCAATATCATATCGAGTTCGTAAAATTTGAGATTTGTGTTTTTTAACGGCATCAATTTTTCGTTTCAAAAACCTCTCAGGAACAGAAACGATGGTGTTGAAATGTCCGTGATGAAATAAAGCCCAAGGACTTTCATAGTTCCAAGTATAAACTTTTTTCCCGTACTTCTTAAGAGCTTTAATTGTGATTAAACGAGCCAATTTGTGAGTTGGATGACGATCTTCTTTTTGAGGTATCAAAACAATATCTGGTTTAATTTTCAAAAACTCTTGATATAACTTTTCAATATCTTCATCTAAAATGTCTTCGCCATTATCATAAAATTTTAAATCTAAGAAATGAGGTATTGTCTTTAGAATACTTGACTCATCAACTTGCTCTTGTTTTCGAATTTCAATTCGCTCCTTACGATTTTTATCAGGAATGAAAGCTCGATGACCTGTTGTCATAACAAAAGTATGAATCTCATTATCTTCAGTCATCATACTAATTACTCCTCCAGCAGCAATACTTGCATCATCGGGATGAGGACTAATGACAACAATGTTTTTTCCTTTGGGAATATTTTCTTCACTTAATATATAATATCCACCAATCTCATTTTGAATTTTCTCTTTTCGAAGAAGTTTAGCAGCATCAAGATCTATGATTAATGCAACATTTGGATGTTTTTGTAAAATACTGGCCGGACAATCCTCAGAAACAGGACCTTCAACCATTTTTTTAACAGCTTCAGCCTTGTTTTTGCCAGTTGCTAAAATAATAATTTTCTTAGCAGTCATAATTGAACCCAAACCCATAGATAAAGCTTTTTTAGGAACTGCTTTTTTATTCTCAAAAAAACGAGCATTATCTTGTATAGTGTTCTCGGACAAATCAACAACTCTTGTTTTAGACTTCTGACTCGAACCTGGTTCATTAAAAGCAATATGGCCATTAGAACCAATGCCTAAGATTTGAACATCAATACCATTATCAAGCAATCTTTGTTCATAATCAGAACATTCTTTCTCAGGATCGTTTGTTGTTCCGTCCAATAGATTAATATTGTTTTTTTTAAGGTTGAGATATTTGAATAAGTTTTCCCACATAAAATAATAATAACTTTGACTATTCTCTTTATCAATAGGGTAATATTCATCTAAATTGAAAGTTTTAACATCAGAAAAGTCAACATTCATATTTTTATGAGCTTTAATTAATTCTTTATACAAGCCAAGAGGAGTGCTACCAGTTGCAAAACCAATTGTTATATCAGGATGCAACATTACTTCATTTAGCAGAATTGTGGCTGCTTTTTTAGAAAGTTCATTATAGTTCTTAGCTTTAATGATTCGCATGTTGTTTTTAACTCCTAATTTATTTAAAAAATCTTCTATTTTAAGTCAATTTAGTCTTATAAAATATAGCAACCTTTATAAATCCTTAATTTTTCCATCACGTCATGGCAAAAGAATCAGTCGATGCACTTATTGAAGGAGGCAAAGCTTCAGCAGCTCCGCCTCTAGGTCCTGCATTAGGTCCAATGGGTGTAAATATTGGAGACGTTGTAGCTAAAATCAACGAGAAAACACAGGCTTTCAAAGGAATGCAAGTTCCAGTAACTGTAACTATTGATACTACAACAAAAGAATTTGAAATCTCCGTAGGTACTCCTCCAGCTTCAGCATTAATTAAAAAAGAAGCAGGAATAGCAAAAGGAAGTGGTCGACCAAGTGAATCTTATGTCGCTGATCTTAAAATTGAACAAGTTATCAAAATTGCTCAAATGAAATCAGACAATCTTCTTGGTAAAAATGCTATAAACAAAGTTCGAGAAATTGTTGGTACTTGTGCTTCGATGGGTGTTGAAGTAGAAGGTGTCAAAGGAACTGAAGCTCTTAAAAGAATCGCAGCTGGTGAATTTGATAAGAAAATTGAATCTGGAAAAACAGAACTTTCACAAGAAGAGTTAAAAGAACAAGAAGAAGAACAAAAACAAATGCAAGCAGAATTAGAAGAAAAAAGAGAAGAAATGGAAATTAAAGCTAAAGAAATTCTGGCTGCTATGGGTAAAAAAGATCGATCTCTTATTGTAGCTAGGATGAGAGAAGAAGGAGTCTTTGATGAAATCATTAATGAAATTATACCTGAAGAAGTAAAAGAACCTGCTGAAGGCGGCGAAGCAGCACCTGCAGAAGCAGCTCCTAAAGAAGAATAAACCTTCTAATTTGTTTCTAAATTTATTAATCTAAACTTATTTAATCTTTTTTGGACTATTTATAGTCGTTAAATTTATAAACCCTTTATATTTTCTGAGTGGAATGGTACAAAGAACAGGAAGTCTAAGAAGGAAAAGCAGACAAAAGATGAGTAAGAACATCAGAACTAAGAGTAAAATTAAAATTAGAGATTTCTTACAATCATTTATTGAAGGTGATAGAGTTGCTCTAAACGCTGAACCTGCATACCAAAAAGGACTATATAATTTGCGTTTCCATGGAAAAACAGGAACTGTAACTGGAAGAACAGGTGCATGTTACGAAGTTAGAATTAGAGATTTTAATAAAATGAAAACTTGTATAGTACATCCTGTACATCTTAAAAAGGTTGAATAAAATGGTTAAACCAGAAATAATCGAAAAAGCACCAATCAGTATTCCTTTACTTAAAGAAGAGCTTAAAAATATTAAGAAAAGAGACGGAGAGCTAACTTTTAGAGGTGGAAAAACAGAGGAGTATTTGAATGATTTTAGCAAATTATCAAAGAAAGATGTTGAAGAGCTTTTAGATAAATTAGGTAAATTAGACATTCCTAGACTTAAAGAAGAGTTTATGCACAAAATAATCGATTTAATGCCGACTTCAGTGGCAGAATTGAAAGTAATTCTACAAGGCTATACTCTGACCATTAATAACGATAATCTCGCAAAGATTATGGGCGTAGTCAAAAACTATCTACCCAAGAAGTAAGTTGTGTTCTTGCTTTTTAGGCTTAATTCACAAAAGATTTATATATACTAAGATTAATAAACTATCCGGGGACAATGATGCATTCAAGAAAAAAAGAAACTGAAGCTATAGTGTTAGACTTTTTACCAAATGGTTACCCATTTGATAGTAGGCCTAGTCATATGAAAACTGCAATAGCTCAAGCTATAGGAAAAGAGAACTTTACACTTCTAGAACTAGTCCCAAAAAAAGGAATTTTCTTACAACCATATGAGGATGTATATATTGGTGAAGCTAAAAGAGATAAAGTTCATCATATTAATGGTAAAATTGATGTTGATAAATTAACTCAAACAGCTAAGTCAGAATTAGAACATGCAGTTAAACAAATGGTTACAACTCATGAAAAAAGATTTGTGGAGTTTTTCAATAATGCTCAACCATTAAGTACTAGAATGCATGTAATAGAATTATTACCTGGTGTTGGAAAAAAACATATGTGGGAAATTATCGAAGAACGAAGAGAAGAACCTTTCTTAAGCTTTGATGATGTTAAAAAACGAGTTAAGTTAATGCCTGATCCTGCAAAAGTAATAATTCGAAGAATAATGTTAGAGCTTTTAGGTACTGAAAAACATTTGTTGTTTGTTGATAGATAATTTAAATTCTAGTCTTTAAAATAGGTTTAATTCTTAATATTTATAAATGATTTTTAATTTCTAATTAATAAAGAGTTGAGGGAGATTATAATATGGAATTAATATCCTCTTTAGGAACAAGGCATTGGTTGCCACAAATAATGGGTTCATGGACTAAAGATGAACTTGATATAACTGTTGTTGATAAACATATTTTACCAAAAGAAATTCTAGATACTGTACCTCTAAAATGGGAATCTGTTATGAGAGCAGTAGGCGAACAAGAATTAGGTAAAGAAGGCGAAGATTGGAGAATTGTACCTGCAGAGCCATACGCAAAAATGGAAATAAAAAAAGGTACTGGTTGGGGACTTCGAATGTTTGCTGGAGACCAAACAAGAACAGATGATTATAGTAAAGGTATTAATGGAAGATTAAATTTAGTTCATAGTCCTGCTAATTATGCAGAAAGTTTAGCAACTAATAACACTGATCCATGGGGTTTAATCACTAAATATGGTGGAAGACTTGGCTTGGCTGATGGACACGCTGTAAGCGTCGCAGTAACAGGCTTAGATGCCAAAGGAAGGGAACTGATGGAATTCTTTGAAAGAGGCTTAGGATTGGGCGAATATGACTCTTATTTAGGCACAGCAGCAGGAAAATAGTATGAAATCAGACATGAGTCCATTTGATGTTGCTTCTAGAGGATTATTGAAGAATCTCAAGTAATGCCATTCATAGCGGCATATAAAGATGTGCTGTTCCAGGCGTTTTAATGAAATAAGAATTAAATATATTTTTTTATTGTTTTTAATAATTGTGTTCGTTCAAAAGGTCTTGGTATATATTCATCACAACCTGCTTCTAAACAAGCAGTTCTATTTTCAGTTGATACATATCCTGTAACTATAATTATTGGTATATCTTGATATTGTTGATTGTTTTTAAGTGCTTTTGTAAACATAAATCCGTTTTCTTTAGGGAATGCGACATCCATGATTATTAAGTCTATAGAGTTAGTTTCTAATTTAGTTTTTGCTTCGCTAGGTTTAGTAGTACTTAGAACTTCATATTCTTTTTTTAAAATATGATTAAGCAGTTGTCTGTTTGAATTATCGTTTTCGATTGTTAATATTGTTTTATAATCCTTCATTCTAAAATCTAACAATTTTTTTTTTTTTTTATAAGTCTTCACTAGAAATTAACTTTATTTCCTTGCTTTCTCTAGTTTTCCACCGAGTAAAGCATTAAGAGATTGGTCGTTTACTTTTAGAACTTGCCATCTAACTCCAGGGATATCTCCTTTACTTCGTCCCATAGCACCACCGATGCATTCAATCATTACTTCATCGTGTTCATCGATTAGTTTACTTGCTCCGTCGCCAGGGCAGAAAGCAGTTACTTGTTTACCATTTTTGATAAGTTGAACTCTAACACATTTTCTCATAGCTGAATTTGGTTGTTTTGCTTCTAATTGAACCTTTTCTAAAACTATTCCTGAAGCTTGAGCAGCGCCTCCTAGAGGGTCAGCTTTTTCTTTTAGGTTAAAAACTTTCTTAACAAACCACTTATCTGAATACTGTGATTGTTTTCTTCTTTTCAGAAGTTTTTTCCCAGCGTTTAATCCTCTTGATTTTTTAGCCATTATTACTTCTTGAGAAATTTGATTCATTTATAAATTTATTGGAATTTTATTGAGTAAAAGAATTATTCTTTAAACGACTTTTATTTCTTCAAGTTGTGGAAAGTATTGTTTTGCTATTGTTTCGTAAGCTCTAAGGTTTTGTGCTTGTGCACCTATCATTAAACCTTTTGTTTTAGTATCTGGGCCTGTGATTGTTACAATATTTTCTTCTTCATTGATATCTTGTACTTTTAATGGAGCAAACAAATTAATGATGAATTGTAGCATTTCGCTGCTGTACTCCATTATTTTTATTTTCTTTTTAACAAGTTTTTCGATTTTGAAAATATTACCTTTATTCTTACCTAAAGCTTTAGGCATTTCGCCTTTCTCGACCATAAAAACTAGTTTATCTTTAAAATAAAAGCAATCTCTAACTTTAGATCTAGTTATTTTTTCAAACAGAGAAATAAGTCTTATTAATTCTGTGTCTAATTTTAAAGCCATCTTACTTTAAGACTCCTAAAAGAGAGATAGAAAAAGATTTCTTACAAACAGCTCCTAGTTCATCGTTAGGTTCTTTAAGCTTTTCAATTTTTGTTTCTGTAAGCTTAGAGTAATGTTCTACTTCGTTCCTAATATCTTCCGGACAATTTGAGGACATATAAATCATACTTAATGTTCCTTTTCTTAATCCTTTAACTACTCTGTCTGTTCCTATAATCAGTTTGTCTGTTTTCAATAATTTTTTTATGTCTGCAGTTGACATTTTATTTCACCTTTGTTATTAATCCTGGCAAACCTGTTCCTACAGGGATTGCTTGGTTCATCATCACATTTTCGATGACACTGTTAAGTTTGTCGACTTCTCCGACAAGACTTGCGTTGATTATATGGGTTATTGGTGTTTCAAATGATGCTCTAGCTAAAACACTTGGTTTTTCTTTAACAATACCATATCTGTTAATTCCTAATACTGACCCAGACATAGTCATTGCGTCTGAAACAAGCATAATATGTCTAACATCAATATTAATACCTTGTGCATCCAAAACTTTGAATACTTCGTTTATTATTATCTGTCTTGCTACTTCAATTCCAAACATTGATTCCATTTCATAAAGGTCATTACTGATAGTTCTTTCTGTATCAACAAAGTCATGTTTGAATAAATCTTTTAAATTAGTTCCTGCTGTAACAATAACGTGTTCATCGCCTCTTTTAACAGGTAAGACTTGTGTAATTCCTTTAATTCCTGAAATGTAAACATGTTTGATTGTTTCTTTTAATTTATAGATTGTATTAAGCGCTTCATCTTTTGAACTTGGAGTTACAATGATGACAGGGTCCTTTTTATCTTCTTTGAATTTGAATCCTTTGACTAATTTACTTAGAGTTTTAGTGATTTTATTAGTTGTTAATCCAACGCTTTTCATTTTATTTTCATCTAACTCAATAGTCATTTGCATATTCATAATGTTGATTGAAATCTCTTTTAAGAATTCTTTCAAAGTTGTTTCTTTTAGTAATTCTGCAATTTTTTTAACTTCTTTTCCTGAAGAATGTGATTTTTTCAAGTAAACTTCCATCATTTTTGTTTTAATGGTTTTTCTACCGTCAAGAATTTCAATCAGTCTAGGAAGACCTGTTGTAACGTTCATTTCTGCTACTCCAGCGAAGTGGAATGTGTTCAGAGTCATCTGAGTACCTGGTTCTCCAATTGATTCGGCACTAATTAAACCAACAGATTCTCCTGGGTTAGCAATTGATCGTTTATATTCTCCATATACTGTTTCAAAAATTATTTTTGCTTTTGCATCAGTACATTTGTCTGGTAAGTACTTCTTAATATCATCTAATACTTTCTCAGGCAATAATTCTTTATATTCATTAAATAGTTTTGTAGTCGTCATTTGAGATTCCTTATTATATTTTTAACATTTATTTGTCCAGCTTCACTTTTTGAAACGTCCATTCCATCTTCTCCATAATAGAATTGGATGATTTTTTTTGATGCATCTCTAACTGTGAAGTCGTATTCGATTTTTAAGTCTTGCATTGCATTTGCAAGTCTTCTATATAGATAACCGGATTTAGGTGTTCTTAACGCAGTATCCATCATTGAATCTCTTCCAGTCATACTCATGAAAAACATTTCGTGTGGTTTCAATCCTTTTTTGAATCCATTTTCAATAAATCCATGAGCTTCAGGTCCTAAATCATCTTTTTTGAAACATGATAAAGTTCTTCCTTCATATCCTTTTTCAATTCGGCTACCTCTCATAGCTTGTTGACCTACACAGGCAGACATCTGAGCTAAGTTTAGTAAGTTACCTCTAGCACCTGATTTAACCATTGTCATAGTATCAGTTTCTTGATTTGCATTTTCAGCAACGATTTGTCCTGTTTCGTTTCTTGCTTTATTTAGCTTTTCTAAGATTCTTAATTCAAGAGTTTCATGTAATGATCTTCCAGGAAGGATTTCTAAGGTTCCATCTTTAAATTGTTGAATCATTTCAGCTACTTTTTCATAAGCTTCTTTAATTACTGCTTCAACCTGTTCATTTGCTTTAGTTGTTAAGTCAGTATCTGAAACTCTAACTGTAAATCCATATTTCATCAATACTTCAATTCCAAGACGGTAGATTCGTCCAATAATCTCAACCATTTCTTCTCTTCCATATTGTTTGTGAATATTTCTTAATAATAGACCAGAACCTTCACCTAAGTTGCTTTTATCCATAACTCCAGTTATTAATTCTCCATCTCTAATGTATACTTCGTAGTCTTTATGATCTTCAGGCATTGATTTAGAGTTACCTCTGAAGTTAAAACTACTTGGAAGCATAAATGAAAAGATTTCTTTTCCAGTCATCATTTTTTTATTTGTTAAACTTGTAAAGTCAGTAATTCCTACTGAAGCCAATAAATCAACTGCTTCTTCTCTAGGAAGCTCCATATTTTTTGTTAACAAATAGTTTCCAGAAATCGCGTCTTGGTTACAACCAATAATGCTTAATCCATATCTAGGACTGATTAATTGAGTTTGAACTTCCATTAATAATTCTGCTTCAGCTCTTGCTTCTTCAGTTTGCGGAACGTGTAAGTTCATCTCGTCTCCATCAAAGTCTGCGTTATAAGGTGCACATACAGCAGGGTTAAGTCTTAATGTTAATCCTGGCAATACTCTTACTTTGTGACACATCATACTCATTCTGTGAAGAGATGGTTGTCTGTTAAAGATTGCAATATCTCCATCCATCATATGTCTTTCAACTATGAATCCAGGTTGGATTTCTTCAAGTAATTGCTCTTTTGTTTCGTCAGTAATTTTTTTTCTTTTTCCATCAGGTCTAACTATATAATTTGATCCAGGATATTCTTTGTTTCCTTTTTCAACGAATTGTTTTAAATATTTCATATTCCATTCAGTTACTCTTTCTGGAATAGTTATATTCATAGCAATAACTCTTGGAACTCCAACTTCGTTAATATTAAGTTTTGGATCAGGACTAATTACTGTTCTTGCTGAGAAGTTTGTTCTTTTTCCAGCTAAATTATGTCTGATTCTTCCTTCTTTACTTTTGATTCGCGCAGTAATAGTTTTTAGTGGTTGGCCACTTCTATGTCTTGCAGGTGGTAACTGTGCCACTTCGTTATCAAAGAAAGTTGTAATGTGATACTGTAATAAATCCCACAAGTCTTCAATAATTATTTCTGGAGCTCCTGCGTTAATATTTTCAAATAATCTTTGGTTAATTCTGACAATATCTCCTAGTTTATGAGTTAAATCATCTTCACTTCTCTCACCACTTTCAAGTGTGATTGAAGGTCTCATAGTTACTGGTGGTATTGGCATAACTGTTAAAACCATCCATTCTGGTCTTGATGCTTTTGGATTAATACCAAAAACTTCTAAATCTTCATCAGGAACTCTTTCTAATCTACTTCTAATCTCAACTGGTGAAAGTCTTTTCTCAGCTTCCATAATAGTAGTTGGTTTTTCAATAGTAATCTTTTCCTGTTTAGCTTGACAGTATGGACATTGATTAATTGTTTTTAAACTAGCAATTATCTTTTTAACATGTTTTCGTCTTTCTTCAAGACCCATTTCTTTGCCGATTCTTTCAAGTTCTTCAACACTTTTAGTAATCTTAGCTTTTGGAATAAGAATTCGTCCACAATCTTTACAAGTACATCTTAATGTGTCTAAAACTACATTGATGAATTTGATGTGAATGATTGGTCTTGCAAGTTCAATGTATCCAAAATGTCCGATACATTCTTTTAATTTACTTCCACAAGTTTTACATTTCAATCCAGGATCAATAACTCCTAGTCTAACGTCCATTAATCCACCGTCAACAGGGTATCCTTCTTTATCATAAAGTTCAGGTGTAACAACTTTTGCTGAAGCCATTGCTTTCATGAACTTAGGGCTCATTATTCCAAAGCTTAAGCTACTAATCTTTTTGGATGTGTATTGGTTTTCGTCGATTGTCAATATTTTCCCTCCAGTTTAAGTTTTGGATATACAGTCAATGCTTTGAATTCGTCAAGAATCAATTTGAATGCATAGCTAACTTCAATATTCGAAATTTCTGTATCTTCACCACATACTGGGCAGAAAGATTTTTCTTTTCTTCCATCATAAATAGCTATTAATCCACATTCTTCGCAGACAGGTACTATTGTTTTATCTGCATCGAATCTTTCTTTTAATAATAATGAAGCTCCGTGTGCTACAAATGTATCTTTCTCCATTTCTCCTAATCTCAATCCACCTTCTTTTGCTCTTCCTTCAGTAGGTTGTCTTGTTAATAATTGGATAGGACCTCTTGCTCTTGAGTGAATTTTGTTAGCAACCATATGTTTTAGTTTTAAGTAGTACATGTTTCCAATGAAGATTTCTACTTTGTATTGTTCTCCAGTTGATCCGTTATACATTGTTTCAGCACCATTTTCTCTGAAACCCATACCTAATAATTCATGTCTTAGGTTTGCTTCTTTTTCTCCTTCGAAAATTGTACCGTCAATGAATCTTCCACTCATAGCTCCAACTTTTCCACCTAATAATTCAATTAAGTGTGATACAGTCATTCTTGTTGGGATTCCATGTGGACTGAATATAATATCTGGTTTTATTCCTGATGCTGAGAAAGGAATGTCTGCTTCTGGAACCACGATACTAATAACTCCCTTTTGTCCGTGTCTACTTGTGAACTTATCTCCAATTTCAGGAATTCTCTGGTCTCGTAATCTAACTTGAATTAACTTATTTCCTTCCATATTTTCAGTCATTAAAACAAAGTCTACAACTCCTCTTTCTCCATGTTTTAGTGCCATTGAAGATTCTCTTCGTGAGCTAGTTGTTAAATTGTATTCATCTAATGAACTTAAAAATCTTGGAGGACTTGATTTTCCAATAATTACATCTCCTTCTTGAACAGTAGCTTCTGGATAAATTATTCCATCATCTTCTAAGAATCGGTAATCATGTTCTGATCGGTATCCTTTAACTTCTTTATCAGGAACAGCCACTTCATCAATTAATCCGCCAGAATATCTTAATTCTTCAGAAATAATAGGTCTATAATAAGTACTTCTTGCTAATCCTCGATCGATTGATCCTTTGTTAATAACAATTGCGTCTTCCATGTTATATCCTTGGTATGACATAATTGCAACTACGACGTTTTGTCCAGATGGATGTTTATCATAATCAAGAATTGAATGCATTGCAGTATTTACAATTGGATTTTGCGGGTAATGTAATAAGTTAACATCCATGTCGAGTCTTGCAAAGAAATTTGACACATAAAAACCAATTGCTTGTTTTTGATTCTTAGAACCTTGATTAAGTCTTACTCCATGGTTGAAGTTTCCAAATGGAACTAATGAAGTAGTTAATCCTACAATTGTAATTGGACTAATTTCTAAATGTGTATGATCTTCTGTTAAATCTGCTTCTTTGAATGCAACTAATACGTTTTCTTCCTCTGTTGAATCAACGTATTCAATAACACCTTGTTTTAACAAATCTGACCAAGTGATTTCGTTCTTTCTTAATTGGTCTAAATGTTTTTCTGTAAGCATTGGTTTTCCTTCTTTTACGACGATTAAAGGTCTAACTGCTCGTCCGCTACAGATTTCAATTATTACTTGATCAGTTAATTCTTTAAATCTGACATTGATTGAAAGTGGAAGTTTTCCCATTCGTCTTTCAGATATGATTCGATCTACGAATTCTTCAGGGTTCTTAACTGTCCCTACAAATTTATTATCTACTAATACGTCAGTCATTTTATCAAATCTAACCCCATTGTTTTTAGTGATGTTAATATCTTCTCTTCATTCACTTTAGGTGTGATACTTGTAAGTAATGCGAGATTTTTTCTCAAACCAATATTTGTTCCTTCTGGAGTTTCACTTGGACACAATCTTCCTAAATGTGTACTGTGTAAAGCTCTTGCTTCAAAGTTTTCTTGGCTTGAAGATAATGGACTTATTACTCTCTGAAGATGAGATTGTGCTTGTAAGAAGTTTAGTCTTTCAATTCTTTGTGAAATACCTTTTCTTCCACCAACCCAATTTCCAGTTGCCATAGAACTATATATTCTTTGAGTCAATAATTTCTCCCTAATAATAACTTTTATACTTGGGAATTTTCCTCTTTTAACGATTCTTTGGAAATTGTATAATAAGTCTCCAATTAAAACTTTTAAGTTAACTCTGAATAAATCTGCTAGCAAGTCTCCTGGTAGTTTTAATCTTTTATTTGAATAATGATCTTTATCATCAGTGTCCATTTCTTCGCCTGATACTTGAATAAATCGTTTTAGAAGTTTACAAATATTGTAAGCTTTCATAATTCTGTCTTCTTTTTCTATACCGATATGAGGCAGTAAGTATTTATCAAGAATTTCAGCTGTTCTTTCAAGTCTAATTTCTTTTGCTTGAGTTATACCAATTTTCTTTGCAATAAAGTCAATAGCTTCTTCATCTGATTTAATATCTATATATTCGTATAGGTTAATAATTATTTGAGAACTATCATCTAAGTCAACAAATTTCTGAATTTCTTCATCTTTTGTTAAACCTAAAGCTTTTATTACAGCAATTAAAGGTATTCTTTTAACTCTTGTAAATGTTAAGTAGAAAATTCCGTCTTTCATCTTTTCGATTTGATGAGGAATTTTATACGAACCTTTTTCTGAAAAGATTTTACCAACATATGGACTAACTCCAATACTTGCTTTTTCAACCATTAATTTATTAGATGCAAGATCTTCAACATTAACAATTGCTTTTTCTGTTCCGTTAATAACAAAGTATCCGCCTGGGTCATCAGGGTCTTCGCCTTTTATAACTAATTCATCTTTATTTAATTCATATAAATGGCAATATTTTGATTTTAACATGATTGGTAAGTTTCCAATTTGAGTTTTGAATGATTCCTTTTGAACACCATTTACATGTGCACTTACTTCTAAGAAGATGGGTGCTGAGTATGAAATTTTTCTGATTCTTGCTTCAATTGGGTAAATTGGTCTTTTTGAACCATCAGCTTCAGTAATTTCAGGTTTTGTAACCCAAATTCTATCAAGTCTAATTTTGAATTCTTCAACATTTGGAGGTATAATTGTTGGTTCTATTTCTCTATTTTCATCGATAATAACTTGTAATTCTTTTTCGATGAAGTTATTGAAAGAATCAATACCTGCTTTAACTATTGAATTCTCTTCAAAATACTTTGTTAGTAATAATTTAGAATAATCAATCATTTACAACACCCCTATAGAAAGTAGTTGTTCCAGCCGTGTGGCTTTTCCTTGTAATCTTAATAACATCCTTCTCTTTCACATCTAAATGCTGAATTGCTACATCTTTAATTGAGATTCTAGGAAGCTCTTTAGATTCAATGTTGTATTTTTCTAATAAAGCTGTTCTGTCTTTCTCACTTAGTTTCTCGTGAAGAGGGATCAAATTGTGTTTAACTTGATTTATTTTGTTTACCATTTTAGTTTTGATTATAAATGGGCCGGACGAGATTTGAACTCGCGACCACATCATTAAAAGTGATGTGCTCTATTACCCAAGTTATTCACTTGAATAGGTCTCCCCAGGCTGAGCTACCGGCCCATATAAAGTACGCCCCGGCCGGGATTTGAACCCGGGTCGAAGCCTCGACAGGGCTTCATGATAGGCCGAACTACACCACCGGGGCGTCAATAGCATAGCGCTGTCTTCTCATTCAAAGGTATTACTTTTTTGAGAAACATTGCCATTTTTATTTTTTAAGCTCGCCGTCTTTAGTTTTATATTTAATTAAAGTAGGACTTTGGAAATTTGGTTCGTTTATAAATCTTACTGTTTTTTACAGAGAAAAAGCTATTATCATACCTTTTTTTTTATGAGTTTATATATTTTACGATTTAATTCATTTGACCACATGTTGGGCAATAATGCCAATCAGGTTCATTTTCAGTATTGCATCGGCTACAAAGAGGGTCATTTTTACTGTGCCAATGATCTTTATCATGATATTTTATTTGTCCTATTATTATTAATACTGGAATAAATGTTGCAATTTGTTTTACAAGAAAAATTGTACTATCTTCAACAAATGCTGTAAAAATTAGAATTCCAAATCCTAGTGCTAGAAGAACATGATATGTCATTGATAAATCTCTAACTTCTTTATGTACATGAATTTTGTATATTTGAAACCAATAACTTCCTGCAAGTGTAATAATTGCAATCCATGAGATTATATTTGGTAATTCCATTGTTTAATAATTTTTTAAATACTACTTTTATAAATTTTACTAATTAATTTATATTATTAATCAACACATATTTTAGAC
>ERZ889078.49-NODE-49-length-86697-cov-11.413829_pt1 | contig 86697 bp, 70 predicted proteins | sample MGYA00521266_ERZ889078 | MGnify/ENA primary metagenome ERZ889078 (study PRJEB32303, sample SAMEA104408618) | aquatic metagenome | biome: Brackish water; feature: Pelagic; material: water | place: Baltic Sea | collected 2014-06-16T06:34:00 | depth 76,534 m ... | reverse complement strand
GTCCACTGACCGACTCCGTTAAGTGTGAGACGTGAATTCTCTCCTACTTCCCTACTTCCCTACTTCCCTACTTCCCCTGGGGATATCCAGCACCTCCAGGTCTTTAAAGGTCTTCCCTTCAATCACCATCCTGATGGCTGTAATCGATTTGTGGGAGCCAAATTTGCCAGCTGCCCCCGGATTAATAAACAAAAGTTCATGAGTTTTGTCATACATGACTTTCAGGATATGTGAATGTCCGCACACAAACAAAGCCGGCTTTTTCTGCTTGATTAACTCTTTGGCTTTCCTATCGTACCGGCCAGGATAACCCCCTATATGAGTCAGAAGCACCTGGGCCTGTTCTACCTGAAAAAAATGTATGTCTGGGCATCGAATGCGCAGATCCTGGCCATCAATATTTCCATATACCGCACGTAGAGGCTTACTATCTTCCAGTGCCTGATACGTGTTCATATTACCAATGTCTCCGGCATGCCAGATCTCATCTACATCCTTGAAAAAATTCACAATCCGGGGATGAAGAAACCCATGTGTATCCGATAATATGCCCACTTTCATACCGATGCAAAAATAAGGGAAATATGAGTCGCGGCACATGCTGATTAATTTGTACTTTTACATCAACAGAATTTTACTTTATCTATATGTCAGAAGTTCTCATCGGTGCAGTTGTTTCGGTCCTGATACTGATTACCGGATTCGGCATTATTTTTTGGAAGCTGAACCGCTCCTCCACCCGACAAGGTGTGAACACAGTTGATGAACTGAACAAGCAGCTTGCTGAGATGACCTCCGGAAGGAAGGTTGCCGAAGAGAAAATCTCCTGGTTAAACGAGCACCTGCAGACCACCACAACTGATGTGCAAAGAAAGGAGGCTACCATTCTGGATCTAAGCAGTCAGATATCCCGAAAAGAGGCTGAGGTCAAAGCTATTACAGAAAAATTTACGGAACAGAAAGCAGAGATTGAAAAACTTCAGGATAAATTCAGGATTGAATTCAAGAATCTTGCCAATGAAATCCTGGAGGAAAAAACACAAAAATTTACGGAACAGAATAAAATACGGCTGGATGAGATCCTGAAGCCGTTGAGTGAAAAGATTCGTGACTTTGAGAAGAGGGTGGAAGAGACCTATGACAAAGAGTCTAAACAAAGGTTTTCCCTTGAAAAAGAGATCAAACATCTGGCAGAACTCAACCAGCAAATCGGCCTGGATGCAAACAACCTTACCAATGCATTAAAAGGACAATCCAAAATACAAGGCGACTGGGGTGAAATAATTCTCGAAAGCATTCTTGAAAAATCGGGATTGACCCGCGATAGAGAATTTTTTGTACAGCAATCCTTTACAAATGAACATGGGAAACGCCTGCAGCCCGATGTGGTGATCACCTATCCGGGCGAACGTAATGTCGTCATTGATTCCAAAGTCTCCCTAACCGCCTACGAGCGGTTATCTTCTGCAGACACAATGGAAGATCAGGAACTTGCATTGAGGGATCACCTCATCTCAATCAAGAACCATATCAACGAACTGAATGCCAAAAACTACCAGGACCTGTATCAACTTAAAAGTCTCGATTTCGTTATGATGTTTATGCCCATTGAACCCGCTTACCTGGTTGCCATGCAAAAAGAGCCGGGATTATGGAATTATGCCTACGATCGGAGAGTTTTGTTGATCAGCCCGACAAACCTGATAGCTGCCTTGCGCATGATATCCAATCTTTGGCGCGTAGAGAACCAGAATAAAAACGCGCTGGAGATTGCACGGCAAAGCGGAGACATGCTGGACAAACTCGCCGGATTTGTGGATGATATTCTGGATATTGGCAATAAGCTGGAGTCGACCAGACGCAGCTATGATGCAGCAGTGAACAAACTCTCCACAGGCAAAGGTAACCTCGTAAGAAGAGCGGAAAAGATCAGGGAACTGGGAGCCAAATCCAGCAAGGAGCTCCCTGCTAAGATAATTGATAATGCTGATGAAGAATGAAAAAAGATAATTTTATTTTTGGAATACATCCGGTTATAGAGGCGATTAAATCGGGCAAGGAGATGGACAGGGTGTTACTCCAAAAGAACCTCCGGGGAGAATCCTTTCGAGAACTCTTCAACCTGATCCGCGAACTTGAAATTCCATTCCAGTTCGTTCCGGTTGAGAAGCTGAACCGCCTCTCCAAACAAAACCACCAGGGGGTGATAGCCTATGTCACTGACATATCCTACCAAAAGATTGAAGATATCCTGCCTCTCCTATATGAAAGTGGCAGAGTGCCACTGATCCTTCTCCTTGATGGTATTACCGATGTCAGAAATATGGGGGCAATTGCAAGAACAGCAGAATGCGCAGGGGTAGACGCGATCGTGATCCCTCTTAAAGGATCCGCCATGATAAACTCAGAAGCGATCAAGACATCAGCCGGAGCTCTCTACAAGGTGCCGGTGTGTCGAACAACGAATGTTGGGGAAGCCATCACTCTGATGAAAAACAGTGGGCTGCAGGTGATAGCAGCCTCAGAGAAAGGCAGCAGGAACTATACGTCAGTCGACTTTAAAAGTCCGTTACTACTTATCATGGGATCCGAAGGAGTAGGCATCTCCAGGGAGTTGTTGGATATGTGCGATGAACTCATCATGATCCCGCTGGCAGGAGAGATCGAATCACTTAACGTCTCCGTGGCTTCTGGAGTTGTCCTGTTTGAGATCATCAGACAAAGAAACACCACCGATGTACATAGTTAAGATTCAAGGGACCTCAAAAATCCCTGATTTCATCCAGATCAGGGATGATGATTTCACTCTGATCGCCTATTTCAGGATCAACAATCCAAGACGGGCACTGAACCGTTGCCGCCTGATCGACAAGCAAAATGAGATCATTGAACTGGCAAAAAAATTGCCGTACGGAAAAATTCAGAAACTGGTAGTGTAACTTGTGTTGCCTACATTTGTAAAATAAAATACCTTCAACATGCCCGGAGACCTGATTATTATCCTTGACAAAGTATCTGTCTATCAGAATGAGAACCTGATTCTGGCCAATGTTTCGCTGACCATCAGCCGAAGTGAGTTCGCATACCTCATCGGCCGGACAGGAACCGGGAAAAGTAGCTTGATGAAGACTCTTTATGCAGAATTACCCGTCCGTACCGGGACTGCAGGAGTTGCAGGGTTTGATCTGAGAAAGATCCGAAGACATGAGATTCCCTTCCTCAGGCGTAAACTGGGCATAGTCTTTCAGGATTTCCAGCTTCTGATGGATCGTACAATCAATGAAAACCTGCAATTTGTCATGCATGCAACTGGCTGGAAAGATTCCATTCTGATGACCAAACGTCTTCAGGAAGTTCTTGCAAAAGTGGGGCTTCAGACCAAGGGGAACAAAATGCCACATCAACTGTCGGGGGGTGAGCAACAACGTGTTGCTATTGCACGGGCTCTGGTGAATGACCCAGAGATCATTCTGGCCGATGAGCCAACCGGTAACCTTGATCCTGAAAGCTCAGAGGGGATTATCAGCCTCCTTATGGATATCTCCAAAACAGGTCGGGCCGTCCTGATGGCTACGCATAATTATGCAATGTTTGAAAAATATCCGGCCCGAACCTTGAAATGTGAATACGGCAAAGTGATTCCGATGGACTAATTGCCAAGAGTGGCAACCATTACAGCTTTGATGGTATGTAACCTGTTTTCGGCCTCGTCGAATACAATGGAAGCAGGTGATTCAAATACCTCATCAGTGACTTCCAGTCCATCGAGATTATATTTTGTAAAGATCTCACACCCTACCTCGGTATCCTTGTTGTGGAATGCAGGGAGGCAATGCATGAATTTCACCTTCGGATTGCCTGTTCGTTCCATCATTGCATTGTTTACCTGGAAAGGGAGCATCTCTTTGATCCGCTCATCCCACATCTCTTTTGCCTCACCCATGGATAGCCAAACGTCAGCATATACAAAATCTACATCTTTCACTGCTTCATCCATATTCTCAGAAAGGGTGATTTTTGCACCTGTCTCTTTAGCAATGGCAAGGCAGCGTGTAACGAGTTGTTGTTCCGGCCAGTATTTTTTAGGAGCAAATGCCCGGAAATCCATTCCCATTAGTGATGCTCCAATCATCAGTGAGTTCCCCATGTTGTTCCGTGCATCTCCGCAATATACGAACGAAATGTTGTGAAGAGGCTTGTCTGAATGTTCCATCATAGTCAGAAAATCGGCCAGGATCTGAGTAGGATGAGCCTCATTAGTCAGTCCGTTCCACACAGGTACCCCTGCATGTTTTCCCAACTCCTCCACAATCTCCTGCCCGAACCCCCGATACTCAATTCCATCATACATCCGTCCCAATACCCGTGCAGTATCCTTCATAGTCTCCTTTTTGCCGATGTGGGAGCCTTCCGGACCCAGATATGTAACCTGTGCACCCTGGTCGTAGGCAGCAACTTCGAAAGCACACCGTGTGCGCGTGGAAGCTTTTTCAAAAATCAGGGCAATGTTTTTTCCCTTCAGTCTCTGCTGCTCAACTCCAGCATATTTTGCTTTTTTCAGATCTAATGAAAGATCAAGTAAAAATTTTATCTCCTGTGGAGTGAAGTCCAAAAGTGTTAAAAAATTCCGGTTTCTCAGATTAAATGCCATACCTTTTTCAATTTACGAGTTACGATTAACGATTTACGATTTATATTGATAATCAACTTCTTACATCCTACATCCTACATCCTACATTTTTCAGTGCAAAAGTATAACTTTATTAGTTGGTTCCAAACCTCACACCCGCTGTAAACGTTATAGAATGGCGGTGATCAGAGAGCATACTGCTAAAAATATAATTGTCCTTATCTGCAGACAAATAACTGTATTCGGCCCTGAGGTAAGAGTTGCGGACAGGATTAAACTCCAATCCAACCGTACCTCCATAAGTCAATAAGCCTCTCAGTTTACCATCATAAGCGTAAATCGGTGTGAGAACGCCATCAGGATCACTAGCATATTCCCCGCGGACGGTAGTTGCAAACCATTTGGTAAACCGATATGTTGCCTGGAGAAACCCGGAGACTCCGCCGGCAGTTTTTGTCGTATCAGGAGGTTTCATGGAATTTCCAAAAAGGCCAAAGTCAAACTCCCCTACCAGAAGCAGATTTTTTACCGGCTTCGCAATAAGAATGAGGTTGTTATAAATATAAAGGTGGTTCCGTTTCGGTGATTCTGTCCTCTCATTCCCAATCATATTACTGTAATTTACAGAAAAAATATCCTTGTATTTATACAGTATGGTTAACCCAGTGTATATGCTTGTATTTTTTCCATATGCAAGTGTGTATGGATTCCCAACATAGATGCCGGCAAACAGAGACGGTGTAAGTTGTGCTGACATCTTAAGCCCGAGCAGATTACCTGTCTCATAATATCCCCCAACAGTCAAAGTACTGATCTGGTTGTTTATAGGATAGGATGACTCATATCCGATAGGGTTTGGAAGATAACCTATATCAACCCATAATGTCTTATAAGCCCTGAAGCCGAAGTGAGCCTCTTTCATGTATTTGATATATTGCTCCTCGGGAGTAGCCCGAAGGTTGGGAATATCTCCGAATTGGACATATAGTTTCCCGCGAACATTTTTCGAATTATACTCCAGCCAAATACTTGCAACATTTAGGCGGAATTCGTTGGCGAACGGGCTATTCGCTGCAAACTCCATGAGGTTTGAAGTATCTTCTTTCGGATCATTCAGCACAAATGTGGAATAGGCATCCATATAGACACTCACATCAAAATTCTTAATTAGTCGCTGAAACTTATTTTGTTCCCCAGGAGTGAGCGTATCGCTTTGAGCCTGAGTCATGTTGCTGAATAAAAACAACCCAATAATCAACGCCCGAAATGAGAACACCAGGCATGGCCGAACATTAAGGAGGATCGTTTTCATATGTTATTTTTTCAATGGAATCGACTTAGGATCAGGTTCGAGATCTGGCAATACGTTGCTGATTCGCTGAAATGCCTTCAGCCCGAAATCTGGCATGGTTGCATACAGATGCTCAAAGAAGTCTGCCTGGAAATTTTCATAGGGGACCCAGTCCGGATTCGTTACAAAGGCATAAACTTCAACAGGTAATCCATTCTCCGATGGTTGAAGCTGTCGGACCATAAGAGTAGCTTCCTGGTTGATGACAGATTGATTCCTCAACCAGAATGCGAGGTACCTCCTGAACAATCCAAGATTTGTAATCTGATCATTATCCTGATGTATGGAATCAACCGGATAGCCCTTTGACAGCAAGTAACTGAGTAATTCTTCTGTTAGGTTTTCTACAGTCCTGACATCAACCAGGAAAGAACGCTTAATCCGTCGGCCCCCGGCATCACCAAGACTTCGCCAGTTTACAAATGTTTCAGTAAGAAGCGAATAAGTCGGGACCAGGCTCACAGAGTGATCGAAGTTTCTGATCTTAACGGTAACAAGAGCGATATCAAACACAGTTCCATCAGCATTGAACTTTGATGTGGAGATCCAGTCGCCAATTTTAAGTGCTTTGTTTGCCGAGAGTTGTATACCAGCAACAAACCCAAGAATACTGTCTTTGAATATCAGCATCAGCACTGCCGACATGGCTCCAAGGCCAGCCAGCATGGTAATGGGAGATTTTCCTACAAGAATGGAGACAATGATGATCCCTCCAATAATAAATGTGATGATCTTACCTATCTGGATGTATGCTTTAATGGGCTTGACATCTGACACATCAAATGAACTGTAAATTTTCTGGACAGCATTCAGGAATGATGCGACAACAAGCAATAAAATAAATGTGATATACAAGTTGATCCCAAGTTGCAGGTATTTGATTGCAACCGGATAGGTGGTTATAACGGATTCAACGGTTACCTGCAGCAACAGGGCAGGAATCAGAAGAGCTAACCGAGTAAAAACCTTTTGGTTATACAAATGATCATCCCATTGGTTGGACGACCTGTGGACCAGTCTCTTTAGCACCCGGTTAATGATATACTTCGCAATGTAATAGATGATTACCGAGATGATGAATATTACGATAAGCGCCGCAAAATCAACAACATAAGCTGCCCATGTCTCATTAAACCCCCAACTTAACAGGAGCTCTCTGAATTTTTCGCTATACGTAATTGCTACACCGGTTGTCTCTTTCATAGTCTTATCAATTATGGTACAATTACCTGCAAAGATAATGGTTGGACTTTAATAGTAAAAGTTTTGTCCTCTTTCCCGGGATCACCGTCAAGATGAACATATTTTCCCTTCTTTCGTTTAACAATGACCTCTTTTCCCTGGATGATTTCAAGAAAAGGAGTTTTATCAAACTTGCCGGTGAATACAAGGGGCGATAGCAACATAAGCTTCCATAAAGGGAGTTTCCGAAGGATACAAACATCAATCAAGCCATCGTCAAGAGTAGCCTTAGGGGCAATCGTTGTATTATTCCCAAACTGGCTCGAATTGGCGAAGCTAACCATCAGGGCCCTCCTCTTTACCACCTTCCCGTCAATCGATATCGTGTACTTCTTCGGTTTATATTTTCTGTAAGCAGATGTCGATACAGAAAAATAAGAGAAAAACCCGCGCTTAGCTGCCTGCTCAAACTTGCGGGCGACAAGGGCATCGAAACCTACGCCGGCAACGTTAACAAACAAAGATCCATTCAGGGTTGCAGTATCGATCTTTTTTCTTTTCCCTTGATTGATGACCCCGATGGCTTTCCTGAAATTTACCGGAAGTTGCAGATGACGCGCCAATCCATTACCTGAACCGGTAGGGATTATAGCAAGTGCTGCATCAGTTCCAACAAGACCCTGAGTGACCTCATTTACAGTCCCGTCACCTCCAACAGCAACCACTATTGAGGCCCCCTCTTCAACAGCCAGTTTAGCTATCTGCGAAGCATGACCCCTCTCTTCCGTAAAAAGGACTTTAAAGCTGAATTTTGATTTGTTAAGGTATTTGTCAACAACCTCCGCAATCATCCTCTGCTGTCCGGATCCGGAAACGGGATTAACAATGAAAACGATACTCTCGTTTTGATATGTGTCAGGGTCGGTCATGGAAGGGATAACCGATTCTCAATCATCCGGTTATTATATTGCTGAATATAAGCTTTGATAAATTGCTCCATCTCTTCTCTTACCTCATGGTGCGATGACAAGAGATTCTGATTTCTTGTTTCGATTGTACTGATTGTATATAGTGAGAGACTTTCTGATCCGTTAAACTCAAGCACAAACCCATCTTTGAATAGCGTGTATATCCCGGCAATGTAATGAATTGAAAAATGGGGTCCGGCGCGATCCATCATATCCGTCCCAAAAGCGATATAATCCTTGTCATAACCCATGTAGTTTAACAGGGTAGGTAAGATATCCGTTTGCTGGGCAATTTCCTGTCTGATACCTCGCTGGCTGTCATCAGGGAAAAGCATCAGGATAGGAATGGCATATTGTCCGACAGGTCCCTGGTAATAGGGAAAGTATCCTTCCGATGTGTGATCTGCGGTGATCACGATAATGGTATTACTGTACCACGGCATCTGCCGGATGGTATCCATAAACCGGCCCAGAGCAAAATCTGTATACATAATACTCTGCTGAATAGGAAGCTTCCCTTTTCGAAATACATGCCGATATTTCCCGGGCACATCATAAGGATGATGTGAAGAGAGAGAAAACAGAGAAGCTACGAATGGCTGCTTCATCTCATTCAGTTGCCGGGCTGTAAACTGAAAAAATTCATCATCCCTTATCCCCCATTTGCCATCGTAGTCATTTTCATCATTATACTCTGATCGACCGAGATAGTAATCAAACCCTGCTACTCGGGTATAAGCATCACTTCCCATAGTACCGTTGGTTCCGCCATGGAAAAACGCCGAAGTATACCCTTTTGGCTTCAGTAAGCCGGCAATGCTGGTATAACGGTTACCGGAATATGTTGATTGAGTAAACGCGTCGTTCATCAAACTTGGAATGGATGAAAGAATTGCCGGAATAGCCATGATGGAGGTCTTTTCGTTTGCAAATCCTTCAAAGTAGGTTCCCTGTTGGATGAGTTTGTCAAAGAAAGGGGTAAATCCCCGATACTTGCCACCATCAAGATGTTGGTTCAAAAACCCGATATGCTCCCTTGAAAAACTCTCCAGAATAATGATCAATACATTATACGGCTTGAATCCATCCCTCTTACCGGAATGAACTGGTGAATACACCCTCTCCAAATCTGATTCTGATGAAAAATATGTCTTTTGCGGGAGACTCGTGTGAGTGAAGGTCTTTACAATAGAGAAGGGAGTATTCAATACCAGAGGTACATACCTGGAGGAGGCGTAATTACCCACTGAAACCAGGTTGATAGGGCGCAATTGGAAGCCCCCGCGAAATCCGATCACAACCAGAAACATGATTACTAAAAATCCCATTGAATGAATAGCGTAATAGCGAAATCCATTTCTCTTTGCAGAAGGCTTTGAGATACGGATCCTCCAGCAAATCAGTACCATCAATACAACAAATGCAATCCAGATCAACTGAACATACCAGAAATCTTTGATAAATTGAGGAAGCAACCGGTCAAAATCCCCACCCACTGCCATATACATAAAGATGTCGGAGGTCATCCGCTTCAAGGTGAATCTGAAATAGATTATATCAACAAAATTCGTCATCAATATCACAGTGTTGATCACATAAAAGTAACCATTGGCAAACCCCTGGTAGATTCTCTTATAGCGAAACCTGAACGGGAGTGAGTTCATCAGGATGAACGGGAAATTCAGGATCAGCAGTGCAGAGAGATCAAAACGCACTCCGGCAATAAACAAATAAACCAAATCCGTTAGGGAGAGAGCCTGAAAATGAGAAGAATTAAAAAGAAAGAAGAGTATACGTGACAGAAACAGCAGGATCAGGACAACGATCAGTTTCAGGGCCATCACTACATAGATGTTTCCCAAGAACCTTGTGTGCTTTGATCGTTTGGTACCAACAGCCCGCTTCGCACCCTTTTTTCGTACTCTTTTACCCATATATCCTGCGTTGATACGTGCAAAATTACTACTTTTGACCAGCTTATCAAGAACGAAAAAAAACGATGATGGGAGAACTTGTATTTACAGGAAACAAAGGAGTAGGAGTACGTTCCGATTGTTTCGTTTCACTCGAACTGACTTCAGGAGGAGGCATCCGGTTGGCGTTGGATTCCAAAGTGGACGTAATGTTTGGAAATTCTATCCGGAAGGAGATTCATGGAATCCTTGACCATTTCAACATCAAGGATGCTTTTGTTACGGTTGAAGACTCCGGAGCATTGCCTTTCGTGATAGCAGCACGCCTGGAAGCCGCTATCAATAAAGCAATCGCCGGGGAGAAAGAATTTATCATACCCATGCTGAATGAGAATCAGTATGTGACTTCCAAAGACCGGAATCGCTTCTCCCGTCTCTATCTCCCCGGAAATACCCCTTCCCTTATGATAAATGCTGGAATCCATCGACCCAATGGCATCATTCTCGACCTGGAAGATGCAGTAGCTCCGGATAAGAAGGATGAAGCCCGGTATCTGGTTAGGAATGCATTGAGGGGTGTTGATTTTTACGGTGCCGAACGGATGGTCAGGATCAACCAGGGGGAGCGTGGATTGGCCGATCTGGATTTCATTGTCCCACACAATGTTAACCTCATTCTACTCCCTAAATGTGAACATCCGGAGCAGGTTCATGCGGTGAATGCCAGGATCCGGGAGATCGGACAACACCGCGAACAGTTGAATCCGATCTGGATCATGCCTATCATCGAAAGCGCCATGGGAGTGATCAATGCATTCGCTATCGCCTCTTCAGCAGAAAACGTGGTATCACTCGCGATCGGACTTGAAGATTACACAGCCGATATAGGGACCCGTAGAACGGCGGAGGGGTCAGAGAGTTTCTTTGCACGTAGTATGGTCGTAAATGCTGCTCGTGCTGCCGGGATCCAGCCAATTGATTCGGTGTTCTCGGATGTTGCTGATATGGATGGTCTGGCCGAAAATGTTCGTCGCTCCAAAGCCCTGGGTTTCGATGGGATGGGATGCATTCATCCCCGACAGATCCGCGTGATACATGAGACCTTTGCACCTGCAAAAGAGGAGATTGAGAAGGCAAAAAAGATTGTGAACGCATATCACGAAGCGGAAGCAAAAGGACTTGGAGTTGTAGCTCTCGGCAGTAAGATGATCGATCCACCGGTTGTTAGACGTGCCCTGAATACGATTCAGCTCGCTATTAAAATGGATAAACTGGAGCAAAACTGGAGGGAAAGCAATGAGTAAGTATGATAAAATGGTTACCAATACAGCCGGCCGGGAGGTTCCTACGGTTGTCAACGGAAAGCCCGCTACTCCATATATGGGTATCGGAAAATATAAACCCACCGGCAGAAAAACAGCTCCACCTATCGTAAGCTGTGCCGATTACCCTGCTGATGGAAACAAAGTGGTCGCTTCCCTGACAGAGGCCCTGATCAAATGCGGCATCAAAGATGGCATGACTATCTCTACCCACCATCATTTCCGCAATGGCGACCTTGTTGCCGTGCCAATATTTGATTCGGCCAAAGAGATGGGGATTAAAGATCTGATGTGGTTTCCCTCAGCCTCCTTCCCATGCCATGAACCCCTGATCAAATACCTGGAAGACGGTACAATCCACCACATCGAAGGGAGCATGAATGGTGCTCTTGGCAGATTCACATCAGAGGGCAAAATGAAAGGGCTTGGTGTGCTACGATCCCACGGAGGTCGTTACCAGGCAGTACAGGATGGGGATGTCCATGTCAATATAGCTGTGATAGCTGCTCCTTCAGCCGATTCATTTGGAAATGCTAACGGTGTGAACGGTCCAGCGGCCTGCGGACTTCTTGGTTTTGCACTCGCCGATTCGCAATATGCTGATAAGGTAATCATCGTAACTGATAATCTTGTCCCTTTTCCCTGTATCCCATGGCAGATCCAGGGAAATTACGTAGACTATGTTGTAGTCCTGGATCAGATTGGCATCCCGGAGATGATCATATCTGGAACCACAGAGATCACGAAAAGCCCCGACCGGCTCCTGCTCGCTGAATGGAGTGCGCAGTTCTGTGATGAAGCGGGCCTGATCTATGATGGATTCTCTTTCCAGGCTGGAGCGGGTGGAACATCCCTTTCCATCGGGATCTACTTTGCCAACATCCTGCGGGAACGTGGGTGGAAAGCACGCTTTGCCAGAGGAGGCAGTAATAAATATCTCGTGAAGATGCTCGAAGAGGGACTGGTTGACTATATCCTCGACGGACAAACTTTCGACCTGGAAGGCGTTCGATCCATGCGGGATAACCCTGCCCATGTAAACACAAGCCCATTTACCAGCTATAACTATCACGGAAAAGGGAATTTTTCCTCCCTGATCGATGTAGTGATCTTAGGAGCAACAGAAGTGGATGTTAATTTCAATGCCAATGTAGTGACCCACTCGGATGGATTATTGCTTCACGGAATCGGTGGTTGGCAAAATTGTCTTTTCGGGAAAACAGTCATTCTTCCGATACCGTTGTTTCGGGACAGGATTCCTGTGATCCGCAACGAGGTGACCACCTTGTGTGCACCAGGAGAGTTGATTGATGTGATAGTCACCGAGCGCGGAATTGCCATAAACCCACGACGAACAGACCTGATCGAAAAAATGAAAAAGTCTTCTCTCCCGATCAGGACGATCGAAGAATTAAAGGAAGAGGCGGAAAAGATTTGTGGTGTCCCTGAAAAACCAAAATTAACCGATGAAATTGTGGCAGTTATTAAATGGGTCGACGGAACTATTCTTGATTCGGTTTACAAAGTGGACAAGTGAACAGGTGGACAAGCGGGATAAGGATTGACAAATAACCATTTTTCAATTCACACTATTCACGACATTCACATTATTCACGTTACTCACGTTACTCACGTTACTCACGTCATTCACGTCATTCACGCTATTCACGATTTCTTTATCTTTGTTCTTCATGGATATTCGTCAGATATTGCTGAAATACTGGGGTTACTCCTCTTTCCGACCGATGCAGGAAGATATCATCCAATCGGTACTGGATGGTAAGGATACACTGGCGTTACTCCCAACCGGAGGGGGAAAATCTATCTGTTACCAGGTTCCGGCACTTGCACGGGACGGACTCTGTCTGGTGATCTCCCCGCTAATCGCCCTGATGAAAGATCAGGTAGATAATCTAAAATCGAGGGGTATCCCTGCAGCAGCAATCTATTCAGGAATGCATAGGGACGAGATAGACCTTATTCTTTCCAATGCTAAATTTGGCGGCACAAAGCTGCTCTATATCTCACCTGAACGGCTGGAGTCACCCCAAATGCGTGATGCCATTGACCGGATGAAGATAAACCTTCTGGCTGTTGATGAAGCACACTGCATCTCCCAATGGGGATACGACTTCCGCCCTCCGTACTTGAAAATTTCAGAAATCAAGCCGTTCATTCCCGGCGTCCCAATCCTGGCATTGACGGCTACAGCTACACCAAAGGTGGTGAAAGATATTCAGCAAAAACTGGAATTCAAAGAGGAAAACCTGTTCCAGCAAAGCTTTGAACGAAAGAACCTGATCTATGTCGTTATCAAAGAAGAAGATAAACGACAACGGCTTCTCCGGATTATCCGTAAAGTCAAGGGACCCGGAATTATCTATGTCAGAAATCGGAGGGAAACCAAACAGATAGCTGCTTTCCTGACAAAAAACAACATATCGGCTGATTTCTACCATGCCGGACTCGATACAAAAATACGGGATCGCCGGCAACAAGCATGGATGAAAGAAGAAAAACGGGTAATGGTGTCAACCAACGCCTTTGGTATGGGAATAGATAAACCCAATGTTCGGTTCGTAGTTCATATGGATCTCCCCGATTGCATTGAAGCTTATTTCCAGGAAGCCGGACGGGCCGGACGTGACCTGAAACGATCCTATGCCATTCTTCTCTACGAAGATGCCGACATCCTGAATGCCAGACAAAACCTGAAAACATCTTACCCCACTTTGGGTACAATCCGTTCCATCTATCAGGCACTGGGAAATTTTCTTCAGCTACCGGTGGGAAGCGGACACGATGAATCCTTTGAATTTGACATTTCAAAATTTTGCGAACAGTTTTCATTCCAGCCGGTTATCGTTTATAACAGTCTCAGATTTCTCGGGAAGGAGGGATTCGTATCTTTGAATGACGGATTGAATAACCTCTCAAAACTCTTTATAAAAGCCAATAAAGAGGGGCTTTACCGGTTTCAGGTTGCCAATGAGAAATACGACCATTTTCTGAAAACCCTGCTGCGTTCCTACCCTGGTCTGTTCAATGATTTTGTCATGATCCATGAAGGCGAACTGGCGAGAAGGCTGGAAATGACAGAAGAGCAGCTGGTCAAGCAGTTGATTTATCTGGAGAAACAAAGTATCCTCGACTATGTTGCACGAAAAACCAAACCGATGGTTGTTTTCCTCCAGGAACGCTTAAACTCTGAAAATCTTTCCATCTCACCTGAACACTACAAACTTCGTTTAGCGGAAGCGGCCAAACGACTGAATGCATTGATCGGATACACTGAAGATACGCGAAAATGCAGGAGTCAGGTGCTTCTGGCCTACTTCGGAGAGACCAATTCAAAACGGTGCGGCTTGTGTGATGTATGCCTTGAACGGAATAAACTCGGACTGAATGAACAGGAGTTTGAAGAGGTTATCACCCGGATCAAACCACTTTTAATTAAGAGGCCTTCTTCGCTCGAGGAGGTTATAGCTGCAGCTGCACCAATCCACGAAGACAAAGTCCTGCTTGTGATCCGGTGGCTTGTGGATAACGGGAAAATCAGCGCCTCCGGGGATCATAATTACATCTGGAAATAATTCATTCTTTTTTTGTATCTTTAGATGTTGAACTTCATAAAATACGATATGAGACTAACTCTTCTGTGTTGCTTCTGTTTCTTTCTGCTGTGGCAACCATCTGGATCTGCTCAGAAAGTGGATAACCAAAAACTTAGTGTACTAGTAAAACAGTATAAAAGCGAAGCAAAAGGTCCCTACAAAGATATCCGCTGGTTTTGCAAGGATGGTACAACAGTCCCGGGAACTGAGAGGTGCAGTGAACCAGGAGGTGTTCAGCGTGCCCGGTACAAAGATGAGGTACTCAATCTGGCACGAACCAATCATCTTTTTCTCGGACAAATCCTGTCACTTACACCATATCCTGATTTCTGGGATACCGCGTTCGGCCAGTCCAGGTTGAAACAATACCAGATCGAGAGGTTTCTTCAGCTCAATGACAATGGTTGGATCCTGAGGAAGGCACAATATTACAGGGGTGCCTACCAGGTTGAAGATGAAGAGGCATGGGGGGCCGCGTTTCTCTCATGGCTGCTTACGGACGATCAGGCTGTCAGGAAAAACTTCTTTTTGATCAGACAGGCTGTCAGGGATATTCCTCATCTTGAGAACAACCCGCAATCACAGAAGATCAGGGCGATTTCCAAAGAGATCTCGGATAGTGTTCCCTCTTTCATGAACATCCGGGTAAAAATTCATGGACAACCTGACATATCCGATATTCAACGCGTTGAAGCATATAAGGAGAGCCATGGGCGGGGATTGAGGTCCGGCCAGATGAATAAACTTGATCTGTTGATCAGCCAGATGAGATCGTTCTACAAACCGCAAGACATACATGCGCTGAAAAAATTTATCTCCGGCCTGCCCGGGAATTCAGAATTGCGAACAACACTGACAGGAGGGATCGATAAATTGAGCGAACTTGAACCCGGAGTAGACCGGGTGATCGACATGACTGGAATGTTGTGGATCATCAGGGATCAGCTAATCAGCTCATCTTATGCAAAATCCAGGCTATCGCTTATGGACCTTTCGATTGCCCTGGAAGAGCAAATATTCAAGGATATATCACTATGGGATCCGGAAACCGTTGAATCATTGCTACTGAAAACCAAGACCTTAAGCAGGGCTTCAGCAGGATGTGGATTTCTGGAGACCTGGGAATGGGAACGAATATCCGCTCATCTGGTTCTTCCGTCGGGCAAAACAATCACATCACATCAGCTGGCAAGTTTCCTGGAATCAGCACGGCGGGTAGTTGAATGGAGCACGGCAATGCTCCGGTCAACCTATGAAACGGATGTTGAGCTGTTTCAGGGATTCGAGCCACTGGCCTATGGATTCCTTGATGACCGCACCCGTTCCTCCCTGTTGCTTCCCCTGGGGCAATCGGTGGGTGAACTGACTCTGTTTTTAGCCTCAGTCACAGGCATGTCAAACGACATCATGGGACTCAAAAATACATCACAGGTACGTGGACTTAACCCGGGATACGCCTTTGGAGAACTTGAAGTTGTAACCGGACAGGGAGATGACATTGAAGTATCGAATGACAACATCTACATTTTCAACCGACCACCTGCCGATTTAAAACCCATCGCGGGAATTGCTACCGTTTCTGAGGGGAATCTCGTCTCCCATGTACAGCTTTTAGCCCGGAACCTGGGGATTCCGAATGCTGTCATCTCTCTGGAGAACCTTGCTGAATTGAAAAAGTATAACGGTCAGACAGTCTTTTACGCGGTCTCGGACAAGGGTTCAGTGATCATGAAACCTGATTCCATGATGACAGATATTGAACGGAAACTCTTTGAAAAAAAGAGCCGGAACGATGAAAAAATAACTGTTCCTGTTTCCCAGATGGATCTTTCCCAAACAGGCGTCCTGAACCTCAGAGATGTGCATGCTATCCATTCGGGCCAGCTCTGTGGACCTAAAGCAGCCAACCTGGGACAACTTAAATTGTTGTTTCCTGAAAATGTAGTTGAAGGTATCGTCATCCCTTTTGGAATATTCAGGGAACACATGGATCAGCTGATGCCGGAAAAAAATATCTCTTATTGGGACTTTCTGAACCAAACCTTTACCCGTGCAATCTCCATGTACGAAAATGGAATGTCAGAACATGAGATCGAGATGTTCACATTGTCACAGCTGGAAGAGTTGAGAGCAGCCATTCGCACCATGCCTCTGCTGCCAGCGTTTGTAAAGAAACTGCGGCAGAGTTTCAGAGAAGTATTAGGCCAACTGCTGGGATCCATTCCGGTCTTTCTCAGAAGCGATACCAATATGGAGGATCTGAAAGATTTTACCGGTGCAGGATTGAATCTGACACTTTTTAATGTGTTTTCAGAAGAGAAAATACTGCAGGGGATCAAAGATGTTTGGGCATCCCCTTATACGGAAAGAAGTTACAAATGGCGTCAGCGATTTCTGCTCAATCCGGAAAATGTTTATCCCTCCATCCTGATCATTCCCAGTGTGAATGTGGATTATTCGGGAGTGATGATCACCAAAGGGATCGGCTCCGGAACTTCTGACGACCTGACCATTGCATTCAGCAGGGGTGCCGGTGGAGCTGTAGAGGGTCAGGAAGCAGAAAGTCATCTCCTTTCTGTCCGGGAGGGGAACACACTGCTCTCTCCTGCGAGAGAAACTTTCTTTACTGTATTACCTCAAACCGGAGGCGTTGAAAAGAGAAGGACCACATTTGAGAGCCCTATTCTTTCAGGGGAAAATCTATTACAGTTGCAGGAAATGGCCGGCCAGATTAATGAGCAGTTTACCCATTCTGCAGAAGGCAAAATTACCGATGTCTATGATATTGAACTTGGCTTCCGGAACAACAAACTCTGGCTCTTTCAGGTGAGGCCATTTGTTGAGAATAAAAAAGCACTTTCGTCGACCTACCTCAAATCGATGACTCCGGAAATTCCGGATTTCACGATTCCCCTGTCTGAACCATTAAACATTAACAACCATGAAAACTAATCTATATCTCTGGATTCTATGTATCCTGTTTTTGATTCCTGAATCAGGATCAACATATCCCTATGACGGGTATGCCATAACAGGTATCCACCGCCTGTACCGGTTGGAGCTGATCATGGCAGGAGCGTTGACCGGCAAGCTACCCTCACCAGGGATGCTGAAACCGTTGAAGAGTGTAAAACTGAATCTAACCGGTGAGGCAGGCGCTTCACTTAATACAATACCGACTCCTGACCCCGACCTTCAAAAAGCCATCAATTCCCTCTTTCCCAATATGGATGAGAGTTATTCCATTGCAATCCTGGATATTACACCGGGGAAAAAGGTAAGGTACGCGCGCAGGCAGGAGGCCAGGGGATTTATGCCGGGAAGTGTGGCCAAGTTAGCTGTGATGGCCGGTCTGTTTACTGAACTGAAAAAAATCTATCCTGATTCGTTTGAGAAGCGGCAGGAGCTACTGAAGAAACGAATGGTAAGAGGTGGAAAATGGGCTGTTCATGACTCTCATACAGTTCCGTTTTTTGATCCCAAAACACATAACACCTTCAAACGTACCATCCAGGAGAGTGATACATTCAACCTGTACGAATGGGCCGATCACATGATCTCAGCCAGTAATAACGGAGCCGCCAGTGTTGTTTGGAAAGAGGCGTTGTTGATGCGGGCATTTGGTAAAAGTTATCCTCCAACGCCGCAGCAGGAGGCCGATTTCTTCAAGAATACACCCAAAGCCAGGATGAGTGAGATAGCTGTGGCGGTTGTCAATGAGCCATTGCTGGCTGTTGGGATTACAAAAGAAGAATTTCGGCTGGGTAGTTTTTTTACCAGCGGTGCAAAATCGATCATTTCAGGTTCAGGTGGGAGTAGTGGATCCCCGATTGGATTGCTCAAATACCTGGTAGCCATGGAGCAGGGTAAATTTGTGGATGAACCATCCAGTCTGGAGATGAAACGACTGATGTTCACTTCCGACCGACGGATCCGGTATGCCGGGTCCAAAGCTCTGGCAGATGCTGCCGTCTACTTCAAGTCTGGCAGTCTCTATAAATGTAAGCAGGAAGAGGGGTATACATGCGGAAAATACATGGGAAATGTGGACAATTACATGAACTCAGTGGCTATTATCGAACATGATGATGGGACAATTTATATTGTGGCACTGATGTCCAACGTCTTGAAAAAGAATTCAGCAAATGACCATTATGCCCTTGCATCACAGATCGACAGGATCATCAGGAAATAATTACTGACCCTTTTGTAACACAGCAAGGGTGGATGTTGCCAGGGTCCGAAGCTTCAGGTTCCTGTGCGTAGTTAAAGGTTCGACTAACGAGGTAAACTTTCTGTTCTCCAATTGTGTAAGCAGGTAAAGAACCTCCAGTTTAATTTTGATATCCTTCCCCTCAAGAAGCATCTGCAAACATTGGTATTCGTCAGGGATTTTCAGGTTGAGGTTCCTGACAACCTCATCAGAGATAGTATCAAATAAGGCGGCCTCAACAATCGGGATAAGAAGCTTTTTAAGATTGGCACCTAATAAATTGTCAAGGAAATCTATCGCATTCATTCTGACATCAAGGTTCATGCTCTGGATGCTGTTGTATATCGTCAGGATGTCATCTGGTGGATATTTCAATCCCAGTAACCGGAAAATTCTCTCCAGGAACCCATCCAGGCGCTTCTCAAGCAAACTGATGAGGCTCTTCCTTGCCTCCTTCTGACGCATATCCTGCTCTATGTTTACTTTGTCATTAGTAGAAGGGGCCTGTTGCATTTGTGCATATAGAACAGATAGTGTGTCTCTGTACATTTTTGCTTCCGATAGAATGGCATTGATGATCTCCCGGTTTCTGAATTTCAGGTGTGGATATGCCTTCTTTAATGTATTTAAAGAACGTAGGGCTTCAAGCCTGACAGCTACATCTTCGAAATCAAGTAGTTGAAATAAAAAGTCCACCGCTTTTTGCGTATCCAGTCTTTCCACTACCGAAGGAATGATCCGAATGGATTCGATTGATGTGGATGGATCTGCAGCTAAACGTTTAAGGACCTCCACAACCTGAAGACCATAGGTGACAAGCGCCTGGCGTGCCTGAACCTTGTATTCCTCTTTCGGAAGAAAACCGGCCAGGACAGGAATAAATTCAGGGTTTAATGTCGTACCGGCCGATAATAGCGCCTGTTTCACCACATCCGGAGAGTGATCGATAAAAGCATCCTCCAGAAACGTGTAATAGGTGGTCAGGTCAGCCAATCCGATCACTTTCAGTATCATGAGATGTGTATACAGCTTCTCATTCGGATCCTCAATGGAGCTCAATCCCTCAATCTTTTCACCAACCCTGCTCTCCAATGAAAACAAATCCCTCAATGTGGGATTATCTCTTACTTCCCCTGCAAGGCTGATCAGGGCGGCTCCGTTAACCTGGTAATCTGAATCGTGGAGATAGCGGTTCATAAAATAAACAAGCCGGTCTGGTGTATGTTCTATCAGGTATTCCAGGGCGGCAATCTTCACTTGCTGATCTTTGTCATTGACCAAGGCTTCAGCTTCTTTGATAAGGTGATGATTTTTGTAATAGTAGAGGTTTTGCAATGCTTCGGCCCTAATTTCGGCCCTGGGATTTTTAATCAGTTTCCTGATTGCTTCAAAAAACCTGTTATCATTTAACTCCCTTACTTTCCGGAGCATATATAGAATCTGTTTAGGAGATCCCTCTTCCAGGATATGCGTGATCCCTCCGATCACAGATTCATTGGAAAGGTCAACCCCTTTTTGCTTTTCTTCTCCCTTCGCCTGCTCAATCCTGAGTTTAAAGGATCTGAGGTATTCTCGCCGGACCTTGTAGGCAAAATAGCCCCAGACAATTAGCAGAAATAAGATAATCAAGCTGATATACCGGGTTGAGAGATCAAACCCGGAAACGACAAATATCAGGATCAACCCTCCGATTCCCGTTGCAGCACAATCAATAAAAACATCGATGAAGCTCTTAGTCTGGTTCTTGATCTCAGAAGGGATCGGCAATGCCAGCAACTCTGTTGAAGCCTTATTAATTGACTGTTTCAGGCTACCATCACTCATTTTCAAAAAGATTGCTGCCCAAAGCTCAGGAATAAACAGCACAACCGTGGCACCAAGCATGATCCCGAAGGGAAGGACAAAGAGTGAACTCCCTACACCAAACATTCCAACTACACGTCGCGTCAGAAAAAGTTGAATCAATAGGGAGAGAACGTTGAAATTGGAAAACCAGAATCCGAAAAAAGCTGTCAGTTCATCAGGATCCTGAATGGCAGCAGATGCAATAGCACTGAACTGATAATCTACCAGTTTGGCGACAACAACACCTACACCTATGATACTGGCAAGGTAGGTCAGATGACGGGAGTTCCTGATCAATTTAAAAGGATGCTCCCCAAAACCCTTTAACCTTTTTTTCTGGACAAAATCAGACTGAACTCCCTGAATGTTTTGTTTCCAAAGCTTAATGATAATAGGGATACAAAGAGAAAGCAAGATTGCTGAGAGGAAAAGCAAGTTTTCACTGGTGACAGCCTGGGCTAATACCGAAGTAAGGTACCCTCCAAAGATCCCTCCGGCAATAGCTCCGGAACCAATAAATCCAAAGAGTCGTTTAGCTTCCCGCGAATTGAAAACGATGTTTGCCAGGATCCAGAATTGAGAAGTGGATAGAACCGCAAAAATGGCCACCCAGATGTAAAACAGAAAAAGAATCCATCCTTCAAGAATTCCGATGTGCAGTAACACTCCGAAGATTATCAGGATAACAATTGAAGAGATCAGGGTGCGCTGGATAATCCTGTTCAACTGGATCCGGGAGAGAAACCGTGCGTAAATAATTGAAAATACAGCTGCAAACAGGGCTACAAGAACGAATGCTTCCGGCAGATGCTCTGCTCCGATCTTAGATAAAAACAGTCCGTTGACCGCAGCTTTGACGATCATCAGGGTGGAGATGATCAGAAAAATATAGAGTTGCATCAGGATAGCCCTGTGGTACTCACCATCCCTGACATCAAATGCACGTTTAAGAGATGGTTTAATTAGCTTTTCTGCAAAATCCAACATGCGAGGTTCTTCCTTGATCAGATAATAAGATTATAATTGGTTCAAAGTATCTCTTCAACCATGTAAACAAGTTCCCGGATAATTTTTTCTCCTTCCGGATCCTCAACCAATGCAACTAAAATATATTTACGTCCGTCAGGACCCCAAACCAGAATGGAATCTGAATGAAAATTCTGCCAGGATCCTGACTTCCTGTATAACTTGGCTTTCGGGGCAATCTTCTCCAGAGAGTTTACGAACTTGTGGTGAAGTTCCGGATCGCTCATGATATCCAGCATTTGCTTTGACCGTTCAAAACTGACCAGTTTCCCGTAAGCCAGTAAATAGTAAAACCGACAAACCTGCGAAACTGTCGCCGCATGGCTCAACCCTTTTATATGCTCAGGATATCGTTCCCCGTATTTCGAGTATCGCTTCCCAACCCATAATCCTCCTCCATAGTCATCATCATACAGTGCATATTTCGGATCTGTAAGTACACTCTCTATTTTTTTGAAACCGAGGCGATCCATCATCCGGGTAGCCGCATCGTTGGAAGATCGGCTGATCATGATACGCATATCCTGCCTGATCTCCTCGGTCTCTTCCATCTCCCCTTTCTCCAGTGCATCTTCGGCAGCCAGCAGGATGGCAATTTTAGGCAAACTGGCTGCATACATCATCACATTGCCGTTGACACGGGCGTATTGTACATGATATGGGTCCCGCAGATCGACAATACCAATTGCCAGTTTCTTCTGCTTGATCAGTCTGCTCCATTTGGGTTTTTCGTTTAGTTTTCGATCCAGCAACCGTTGTAAGGTTGAATCAACCAGAGTTCGCAAAGGCTTCAGGCTGTCAGAAATCGCCAAAGGAAGTGATTCAAGTTTTGCTCCTACCTCACTTTGCTGACCACAGGCATTGGAGAAAAAGATAGTTGAGGCAATGATAGCCACGGTGATAAATTTGCTCATTTCAATCATCGTTTTTTTCACTAAACTCATATTGTTTTGAAAAAGTATTCCGACCTCTATGAAAAGCTATAACCAGGTTAAAAATGTCAGAAGGACTTCTTATTCTCAGGTAAATCCTTCTTAAAAACAAGTGTACGGTAAGGGAATGGTATCTCTATTCCCTCTTTGTCAAAACGTTTTTTAATGGATCTATTCATATCACTGTGCATTTGCATTGCCAAAATCGAATTGCTGGTCCAAACAAAGGCCCGAAGGTTTATACTGAAATCTCCAAATGAGGTTTGTCGTACACGAACCTGGGGGATACCCTCTTCCTTTTCTTTCTGCGTTCGGTTATCAATACTATTGGAGTGTTTCATGGCCTCCTCCTGAATGATTTTAATGGCTAGATCCACATCACTGTCATAACTGATTCCAATCTCTATCCAACGGCACACCTTTGTGTCTTCAATCGTATCGTTAATAATTGTTTCAGCACTAATCACGGAATTCGGAATGATGATTCGTTTATTTTCAAAGTTGTTAATAACCGTATGTCGCAGTGTAATATCCTCCACGATGCCATATTCAAGTGAACCAACCTTAATCAGATCCCCAACCCTGAATGGCTTGAAGATGACAATAAAAATGCCACTGATGATATTCGAGAATGCATGTTGAGCTGCAAAACCCAGGACAGCCATCATGATTCCCGCTCCGGCAAAAAGCATTACAGCAAACGTCTTTAATGCAGGAATTAGTGATACGATTGCCCCTAATGCGATTAGCCATATGATGAAAGAAAACGCATTTTTGAAAAACTTGTAACGGGTAGGGTCTACCTTCAGTTTTTCTGTGGCGGATTCAATAGAGCGGTTGATCACCCAGTTGAACATTCGTGTCAGGACGAATGCGCCAATCAGAACAAATGTAATGATGATGGGAATTTTCCAGTCTATAAAAAATTGTTGTACTGTTTCCATTGATTTTTATTTTTGCTCTGTCTTGATTTGTACCACCTCTCCATCATTGTTAAGCCGGATAATTTGTGAAGATTGGTTATTTGAAACATTCAGCCTGTAAACCGAGCCAGGCATGCCCGGGGCCTCAATACGCTCCTTGTAATCAGACCATTTCCAGTTGTAAAAATCAGATTGCTGCAAAGCACTCTCAACCTTATCTGGTAACTTATATACTCGGGTCCTGGTTTCAAACCAGGTGCCATACCGATTGAATATTGCACGCCCTATCTCATTCTCGGTCATAAATTCTGCTTCATAATATGATGGCTGAGTGAAAGTATACACAACAACTGTCCGATTCTGATACCAGCCATTGTAGTAGGATGATCCGTAATCTTCATACCAGTAACTGATGTTTGTCACATACCAAGCGATTACATAAGCTCTCGGATACATTTTCTTGAACTCAAGGCTCACATTTTTAGGAACATTGATTGCGTCAATCATCTGCCTTGTGGTATTTTCATTTTGTCCATAAGCACAACCAACAACGAAGAAAATCAGGATAGGTAAAACTATTTTACTCATTTATATGTTTTTTTTTTAAATACTCATTATTTCGTAATTTCTACTCCAATTAGTATCCCGTTTATATCCCTTTCAATAACCTGCCAAGGATATCAGCGCCGGTAATGATCCGTTTGTGTCTCTTCCCCCAGATCAAAACGATATCCTTCTCAATAGGCATATCTGAGTGAATGTCTGAACTACTCTTCAGGTCTTTGATCAGCATTCCCAGATTTGATTTTACATCTCTGATAATGAGAGGTACATGACAGAAATTTTCAATCTTTTCAACACGGTTTTGGAATAAAACCGAACGGATAAATCCATCAGTATCCAACACCAGTTTCGGTTCGTTTTTCTTATTCGTAAATACAATCCATTTCTCACCTGATTTATTGATCCTGCGAATAAAGTCATCTTCAGGTTTGGCTTCATGCGAAGGAAAGCGGATCTTACCCTCTTTGCTTTTCAACTTGATGATGGAGTCTGGATTAAGGGTTTCACCCTCTTGCGTTACTGTCAGATCATCCATCGCGAAGAAGTTAATAGCTCCGGTACCTTCAACATGATCAATATCGCTATCAAACCCCTCTATGTGTTTTTGAATAAATAACTTGATATTTTTTTCAGCAAAGAACTGAACCTCCTCTTTCCCAAGCCAGGAATCCAGCATCATAGCAGTAGGTTTTGCAACCGGGTAAAAGAGGATCTGATAGAACCTGATAACCGGTGTTAACAGCGAGGCCATCCGGAAAGCATTCCTTGAAAAGTATGCCTGTGGGATGATCTCCCCGAAAAAAGTGATTAGAAACGTTGCAAAGAAAAAGGAGAGGACTCCGGCCATCACAGAATCGGCCAGGAGTGTCAATAACACATTGATGCCAACATTGCCCCATAGAATCGTTGTCAGCAGGAAATTGGAGTCTTTTCGCATTGTCAATACCTGTTTTGCTCCACGGGTACCCGTTGATTCAGCTTCAATCTCCAGCCGTAGACGGGTTATGCTGAAGAAAGCCAGGTTGAGGCCTGAAAAAATTGCCGACTGGGTCAAACAAAATACTATTCCTATCCAAACTAACAGATCATTCATGCTTAAAACCATTTATTCTTTTTAAAGATAAACCAGCATCCCCGGGGCAACCACAACCATTATCCCCATATGATGAAATAACTGTACTTAAACTGAAGCTCCGGCAGATAATGAAAGTTGTTTCCAAAGGTACAGAAAAGCTAAGATCATAAATTAGTTGTGAAAATGCTAATTCTTTCTTAAATTGTGAACGGATTTTCAAACCTGAACATGACAAGTTACTGAATATGAAAAAAGATTTCACCAAGCAAAAGGATCATATAAAATCTCTGATTGATCAGCACTTTATTCCCATCCTTGAAGAAAAACTCGAGGCTCAGATTTCATTCGTTGAATCTGTTCAGGAACTGCAGAGGAGGTTCGCAAACATCCACTTTGATCCTCACGAAAGACTTGACTGCGTTACCCGGGTTAAGCAATACAAGGAAGCTCTAATCAAACTGGTTGAAGATTATTTTACAATTAAAGAATCTACAAACTTTACTCTCCAATTTTCAGCTTTTGAAGAGACCGTCGATAATTATATTGGATCTCTTGATGAACGGATCGTAAGGTCGCAGGAATCTGAACGCTTTATCGGGCTTCCTGAGGATGACCTGTTTGTAAAGGTCGGCAAAAAATTCAAGCGTGTTTTCTTTGCGATTTCTAAATTCCCGGAAAGGGTGAGTAACCTCTATAGAAAGATAGGTAAAAAGAGTCAAAACCCACTGAAAGATTGGACGCATAATATAGATTATCAAAACCTTACCAGGTTTTATATGAAAGAACTTCTCTCTTATCGCCTGGTAAAGCTACTTCATGGAATTCATCAAAGAAAATGTACTACTTCGTTACTGGCATGGAAAACTGATGAAGGGATTGTGGCAACCGCAGAAGCCTTCCTGTCATCCGATGAACCGTTTGACATTGATGAATCTATTACTGAACTCACCAGCCAGGCACTTGGTGAACTTGCTGGTGTGAAAGAGACAATCAGAAAAGAGATCACTGTACTGTTTGATCAAACACAAAACGAATTTGAGTCGGCTTTTTACAAAGCAGGCACCTTCGAGTTATCAAACAGAGGGTTTAACCATACTGCTATTCTAAAAAAGCATAGCAATCTGCAAGAAGAGACCATAAATATTGAAAAAGGGTGGCAGGTAACCTGGCAGGTTTTACGAGATGACTGGCAAATTGACAATGAACTTTATCACCTTCTATTATCAGCATATGGGGCCTCCTTTACATCCATCCATACGTTGCAATCAAAATTGGGCAGCAACATCATTCCCAGTCTGGATAAACTAACGGACTATCTGACTCAGTTAAAAAAGAGAATTGAAAAAGCAACAAATATCCCGGATCAGAAAAAGATTATTACAAAAGAAAAAGAGGCATTCTTTTCAATATTTATAACTCAACTGATCCCAACCGTCAATGATCTGGTACTATTCCAGGATTTCCCCTCCATGATAGACCATGTTGACGTCCATACAAATAAACTTATCAGCCAAATATCAACAAAACGATCCATCATCAGGAATCCTGATTTTACTGGCCCTGTCCGGTCTTCTACAGTCAGTTATATCTCCCCTTACGAACTGATTACCTTTGAGAGTTGGCCACAATTGTTCAACGTAATCAAGGAAGTTAAAATTGAACTTGTTAATCGCATTACCAACATCCAGAATTCAATTATCGAATTAGGTCAGATCGCGTCGTTCAGCCTGGAGTCTGCCCTTGAAGTCAATACTGAAGATGCATCCGGTTCCTCCCCGGGAGAGATTGCCTCTGAAGGACTTAACCGTTCTCTTGAACGCCTGGATGAAATCAAAGAATCCCTGTTAAATATAGATAAATTATGGGAGGATGATTTGTTCCCAGGGCTTCAAACATTCAGTGCAAGCCTGATCGAATTAACTGACAACAATAATATTATAGATTTACGGGTGCGAATCGCGAAAGGGAAGGCACTCAAGCGAGGCAGATTGATCTATAAGCAATCCATCCATAAAGTGAGGAGCTTGTTCCCCGTTGTGACCCGGAAGTTGATTAATCTCCGTAATGAGTTAAGACAGTTAATTAAAGGCACATTTAAAAAATATGGGATATCTACTAAACCTGATAGTATAACGTCTGAGATGGCTGATTTTCTGGCAGAAACCCAGCAGTCTATTCAAAAGTTACCCTTTGTTTACCAACGATTGTTCAAAATAGAGCATCTCTCTGATTCAAATTTTTTCATTGGAAGAGAAAAAGAGTTGCAATCCCTTAAACATGCTTACGACAACTGGGTAAAAGGCCGGTTTGCTAATGTTGTTCTTGTGGGCGAACTGGGTAGTGGAATAACTTCGCTTCTAAATATGTTTATCAAAGAATATTCAGGCAAAGCTCCTGTTCTACGGATAAAAGCCGACACCCGGATCAGCACGAAAACTGAATTGTTTAATTTCCTGAACGAACAGTTTAAACAGAATTTAAGCAATATTGACGACTGGGTCGATTATCTGAATGCACAGAAAAAACAATTGGTAATTATTGAAGATATTCAGCGATTCTACCTGAAAATAGTAAATGGGTTTGAAGCATTGAAAGAGCTCAGCGAACTCCTTTCCCGAACCAGTAAAACCATTTTCTGGATACTTACCTGTACCGAATATGCATTCAGGTACCTCGACAAGACAATTTTACTTTCTGACCAGTTCAGTTACCTGATCAGGCTTGAATTATTTGATGATAATACGATGATAGATATTATTAAACGGAGAAACGCAGTAAGTGGTTTTAATATTCGATTCGAACCAGCTCCCTCTGAAATAAGCAGTAAAAAGTACCGAAAACAGACAGAGGAAGAGAAACAAGTCATCTTGCAACGTGAATATTTCAGCGATCTGAATAAAAATGTTAAAAGCAATATCAGCCTGGCGCTTATCTACTGGCTTCGTTCTGTAAGTGAAGTAACCGGAAATACCATCGTGATCAGATCCATGAAGGATATGAACCTGTCGTTTTTAAATAGTTTGTCAGCAACGAAACTGTTTGTCTTATGCGCTTTCATACTACACGAACGGCTCACCGAAGATAATCTGGGTTTGGTGATGAATATAAAAACTATTGAAGCCAGAAGGCTCATACAGCCATTGTGTGAAGATGGCATACTTGTTTCCAGCGGAACTTACTTCAGTGTGAATCCGTTGCTTTATATGAAAACAATCTCATTATTAAAAAATAAGAATATCATTCATTAAGAAAAATCAACGTGAAAAAAGCACTCTTTTTCATCATTTTGTTTGGTCTTATTTCCTCCGTTCCTGCACAGGAAAAAAACACCACCGCAAATAAGACAGATTACACTACGGTTGCCGATTCATCTTCAGCGAATCGTCATGATACCATCGCGGCGGCAGGAGACACTACGTTTACTGAGATTGCCCGGAAGGTTGAATCCGACCTTAAACCTCCTTCCATGTCGGAGATATTTTCCGTGGGTGTTATCGTATGGACTGTCATTTTTTTAATTATTGGTTATCTGGGGATTCGGTTCATCAGCTTTATCCTGGAATCCATTGCCGAAAAAACCACGAAATACAGGATTGCCATCAAGGGACTTATCCCTGTCATCAAGATTCTTGGCTGGATGTTTATTCTTTTCATCGTCATCGCAGGGATTATTCAGCCGCCCGTTTCAACCATTATTGCTGTAACTGCTTCAATTGCTATCGCGGTGGGGTTTGCTGCCCAGGATATTCTTAAAAATATTTTTGGGGGAATCATGATTCTGATTGACCGCCCCTTTCAGGTTGGTGATAAAATTGAAGCAGGCAACTACTACGGCGAAGTGGTTGAGATTGGGCTCCGATCGATCAGGCTGGTGACTCCTGACGATTCATTGGTAAGTGTACCCAATGGGGAACTGATGACAAAATCAGTAGCAAATGCCAACGTCGGAGAACTCAATTGCCAGGTTGTGGCAGAAATATACCTGCCAATAACTGTCAACACAGACCGGGTTCGACAGATTGCTATAGAATCTGCCCAGGTTTCTAAATACATATACCTGAATAAACCTATTGTGGTATTGTTTTTCAATGAAGTGAAAGAACGAAGGTCCTATCTGAAGATGAGATTGAAAGCATACGTTGCAGACATAAGATACGAGTTTGCATTTAAAAGTGACATGACTGAAATTGTAATGAAAGAACTAATCAATGAAAAGCTGATCTCCCCGGAAGACTTCAGGTAGACGATCTTAATTGACCCTCGACCCTCGACCCTTGAACCTGAAAAAGCAGTATCTTTGTACAAACCCTGAGCATGAAAAAAGTTGCTTCCCTTATACTTGTAATAATAATATTTTCACTCTCTTGCAAAGAACTTGACAAGCTTACGATGTTTGATATCGAATATGAGACATCCTTTATCCTGCCTCCACTTCCCCAAATCAGTGTACCGGTTGAAATCTGGGTCCCACCTGTTCCAACAAATTCAGATTCCATTTTCGATGCTTATAGCACCAGTTCGGGGATGATTGAAGAGGTGACTCTGACCGAGTTACGTTTATTAATCGCGTCAATTGGCAAAGCAGATTTTAAATTCCTCAAGTCCATCTCTTTTTATCTGGGCGGAGATAATGTGCCTGAACATGAAGTTGCCTGGTTATATGAAATCCCGGAAGATGCCGGTGATACTCTTTTTCTTACAACAACCCCGGATGATTTAAAGGGATTTATAACCGAGGATACGCTAAGAGTAAAAATAAAGATTCTTACAGACTCAGCTACAACTACAGAGAGCGTGATCAACATTTTATCAGTCTTTCACGTTGATGCAAAAATTTTGGGCATATAAGCATGTTTACTGGTACACATCGAGTATAAACCACTGGTCATCTAATTTATTATATGGAAAATACGCCCATTTTTAACTTTGACGAAAAATATTTATGAATTAAATCAATCCTTATGAAAACTCGTTTATTATCGTTTGTAACTCTCTTTTTCCTGGCCATATCAGCAATGGCTCAGGAGGGGATGTGGCTGTTGAATCAAATCGATCAGCTAAACCTGAAGGATGCAGGGCTTGAGATCAGTACCACGCAAATCTATAGCCCTGGTAACCCTGCAATTTCAAATGCCGTGGTGCAACTGGGAGGAGGAACTGCCTCTTTCGTATCCCCTGAAGGGCTGCTCCTAACCAATCATCATGTTGCATACACCGCTCTTCAACGGGCTTCTGATGTTCAAAGTAACTACCTGACTGATGGATTTCTGGCAAGAGAAAAGAGCAAGGAGATCAAGGCTCCCGGTTACGAAGCACGAATCCTTGTGGAGATGAAAGATGTCACCGATATTATCTTCAAGGCAGTTAAAGGGATCGATGATCTTGAGGAGCGTGACCGGAAAATAAACGAAATATCCGAGGAGATGACGAAAGAGATCGAGGATAAGACTTCGGATGCTGATGCCAGAGTAGTAGCCATGTATAACGGAAAACAATACATTCTTTTTGTCTATAAAGTATTAAAAGATATCCGGATTGTCTATTCACCACCTCTCTCCATCGGTAATTACGGAGGAGAAATTGACAACTGGATGTGGCCCAGGCATACTGGCGACTTTTCCTTCCTACGTGCCTATGTGACGCCGGACGGTACAGGCTCAGAGTATAACGAAGAGAATGTTCCTTACAAACCGGAGATTTGGCTGAAGGTAGCACAAAAACCTATTGAACCAGGTGACCTGACCTTTGTCGTTGGTTTTCCGGGATCTACTACACGTTACAGAACCTCCAACTCAGCAGCCTGGAATCTTATAGAAAATTATCCCTTTTCGATTGATAACTTCAGCTCTATCATTGCACTTGCCGAGGAATTGACAATGGATGATCCGGATGGCCAACTAAAAGTAGCCAATCTAACCAAAGGACTTGCCAATGCCAAGAAAAACTATCAGGGCAAGGTTGATGGAATGATCAAAACAAAATATGTCGAACGAAAAATAAAGTTCGAACAGGAGTTCACAACCTGGGTTAATAGTACTCCTGAGACAAAAAAGAAATATGGACACATTCTCGGTCAAATCCAGGAACAGTACAAGGTAATTAAAAAGACCAAAGATCGCGACAACATACTAGGTATGTTCCAGGGGCTTTCAGGAACCCGCACCGATGCTGCATTCTATGCTTTCCTGATCGCGACTGAAAGAGAGAAACCGGAAGATGAAAGAATGCCCGGATTTTCACCACGACTGATTGACAACCTTGCCAATGGCCTTCAGTACACCTACAACGACTACTACGAGCCCTTTGATAAAGCCATGCTTGTCAGAACCCTTAAACAGGTCCAAAAACTTCCTGCGGGTCAGCGCATCGAGAGTCTGGATTATATATTAAACCAATCCGATGAGTCCATTGAATTCTTTGTCGACGAAGCATATAAAAACTCGAAACTTGATAACCTTGAGTATGTTGTTGCTCTGTTTGATAAATCAAGTGAAGAGTTAAAAGCTTTGAATGATCCAATCCTCAACATGATGTCTAACCTCTACCTCTATATAGAAGAGAACCGAGAGATGAACAATAGCTTCGGCACAATCGTTATTGATCTCCGGAAGCAATATATTGACGCTCTGTATGAATGGAAAGGCTCTACACTATATCCTGATGCAAACAGTACTATCAGGTTTACCTATGGGCCGGTAAAAGGTTATACTCCCCAGGATGCCGTCTGGTATGAACCCATTACAACCCTTAAAGGAGTAGTGGAGAAAAATACCGGTATCATGCCCTTTAATGCTCCTGAGAAGTTGATTAAACTTTATGAAACCAGGAATTTCGGACAATGGGCTGACCCAGAATTAAAAGATGTTCCTATCGCTTTCCTGCACCGATGTGATATAACAGGAGGGAATAGCGGAAGCCCTGTTATGAATGCCAGAGGCGAAGTAATCGGAGTCTGTTTTGATGGCAACTACGAAGCGATGATAAGCGACTGGCAATACGATTATGAGATTCAACGGACAATTTCTGTTGACATCAGGTATGTGCTCTTCATCACAGAGAAGTTTGCTGATGCAGGATTTATCCTGAAAGAGATGGGTGTAAACTAATCTTATACGACCTTTTTACCAATATAAGCCGAATTCAGAATACTCAACAAACCCATATAGTTTAACCGGAAAGGTACCAGGTCTCCTACCTGGTACCTTTTTCTATGACTTCCCAGGTCCAGAACAATCATGTCGCTGCTGGCGCCAATGATGTTAATCGACTTGTCTTCAGGTTCGATATTCTTTGGATCTATATCAAGCAATCCAATCTCAAGAATTGCGCGATAGGCAGTTTTTCCAAAATCCTTTTCATCATAGGTAACCTGCTCTCCAGCCACATTCACTCCCATCTCTCCCATCGGCACACGAGGTTTCTCAATCAGTTCTATGATCTCAGCATACAATTTAAAAACGTCATTCTTCATCCCCCTGATGGTCTCCCCTGTAACCAGGTTATTCCCAAGGAAAAGGGTCTCTCCTACCCGAAAATGGTTGTTTCCTTTTGGGATAAGTCTCTTTAATAAAAGTGGAATGGTAACTGAAGAACCCCCGGTGGCCCATTTGATATTTCTGTTGAATTTAGCATTAATCAACTGCTTGTATAAACTTAGTTGAACCAGTTTATCGTGCGATGGCATGACACCATTCAGGCAGTTCAGATTGGTCCCGATCCCGATGATTTCAATATTCGGCAACTTGAATACGCTCGAATAAAAGTCCATCAGATCCTCTCCCATCACTCCTTCCCGCAAATCGCCCATCTCGATCATGATGATAATTTTATGAACCTTCTCCTGTTTAGCTGCTTCATCTGAAATCAATTGTATGGTCTCCAGCTGCGTGTTGAAACTTACATCTGCATACTTCACAAGACTCTTAACGGCTCTTTTTGCAGGAGGTTTGATGTAAACGGTTTGAACGTCCGGATTGATTTTCTTGATGGCTTTCAAGTTGCTGATCCTGGAATCGTGAATCTCATTAGTTCCCAGTTCAATCAATTCACGGAGATACACTACATTCCCGCAAACAACCTTACTAACAATACCCCACTCAATCTGATTTTTCGAAAACAGGGTATCCAGGAACTGATAATTGTGGACCAGCTTACTTCGGTCCATTGTTATAAATGCCATAACTTTAACTATTTAAGTTAGTTTGGTTTCTTTCAATCCGTTGTGGTAATCTGGCCAACAACTCATAATTTAACTGGTTGCTGATTTCACTGAAAGAGGCTACAGATATCTCCATATCCTCCTGTTTGCCAATGATCACTACTTCATCCCCTTGCTCTGCTTCCGGTACTTTGGTCACATCAACAATCATCATATTCATATTCACCAACCCAATCACTCCAACCCGATTTCCCCTGATCAGGACTCTTCCCTGATTGCTGAGTGACCGGCTGAATCCACTGGCATATCCTACCGGAACAACTGCAATGCGTGTTGGCGATGCTGCAAGATAGGTGGTTCCATAACTGACAAATTCTCCCTCTTTGACATCTTTCAGGCTCATGATCCTGCTTTTCCATGACAACACACGTTTCAGGGGGTCACTTTTATCCTTGCTGGTTCGTACATAATCCATAAAGATTTCCTGGCTGGGCCAGAAGCCGTATTGGGCAATCCCTACACGAACCAGGTCCATCCGTGTAGCAGGATAACTTAATGTAGCTGCCGAGCTGGCCATATGGCGGAATTCAGGGACGAAGCCCCGGTTCTCAATGTTTCGCAGTGTCCGCTTGAATCGTTTGAGTTGGCTCCGAACTCTGTGATAATTGGCAATACTTTCAGCGCCTGCCAGGTGGGTACAAATGCCTGTCAGATGAATCTGGTCACGGTTGGCATCTATCAGTTTTAATGCCAATTCAAGATTCTTTTTCCCGAGTCCGGTTCTGTTCATCCCTGTCTCTAACTCCAGGTGAATCCTGGCAGGCTTCTTTACGATTTTACTGGCCCTGATCGCCTCTTTAAGCCGCTGAATGTCAAATACATAAAATTCAACATCCCGGCTTATCGCCCATTCAATCTCCTCTTTATAAATCCAACCCATGATCATTACCTGTGTGGTTGGAGAAACCAATTGGCATACCTCGTAGGCCTCATCAGAGCTAAATACTGAGAAATGGTCAATCCCGAATTTCTCTGCCATAGGCACAAATTGATTGATGCCATGGCCATACGCGTTGGCTTTCACCACAGAAGAGATCTTTGGATGAGGACCTATCTGTTTTCTCAGAAACTCCAGGTTGATCCGCAAGGCCTCCTGGTCAAGAGTTAAGGAAGAGGTAGAAGCGATCATGCAGTGTTCTTTTTGGGCTGTTTGTCTCTGATAAATCGCATCTCAAGATACTTGCTGGTGAAATCCATCCGCTCATATAAAAGCCGTGCAGGATTATCTGGTTCAACGTGAAGAGCTATATCTCCTTTTGCCATTTTAATGGCCTCTTTCATCAGCTGTTTCCCGATACCCTCTCCCCTCTTATCTTTATGCACTGCAATGTAGACCAGAATATTTTCCGGGATGTATTCTTTCATGCCCGTTTTATTCATTACTACGGCTCCAACAATTTCATCCTCCTCTATGGCAGTAAGGATAAATCCACCAGCCATTGCATGCGGAATAAGAGCATAATCTATAGAATTCATTATTGCCGTTTTCGTATCTCCAAATTGGTCAAGGTGTTGAAATAAGAAATCAACAACCTTTGCTCGTTCAAGCGTTGTTACAGTATCCGAGACAGTATAATAATGGATCTTCATAGTATGATTTTTTTTAAATTGTTATTAATAAAGTAGATAATCAGATAGGTCAATGCCGAGGCTGATAGTCCGAAAATAATTGGGGCCAACCCCAGTGGCAGGCTTACTTCTGAAATTATGAGAGCTAAGGTGCCTACTCCTCCAACAACCATTGACCAGAAAGCTGCTTTCGAGTCGGGCCTCTTTTGAATAATAAGTGCTAAAACCGGGACAAACAATCCGGCAACCATGAACGCATAGGAGTATAGCATCAATTCCAAAACCATCTGCATTCTCATGGCAATAAATACGGCTACTATTCCTACTCCCAGTGTAAGTAATTTACTCACTAACAAGGTTTTCTTTTCATTCCAGCGCAATGGCTTGAGCTTTGCAATGATGTCGGTGAGCAGGTTTCCAGATGAGGCAATCAGGCAACTGTCGGCCGTAGAAAGGATGGCAGAGAAATAGGCTGAGAGGACCAGTCCGATCAATCCGATGGGGAGCACGTTTCTCAGCAAAAGGGGCAATCCCATCTCCGGATCAACCGCAGCGGGGTCTGTAATCCCCCCTTCAACCAGCATACCGTTGTCAAACGCTACCCGTGCAAAGAGTCCCAGAATCACTCCCATGAACGCCATGATTGGCCACTCGAAAACACCAGCGATATACCAGGCTTTTTTCGCCTCTTTCTCAGACCGGCAAGCATAAATGCGTTGATACAATGTCATTCCTACGAACCATATGGGCACAATGGTTACAGACCAATTGACAATTGTTTGCCACGAGACGTTTGTCAACGAAAGGAAAGAGGCAGGAACTGACTTAACGATAGTCTCCATCCCTCCGATCGAAATGTATGAAAACGGGATGGCAACAAATATGAGACCTGACATGAGAATGATCCATTGCACAGTATCCGTATAGATCACAGCCTTCAAACCACCCATCACAGTGTATCCAACAGCCACAAAACCCATTATTACCAAAGCCATATCCAAACTCAAACCGCTGAATGTGGCATTTGCCAGTTTTGCACCGGCCAGAAGCTGCGAACTTGTGAATCCAAGGTATCCGACAGCTGAAATAATTCCGGCTATAAAGGCTACCCGTGGGTGATAAAAGTGTTCAAAAACCTGAGGAAAGGTGTAGAGCGGCTCCTTTGATTTGAGTGCTTTGATCCTTGGAATAAGGAAGACAGCACTTAGCCACGCACCAATCAATCCGGTGAACAACATCCACGAACCCGACAGCCCCATGATAAACCCCAGACCTCCCAAACCAATTGAAAATCCACCGCCAACATCGGTAGCCACCACCGATAATCCAACATGCAGACTCGACATCTTCCGCCCTCCTACATAATAATCATCCAGATTCTTATTCTTCTGATGAAAGAAGAAGCCAATCCCCAGCATCACAAGAATGTAAATAATAAAAATGGAAATATCAATAATATGCATAGGACCTGAAAGTTCAGGAGTTGGTTAAATTAAAACAGCAAACTGGAATTACCCTGAGACAGATTAACCGATACCCGAGAGATAATCCCGGGAGGAGTTCAGCGAAAGAATGAGCGGTGGATTGCAAATACGGGACCAATACATGACTGGGGTTAAGTTATCTGGAAATACAAAGGTAGGATAAATCCATGAGACATTGAAATTATTGCTAACTTGCTCCTCCTGCAAAAAAAAACTTAGTACATCTAACTTCTAGCTTTACATTATGCTTTCCCGCTCTTTTTACATCCAACCAGATGTCGTTTCACTCGCCCGTGATTTATTGGGGAAACGACTTTGCACCAGGATTGATGGCAAACAAGCATCCGGTATCATAACAGAAACCGAAGCTTATGCAGGCACAACCGATAAGGCTTCCCATGCTTACGGAGGAAGAAGAACCCGTAGAACCGAAATAATGTATGGTGAGGGTGGAACTGCATATGTCTACCTCTGCTATGGTATGCACTCGTTGTTCAACGTCGTGACAAATATCGTAGGAGTCCCTCATGCTGTTCTGATCAGAGGGATTCAGCCTTGTGCAGGAATTGAAATAATGATGCAAAGGCGTAAGAAAGTGAAGAAAGGGAAAGAGTTCTCAAACGGACCGGGGAAAATTGCAGAGGCTCTGGGAATCCATTTTTCTCATTCGGGATTGAGCCTTACTCAAACAACTTCCAGGATTAATGCCCCTGCGATTTGGATAGAGGAGGCTGAAAATAAAACAATTCCAAACGAGATTGTCATCACGTCCAGAATTGGTGTGGACTATGCAGGGCAGGATGCAAAACTCCCATATAGGTTCTTACTAAAGTAAATGCAGGGATAATTAATAAATTACCCCTACATTCTGCAATAAATTCAAATAGTCTTACTTAACTTTCTTAGCTAATTCAGCACCAGCTTTGAATTTTACCACTTTCTTGGCAGCAATCTTGATTTCTTTGCCATTTTGCGGATTGCGGCCTTTACGAGCAGCTCTTTTGGAAACTGCAAAAGAACCGAAACCAACTAAAGCAACTCTCTCACCCTTGGCCAGAGCCTTGGTAGTGGCTCCAACTACAGCTTCCAATGCCCTTTTGGCATCAGCTTTTGTCATTTTTGCCTCAGCAGCGATTGCTTCGATTAATTGAGCCTTGTTCATTTTCATTCAATTTAAGTGAATACTCATTTTTTTAACCTCACAAATATACACTATTTACGGGCATTGTCAATGGTTGGTCGTCTAAAAGCACAATAAATGTTAATAAATCGATGATTTTGTTAATAACTGTGGCCGAAAAGCCACAATTAACAAGGGTTTCATGCTAACAGAGCCCCAGATCCATTTAAAAAATCCCGGATATTCATGTGTTTTTTTGAGGCCGGCTGCAGGGTCAAGACCTCGATATATCCATCCCGGGTACCTATTTTTAGAAATCGTTTTCTGTCTGAGACGACATCTCCGGGGATAAATGTCTGTTGTTGCGAGTCGTAAGACACCCTGACCGATCCAATTTTTACCCGGATGAAAGATCCATCTTTGAGCTCAATTTCGGTGTATACTCCAGGGGAGGGAGTCAGTCCCCGGATTTGATTATATACGATGTGTGTGTCCTGGTTCCAATTAATAACAGTATCGCTCTTACGAATTTTTGGAGCCAGCTTGAGCATATCGGTGTCCGGACTTAATAATACCTGCGTTCTTGGGGCAATATCTCCTGTAACAATTCTTTTAACCGTTTTTACAACAAGTCCTGCCCCGAGGATCTTCAGTCGGTCATGCAACTCTCCGGCACACTCTTCAGATCTGATATGGATACCCTCCTGCAACAAAACAGCTCCGGTATCAATCTCATCATCAATAAAGAACGTTGTAACACCAGTCTCCTCTTCGCCGTTAATAATGGCCCAATTAATAGGGGCTGCTCCCCTGTACTGAGGCAAACGTGATGCATGAAGGTTAAACGTTCCCAGAAGAGGGAAACTCCATACCTCCTTTGGCAACATACGATATGCTACAACAACCTGTATATCAGGCTTAAGTACTGAAAGTGTCTGTATAAAATCCGGACTTTTCAGTTTCTCAGGTTGAAAAAGCGGCAGAGAATTTTTGACAGCATATCGCTTTATTGGCGACTGCGACATTGTCAAGCCCCTCCCAGCTTCCCTGTCAGGTGCAGTTACAACCCCAACAACAGCAAAATCAGCTTTTATCAAAGCATCTAGCGAGGCCACGGCAAAATCCGGCGTTCCAAAAAAAACAATTCGGGGAAACTCTTTCATTCGTTCAAAAGTACTGGAAAACAATGCAAAATAAAAAAAAGCCAGTAATATTAAACTACTGGCTCGAAACAATTTAGTTCTTTTATCCTACCTCCCTGCATCCTTCATCTCAGTCTCACGTCATACGTCTGTCCTATTTTTCCGCTTTCATTTTGGAAAAACTGATGAATCTGTCAATCTGGGTGCCTTCAAATGAACGTGGATACTCTTGCTTGATGCGATTATACATTGTCAGAGCACGGCGGTAATTTCCCTGGATCTCATAAGCCATCCCTGCTTTCATCAGGAAGAGAGGTGCCGTGAGTTCGTTATCACTCTGGTCGGCAGCTGCAATATAATAGTCAATCGCTTTATCTACATTATTAAGCTCCATGTATGCATCCCCGATAGCTCCTGTAGCCATGGGAGCAGCTACCTTGTCATCGCCATCAAAATCCTTGAGATATTCAATTGCTTGATCAAAACTACCCATTTTGAGATATGTGATACCTGCATAATAAGTGGCCAGGTTAGCCGATTTAGTCAGGCCGTACTGATCAATGATATCAAGAAACCCCAGGTAGTTCCCATCTCCATTGAGTGCTCGCGAAAGAGAATCCTGTTCGAAATACATCTCAGCCATAAACATTTGCCCCTGCGCCTCTTTCTCTTTTGGCTCAAGGTAATATTTCCTGAACCCGAAAAATCCAAGGACAATGACAATCAGGATTCCAACTACTATCAGGATAATATTCTGATTATTCTCTATAAACGTTTCTGTCTTACTCAGTGCCATTTCAACAGAATGGAGTCGTTCATCTGCCTTCTTCGTATCAACCTTTTTTGCGGTCATAGTTGGGGTATTTGCTTGATTTTGGAAGTGCAAAATTAGTTTTTTTCTTGAAATGAAGGCATCAGGGCACTTTTTTTTACTTTTACAACTCATTCTGAAAAAGATAGCGATGGACTTTATTAACAGATACTCCCTCTCTGATAAACAGAGGATTCTTACACACCTGCTCACCTTCATTTCTGAAAACAAACAACAAAAATTTACCAGGATTATCCGCTTCCGAACCCGGTATATCACTATCGTACTAGAAGATATTTACCAGCCACACAACGCCAGTGCTGTATTACGAACGTGCGATTGTTTTGGGGTACAGGATGTTCACATCATCGAGAATAAAAATAAATACGAGGTTAATCCCGATGTAGCTCTTGGATCTGCCAAATGGTTAAACCTGATAAAACACAACCAGGCTGAGAACAATACAACAAGCTGTCTTTCAGGATTAAAGGAACAGGGCTATCAGATTGTAGCTACAACACCTCACCAGCATGACTTTACGCCTGATTCATTTCCCATCGGGAAGAAGTTCGCACTGCTCTTTGGCACCGAACTTCATGGTCTGACACCTGAAGCTGTTAGCCAGGCAGATCAATTTATCCGCATACCCATGGTAGGTTTTACGGAGAGCCTGAATATCAGCGTTTCTGCAGCTATTCTATTGCATTCCCTTACATCCAGGCTGCACTCCTCAGACGTCGATTGGAGGTTAACTGATGAAGAAGAAACAGATATATTCATTGCCTGGGCTGCTGCCGTGATTAAAAAGCCTGATTTACTCATTCGGAAGTTCATGGACAATCCATAAATATTTATTACTTTTGCCGCCTCTAATACAAGAAAGAAAATCAAAATAGTCCGTTATGGGAAAAGGAGATAAAAAGAGCCGAAGAGGCAAAATTATAAACAAGAGCTATGGTGTAAGCCGCCCCAGAAAAGCAAAAAAAGCTACCCAGGTAGTTGTCAAAAAAGCAAAAAAAGAGGTTAAGCCCAAGAAGGCTGAGAAGGTTAAAAAAGTTGTGGTAGTTGAATCTCCTGTCGTTGAGACACCTGTTATTGAGACTCCAATTGTTGAAACTGTTGTAGTTGAAACCCTTACGGTTGAAGCCCCTGCAGTTAAAACCGTTGCAGTTGAAACCGCTGAAACTGAAACTCCTGCCGCAGATACAAAGAAAGAGGTTGTAACACCTGAGGCTACCAAAAAACCGGCAGCTAAAAAACCGGCTATAAAAAAACCGGCAGCTAAAAAACCGGCTGTAAAAAAACCGGCAGCTAAAAAACCGGCAGCTGAAAAGGAAACCGCTAAGAAACCTGCTGCTGAAAAGGCAACCGCTAAGAAACCTGCTGCAACAAAAAAAACTGCTGCTCCTGACACCAAAGCAAAAGCAACAAAAACGAAAAAGAAAGCAGAATAATACTCACTCTCTGGTATCCATTGTAGAGAAATATTTCCCAACCCTTACACCCAGCCAATATCAACAGTTTATTGCGCTGGGTGATCTTTATCATTTCTGGAACGACAAAATTAATGTGATATCCAGGAAGGATATCGACAATCTCTACCTTCACCACATCCTTCACTCTCTTGCCATTGGACTTGCCATCAGGTTTGCTCCAGGGACCAGGATTCTGGATGCCGGAACAGGTGGTGGATTACCCGGTATTCCTCTTGCTATTCTCTACCCTGAAGCCAACTTTACGCTTGCTGACTCGGTTGGGAAAAAAATCAGGGTGGTATCAGAAATCGGGAAAGAGCTAAAGTTAAAAAACATAGAACCGCTCCAGATTCGTTTTGAATCGGCAAAGGGCACCTATGACTTCATAACCGGAAGAGCTGTGAAAGGGATAACCGAATTTTACCCAATGGCAAGAAGAAAAATTGCCCGTGAGCACAAAAACAAGATGAAGAACGGGATTTTCTATCTGGGAGGAGGGGATATTGAAACAGAGGTGTACTCATTACATTCAGGTGCAACTATTACTGCCCTTTCTGATTTTTTCTCTGAACCATTCTTTGTCTCAAAAAAAATGATTTACATCCCGGTTCTTTGACCGCCTAACTTTTTTTTGTTACTTAGAGGCCTGAAACTGATAACCACAAAAATTCGATTTTATGTCTGAACACCCGAAATTCGTCCCTTTTGTCTCATCAGAGACGAAAATGCGTGAATTCACCGTCAGAGCCCTCATCATAGGCCTCTTTTTCGCTGTGATCCTTGGAGCCGCCAATGCCTATCTCGGACTGAAGGCCGGGATGACCATTGCAGCCACATATCCGGCTGCAGTACTTGGCATGGCTGTCCTTCGGATGCTAAGGGGAACTATCCTTGAAGAGAACTTCACACGGACCGTTGGTTCCATTGGGGAGTCGGTTGCTGCCGGTGCCATCTTCACCCTACCGGCTTTCTTTATTTCAGGTGTGTGGCCTGAGTTTTTCACAGCCGGGCATTACGTTACATCTACATTGATTCTGATCTCCGGTGGTATTCTCGGGATTATGTTCGTCGCATTGCTGAGACGGGTAATGGTGGAAGATGCCGAACTCCCGTTTCCCGAATCACTGGCTGCCGCCGAGATCCATAAAGCCGGCCAGTCAGGCTCAGGAGGATCCAGGTTTCTATTTTGGGCAATGGGAATGGGTGGTCTGATCAAAATTCTGGCTGAAGTCAGACTTTTTCAGTATATCTGGGAAAAATTTATCACCTTTTCACAGCAAACCATTGCAGGAACAGTATTTACAGGAAAAGGGGGGATGCTTCTCAGCTCTCCCGGAGTAAGCCCGGCATATATGGGTGTCGGATATATCATAGGACCACGGTTAGGTGCATTGAACTTCAGTGGAGGAATAATTGCCTGGGGATTACTTGCCCCAATGATCCTCTATTTTTTGCTGCCCAGCTTCGATTTTCAGGCATGGGCAACCTATCTGATGAGCTCTGACCCAACTCTGTCAGCGGAAGCTGCCATGGAGCGGGTTACCGATCCATCCTATCAGATCTCCTCTGTCTGGCGTTTCATCATACGACCTATCGCCATTGGCGGGATGTTGGTGAGTGCCAGCTATACGTTATATAAAATGAGGAAAAGCCTCATTACCGGAATCGGACGGTCCATCTCCGATGTAAAAAAAGCCGCTTCAGGCATCGAAAAGAGCGAAATTCGAATTGAACGCGACCTGAGCTTTGGCGTAATCATGGCCGGAATTGGTGTTGTAGCTGTACTCACATTCGGTATCACATATTTCATCTTTGAAACCAGTGTCCTGATAGCTGTTGTTGCATCTACCCTTATGATCATCCTGGCATTCTTCTTTGGCGCCGTATCAGGCTACCTTGTTGGGATCATGGGATCCAGTAACAATCCGATCAGTGGACTGACTCTTACTGCTCTGGTAGTGACGGCACTGATCCTGGTGGGATTAGGCGTACAGGGTGAAGCAGGAGTAGCCGCCGTGCTTGGTGTGGCAGCCATCGTGTGTGTCTCTGCTGCCGTAGCCGGTGAAATGCTCCAGGACCTCAAAGCGGGACACATCCTTGGAGGTACACCCTGGCGGATGCAGGTAGGTGATATCATTGGTGTCATCTTTGCCGGTGCAGTGATGTTCGTCGTTCTGGCTTATCTCCATGAGGGGGATATCGCAAGTGGAAACAATCTCGGGTATCAGGGAGGTTTCGGCAGTAAAAACCTTTCTGCTCCCCAGGCAAGCCTGATGGCTATCCTGTCACGTGGAATCGTGGAAGGAGCAATGGCCTGGCCCCTGATAATTGCCGGCATGCTGATGGGAACAGCTTTTATCCTGATGCAGGTAAAAAGCCCTATGCTTGTCTGCGTGGGAATGTATCTTCCTATTGAAACAACCTTTGCCATTTTCGTTGGAGGTATCTTCAAAGGTGCTGTAGATTGGTTCACCGAAAAAAGGAAATACAACCAGGCACAGAAAACGCGGGTAGAGAATACGGGTGTGTTGCTTGCTTCCGGGATGATTGCGGGAGAGGCATTGATGGGCCTGGTGATCGCTATCCTGGCAGTGGTCAATATATTCATCTACGACTACTTCGTCTTCTTCCAGCACCCATCGTTCCTGATCAGCCTTGTGGTTATCGGACTCATAGGATTTGTTATGATCCAGATCCCGTTGAAGACTGCAGGGAAACCTGATGACCCGGCTCCACCAGCATCAGGAATGTAATTATATGGAAGTCAGCTTTCTGAAACGCAGAAGTATTTTGAAACATACAAGTGCCTTGGACCTGGTCCCAATACGCCTGTTGAACCATGAGGAACGGGAGGAGGGAAAACTGAATATCCTCCTCCCACGTTTCAGGAGGAGCTGGTTAGCTAATTTTCTGGCCTCGTTGAATAAAGAGCAACTCATCCGGATCAAACTCGACGAGTTTGGGTCTTCTGCATGGCTACTGATAGATGGGACAAAGCCTGTTCAAACAATCTGCGATGAATTGGAACAGAAGTATCCCGAGAAACTGGATCCACTATCTGAAACAGCAGAACGGGTCAATACGTTTATGTCTGTATTGTACCAGCAACGTTTCATTTCTTTTCAACAACTACAGAAAGAGACTCCTTAAAACCTAATACATAATATTCCTACTTTTACATCGTTAATTCCCATGAAAGCTTAACTCACTAACTCTCCAATTCACCATTTCACCATTTAAAGCATTACAATATCAATCATCAAATAAATTAATACAATTATGAGCAAACTGTTAACCCTGCAACCCCAGTCTCTCTGGAAATATTTTTACGAACTGACCCAAATCCCCCGGCCTTCCAAACACGAAGAGAAGGTTAGTCAATATGTTATTGATTTCGGCAAGGAACATGGACTTGAGACCATTGTTGATGAGGTTGGTAATGTCATCATCCGCAAACCAGCAACATCAGGAATGGAGAACCGTAAAGGGGTAATCCTCCAGGCCCATCTCGATATGGTTCCCCAGAAAAATGAAGATACCAACCACGACTTTGTAAAAGATCCACTAAAACCATATGTGGATGGTGACTGGGTGAAAGCTGATGGCACCACACTTGGGTCGGACAATGGGATCGGGGTTGCTGCTGCTATGGCAGTATTGGCTGCCAAAGATCTCCAGCACGGCCTTATTGAAGGTCTGTTCACGATAGATGAAGAGACCGGTATGACCGGCGCTTTTGGACTTAAATCCGGAGTAATCCAGGGTGATATCTTACTCAATATGGATTCGGAAGACGAAGGTGAACTATATATAGGATGTGCCGGTGGAACCAACGCCAATGCCAGCTTCAGTTATGAAGGAACACCCGTGCCAGCAGGTATGACGGCCTATAAACTTACCGTCAAAGGATTGAAAGGCGGGCATAGTGGGCTGGATATTCCACTTGGACGGGGTAATTCCAACAAAATCCTGAACCGCCTGATGTGGGTTTCGGAAAGAAACTACGGATTAAGGCTTGCCAGTATCGACGGAGGAAGTCTGCGGAATGCAATACCACGGGAATCGTTTTCTATTGTAGTGGTACCGGAACAGAAAAAAGATGAATTCCTGAAATATGTAAAAGAATTCACAACCGATGCTAAAAAAGAGCTTTCAGCAGTAGAACCCGACCTGACCATCCTGGTTGATCCGGTTCCAGCACCAGATGCCCTCGTTGATGAAAAAACCCAGCGTAATCTCTTTAATGCGATTTACGCATGCCCCAATGGCGTGATACGCATGAGCAATGAGATGCAAGGGCTGGTAGAAACCTCCACCAACCTGGCCATCGTTAAGTCAACAAACAATGAGATCAAATTGCAAGCCCTGATGAGAAGCTCTGTCGACTCAGCCAAGACTGACCTCGAACAGATGATGCAGTCGGTGTTTGAACTGGCCGGTGCCAATATCATGTTTGACGGCCAGTATCAGGGCTGGAAACCCAATCCAGGATCTCCTATCCTGAAGACTATGTTGGGAGTTTACGAGAAAAAATTCGGGAAGGTGCCGGAAATCAGGGCGATTCATGCCGGACTGGAATGCGGAATTCTTGGTGGCGCCTACCCGAACTGGGATATGATCTCCTTTGGTCCAACTATTCGTTTCCCGCACTCTCCTGATGAGAAAGTGAACATCGAATCCGTGGCTAAATTCTGGGACTTCCTCGTTGAAACCCTGAAAGATATCCCGGTAAAGTAACAGAACAGGTCAATGATCTCATAATATTTTAAGTTCATTGTTTTGAACTTCGGATAAATCTTCTTATTTTTGCAGCCCAAAATTAAGTTATCATGGCACAACCTACATATCAGCCCTCAAAGAGGAAAAGGAAGAATAAACACGGTTTCCGGGAACGGATGGCCACTGCAAACGGGAGAAAGATTATTCTGGCCAGAAGGGCTAAAGGAAGAAAGAAATTGACCGTATCAGACGAAAAGTTGGATAAGAATTAATTTTTTTTACCCACCTTTGTAGAGAAAGAAGATTTGAAATATGATCTTCTTTTTTTATTTCCACCAATCTGATAAACATACCCCCATGAAAAAGTTTGATTACAAAACCCTCTATCCTTACGTCACTGCTGTACTGGTTTTTCTGGTGATCACGCTGATCTATTTCAGCCCCTTGATAGATGGCAAGCAAATCCAGCAATCTGACATCATGCAGTTCACCGGGATGTCTAAAGAGATCGTCGATTTCAGGGAGGAAACAAATACAGAACCATTATGGACAAACTCTATGTTTGGAGGGATGCCTGCCTACCAAATTTCCGTTGTGTACAAAGGAAATCTCCTGGGGTATTTCGATAAAATTCTTTCCCTTGGGCTCCCTCATCCGTCCAATATTGTATTTCTTTATTTCATAGGGTTCTTTATCCTGCTGATGGTGTTGAAAGTTGATCCATGGCTAGCAATTGCCGGTGCTATCGCGTTTGCCCTCTCCTCCTACTTCTTCATAATCATTGATGTCGGGCATAACTCAAAAGCCCATGCAATTGCTTATATCGCCCCGGTACTTGCCGGGATCATTCTAACGTTGAGACGAAAATATATCCTTGGCGGGATACTGACTGCCATATTCCTCTCTCTCGAGATCAAGGCGAATCATCCTCAGATCACCTATTATCTTGTCCTTATGGTTATGCTCCTGGGGCTTTTTGAATTGATCTTTGCCATACGCCAGAAACGGGTTGCCCGGTTATTTCTTTCGATAAGTGTTCTTGTGATTGCTGCCGCATTTGCCGTCCTGACCAATATAGCCACCCTCTGGGCGACCTGGGAGTATGGCAAGGATACAATCCGCGGAAAGTCTGAACTTACCAATGATCTGGACAACAAAACAACAGGACTGGATAAAGACTATGCTACACAATGGAGTTATGGGATTGGTGAAACAATGACCCTGTTTATCCCCAACTTTTATGGGGGAGCATCTGCAGAAAAGATCAGTGAAAATTCTGCCATTGTTAAAGCCCTGAGAGAGAATAATGTCCCGCAGAATCAGATTTCGCAATTCACAAAATATCCACTTCCATTTCTTTATTGGGGGAATCAACCATCTGTTGCTGGCCCGGTGTATGTAGGAGCAATTGTTTTTTTCCTGTTTATTCTTGGGTTGATCATTGTGAGAGGTTCGTTAAAATGGTGGTTGCTTTCTGTAACAGTGCTCGGTATTCTCCTCGCATGGGGCCACAATTTCATGGCCTTCACCGAATTCTTCATGGAATATGTCCCTGGCTACAACAAGTTCCGAGGTGTTTCAATGGCATTGGTGATACCGGAAGTGGCAATGCCACTTCTGGCTCTGTTAGCCCTGAAAGTACTTTTTGAGAAGCATCTGGATCAGAAGAAACTATTTAAATCACTTCAAATTGCACTTGGCATCGCCGGTGGGCTGGCACTGCTGTTTGTTATTATGCCCGGCCTATTACTGAGTTTCTCCGGTCCGGGTGATGCCGCAATCCAGCAAAATTACCAGTTTCCCGACTGGATGATGCAGGCTATTCGTGATGATCGGGCCAGGGTTGTCCGCCTCGATGCACTTCGTTCCTTCGCTTTTATTATTCTGGCGGCAGCCCTCCTCTGGGCATTCCTCTTCAGCAAACTGAAGAAAAGTTATGTGTATATCATCCTGGGTGCGCTGATTTTGCTGGATATGTTTGTGATCAGCAAAAGATACCTGAACAATGACAGCTTTGTCGCAAAAGCCAAAGTTGAAGTACCCTTTGCACCCACTAAGGCTGATCAGGATATTCTTCAGGATCCCGATCCTGATTTCAGGGTTTTCAACCTGAGTGTCAACACCTTCAACGATGCCAGCACCTCTTATTTCCACAAGAGTATCGGCGGATATCACGGAGCCAAGCTAAGGCGCTACCAGGAGCTGATAGAGAATCAAATCGCCAAAAATAACATGAGCGTTCTGAATATGCTCAATGCCAAATACTTCATCCTTCCGGGAGAGGACCGGATACCCCAGGCTCAACGCAACTTTGATGCTCTTGGGCATGCCTGGTTTGTTGAAGGGTTTGATCTCGTTGACAATGCCGACCAGGAGATGGCCGCCATCTCAATATTTAGTCCTGCAGATACAGCGATCATCGACAAACGGTTTGAAAGTACTCTTGCATCTTTTACACCGGCAAGAGATTCAACCGACTATATTGAACTGACCTCTTACGCTCCAAACGCTTTGACATACGAATACAAAACAGACAAAGATGGTTTGGCAGTCTTTTCCGAGATATATTATCCCAAAGGATGGGATGCCTTTGTTGATGGAGAGCTTACCCCTCACTTCCGTGCAAATTTTGTACTCAGAGCTATGGTTCTACCTGCCGGACTTCATCAACTGGAATTCAAATTTCAGCCTGATGTTTATGTGGTTGGAGAAAAAATCTCCCTGATCAGCTCCATTACACTGCTTATTTTGATCATACTCCTCGGTGTGCTGGAAGCCCGGAAGGCATGGAAAACCGCAGAATGAATAAAGTACTGGTAATTACTTATTATTGGCCCCCAAGTGGAGGAGCCGGGGTACAACGCTGGTTGAAGTTCGTGAAATATCTGCGGGAATTCAACTGGGAGCCGGTTTTGTATATCCCCGATAACCCTGAATACCCCGAGTTGGACAACTCTCTGCAGAAAGACATCCCCGATCAGGTTACTATACTGCGTCACCCAATCTGGGAGCCATATAATTCCTATAAAAAGGTGATTGGCAGAAAGAAAGAGGAGAAGATCAATGCCGCATTCCTTTCGGAGAAACGGCAAAACAGGTTGCTGGAAAACATATCAGTCTGGATAAGGGGAAATTTTTTCATCCCGGATGCCCGGAAATTCTGGATCAAACCTTCAGTTCGGGTCCTCCGAAAATACCTTGCAACCAATCAGGTTGATGCGATAGCCTCCACCGGACCGCCACACTCAATGCATTTAATAGCCTGGAAACTTGCGAAACAACTCAATCTCCCCTGGCTGGCAGATTTCAGGGATCCATGGACCAATATCGATTTCTATAAGGATCTTAAGTTAACTGCTTCCGCTGACAGGGAACACCAGCGATTGGAAAAAACTGTCCTGAAAGATGCCACAGCTGTATCCGTAATCAGCAACACGATGGCAACTGATTTCAACCGTATCGTTCTGAGAAATTATGACGTCATAACGAATGGGTACGATGCTGATGATATCTTAACCGCCCCGGCTCCTGAAATGGATAAGAAGTTCTCCATTGCCCATATAGGAACACTTGTAAGCACCAGAAATCCTGCATCACTCTGGGCCGCTTTGCAAAATCTGCTATCCACTCAAAAGGATCTTGCAAAAGATCTGGAGATAAAACTGATCGGGAAGATAGACCACACAGTAACAGAATCGCTGGAGGTCTATGGTCTCACACAGTATGTAAAACGTATCCCTTATCTGCCACACAATCAGGTAGTGATCGCCCAGCGCCAATCCCAGGTACTCCTGTTGATTATAAATAATACGCCCAATGCTAAGATGATCCTGACTGGAAAGTTTTTCGAGTACCTGGCTGCCCGACGTCCTATTCTTTGCCTTGGGCCACTGAACGGAGATGCTGCCGCGATTCTTCATGATACCAAATCAGGACTGATATCAGATCATGGAGATATAAAAACTGTGGAGAAACACATCCTCGACTACTATAACCGATATCAAAATGGTGATTTACATTCGGAAAGCATAAATATAGAAGCCTACTCCCGTAAAAAATTGACCGAACAACTGGCAAATGTCCTGGACCGTATAATCTCACAATAGTGGATTGCCATAGATTACCTCCCTACCTCCCTACCTTCTTACTCTCACACTCTCACACCCTCATACCCTCTTCCCTTCTGCATTATACCGAACCACAGCCTTACTCTTCCACCGACCCGAAAGATAATATAGGGTTGCAAGAACAACCCCGGTAAACCATCCGGCCGGAATCGACCAGAATACACCGTACAATCCGATTTCCGGTGACCTGGAAAGCAGGTAGGCTATGGGAACCCTCACCGCCCATAGCGCCAGCAACGTTATTATCATCGGGATGAAGGTATCTCCGGCACCACGTAAAACCCCGTTAATGATGAACATTGTCGTGAAAAGAATATAAAATGATCCGACAATCATCAGGTACATCCTTCCAAGCTCAATCACCTCCGGGTCGTTGGAAAACATCATCATCAGGTATCTGCCAAAAAACACAGTCACAACGGAAATAGTCAGTGCAAACCCAAAGGTCATGAGGATCGTGTCACGAAGTCCCCGTTTCACCCGGTCGGGCCTGTTGGCTCCGAGGTTTTGACCGACAAACGTACTCAGTGCAGCGCTGAAGCTCATGGCAGGCATCACCGCAAACATGTCAATCCGACCAGCTGCACTGTAAGCGGCATTGGCTACCAATCCAAACTGATTCACAATCCAGTACAGGGCAAGCATCCCGGCAGCTACAAAAGTCTGTTGGAAGCCCGTTGGTAAACCAATCCGGATCCCCTGGTTAAATATCCGACGGTCGAATTTAAGTTCCCGGATTGAAAACCTCAGGAAACTGTGGTATCTGTTCAGGTATAGTATCTGTGCCAGGAAAGCAAATGCCTGGGAGATTACGGTGGCAAAAGCCACACCTTTTATCCCCCAGCCAAAGCCAATCACAAACAGCAGGTCTAGCAGTATATTCAATGATACCGATCCTATCAGGAAGTAGAGAGGAGTTTTAGAATCACCCACCCCACGTAATATTGCGCTCGTCCCGTTGTATCCGAACAAAAAAATCATGCCCGAAAAATAGATGATAAGAAACATCTGAGCCTGTGGAATGATCTGCTCGGGAAGGTCAACCAGCCTGAATATCCAACCGCTCAACAAACTACCTGCCACACTGACTATGATTGAGGCAAAAAAGACAAAAATGTAGAGGGTGTTAATCGCCTTCTTCACACTCTCCATATCCTTTGCCCCGAAATATTGTGAAATGATGATGGTAAACCCCATCGTAATCCCAATGATGAATGAGATCAGCATGAAAATAATCGGGAAGGATGTCCCCACGGCGGCAAGAGCTTCATTTCCTATAAACTTGCCTACAATGACAGTATCCACCACATTATAGAGTTGCTGGAATATATTTCCAAGCAACATCGGTACGGCAAATTTGAATATCAGTTTTCCTTCGGCCCCTTTGCTTAAATCTTTCATCACATGTTGTGGAGGGGTTCAAAGGTAGACAATTGTCAGGTATATGTACTATCTTTGCACATCAGCAGTTCGTTCTGTCGCTCCGGGAAGCAGAATACCGTGGAACACTACTCCCCGGGGAGGAAAGTCGGGACAACACAGAGCACCATGCTTCCTAACAGGAAGGGATCCGGGCAACCGGATTACAGCAAGTGCCACAGAAAATAACCACCTGCTTGAGCAACCCGTTGGGTCGCCCAAACGGGCCAGGGTGAAAACGTGGTGTAAGAGACCACGATCCCGGATGGTAACATGCGGGATGGGTAAACCTCATGGGTTGAAAGACCATGTACATCCCGCTGACGCAAGTCACCTGGCTGCTCGCCAGGGCTGCAAGGCGACGGGAGGGGTAGGTCGCGAAAACCGTCCGGTGACGGCCGGTTCAGATAAATGACAGATTAAAACAGAATCCTGCTTACTGAACTGCTGTTTTTTTTTCTAATTAGTACCACATGAAGGTCGTATCCGTGATCGGGGCTCGCCCCCAGTTTGTCAAAGCCGCTACTATCTCCCGTGTGATCGGGTCTCGCCCCGAGGTTGAAGAGGTCATCCTCCACACCGGCCAGCATTACGATGAAAATATGTCCAGACTTTTCTTCGAAGAGCTGAATATCCCGGAACCTCACTATAACCTTGGTGTAGGATCTGGAAGTCATGCACGGCAAACCGGACAGATGCTCGAAGGAATTGAATCAGTCCTGCTCAAAGAAAAACCAGACTGGACCTTGCTCTATGGAGATACCAACTCAACAATTGCAGGCGCTCTGGCAGCAACCAAGCTTCACATTCCTGTCGCCCATGTGGAAGCCGGTCTAAGAAGTTTTAACAGAATCATGCCCGAAGAGATCAACCGGATTGTTACCGACAGGATCTCAGATCTACTGTTTGCCCCTACTCAAACTGCCGTGACAAACCTTCGCAACGAGGGACTGGAAAAGGCCACCAGGTTCACAGGGGATGTGATGTATGATTCGGTACTCTTTTACAGGGAAATTATGGAGAAAGATCCGGCTGCCTTTACTGTTCAGGATCTTCCGGAAGTTTTTCTCCTGGCCACTATCCACCGGGCCGAAAATACTGATCACCCGCAACAGATGGAAAACATCCTGAAAGCGATCCGTGAACTCCCATACCCAGTATTACTTCCTATCCATCCCCGTACAAAAAAAATCATTTCTCGTTTCTCTATTCCTCCTAACCTTCGGTTGATAGATCCGGTTGGGTACCTGATGATGCTATCTCTCATCCTGAAAGCCACTAAAGTTATTACAGATTCAGGTGGTCTTCAAAAAGAGGCATACTTCCTTGGGACTCCGTGCATCACAATACGAACGGAAACTGAGTGGGTGGAGACTCTTCACGATGGCTGGAACACCATCACAGCAACCGACCCCGAACGAATAATCCGGGCTGTTCAACTCCCCCTTCCAAAACGTCCTCAGTCACAGGCTTTCGGGAACGGAAATGCGGCAGAAATTATCGTGGATTTATTCACCGGAACCTGTTGATAAAATCCTTGATTTTACTGCTTTTTATCTGTTTTTCGTGTCTCTTTTTTTTGTACATTTGAATAGTTATTTAACTAAACCTAACTGACTGATTATGACAGACATAGAAAAGGATTTGGCAAGCAAGAATTATACAGCCGACAACATACAGGTACTTGAAGGATTGGAAGCGGTTCGGAAACGTCCTGCCATGTATATTGGAGATGTTAACATCAAGGGGTTACACCACCTTGTTTACGAAGTTGTAGACAACTCCATTGATGAAGCTTTAGCTGGATACTGCACCCATATTGAAGTAACAATTCACCCTGATAACTCTATCACCGTAGTTGATGACGGCCGTGGAATCCCGGTAGATTTTCACGAGAAAGAGCAACGGTCAGCTCTGGAAGTCGTCATGACCGTGCTTCATGCCGGAGGGAAATTTGATAAAGATAGCTATAAAGTCTCCGGGGGCCTTCATGGCGTGGGCGTTTCTGTTGTCAATGCCCTCTCATCTGCACTTAAAATCACGGTTTATCGTGCCGGCAAAATCTATCAACAGGAATATTCCTGTGGGAAGCCCCTTTACCCGATAAAAGTCATAGGCGACACAGACCGCCACGGAACAGAAGTCACATTCAAACCGGATAACTCGATCTTTATTACAGAGCACTACGATTACTCTATTCTTGCTTCCAGACTTCGTGAACTTGCCTATCTGAATAAAGGGATCACGCTTGCCCTGCTGGACGAAAGGGAGAAAGATGATGATGGGCATTTCATGTCGGATATATTCTTCTCTTCAAACGGTCTTTCAGACTTCATCGGCTACCTGGATGCTACACGCGAAAAACTCATCCCGGAACCCATTTCTATGGAAGGAGAAAAGAATGGGATTCCCATCGAGATTGCCATGCAGTACAACACATCTTTCTCGGAAAATATCCACAGTTATGTGAATAACATCAACACCCATGAAGGCGGTACCCACATGGCTGGCTTCCGACGGGCACTTACAAGGACCCTGAAAACCTATGCCGAAAAATCGGGGATGCTCACCAAACTGAAGTTCGACATCAATGGTGACGACTTCCGGGAAGGACTGACAGCCATAATCTCCGTTAAAGTTCAGGAACCTCAGTTTGAGGGACAAACGAAGACGAAGCTGGGTAATAATGAAGTAATGGGAGTTGTTGACCAACTGGTATCTTCCCTCCTGTCCTACTACCTGGAAGAACATCCGAATGAGGCTAAAACCATTGTGAACAAAGTCATTCTGGCTGCGACAGCCAGGCATGCTGCACGGAAAGCCAGGGAGCTGGTTCAACGTAAAAATGTCCTCTCCGGATCAGGTCTGCCAGGCAAACTGGCCGACTGCTCTGAAGCCGATCCGGCGAAATGTGAGATCTACCTTGTGGAGGGTGACTCGGCCGGCGGAACTGCAAAACAGGGAAGAGACAGAAAATATCAGGCCATTCTGCCTCTGAGGGGGAAGATTCTCAATGTGGAGAAGGCTATGCAATACAAGATCTTTGAAAGCGAAGAGATAAAAAATATGTTTACAGCATTGGGTGTGACTATCGGGACCGAAGAAGACAGCAAAGCGCTTAACCTTGAGAAACTTAGATACCATAAGATAATCATTATGACAGATGCTGATGTGGACGGAAGTCATATTGCAACCTTAATTCTGACCTTCTTCTTCAGGTACATGAAAGAACTGATTGAAAATGGGAATGTGTTTATTGCAACTCCTCCTCTTTACCTGATAAAAAAGGGAAGCTTTGAGAGATATTGCTGGGACGAAAATGAACGGGTCGCCCTCGTGGCCGAGCTCTCAGCGAATGGGAAAGAGAGCGGAATTCATATTCAGCGGTACAAGGGCCTCGGGGAAATGAATGCAGAACAACTCTGGAGCACGACGATGAATCCTGAATTCAGAACCCTGCGTTTGGTTGCAATTGAGAATGGGACAGAAGCAGACAGAATTTTCTCCATGCTGATGGGTGATGATGTCCCGCCCAGGAGAGAGTTCATCGAAAAAAATGCAAAATATGCCAATATCGATGCATAATCCATCGTTTTACCTTGTTCCTTACCTGAAGAGACCATATATTTGTGACTTCAACATATCTTTCCTATGACAACAAAACGGTATGCATACATTTTTGTCGGAGTGATTATTCTGGCAATCATTCTTTTTTTCATCTTCTCTAAATCTGAGAAAACCCAGGAAATTTTCGTTCAGGCCAAGTTCGGCAGTTTCCCAATTGAAGTTACCACAACGGGTGAACTTCAAGCAAAGAGTTCTGAGAAAATCTATGGCCCTGAGGGGCTTCGCCAGATTCGCGTTTACAATACGAAAATTGAAGATATTATACCTGATGGTACCGTTGTTGATTCAGGACAGTACGTTGCGACACTTGACCGAACTGAAATTACAAACAAGATCAAGGATGAAGAGTTAAACCTGGAGAAATATGAGTCTCAACGTATCAAAACAAAACTCGATACCTCACTGGAACTCAGAAATGCACGAGATGAATTGATCAACCTGAAATACAATCTGGAAGAGAATAAGATAGCTCTGGAGCAATCAAAGTATGAGCCGCCTGCCATTATACGGCAGGTTCAGATTGATCTTGAAAAAGGTGAGCGGGCCTTTTCACAGGCTGAAAAAAATTATATACTCCGCTATGAAAAGGCTGTCGCAAATATGAATGAAGTCAACGCTGAGTTTGATAAAGCGCAACGCCAACTGGACCAGATGCAGGAAGTTCTGAAAAAATTTACTGTCATAGCACCTAAAGCCGGCATGGTAATCTATAGAAGAAACTGGGACGGCAGTAAAATGGGGATCGGAGCCACTATAAGTGCCTGGGACCCTATCGTTGCAGAATTACCGGATCTCTCCAAAATGATCTCCAAAACGTATGTGAACGAGATCGACATCAGCAAAGTAAAAGCAGGCCAGCCTGTTGATATTGGAATTGACGCTTTCCCTGATAAGAAATTTACCGGAGTCGTCACGGAGGTTGCAAATATTGGAGAACAGCTCCAGGGGTCAAATGCAAAAGTGTTTGAGGTGAAGATTCTGGTTAATGAATTTGACTCAATCCTCCGTCCCTCCATGACCACAAAAAATACCATTCTCACCGCCACGATCGACAGTGTCTTGTACATTCCGTTAGAATCTATCTTCAATAACGACAGCATCACGTTTGTCTTTAAAAAAGATGGATCTCTGGTTAAACAACAGGTGATTCTGGGTCAGAGTAATTACGATGAGATTATTGTAAAAGAGGGACTTAGCCTGGAGGACGAAATACTTCTATTGGCTCCTGAGTTCGACGAAGGAATAGATATCGTTATGCTTGCACCGGAAATTGTTGAGAAATACAACCCAAAGAAAGATACGATTCAAGATAAAGCTGTACCCGGCAAGGATTCGATCAAAGAAGGTCGTATGAAAATGAAGGACGGTGGGAAAATGCCCAATCAGGGAAACAGGCCTTCCGGGAATCGCCAAAAAAGACCTGGCAACTAACATATTCATTTTTTATACAGACTCCTGTGTTCGAACGTTACAAATACATTCTCAACATTGCTCTGGAAGCAGTCTTTCTGAATAAATTCCGTTCCATGCTAACAGCTCTGGGGATTATCTTCGGAGTAGCTGCAGTGATTGCCATGATGGCAATTGGTGCCGGTGCACAGAAAGAGATTCTTGATCAGATGAAACTGGTTGGCGTCAACAATATCATCATTACTCCAAAACTAGACAAAGCAACCGGATCAAGCTCTGAAGATGCCTCCTCAGACGATCTGGATAAAGGAGTCAGGCAGGAACAAAAACGGTTTACACCGGGCCTCACTTTGAAGGATGCAGAAAGCATCAGGTATATTATCCCAACCGTCGAACGGGTTAGCCCCGAGATTATCTACGAAACGGAGGTGATGAAGGATGGCAGACGAATTTCAACCAAACTCACAGGGGTTACTCCAGATTTTTTTGCTGTTTTCGGCCTCGATCTGCAGGAAGGCGATATGTTTAACCAAGAGCAGATGCGGGAAGGAATTGCCGTCTGCATTATTGGTCCTTCAATCAAATCCCGCTTCTTTCCAAAGGAAAATCCAATCGGCAAGGAGATCAAGTGCGGTCATATTTGGTTACGGGTCATAGGTGTACTCAAAAAACAGGAGATCAATCAATCCACTGTTGATGACCTCGGTATCTCCGATTACAACAACACCATCTATGCTCCGATACAAACCATTCTCAGAAGGTATAAAGACCGGGCCCTGGTAACATCAGCTTCAATCAGAGGAGGTGGAGGCATATTTTTCGGAGGAGACTTTGCAATCTCTTATGGAGGATCTCAAGAGGGCGTTGAAAAAAATCAGATCGATAAAATCGTTGTCCAGGTCAAAGAGAGTTCAATGATAAGTCCTACGACTGAAATCCTTAGCCGAATGATTTCCAGGCGTCATATGGGTGCAACTGATATCGAGATTAAAGTTCCAGAGCTCCTGCTTCGTCAGGAACAACGTACCAAAGATATCTTCAATATTGTACTGGGTGCAATTGCGAGTATTTCGTTACTTGTCGGAGGTATCGGTATCATGAATATCATGCTCGCTTCTGTGATGGAGCGAATCAAGGAGATCGGAATCCGCCAGGCTATCGGCGCCACAAAAAAGGATATCGTTTTTCAATTCCTCTCTGAAGCCATCATTCTCAGTATCACAGGAGGACTGATTGGCATCATCCTTGGATTGACATTCTCCAAGATCATCATGGAGGCTGCAGGAATACTGACCATCATTTCGCCGGTCTCAATCCTGATCTCATTTGGAGTTTCCGTTACTGTGGGCATCGTATTTGGCTACATGCCAGCCAAACGAGCTGCGCAGCACGATCCTGTCGTATCACTCAGACATGAATAACCGGCAATATCCTCTACTATGAAAAAACTCATTGTACTAAACATCCTGTTTCTCATATCCGGGTTTATTCCCAAATTCATAGTGGCACAAGGCAAACAATACAGTCTCTCTCTTCAGGATGCCATAGAGATTGCCAAAAATCAGTCGCCTGATGCCCTAAATTCCAAACAATCCTTTCGGGCCAGTTTCTGGGCATACAAGTCATTTAAAGCGACAAACCTGCCCTTGCTGGCAATAGACGCAACACCTGCTCAATATCAGCGAAAGATATCTCAACAGACAGATTTCAATACAGGTCAGCAAGTTTTTGTTCCACAGCAGTATGTCAGTTCGGATGCCAACCTATCACTTTCTCAAAGCATCGGAATTACAGGTGGATCGGTATTCATCAGGTCAGGATTAGAAGCTCTGTATAACATCACTGACACCGGAACTCTTGCATCCTATCTCTCCACGCCTGTGAATATTGGACTTGTTCAGCCTGTTTTTAAATTTAATCCCTATAAATGGAACCGGAAGATTGAACCCATGAAATATTCACAGGCGAAACAGAAATACCTGGAGGATGTAGAACAGATCAGTATAACTACGACTAACTATTTTTTCAATCTTCTGAATGCACAGATTGAACTCAAAATTGCTTTTACCAACCTATCCAATTATGATACCCTTTTTAATATTGCCAAGGGGAGGTATCAGTTGGGGAAAATTGCCGAAAACGATCTGTTGCTCCTCGAGTTGAATTTCCTGAAAGCACAGGCCGCCGTGGAGAATGCAGAACTATCGCTCGACAATGCTTTATTTCGGTTTAAATCATATTTGCGGATTCAGGATACTATCCCCATTCGATTAATACCCCCTTCTGAGATCAGCTTCTTTACTGTTGATCCTGATGAAGCTGTTGCGCTGTCAATAGCTTATTCATCAACCTATATGGAGTTCCAGAAACGGCTTCTGGAATCGGCAAGAGATGTAAACAGGGCCAGACTTACAGGCCGTTTTGATGCCGAGTTGTCTGCGATCGTTGGGTTAACGAAAAATGCTGCCACCCTGTCTGGAGCTTATGAGAACCCAAAAGACCAACAACAAATCGCATTGGGAATCAGCATTCCGATCTATGATTGGGGTGTTGCCCGGGGAGGAATAAAGATCGCTGAATCTCAGGAGGAGATTGTCAAGAATGAGGTGGAGCAGGAGACCATCGATTTTCAACGAAATGTATTCCTGAAAGTTGTGCAATTTAATATGCAGAAAAACCAGGTCACTATTGCTGCTAAATCCGATACGGTTGCTAAGAAAAACTATGCTGTAACCAAAGGTCGTTACCTCATTGGGAAGATGAATAGTATCCTTGATCTGAATAATGCACAGATTGAGACTGATAATTCGGAAAAGGGTTATTACCAGGCTCTGCAAACATACTGGAGAAACTATTTTGAGTTACGTAAACTAACACTTTTCGACTTCCGGACAAACCGTTCACTCCAGTTTAGCTTTGATGACATCAAGTTATAGGGATAAAGATGTCCACTATTAAACAGAACTTGGAATATCTGCCGCACTGTTGTTTACGTTCTCAAATTTCAATATATATATATTGCTCAGGAGGCAAGAGTTTACGCGCTATTTGTCTTTCTCACACTGACAAGTTTATACCTTCTTCTGAATCTGATAAAGGAGTTCAAATCAAGAACATTCAGTGTTCTGCTCGTAATAAACATCCTGCTAATCTATTCGCATTTCTTTGCATTCTGACTCCTTTTTATCGAATACATCTTTGCATTTTGTTTTTCGGGCTTTCCGTAAAAAATTATTCAAACCAATCTTATTAATATCCTTTCCAAATAATTTTGTACCTTTGCAAAAAAAATGAACATTAACCTTAAATTATAGTTTATCATGGCAGTATTAGTTGGAAAAAAGGCTCCGTTATTTGAAGCAGATGCAGTTATCAACGGAGGCGAGTTTGTTGAAAAATTTTCCCTGGAGCAATTTATTGGGAAAAAATATGTACTCTTCTTTTTCTATCCATTAGATTTTACGTTTGTTTGTCCGACCGAATTGATCGCTTTCCAGGATAAGATTGACGAGTTTGAAAAGAGGAACGTTGCTGTTGTCGGTTGTTCAATCGACTCAAATTTCTCACACTGGGCATGGCTCAACACAGAGAGAAATAATGGCGGGATCAAGGGTGTGAAATATCCAATCGTTGCCGACCTTTCCAAAACGATCTCCGCGAATTACGATGTCCTTGCAGGAGAATATTACACCAATGAAGATGGGAACCTGGAATTTGAAGGAGCGCCAGTTGCTTACAGGGGACTTTTTCTGATTGACAAACAGGGTGTTGTAAGACACCAGGTTGTAAACGATCTTCCACTTGGTCGCAGCGTTGACGAAGCACTCAGAATGGTTGACGCCCTTGAGTTTTTCGAAGAAAATGGTGAAGTTTGTCCGGCAAACTGGCAAAAAGGTGATGAAGGGATGAAAGCAACAGCCGCAGGCGTTGCCGATTATCTGAGCAAACACTAAAAGGGATAAACTAATGAAATACCTGGTCCTGTCGGTGATACCGGCAGGACTTTTAGTTTGCTTTCATTCCTCACCACAAGTTGTCCGATGGCAAACCCAATCGCTGATCCCACAAGGACATCCGATGCCCAGTGATGATTGTCGTATACTCGCGAAAGAGAAGCGCCGGTGGCCAAACTGTAACACACTATCGGAACCCAGATTGTCTCCTTATAGGAAGTTGCAACAACCGTGGCAATAGCAAATGCAGCAGCCGAATGCCCTGATGGAAATGAAGTATAATCAAATCCCTGAAATGGCCCCTCCCATAATCCCGGATTAGGAGGATTATCCTGCGAAGGCCTGTGACGGTGAGTCAGGTGTTTCATGAGCTGATTGGAAATTCCTGCTAATATGAAAGCTTCTACACCCTTTAATGCTGTCAGCTTTGCACGATCGTTGTGCCATATCAGTCCACAACTATAAAGGATACCCATGGCTGATAGGCTGTATAACCCGCTTCCAATTGGTTCAAAGAGATATTTACTTACTTTATCCAGCGCAGGAGTGCGGTTATTCTGTGCAAATTTCTGAATATGGCTATCCTGTGTGAAAAGCAGGACAGTAGCTCCAACAACAGCAGTTGCACCAATCCATTGGTAGGTGTTCCAGCGAACCGGCGAAATACCGATATCCCTTGCATCTGTTAAATATGATTTGAAGTAACGTTTATCAATATATGATTTCTGTCTGACTGAGGAGATTGAGTCTGTCTGACCCATCAATAATCCCGGGATGAGAAAAAAGAAAAAGAGACTTCTTAATAATTGGGAGTGCATTATTTTCCTTCCAGTGCTTTAGCTTCTTTCCAGAAAAGATCCATTTCCTGAAGAGTCATATCCTGCAATGGTTTATGAACTTTCTTTGCTTTTTCCTCAATGAACTGAAAACGTTTGATGAATTTTTTATTCGTCCGTTCCAGTGCATCTTCCGGATTCACATCAATAAACCGTGCATAATTAATGATCGCAAACAATAAATCTCCCAATTCGTTTTCCTTTTCTTCATGAGACCCAATTGACTCTGCCTCTTTCAATTCGGCAAGCTCCTCCAGAACTTTGTCCCACACCTGGCCTGCATGGTCCCAATCAAATCCAACACCACTTGCCTTTTCCTGTATCCTGAAAGCTTTTACAACGGCTGGAAGCGAGCCCGGAACACCAGAGAGGACCGATTCATTACCCTTTTCCTGGAGTTTTATCTTCTCCCAATTATCCCTGACCTCGCGTGCATCCTTTACCTTCACATCTCCAAAAATATGCGGGTGCCGGTGAATCAGCTTGGTATTGATATTGTCGAGTACATCACCAATATCAAATGCGTTTGTTTCCGAGGCAATTTTCGCATAAAACACAAGATGCAGCATCAAATCCCCTAACTCTTTCTTGATCCCGTCCATGTCCCTTTCAAGGATGGAGTCTGAAAGTTCATATGTCTCTTCAATGGTTAAATACCTGAGGCTTTCAAGTGTTTGTTTTTTATCCCAGGGACAATTGGCCCTAAGTTCATCCATCACTACCAGAAGTTTACGGAACGCCTCAATCTTCTCTTCGATCTTCTTCTTCATGCCAGCAAAAATACTTATTTATCCGGTTTCGGCGTTTCTATTTCCTGATCTTGGTGAATCATGCTAAATTTGCTTCAAAGAATATTTCCTGTTGAGACTTCTTGATTATAACTCCTGTAAAAAAAACATTTCTCCCACTCTCCTACTTGGGTTGCTATGTATTGTACCGCTTTTCTCATTGAGTCAGAATAAACACAAGCTTTTTGCCTCAAACCTCTTTATTGAAGGGAAGGTTCATTATGGATTTCTCTATGCTCATCACCTCGAACTTGAACTTTTCAATGCTCACTTCCCGGCATTTGAAGTCAGCATTCAAAAACAGACCTATGGGAAACATAAATGGGAACGAACGTTTGCCTATCCAATAATCGGTTTTACGTGCTGGTATTCAGGTCTGGGAAACTCTCCATACCTGGGCCAGGCTTTAGGATTGATGCCTTTTATTAACTTCCCGTTATATCGTTACAAAAACTTTTTCTTCGGATTTCGATTTGCTATCGGGGTTGGCATCCTTACAAAAAAGTTCGACCGACTTGACAATTATAAGAATATAGCCATTGGATCACATCTGAATGCTGCTATAAACCTGATGTTTGAATCACGTTACCGGATCAATACATGGCTGACAGCTTCGGTTGGAATAAGTTTGCAGCATTTTTCCAATGGTTCATTAAAGATGCCAAATAACGGATTGAATACTCCGATGATCAACGTAGGTCTTGCCTACTGGCCCAAGCGCAAAAATAAAGAAATCGGAGACCGGTTTTATCCTCCCACTGAGCCATACTCAGCAGTAATTCAGCGTTATATTGAATTTAACATTGGGGGAGCTGTAGGATATAAGAATATGGAAGCTGTTTTTGGGCAGAACTTCATCGTACTTCACATCTATGAAAACACCTTCTATCAAATCAGCAAAAAAAGCAAAGTCGGTTTAGGCCTGGATCTTTCGTATGATCCATCGCATCTTAAAATTCTGGAAGTACAAGGCGATACCATCATGAATCATTTAAGTATCCTTCGCCCTGGCATCAATGGTGCTTATCAACTGATCCTGGGGAAACTAGGATTTATTTTCAACCTCGGATATTATCTCGGAGGCGCACAAAAAAGCAACGGACCCCTCTATGAGAAAATTTCTGTACAATACGGCATCTCAGAGAATTTCTTTATTAATCTGATGCTGAAGGTACATTTTGGCCGGGCTGATTACCTGGGAATAGGGTTGGGGTATAAGTTTCAAATCCCATTTGGGAAAAAGACATTAAAAGGATGAAAAAAGATAACTTACTTTGGCTGGTTTCGCTAATATTCTCGCTCCTTTTTACCATCGGATGTGGAAAATCCGGGGTGGATTGCATCACGAACTCAGGAGAGATTATTATGGAGGAACGGCATTTGAATATTTTTGATTCACTTGAAGTCAACGACTTTGTAAACCTGTTTATTTCCCAGGATAGCGTCTACAAGATTGTTGTGGAGGCGGGAAAAAACATTATTGGAGGTATTGAGACAACAGTAGAAAACAGGCAGTTGGTGATTCGGAATACGAACTCATGCAACTGGGTCAGAAACTATAATAAACCCATAAACGTCTATATATACATACCTAAAATCTGGAAAATTTTCTATAAGTCTTCCGGGAATATTACAAGCTTAAACACAATGAAAACTGATTCCTTGAAACTCGAAGCCTGGGGTGGTTGTGGCAGGATTGAATTAGACCTGGATCTACATAACGGTTTTTTTTATCTTCAACAAGGAACAGCAGATATCCACCTGTCAGGGAATTGTGGAGTTGCTTCCATGCACTCAAATGACTTTGGATTGTTAGATGCAAGAAACCTGCAGTCTGGTTATGTATTTATCTCTAATAAATCATCCAATGACTGCTATGTTCATGTTAAACAGGGGTTAAATGCAACCATTCAGTCAATCGGGAATATTTACTATACCGGCAATCCCAAAGATATTCAAACCACAATTAACGGACCTGGAAGTGTGATTCACTTCTGATTAATATGCCCGGGCAAAGAGTACTCGTTCTGAAGATGGTTTACCGGAAAAAATACAAGTACCTTCCTCTTTAGGATTATCCATCGGGATAACACGGACGGTTGCTTTGGTCTTTTCCTTGATCTGATCTTCAGTTTCAGAAGTTCCGTCCCAATGAGCACTGGCAAAACCTCCTTTATTTTCGATCACATCAACAAATTCGCCCCATGTATCTACACGATAGGTATGTTTTTCTCTGAAATCCAGATTTCTTTCAAATAAATTCTGCTGAATATCATCAAGTAAGCCAGGTATGTACTCAATTATATCAGAAATTTGGATCACTGATTTTTGAAGAGTATCTCTTCTGGCAACCTCCATGGTTCCTTGTTCAATATCCCGGGGACCAATTGTCAGTCTAACAGGGATTCCCTTAAATTCATATTCGGCAAATTTCCACCCGGGTTTATGTGTATCCCTATCATCATATTTAACGGATATTCCCCGGTCTTCAAGGCTCTTCTTTATCGGGAGTACCTGTTCCGAGATTAATCTAAGCTGATCGGTGTTTTTAAAAACAGGTACAATGACAACCTGAATAGGGGCAAGTTTGGGAGGAAGCACCAGCCCTTTGTCATCGGAGTGTGCCATGATCAGTGCTCCAATAAGCCGGGTAGAAACTCCCCACGAGGTGGCCCAAACATGTTCCAACTGGTTTTCTTTAGTCAAAAACTTTACATCGAATGCCTTGGCAAAATTTTGGCCTAAAAAATGGGAGGTTCCAGACTGGAGCGCTTTTCCATCCTGCATTAACGCCTCAATAGCATAGGTATCAATTGCCCCGGCAAAACGCTCGGACTCTGTCTTCACTCCTTTTACTACAGGAAGAGCCATCCATTTCTCAGCAAAATCAGCATATAAATTCAAGATCGTAATAGTCTCATTAAAAGCTTCATCTTTTGTGGCATGAGCGGTATGCCCTTCCTGCCAAAGAAACTCAGCAGTTCGCAAGAACAATCTTGTCCGCATCTCCCATCTAACCACATTGGCCCACTGGTTGATCAGAAGAGGAAGATCCCTGTAAGACTGAATCCAGTTTTTATATGTGTCCCAAATTATGGTTTCAGAAGTAGGGCGAATGATCAGCTCCTCCTCCAATTTGGCATCTTCATCGACGACAACTCCTTTTCCGTCAGGAGAATTCTTTAAACGGTAATGCGTTACTACGGCACACTCTTTTGCGAAACCTTCTACATGACTGGCTTCTTTGCTAAAAAAAGATTTCGGAATAAATATCGGGAAGTAGGCATTGGAGTGACCCGTATCTTTAAACATTTTATCCAGAACCGCTTGCATCTTTTCCCATATAGCATAGCCATAAGGTTTGATCACCATGCACCCTCGCACAGCCGAGTTCTCTGCTAAATCAGCTTTTATCACAAGTTCATTGTACCATTGTGAGAAATTCTCTGCGCGTGTTGGGAAATTTTTAGCCATTTTTTGAATATGGTATGATATTTGCTAGTATTTGAGAATGTGCAATCCTGCGCACAAAAGTAATAAAAATTCAAGGACCCCAATGAATATAACAGTTCTCATAAAACTAAAGGAGGTACAATCATGAAAAAAGCAGCATTAATCATCTTCATCCTGGGCTTCATCCTATCAGGATCTTTCGCCCAACAAAATAAAGATGCTGTTTACGGTGATGACGTTTACTATACAGCATCCAAGAAAAAAAAGAGGGACAAACAAAAGAAACAGTCAGAGACCACAAACAAATCTTCTGATTCAGATCCGGTGATCGTAGAGCCCGATAGCTCTTCTTCCTCCCTTCCCAAATCCTCGACACTCGAAGATGACTATAACGACTACTCCTATTCGGCGAGGATCAAACGGTTTCATAATCCTGAAAAGGATGTACCCTATTATGATGAAACCTATACAGATCCTGCAAATTATGACTCTACCTACCAGGAGGGCACATCAAGTCCCAATGTTAACCTATATGTTGGAGCAGGTTTTGGAGCAGGTTTTGGATTAGGATTTGGAGGTGGTTACGGAGGTTGCTACGGACCGTCCATGTCATTTGGATTCGGCTGGGGATATGATCCCTGGTACTGGAACTACGGTTGGGGGTATCCATACTACGGTTGGGGGTATCCATACTATGGTTGGGGGTATCCCTATTATTACAGTCCTTATTCATACGGATATTGGAATGGATACAATAATGGTTACTGGGATGGATATTACGGGAATCCTTATGGATGGAACGGGTATGATTATCCTTCCAACAACACCTATTATGGTCGCCGGATACCTCTTGCTTCCTCAGGAGGTGATAATTTGAATTCCCGAACGACAGTAGTCCAGCCAAATACTCCCTCTGCCCAGAATAACAGGGTTATTACCCAGGGTGCAAATGAACGAACGGTGATAACACAATCAACCAATGAAAGGTCGGTAACCAATAATGAGGTAAGTTCAAGGACAACTAATCCCTTACCAGCTGTTGAGAAAACTACTTCAACCCGCATGGAGCAACCATCAACCCAACAGAAATACACATATACCCGTTCAGACAAAGAACCGCAACCAACCTCTACCAGGAACACTGCTCAATACACTCGTCAACAGCAACCTGCTCCTAAATATATCAAGCCGGAGCAAACCAGGTCAACTCCTGCAACGGGCAGAACTCAAAGCTACACTTCACCGACATACCGTCAACCCAAATCCAGTCAGGAGTACCTCAGTCCAAGGACTCAACCATCGAGAACCTCTGTTGAGCAACAAAACAGAAGTGGGCAACCGTCTAATACCCGTCCAACTACTACACAGCCTCAAACGCAACGTATCGCTCCTTCCGCCACAAACAGACAAAATACCGCCCCTACAAGAACACAAATTAATACCAAAAGTCCAACAAGGAATTATACCCCATCCAGGTCAACTCCATCCCGGTCGAATAGCTATTCAACACCCTCCCGGTCAACCAACTCCTCGCCTTCAAGGTCAAATAGCATTTCTTCCCCATCCAGATCGAGCAGTCCCTCTTATTCTGCTCCTTCCAGGTCATCAGGAAGTTCTGGTAGTGGAAGCTCTGGCGGGAGACGTAAATAAAGACTCTGTACTAACTCTTAATCTCTTGTATAAATGAAAAAAATCCTATTCATCGCCATCTTTCTAAGTGCAGCCTGGATTGACCTTTCTGCCCAGACAGCCCAGGATGCTCTTAGGTTTTCACGGATCTTTTACAATGGAACTTCCAGGTTTATGGCAACAGCGGGTGCTTTCGGAGCAGTTGGTGCAGATTTTTCCACCCTGTCTACCAATCCTGCCGGACTCGGATTATACCGCAGCGCCGAGATCACATTCTCCCCTTCATTCTTCGGCAGCTTTACCTCTTCTGAATACAACGGATATAATTCAACTGATAATAAACTAAACTTTGCTTTGGCCAATTTTGGATATGTCTATACTTTCTATACCGGGAAACCGGACAGATCAGGAGGAATCAGATCCATCAGCGTAGCTTTTGGCATGAACCGGCAGAACAACTTCAATAACACAGTTTCCGTTCAGGGCCCAAATCATACCAGTTCCCTGTTAAACTCTTTTACTGACATCCTGAACACATCTCCTGTTTTAAATCCCAGAGATGTCCGCTACAACTATCCGTTTGATATTGGTCTTGCCTACGATTGCGGATTGATATTTTATGACAGCACTGACAATAAATACCTCACCGATATGCCGAATGGAGGAGTATTTCAGACTAAAGCAGTCAATACCTGGGGATCGATCAACGAATTTGATATAGCTATCGGAGGAAATATCAATGATAAATTATATTTCGGATTGACCATAGGAATACCCAGCGTTCGATACTTCTATCAAAGCATATACCAGGAAATAGATACAGGAGATTCTATCCCCTATTTTCAATCGTTACGGTATGACTATAATTATGAGACACACGGAACTGGGGTTAATTTCAAAGTTGGTCTCATATACCGCCCTGCTAACTGGATCCGGATTGGTGGGGCTATACATACCCCTACCTTCTATCCCAGTATGTATGATTATTATGCTTCAAGTATGTCTGCTGTTTATGACAGTGTCCTGAATTACCCTGTTCAGTATTCACCATCCGGAGCTTATGATTATCAATTAATGACCCCGTTCCGGGCAATTGGCAGTATCGCCTTTTTTGTTGGAAAACATGGTTTTATCAGCGCTGATTATGAATATGTGAACTATAACCAGGCAAGGTTCAGGGCCCGGGATGATTCATTCCAGGATGTCAATTCAGAAATCGCTGCTAACTATAAGGCACCTCTCAATATCAGGGTTGGGACAGAGTGGAGGATAAACATGTTCAGGCTTCGGGGTGGTTTTGGTTACTATGGATCTCCTGACAGTAAAGGGAATATGTATTCCAGGAATGTAGACGCCAGGTATACGGTATCCGGAGGGTTTGGTGTTAATATCAAATGGTTTTTTGCTGATTTCGCTTACCAATGGTCCAAATCGAAAATGAATTACTACATGTATGACCCAACCCTGGTCAACCCGGCCGACCTGACCATCCTTAGTCACTCTGCCACAGCCACATTTGGCTTCAAATTCTAGTCACCTATCTTCTTCAACCTACTTAGACCAGCCTTCGCTTTTTGGCGAAGGCTGTTTTCATATTCATCGTATTTCATCGATGCACAAAGCCGATAGTTGGTATCTGCTGCAATATAGTTCTCCTGTCCCTCATAGATCCAGCCTAGATTTAAGGCGGCATTGGCAGCAAAATAATGTGGCAGATTCCTTCCATTGGTTATGGTAGATGAATAGTATTGGATAGCTTTCGGAAGGTTTCCCGATGCATGATAGATCCGTCCAAGACGGTAGGTGTATTCTGTGAGATCTTTTCTGCTGCGCACATATCTGTCAAGAGGAGTGCTCAATAACATTATTAAGGCTTCCGAGTAATATCCACCATCAAAAAGCAACCGTGATTTCAGCAATGGAATAGCTGGTATTATCCCGACATTATACTCGGAATGGGCTTGCTTATCTTCATCCACGATCGCGTTTCCCATGGCTCCAGCTTTCTGAATTTCCTGAAAATAGCGCGTTGTATCCCCCTTCAACAGGTATGCCCAGGCGAGTTTTTGATAGCACGATTTGATGTAGTTTATGCCAGTAAACTCATTCACGAAACGGTTCAGATAAGTGATGGCTGATGTATCCAGGTTATTCAACCTGGCCAGCCCTTCCAGATAATTAAGAAAAATAAATGGGTGTGTGCCGGATGGCGGAGTATAGCTACTTAATAGTGTTATGACCTCATCGTTCTTCCCGGTTTTCATAAAAATGCTTGATTTCGCATAGATAATCAATGGACTTTGGCTGTAATGTTGCAGGATGGGATCCTGGTCAAACATTCGGATAAGAGACAAGGATTCATCCCTATTATTCTCCAGGTTGATGTCGATGAATGCAAGATAGAAACATGCATCAGGTTTAAACAGGGAGTAAACCGGATTATCATCACTATAATTCAGAACATTCTTTAACTCTAAGACTCCTTCCGTGACAGTTCCTTCCAAACCGGCGAGGCTTGCCAACCATTTGTATTGGTCAGGAATCAAGCCGACAATGATATGTAGTATCCCCAACCCAATTTCATTCGGCAGAAAGTCAGGGAAACGCTCCTTGTTTTCTTTAAGAAGCAGGTACGCCCGTCTGATTTCAAAAGCAGCAGTTGTATATTCGCCAAACTTCAATCGGATAAATGCCCATTGCAGGTTTACTCCTGCTAAACAGAAACGATAGTAGGGAGAGTCTTTATCGCCGCTCTCAAGGTGATTGATCCGGATTGATTTGTTCCTTTTAAGAGTCTCAAACACAACTCTATCTTCTCCTGTAAAAAGCGTGAAAAAATCGATATAATTCTCCAGGCAGACCGGGATCAGGTTATCGGGATGTTGTTCGCTTTCCGTCTGCAGGAGATTGCTGGCCTCATCAAATCGAAAGTTTAGAATTTCCCGATACGTATCCTGGCATCTATCATTGAAATCATACTGTGAAAAGAGAGATGCGGATATAAAAACAAAAGCGCTGATCAGGAAAAAACGGCTCCTGTACAGCGCTTTTGTCTTCACATTATTGCTGAACATTATTTTACATAATTGACAATCCCATCATCAACAAGGATCCGTCCACAGTATTCACAAACGATAATTTTTTTATGCATCCTAATATCCAATTGATGCTGAGGGGGTATCTTATTAAAACATCCTCCACAAGCATCACGTTCAATCTGCACAACAGCAAGTCCATTACGGGCATTCTTACGAATTCTTGAATAAGCTGTCAGAAGACGCTCTTCAATGTAATTCTGATTTTTTTCTGACCTTGATATCAGCTCATTCTCTTCCTTTTCTGTCTCTGTGATGATATCATCCAACTCATTCTTTTTGACGTCAAGATCGCCTCTTCTCTCTTCAAGCACACTTTGTAACCGGTCAATCTCCACTTTTTTTATCTCATGGGTACCCTGAAACTCCTTAATGCGTTTTTCAGAAAGTTGGATCTCCAGGTTCTGGAATTCAATCTCTTTCGTTAATGAGTCGTACTCCCTGTTGTTCCGTACATTCATCTGCTGCTCTTCATAACGTTTTATCAGGGTTTGACTCTCTTTAATTGCATTTTTCTTCTCGAGCATAGACTTCTCGATCATAACAGTCTCCTGGATATAATTATCAACCCGTGTTTCAAGTCCGGCAATCTCATCTTCTAAATCCTGCACTTCAAGCGGTAGCTCGCCCCTGATAATTCTGATTTTGTCAACTTGAGAATCAATCTGTTGGAGATTATACAGGGCGACTAGTTTTTGTTCATTTGAGAACTCCAATTTTTCATCGGTCTGCTCTTTCTTCAGTTTCCCTTCAGTTGCAGGAGTTTCCTTCAAAACTTCTTCTTCTTTTGGCTCCTTCTTTTTGACCTCCTTCTTTGAGGCACTTTTTGGTTTGGATGCAACTTTCCTTTTCAGCTTCGAGGGTTCAGAAGTTGCTACTGGTATGCTTGTCTTTTTAGCCATAATTCAGCTCTTAAAAATATTTTACAGGGTTTGTCTCACGCTCAGAAATGAGGACCGCAAAGTTAGGAAAATTTTCAATTAGTAACTCTTTCAGCATCTCTTTAACAAATTGTTCACTTTCATAATGTCCAATATCAGCAAGCAGGAGATTATCAGATACCCCCTGAAAATCATGATATTTTAAATCTCCCGTCAGATAGGCATCAATGTTCATTTGATTTACATTTCGAATAAGAAAGGCTCCCGCTCCGCTGCAAATGGCAACAGTTGATACTGGTTTGCTTTGGGGCTTTGTGTGACGAACATAATTCAATTCAAAGGCCTGTTTAACCTTGTGAAGAAAGAGGTCAGAAGTCATTGGTTCAGGAAGTTGACCAAAAATTCCTGCACCAGCCTGATTATAAGGATTATCCAGTGAATAAATATCATAGGCCACCTCTTCATATGGATGATTTCTAAGCAAAGCCCGGATTAATTTTTGTTCAATTGGTGCCGGAAAGACAACCTCTATCCGGGTCTCATCTTCAAGGTGCATGACATTTTTCTCACCAACAAAAGGATTTGCATCTCCCGACGCCCTGAAACTCCCCTGTCCAGCTATCTTAAAACTGCAACGATCATAATTTCCAATTTGACCGGCACCTGAGTCAAAAAGTGAATCCATTACTTTTTCAACATGATCAGATGGACAAAATGCAACCAACTTCTTCAGGTATCCTCTTTTTGGCTGGAGAATCCTGATTTGCTCCAATCCCATTCTTCGTCCAAGAAAATGATTCAGGCTATCATACCGGTTATCCAGGTTTGTATGAAGAGCCAGGATGGCGACGTCATTTTTTATAGCAGTTTGGATTATCTGATATTCAGGCAGAGTAGGGTTAATTTTATGTATGCCTTTGAAAATCAGTGGATGATGAGAAATAATTAGGTTGCATTGGTGTTCCAGAGCTTCCTGAAGTACTTCAAAAGTGGTATCCAGACTTACCATGATTCCGGTGACTTCCATCACTGGATCCCCCAGAATCAGGCCGGAATTATCCCACTCCTCCTGAAATGAGGCAGGAGCCCAGGATTCGAATACGGAAATAATTTCTTTCAGTTTCATCTCAGGTTACTTATCGCCTCAAAGGTACTGAAAGGGCACCATAATTCCAATTTACCTAAACTGAGAGTAAAATGTTCAAAACCTTGTTAATAAAAAACATCGGGCGATGTCATCTTACATTAAAAAAAACAGAACCTTTGGCTTATGAAATCAGTCCTTATTTTTATTGTAGACAAGAACCCTATCCACAGTAGCCTTCTCAAGTATCATTTAACAATTCAGAGGTTTTCCAATGTTCAACTTTATCATTCAGCCGAGGAATCTCTTTATCGACTTCGCAAGCATGTAACTCCACATTTCGTAATAACCGAATTCGACCTGGCTGACCATAACGGGTTTGACTACCTGAGAATGGTAAAAAAACTAAGCCCTTCAACCCAGGTAGTCTTCTTCTCAACCTTTGATGACCCAATACTCGCCATGCAACTTATAGACTCAGGAGCCTCTGACTATATCATGAAAACAGGTAAACTTGATTACGGAATAAAAGACCTGGTTAAGAACATTGAATTCCTCCAACGGGAGCAGATACAAGCACGTTGAGAGTTTATTTTGCATGGATGTTAGGGGTTTTTCCTAACACGTAGTTGGATTCTATTTTTTTTCTTCGTAACTTTCGCCGCGTCCCGAGCGAAAATGAGATTTTATCAGGTTATTCTTTTCCCTATTTCCCTCCTATATGGAGTATTTATGATGTTCCGTAATTGGTTATTCACCTGCGGATGTCTGGCCTCCAAAAAATTTGATACACCCATTATTGTAATTGGAAATCTTTCCTTTGGCGGGACTGGAAAAACACCACATATTGAATATTTAATCCGGCTTCTCAGGGATCGGTTTCTATTAGCCACATTAAGCCGGGGATACGGCCGGTCAAGTGAAGGCTTTATACTTGCTTCCAAGAGGTCAGCATATAAATATGTAGGCGATGAACCGTTGCAGTTTGCGAAAAAATACGAAGGCATTAAAGTCGCCGTTGATGAAGACAGGGTGCAGGGTATTCAGATTTTGCAGGAAAAATTCAGGAAACTTGACGTGATTCTTCTTGATGACGGCTTTCAACACAGGCAGGTGAAACCTGGATTATCAATATTGCTTACCGATTTTCATAAATTGTATACCGATGATTTTGTATTACCTTCGGGAACGTTAAGGGAATTCTCCTGTGGGGCAAAGAGAGCCGATATAATCGTTGTAACAAAAACGCCAAAAGTTTTTTCTCCGATCACGCGACGTCGGATCATTGAGGAGCTAAGACCCCGGCATACCCAGCAAATCTTCTTCTCCTATATTCAATACTGTGACCCGGTTATTGTAACCCCAACTTCCAGCCCTGTTTCTCCATATTCCAGTTCGGTGATCCTCCTTTTTTCAGGAATTGCCAATGATTATCCTCTCCGGGAGCATCTCAGAAGGCGATGTCGTGAACTGGAAGTCATGAAATTTCCTGACCACTATCCCTATTCACTTAAGGATCTGAGAAAGATTAAGAGTACATTTGATTCTATTCCATCGCGGAAAAAGGTAATCTTTACAACCGAAAAAGACATCATGCGGATTAAAACACCGGAACTCAATAATTTTGTCAAACGATTGCCGTTGTACTATCTTCCAATTAAGATTGAATTCCACGGTAACGAAAGAGGGCAATTCGATCAAACTATTCAGGACTATGTTGAAAAAAATACACGAAACTACTGAATACTTAGCGGGAAAAACGTCTGTAAAACCTACTATAGGAATCATTCTTGGAACAGGGCTTGGAGGATTAGTCAATGAAATAGAGATAGAACATACAATTCCTTACGAATTCATCCCTAACTTTCCAGTGTCAACTGTTGAGGGGCATCATGGCCAGCTCATTTTCGGTAACATGTCGGGTCATTCCGTTGTTGCAATGCAGGGTCGCTTTCATTACTACGAAGGATATACCATGCAGGAGATTGCATTCCCGGTTCGGATCATGAAATACCTTGGGGTTTCACTACTTATTCTTTCCAATGCCAGCGGTGGCTTAAATCCGGACTTTGAGATAGGCGACCTGATGGTCATTGAGGATCATATCAACCTGATGGGAAATAATCCTCTTCTGGGTCAAAATGAAAAAGAAATGGGGCCCCGTTTCCCTGACATGAGCAATGCATATGATCCATTCCTGATTGAATCGGTGTTCAGGATCGCAGACCAGCATCAAATCAAGCTACAAAAGGGCACATATGCAGCCGTAACAGGGCCTACTTTTGAAACTCCGGCCGAGTATAAATACATACACCTGATTGGAGGAGATGCAGTTGGAATGTCAACAGTTCCGGAAGTGATTACAGCCCGCCATATTGGGATGCGCTGTTTTGCTGTTTCAGTTATTTCCGACCTTGGAGTTCCCGGAAAAATCGTTGAAATCTCCCATCAGGATGTAATCGATGCGGCAAGCAGAGCTGAACCAGAAATGACAACGATTATCAAGGATCTGCTGAAGGAGTTATAGTCATCGCAGAAACCCGTCCAGTGCCTTCAGTTTCCATTTCTCACCTATCCTGTACTTTCTTTTTCCCATTGAGTACCAAAAACCGCCAGTACCTGCCAGTCCGGCGCCTATTGATAAAAAAAGCGGGTCCAATACCTGGTTCCTGTGTAATCCGTTGTTGATTGACGTTATCGCCACAAGTGCTCCCCCAGCAATCATAAGGAGGATCCCGTTACCCTTCCTCGACCTGTAAACCTTTTCAATGTATGAAATATCACGAAAGGAAATTTGATAGTTTCCTTTGACAAGTATCGAAGAATCATTAACCTGGACGATCTCTTCCTCTATCCGAAAGTGGCCGATATTCGTCATCAGCCGAATAATATCACCCTCCCTGTACGTGAAATATCTTCCTCTCCCCACCTTCTCAACAACCAATACTTTTTGAGCAGTGGCACCGAGTGTGCCCAGGATCAGCATCACAATGATCAGGTATCGCACAATCTGATATTTGTCAACGAAAATAAACAATTCTGCCAGAAGAACGGGAAATGCGGAATAAGTAACTTTGCACCGGATTATGTATCGATTTAGCGTCATAGGTTTGTTATTCTTTTTCATTTCCGGCTGTACCCCTGATGAACAGCCTGAGGTGGAGTTTTATCGTGACGAACACCCTTCTACTGACATCCCAATCCACTACCGGGGAGAGATCGCCAGGAGAATCCACCCTCTGACACAATTGATCATCCCTGAGCACCTCCCCTTGTCAAAAATTGACCCGATTCCGGATCCTGACTTATCAGGATATTTTCCAAAAAAGGTGATTCGCAGAAATCCGGATATTCTATTTTCACTTAAAAGATTACAGAATCAATTTCCAGATCTGGATCTGAATGAACCACTAAGTCAGAGATTCCTAATTGCCTATATTGAACATGAGCCATATGCCTCAATGATAACGTTGAGTCAGGAACGCTATTTTCAACTTCAACTGGATAATGATATTTTTAACTATACCGATAGGTATTACACCAATGGTATCCGTCTTGCCCTTATCTCCCCTGCACTGAGACACAATCCCTTAAGCAAATTACTAATCCCATACTGGAACCAGGGTATCAACTATTACGGCATCACCCTTGTTCAGGATATGTATACACCGTCAACAACAAAAATTGGAGGTATCATTGAAGGGGACAGACCTTATGCTGCATATCTCTATATAGGCAGCAGTAAAATTACAAACGATGCACTACACAGGGTCAGGTTATTGAGTGAAATCCAAATAGGAATCATTGGGCCCTCCTCTCTGGGAGAATATGTTCAACGAACTTTCCACAATGCAGTTCCCACTAACAATGAACCACTTGGGTGGGAATTCCAGATCCAGGATGATCTCCTTCTCAACTATTTTACACGTATTGAAAAGAGTATTGTTTCCATCCCCGGACTTGATCTTCTGGTCCACGGATCGGGAAGTATCGGGACAGTGTATACAAATATCGGGGCAGGAACCTATATACGATCCGGGTGGTTCAACTCATACTTCATGAACCTTTTCTTTTCAAAAAGGTCCCTGAACCGGTTGCGATGCGCAAGGAATATCCAGTTCTATTTTTTTGCTGACTTTTCGGGCAAAGCGATTGGGTATGATGCAACACTTCAGGGTGGTATATTTAACCGAACCAGCCCCTATACCATCTCTGCAGATAAAATAAACCGACTGATGTTTGCAGGTTCAGCAGGAATTGCATTCTCATATGGAGGGTTTCAGCTGAAAGGAGAACAATTCCTGCTGAGTCCTGAATTCGAAAATGGTTGGTGGCATAAGTGGCTAAGTGTCGGGTTGACCTTCAGCTTTTAGTGTTGAAAACTTTTATGGGAGATTTGTTAAGATATCACTTGAGGAAGGATTACTTTTGATCTATGGAAGATTTGAAAAACGAGAGTCCGGACACACTGGGCCAGGATAAAAAGCAACTGCAGGAAAATCAGCGCATAAGCAGGAAACGACAAAGGAAGAATCCTGTTTCAGAGGTATTTCTTGAACATGGCAAGGTGCCTCCTCAGGCTGTGGATCTGGAAGAGGCGGTGTTAGGCGCCATGATGCTTGAGAAAGATCCGTTAACAGAGGTCATTGAAATTTTAAAACCCGAGATCTTTTACAAAGAGGCGCACCAGATTATTTTTGCTGCCATCCAGAAATTATTTGCCAGTACAGAACCCGTTGATATTCTTACTGTTACTGAGTCTCTTCGCAAAAGCGGCGAACTCGACCTGGTTGGAGGCCCCTATTATATAACCATGTTAACCAACCGAGTTGCTTCGGCAGCCAACATTGAATACCATGCTCATATCCTGCTTCAAAAGTACATCCAGCGTGAGTTAATCCATGTCTCTTCTGATATTATCAAAGACGCTTACGAAGACACAACGGATGTGTTTGAACTGCTTGATAAAGCTGAGAATAACCTTTTTTATATCAGTGAGAACAGCCTTCGGAGGAGCTACCGCTCAATGCAATCACTAATGAAAGAGGCTATCCAGGAAATTGCCGCCGGACAAAAGCATGAAGGACACCTGCGGGGAGTAGGTTCGGGTTTTACTGAACTCGACAGGATAACCGGTGGCTGGCAACGGTCAGACCTGATCATTCTTGCTTCTCGTCCGGGGATGGGTAAAACTGCATTGGCTCTTACCATGGCCAGAAATGCGGTTGTAAACTTTAACAAGCCTGTTGCTGTTTTTTCGCTGGAAATGTCTTCCGTTCAGCTTGTTACGCGATTAATTGCCAGCGAAACAGGAATACCTGCTGAAAAACTAAAGAAAGGGACCCTCGACTCTGACGAGTGGAATCTCCTGAACAGCAAAGTCTCGAACCTGATTGACGCTCCCCTCTATATTGATGATACACCGGCACTAACCATCTTCGAACTCCGGGCAAAAAGCCGAAGATTGCGACAACAGCACAATGTGGAGATGATCATCCTTGATTATATGCAGCTTATGCAGGGAGGGGCGGAACACAGAGGCAACCGGGAGCAGGAGATCAGTAGTATATCAAGATCCCTTAAGGCCCTGTCGAAAGAGCTCAATATTCCAATCATAGCTCTTTCGCAGTTGAGCAGGGAGGTGGAAAAACGAGGGGGCACCAAAAAACCAATCCTATCCGACCTCCGTGAGTCAGGATCCATTGAGCAGGATGCCGATATGGTAATGTTCATTTACCGTCCGGAATATTACAAAATCGATGTGGATGAAAAAGGTGATTCTACTATTGGTCTGGCAGAAATAGGAATCGCAAAAAACCGGAATGGTCCCACAAAAGATGTCAAGTTACGTTTCATTGCCAAGTATGCCAAATTTATGGACTATGAGGAGGAAACTGTTTATGCCGATGCGCTATCCCCCAACGACTCGTTTGATGGAAAAGTCAGGACCCGAAACGTTATGTCAAGAATGGATGATATTGACCATGAAGAGAGCAGCCCGAATGACATACCATTTTAGCCTCCCCAAATCAATCCTTCTTCTCCTAATCCTTCTGAGTTCACATCTTTCAATGGGTTTATATGTTATAATCCCTATGGATGACACCCAGAAAAATCACCTTAAAGCATACGGAGTAGCTTACTGGGTCCTTCAGCAGAATGTGGAAGTAAGCTGGTTGTTGAATTACAGGGGGGGGAGCTTTATGATCCCATATGCTCAGGAGATTGAGCAAGAGTGCCAGATCCGGGGAGTTACATCACAGGTGATCAGCGATGCCCAGGCTAATGCCATCTTAGTGGAAATCTCAGATCCTCAGATAAATATGGAAACCATCAGGCTCCATAAACCACCGCGGATCGCAGTCTACTCTCCAAAAAACAAACAACCCTGGGATGATGCCGTTACCCTGGTGCTAACTTACTCCGAGATCCCTTACGATGTTGTGTATGATGAGGAGATCCATACTGGTGCACTTCCCCTTTACGACTGGTTACACCTTCATCATGAAGATTTCACTGGACAGTATGGTAAATTTTGGGCCGCTTATAAGCAAAATGCATGGTATCAGGAGGATGTGAAGATCAACGAAGATTTAGCTTATAAACTTGGCTTCAAAAAGGTCTCCGAGATGAAGCTGGAGACGGCGAAGAAGATAAGGGATTTCGTTGCCGGAGGAGGTTATCTCTTTTCTATGTGTTCGGCACCTGACAGTTACGATGTTGCTCTCGCAGCAGAAGGGCTTGACATCTGTGATGTGATGTTTGACGGGGATCCGCCCGATCCCCAGGCCAATAGCAAACTAGATTATTCCAGATGCTTTGCCTTTGAGAATTTCACCGTTAGCTACAATCCATACGAATACGAGATATCATCTATCGATGCTACTGAAACCCGCCCACGCGGACTCACCCAATCAACAGATCTCTTCACTTTATTTGATTTTTCAGCCAAATGGGACCCCATCCCGTCAATGCTTTGTCAGGATCATGAGACCATCATCTACGGATTTATGGGCCAGACCACAGCATTTAAGAAAGCGTTTCTGAAGCCTTCAGTTCTCATTATGGGAGAAAATAAAGTACTTAATGAAGTCAGGTACATTCATGGCGATTTTGGGAAAGGTACATGGACTTTCCTCGGCGGACATGATCCTGAAGATTATCAGCATCTGGTTGGAGATCCTCCAACAGAGCTCAACCTGCATCCTAACTCTCCGGGATACAGACTGATCCTCAACAACATTCTATTCCCGGCAGCGAGGAAGGAGAAACGTAAGACGTGAACTCACTGGCCTTTTATTCGGTCGAAGATAAGATAGGTGTAGCCGAAGTCATTGTTTTCATCAGGGGGATAGTCGTCTTTAGATACTCTCTCCCATTCCAACAGGTTGAGAACAGGGAAGAACGTATCACCGTCAAATGACTTATGTACTTTTGTCAGGTAAAGCCGGTCGGTGATCGGTAAGAACTGCTGGTAAACGGAAGCTCCACCCATTACAAAATTTTCATCAGCAGGACTGCACAATGCCAGAGATGATTCAATGGAGGTTGCCCTCTCTGCTCCCTCAAAAAAATCCTGGGGGTTATCTGTAATTACAATGTTTCTCCTGTTGGGAAGCGGTTGAATGGGCAGGGATTCCCATGTATTTCTACCCATGATAACTGCATGACCTGTAGTGAGCCGTTTAAACCGCTTCAAATCTTCCGGAATATGCCATAAAAGTTGGTTGTCTTTTCCAATGGCATTGTTTTCAGCAATTGCAACAATAATTGAGATCATAGTGTCCTAATTTTAAACAGAAATTTCTCCTTTTATATGGGGATGAGACTGATAGCTATTCAGCTCAAAATCTTCGAATACAAAATCAAATATTCCGGTTTTGCCCGGATTGAGTTTCATGGAGGGCAATGGTAAAGGATCCCTTTTTAACTGGAGTTTCACTTGGTCAAGATGGTTCAGGTATATATGCGCATCGCCCAGGGTATGGATAAACTCTCCAGGTTTCAATCCTGTTACCTGTGCCATCATCATCATCAGGAGTGTATAGGAGGTGATATTAAACGGAACTCCGAGAAATATATCACAACTTCTCTGGTACATCTGACACGACAGCTTCCCACCAGCCACATAAAACTGGAAGAGCAGGTGACAGGGAGGCAATGCCATTTGATCAAGTTCGCCAACATTCCAGGCTGAGACAATATGTCTGCGAGAATCAGGATTTTTTATTATCGACTCAACAACCCGGGAGATCTGGTCGATATGAGAACCATCTGCTTTGGGCCACGACCTCCATTGATATCCATAAACGTGACCCAACTCCCCGGTATCATCTGCCCATTCATCCCAGATAGTAACCTTGTTGTCATTCAGATACCTGGTGTTGGTCTCTCCTTTCAGAAACCACAGTAATTCATGAATGATAGAGCGGAGATGTATTTTTTTGGTTGTAAGCATGGGGAAGCCATCCTCCAGGTTAAACCGCATCTGGTATCCAAACACACTGACTGTACCAGTTCCGGTACGGTCATTTTTGGTAACACCATTCTTCAGAACATGATCGAGAAGATCGAGGTATTGCTTCATAATCTACATCATAATTCCTGCAAGCGTTGCTGATACGTAGGATGCCAAGGTACCACAGATCATTGCTTTGATCCCAAGTTTAGCAAGGTCGCGACGCCGGTTGGGCGCAAGTTCTCCTATACCACCTATTTGAATTGCCACGGAGCTGAAATTCGCAAATCCACAAAGGGCGAAACTGGCAATGACCAGTGCTTTGGGTGAAAGCGATTTGGCGGCAATCATTGGCGCCAGGTCAGTATAAGCAACAAATTCGTTAATCACCAGTTTGGTTCCCATCAATGCTCCAACAGTATGTGCTTCTTTCCATGGAACACCCATAGCCCATGCAAAGATAGAGAAGAATGAACCCAGAATATCCCTTAACCGAAGGTCTTCCAGGTTCCATCCTATTACATTCAAACTCAATCCGGTTGTGGCCACTAAACTCCCAAGCCATCCCAGCAGTCCGTCAACGAGTGCAATAAGAGCAATCATACCAATTAACATAGCTATTACATTGATACTGATTCGCATTCCGTCGCTTGCACCATGGGAAATAGCATCCATTAGGTTTGCATGGGTTCTTTTTACTTCCAGCTTCACGCGTCCTTTAGTCTCCGACTCCTGGGTTTCAGGGTATACGATTTTTGCGATTACCAAGGCTCCTGGAGCAGCCATAAGGCTGGCAGCCAGCAGGTACGGGGCAGGAACACCCATAGCAACATAAACAGCCAACACACCACCGGCAATACATGCCATACTGCCGCTCATTGAGGCAAGGAGCTCCGACATCGTCATTCCGGAAATATAGGGTCTGATTAAAATTTGGGCTTCAACCTGTCCGACGAATGCACTAGCGACGTTGGAAAGCGCTTCACTCCCACTAACCCGCATAACTTTGTAAACTCCAATTGCTATAACAGCAACAACCCTCTGGAGCAGTCCAATGTGATATCCAATTGCAACAAGAACACAGATAAAAATGATCGTTGGAATCAAAGTAAAAACAAAGATGAAACTGTTACCGGGACCAACGACCGAATTCAACACATCTCCATTAGCCAGAAACCCAAAGCAGAAACGAGCGCCTTCCATACTGAAATCCAGAAGTTTCTGGATGCCATATCCCACTTTCTCAAAGATCAATTGCCCAACGGGAACTTTCAGAATGAAGAGCGCTGTTACAACCTGAAGAATAATCCCAGTTATCACCAGGCGGTAATTGATAGCCTTTCGGTTGTTAGACATCAGAAATGCGACCCCAAAAATCAGCACAAGGCCAAGAAGACCGGTAAATCTATCCATACAGTTTTTTCAGGCATGAAACATGCTACATCATTTGACCTATCGTCGGGAAACACCTTAGGTCTCCCTTTTTCTTTTTGTGATTTCGTCCCGGATTTTGGAAGCCTTTTCATACTCCTCCCTTTCAACAGCTTTTTTAAGTAACTGCTGCAGATCGGTAATTGTGTAAACTTTTAAATCATCCTCCAGGTTTGTTGGAAGTTTCTGTTCCGGTTCAGCATGAATGGGTTCTGAAGTCTCTTCATCCATGATAATTCCGGCTGCAACCATGATATTTTCATAGGTATAGATCGGGCAGTTGAACCGTAATGCAAGTGCAATTGCATCAGAAGTTCTGGAATCCACCTCTTGCTCAGTTTTTCCATCGGAACAGAGGAGGACTGCATAGAAGACCCCTTCACTAAATTTATTGATAATCACCTCTGTCACGTTGATGTGGAAAGTATCTGCAAACGACTTGAAGAGATCGTGTGTGAGTGGACGAGGTGTTTTTATTTTTTCGATTTCAATAGCAATAGCCTGGGCTTCGAAACTCCCAATGATGATAGGCAACCGTCTCTTGCCCTCCTGCTCTCCCAAAATGATCGCATAGGCTCCACTTTGCGACTGGCTGTATGACATGCCAATGATCTCAAGCCGGAGTTTCTCCATTCCCTATCAAGTTTGCTTTACACAAACCTACATGATTTTTATCAATCAGGCAAACAACTGTGGAAAAATTCCGTGCTATTTTTGAAAAATGTCTTATTTTTGCCGCAATTTAAATTATTAAAATTAAATATATTCATATGAAGCGATTTACGACAGTTTTGATTGCACTTCTTGTTCCATTTTTAGGTATGGCCAGCGAAGCAGACCTGGTGATACCTGAACTGACAGCCGCCCAGAATAGTTTGTTATACTTCGGATTCATCGTTTGTGTCATGGGCTTGATGTTTGGATGGTATCAGTATGCTAACGTAAAAAAAATAAGGGCACATCAGTCGATGCTCGATGTGGCGAATGTAATTTTTCAGACCTGCAAAACATACCTGATACAGCAGGGAAAATTTCTGGTGATCCTATTTGTAATCATCGGATTAATTATGACTTTTTACTTCGGATACTTGCAGCAGAACTCTTTTGGCGGAGTGCTGTTAATCCTTTCCTGGACTGTTATCGGCATCCTGGGATCATACGGTGTTGCCTGGTTTGGTATTCGAATGAATACGCTGGCTAACAGTCGGATGGCGTTTGCTTCTTTGGAAAGAAAACCATTGAAATTGTTGAATATCCCGTTGGATGCCGGGATGAGTATTGGAGTAGCCCTGATTTGCGTTGAGCTGATCATGATGCTGATAATTCTTCTGTTCGTGCCCCGCGAATATGCTGGTGCCAGTTTCATTGGGTTTGCCATTGGGGAATCATTGGGAGCTTCGGCGCTTCGTATTGCCGGAGGAATCTTCACAAAGATTGCAGATATTGGTTCTGACCTGATGAAGGTGGTTTTTGGAATCAAAGAGGATGACCCAAGAAATCCTGGTGTTATTGCTGATTGTGTTGGCGATAATGCTGGTGACAGTGTTGGTCCGACCGCCGACGGGTTTGAGACTTACGGTGTGACAGGAGTTGCCTTAATCGCTTTCATCGTTCTGGCAATACCAAGTATTGATTTCCAGCAACAGCTGCTGACCTGGATCTTTGTGATGCGTATCCTGATGGTTATCACATCAATTGGGGCCTTCTACATCAACAAAATGATCAGTCAGGCCAGATACAGCAACGCAGATGACCTCGACTTTGAGATACCGTTGACAAACCTGGTTTGGATCACATCGGTATTATCCATCATTGCTACCTTTGGTGCAAGTTACTGGCAACTCGGGGCATTACCCAACAATCTTTGGCTTGTCCTTTCCATCATCATCAGTTGTGGAACTTTAGGTGCAGCGCTGATCCCCGAATTTACCAAGATCTTTACCAGTCCCAAATCCAAACATGTGAACGAGATCGTTACAGCTTCCCGTGAAGGAGGTGCTTCCCTTAACATTCTTTCCGGGTTGGTTGCTGGTAATTTCAGTGCATTCTGGCAGGGCCTGGTATTTCTTGCCCTGATGTTCATCGCTTTTGTGGCCAGTCAGTATGGCCTTGGTGATACGATGATTTACCCCTCTATCTTTGCATTTGGCCTGGTTGCATTTGGTTTCCTTGGAATGGGGCCGGTTACAATTGCCGTTGACAGTTACGGACCAGTAACAGACAACGCTCAATCCATTTATGAGTTATCCCTGATTGAGGAAAACCAGGCAGAAGTTACCGTTGAGATTGAGAAGGAGTTCGGGTTTAAACCCGACTTTGAGAAGGCTAAACACTATCTTGAAGCCAATGATGGCGCTGGAAACACCTTTAAAGCTACTGCCAAACCGGTACTTATTGGAACTGCAGTTGTTGGCGCCACTACAATGATCTTCTCTCTGATCCTGATCATCCAGAAACATTTCGGAATTTCACCAGAGCAGATTTTGAATGTCTTAAACCCTTATACTATTCTGGGCTTCCTGGCCGGTGGAGCAGTGATCTATTGGTTCACAGGCGCCTCTATTCAGGCGGTAACAACAGGAGCTTATCGTGCCGTTGAGTATATAAAACAGAACATCGTCCTGGATGATACAGGCGAGAAAAAGGCATCCATTGAGAAATCGAAAGAGGTGGTGAAGATCTGCACACAATATGCACAAAAAGGGATGTTGAACATCTTTGTGGCTATCTTCTCATTCGCTCTTTCTATCGCCTTCCTTTCGGGCTACAGGAACCTGGGACTGGAACCAGATGATCCCAATGTATATGCTGCTGCCTCCTTCCTTGTAGCCTATCTGCTCTCAATTGCATTCTTTGGATTGTTCCAGGCTATTTTTATGGCCAACGCCGGTGGAGCCTGGGATAATGCCAAGAAGGTTGTTGAGGTTGACCTGAAAGAGAAGGGTACACCATTGCATGAAGCATCCATTGTGGGTGACACCGTTGGTGATCCATACAAAGACACCTCATCTGTTGCGTTGAATCCGATCATCAAGTTTACAACCCTTTTCGGACTGCTGGCAATGGAGATCGCAATTTCAGAAGATTTTTACCGGATGGCTCCATATATTGGAATCGTATTTGGTGTGATCGCCCTGTACTTTGTATACAGGTCCTTCTATAATATGAGGATCCCTAAGAAGGCTTAAAAGATCAAACCTGATTTAGAAGGGGCTGTCTCGATGTTTTGAGACAGCCTTTTTTATTCACGTCAAGAAATCTTAACACTGCAGGCAACTTTCAGATCTTGCGGTGTTATTATATATGAACGAATGGGTATGGGTCGTGACGAACAGTTGGTGAGGGATCTCAAAAGGAGAAAGAATGGTGTTTTTGACACACTCTACAATACCTATGCCCCAGTATTACTTGGTGTTTGCCTGCGCTATTGCGGAAACCGTCAGGATGCTGAAGATGTGCTGCACGACGGGTTTATCAAGATCCTGAAACATATTCGCACCTTCAAAACCAGGTCATCAGGCTCCTTTGAGGGCTGGATGAAACGGATCATGGTAAATACAGCACTCAATTCCATTCGAGACCGTAGTAAAGAGAGTGAATTCCTGGATATTGATCCTCTCCAGGAGAGAATTACAGATGAGCCAGATGAGTCAAACTCATGGGAGGATCTTCATGAACGGGTTGGCAAAGAGGGCATCATGGAGATGATCTGCGACTTACCACGCGGATACCGGACCGTATTCAATTTATACGTATTTGAAGAGTACTCACATAAAGAGATTGCAGAGCAATTAAAATGTTCTGAAAACACATCGAAATCCCAGCTATCCAAAGCCAGGGGTTTACTCAGGAAAAAAATTTTCGAGGTGACAGAGAAACAAAAGATAGTCTAAATGAAACGAAATACACATCCGGTTGATGACTTCTTTAAAGAGGCGTTGCAGGAACATCAGGTGATACCTTCTGATGCGGGGAGGCAACGGTTTCTCGATGAAGCAGCAACCCTTGAGATCATTGGGAAGAGGCGTCGGTCGCGCTGGTTGCTCTTCCTTGCCGGTATTGTTGTCGTCAGCGCGGCAGGAATCCTCCTATGGTGGGGGAATTCAGTTGACAGTGGGCAGTTGGCAGTTGGCAGTGAGCAGTTGGCAGTTGGCAGTGAGCAGTTGGCAGTTGGCAGTGAGCAGTTGGCAGTGGGCAGTGAGCAGTTGGCAGTTGGCAGTTGGCAGTCCCCGGAAGTCAATCCCGCATCGGAACAACCTCCCGTTTCGAAATCTTCTGAGTCAAATACACCTTCCATCATGTCCTCTTCCGCCCATAGTTCCACCTCCCCTTCCTCCTTGCCAGCCGGAACAACTACTACTGTTTCTCATATGGATTCCTCTTCTGAAGTCGTAATCCCAAATTCAGCCT